>JAEEGJ010008500.1_pt1 | contig 28255 bp, 24 predicted proteins | sample 8958761 | NCBI WGS metagenome assembly JAEEGJ01 (sample SAMN16246546, study PRJNA631951) | gut metagenome | biome: gut microbiome; feature: rumen; material: RS-attached | host: Bos | place: Iran: Karaj | collected 2018-10
ACCAACCACATCACCGTTATCTTTAACTCCAAAATACAGAATCCCATAGCCATTCTTGTTGAGCATTGAAGCTAAAGATGTTATTCCTTCTCGAAGCTCTCCTGTTGTCTTCTTAAATTCAATTTTTTCTGTTTCGACCCCTATATTCATCGCTACATCCCCCTTAAATAGATTATTGTTGGCTTTGCAATGGAGCTAATCTACGCTATTCTTAATAATACTCTATCTGTCCCTTATTTGCTACTCCATTTGCTACTCTATTTGCTACTCATATTTTCTTAGTGGAACACAATTATGTGCAGGTATGAAAAAAGCCCATGCCGCACAACGGTCATGAACTTAATTTCACCTCCGGCTACTAACAGCATAATTCCAGAATTACACCAAGCCGACAGTCCAAAACCGCCGCTCTTTTTATTTTCTAGAGCTAGATATTTCGTCTGTAAAAGCGTTTATAGGTTTTAATTGAAGTTTTGAATTATTGTTAAAAGCACAAATCACGAATAAAAAAATAATTATAATACGACAGAAGATTATTATTTCTAGGTATTATTCAGATGTATTGTCTTAAATGCGGAAAAGAAATATCAGACGGCTCTGTTTTTTTGTAAATACCGTGGTGCAACGTTAAATGATTCAGGCAAAAAGAAATCAACCGGAATCACCGCAGGGCTTGTTATCCTTGCCGGTTTGGGTGCGTTTACGGGATATCAGTATTGCCGTGAATATAGAGCACTGAATCCTGTAATTTCCTCCCCTGACGATATTACGAATGAATTAATTAAGAAAATTATTGATAACAGCATCAATTCTTTAACTATTGATTACGAATTTACCGAGTGTCCAACACCTGAGAAATATGATAAATGGAAAAAAGAACAGCATAGAACCAATCCTTTCGTGAGAGCAAACAGTGTTCAGTCTCTTAAGCGCATTGAATTTGAAATAAAGTTTACAGGTAAGAGTAATTCTCTTGCCTGTGCTTTTTACGAGTTAAGTAAACTTGAATATGTAAATATTCAAGATACATCTAATATATCTTCAATGGAAAGAATGTTCTCCTTTGCTGAATCATTCAATCAACCAATCGGACACTGGGATACCTCAAATGTTACAAATATGAGAGGGCTGTTCATGGCCGCCACATCTTTCAATCAGCCAATCGGCAGTTGGGATACCTCCGGGGTTACTGATATGAGCAGCATGTTTTCTGAAGCAAAATTTTTCAATCAGCCAATCGACAGATGGAACACTTCAAAGGTTACTGACACGAATGCCATGTTCTTCAATGCAGAATCTTTCAATCAGCCAATCGGCAGTTGGAATACCTCAAATGTTACAAGAATGTACGCTATGTTCGAGGGTGCAAATTCTTTCAATCAACCAATCGGCAACTGGAATACCTCCAAGGTTATTGATATGAGCTGGATGTTTTCCTATGCAGAATCCTTCAATCAGTCAATTGGAGATTGGGACACCTCAAAAGTTACAAAAATGTTCGATACGTTCCTAGGAGCTAAATCCTTTAATCAACCAATCGGCAAATGGGATACTTCAAATGTTACTGACATGAATTTCATGTTCGACGGGGCCAGTTCATATTCATACCCTAAGCCAAAAGGGGCAAAATAAGATCTAAACGGAATGCAGTCCGCTAATCTTTCTAATCGTTCCATTAGCCAGCTTTCCGGACAGGTTTTACAGGCAAGCCAGCGAGGATCTCCGAAGATAGAACCTCACGGGCTGAACAGCGAATATCTTCAAATGATTGATTAACAATTATGGCAAGAATTTACGAAGCAAGTTACTTCGCGATGAAAAATGGCGGATATTAAAGTCGATAAAAAATGGTGTTGACTCCCGTTGTTAACGCGCTCGAACTTCCTCTCTTCTTTGACTCTCTCTTTTTGATCTTTCGAAATATAATTTGTGCTCATCCTTGTCGCTGTATCGACAATCTGAGGAACTGAATCAGCATATCTTTACCGAATAATTCTGATAAAAACACGGCATAAGACTGTCTGTCACATAATCAAATCATCCGCCGGCATTTCTTTTTTTTTTCAGTGCAAAGTCACAAAGTGCGTGCAGATATTGCAAATTTGTGAAGTTGAACGTGAGAAGAGCTGGAATTGATACCAATATCCCACTTCAAGAAAACAAATCAGCATAAAATCGAACCAGCAGTAAATAAAATCACACAAAAAAAACGGTTGATTTACGATATATTCAACGCTCTGCAAATTTTTTTCTATTAATCCGGAGTTGATTCTGCAGGAGCATAATCGCGAACAGCTGTCTCCATTTACTCAAGAACTTGTAAAAAGCAAAATAAAATAACAAGGCTCTGTTGTTACAACAGAACCAATAACGAAATTTGAACAATTGAGAAATGCTTGAATTATTTGATTGGGAGCCTCATATGATGAAAAAAAGTGTAATCAGTACAGTTTTGCTTGTATCTTCATTTCTGATAGGTTGTAGTACTGTCGCTGATCAGGAAAGTTCAACCGAAACCCCGGCGGCAGTTACTGCTGACAGTTCTGCAGAGCGCTACGCCAAGGAATTCAATGCACCGCCCAAGGGATGGTCAGGACTTTATCTGTACCGGACCTGCAATATTATGGGAATGGGGTTAACAAAGGGGTTGTATGTTGACGGCCAGTACGTGGGGGACACACCTAGATGCGGCTTTTTTTACAGACTTGTTAAACCGGGCATGCATGTAATACACACAGGATCAGAGTTTGGCGAAAACGATGTATCGCTGACCTTTGTTGAAGGTAAGAATCACTACGTGAACCAGTATTTCAGACCGGGGGTACTGCTATTCGGCGCAGAGGTGGAAGAAATAGAAACTGCCGAGGCTCAGAAAGATATAGCGGAATATCATCTGGCAGGAGACAGTGATGAACCTAGAGAAAATTTAAAAATATTCACCAATAAACCTGGAACAGGATCCATTCCGGGACCGAAAAATGCAGCCGAAGCAAAAGCTTTAGCCAAATAACTAATGACGGATAAATCTGTTCGGGCGGAAAAAACACCGGTTTAAACACTGTGGATGACTGCCCGTTTTTTATTCTCAAAAATAAAAGGCTCAGTTGTAAATAGTTTAGTGATTCATTAGTTATGGACCACTTATTTATTAGATCTGTCAGCTCAAAATCAAATAATATCCGCATATTTAAAGTTCCGATCAGTCGGCAAACATATAAATGCCGATATCAAAATAGCTTTGGGATCCTCAGAAAATTCCTAAACTCTTTATAAGGAACCTGTGAATTTTCTGACCTACAGAGGAACCTGATGAAAAATGAATAAGAGAACATGGCTCTGTTGAATAGTATGGAGTTTCCCCTCTCATACTATTCAACAGAACCGAGAACATCTTCCGGAAGATTGCAGACCATTGAATGTCCAGGTTCAAGGCAGCAAATGAGATTGACAGGAGAACAGGTACAAATATACTAGGTATCATCGTTATCGATCAACTTACGGTATTTGGTAGAGGAGAAGTACAGATGTCAGACTGCAGCTACATGGTTCCGGATCTTACTGAAGGCAGTTTTTACCGCAGCGAAATTATCATCAAAAAGAGCAGATTCATAACCAGCGTCGGACACACCCAGGGTGCAGAAGCATCAGAAGCTTTTCTTGAAAAAATCAGACGTGAGTTTTCAGATGCAAGGCACAACTGCTATGCCTTCAACGCAGGCAGGGGCGGTGAAACAGCTTTTGCCGGATGCTCCGATGACGGTGAACCGAAGGGTACGGCGGGACGTCCGATGCTGAACGTGCTGGTTCATTCGCAGATCGGCGAGATAACCGTCGTCGTCACCAGATATTTCGGAGGTATTCTTCTTGGAACCGGCGGACTGGTAAGAGCCTATCAGGACAGTGTCAAGGAGGTGCTTGCAAAGCTTCCGCTTAAAATAAAGGAAGATCTGGAGGAACTTCATTTTACCGCTGATTCTACAAAAATGCATATCGTTGAGCAGATTGTCCGCAAACACAGCGGCAGAATAACCGGACGGAATTTTTCCGGAACCGGCTGTATGTTTAAAATAACAGCCGGCGCTGCAAACGCATTACAGATAAAGCAAGAGCTGGATCTTCTGAACAGGTAGGCTGTTCCGGATCATCTGTTAGCGATATCGTACATTCTGAATTCAGATCAGGGCAGTTAGTCAGAAATTACTTTTCGCCGGTTTCAACCTTCTTTATATCAGCACTCTGATCTAACGAGAGATCAAATCCGTTGAACATTTCATTATCAGGAAGAACCATGGAGAATCCGTCGGTGCGATCCATGGTAACGGTTAGTTTATCGGATTTCAGTTCAAAAACATGACCGCCGGCTTTTCGATCTTCAGTAATAAAATGGAAGTGCCAGCCTACCGCGTTAAGATCTCCCATGTAATCGGGACAGTACAGCCCCACAACTGTGCCTTTTACATTTTCATGTTCAAAGAAAGTCTGATCCGTCTCCAGAACTTTTGCCAGAGGTTTATACGGTTTCTTCTGGGCATATTCACTTCTGACGCCTATTTTACTGAAGGTACCGTCAATTCTGACCATATAGAAGCGATTGTTTCCGGCGGCCTTTACTTTTCTATTCAGAGCCTCCTTGAGAGCACCGATGTCTGTAAGAGCGGTAAGTTCAAAAGTGTCATCAGCATCCAGGAATGTTACATTGGCAAAAGGAACAGTCTCATCATCCGCCACCACTTCAATCGCTCCGTCGTATCCGGCTCTGTACACAACGCCGTCCAGCATAATCAGTTCCCCGTTCAACCGGTCAAAGGTGCCAATCCCGGTGTCGCCGAGCGTTTTCAGTCGGCCGATCTTCACGCTTCCGTTATAATCTCCAAAGGTTAGACCTTGTAAAAGTGACACCTGGCTCAATACATCCTTGTTTGCCGGCACATCACACTGACAGTCCACGGCGGTGCGGGCGGGAGTGGACATCAGCGCCATAACAGCGGCAGGAAGCATAACGTTAAGGGCCAACTTCTTCAGATTTACAGACTTTTTCATGCTAATTACTCCTAAAAAATTGACAACAATTATTCTAACCCGATGACAGAAGCATTTTGAGAACGAAATTTTGAAAATATGGAACAGATCCCAATGTAGGAACAATCAGAAGAAGATTCGCTGATCTGCTTCAAAAAAGATGAATAACTGCTGTTGTTACGGCACAGTATTTGCCCCACAGAACAGATCAGCAGAAACTGTTCCGGTGCGAAGATGAATTAATTATATGTTCCGGGTATCATCCGGCGAAGACAGTACCCGCAAAAAACTTTCCTGTGAGCATCAGGACTTATACTGTATTGAAAGTTATGCCTGGGCACAGATAATTATGCAGATCAGGTATCACAGTCTCAGCAGGCGGATTGAAAACATCTCCCGTTGACATTTACCGAAGCATGAATAAGCGTTATCCTTTTACTTTTCTGATAACTTCAATCACAAGATGTACTGCTCCTGCGATGACCAGAAGTACCACTGCGTAGGTTAGAAGATTGAGCAGTATTCCAAGCACAAAGCGGGAAAAGCGGTTTATTCCTCCGGCGAAAGTCCCGGCCCACTCACGCAACCTGCGTCTGACAAATTCTCCAACCTGACTCTGTACTTCGATAATATGTCTGATTTGCTCACCGCCGTGTTCAAGATTTCTCAGATCCCATTTAACGATCGATTTACTGAAAGAGTCCGCCTTCCAGAACATTCCGTCCATGGTGGTAACAGAGGAGGTATTCCAGCTGCCGATCCGCTGATTGAAGGAGCTGGCCTGATTAAACATATTGCTCATGTCCGTAACCCTGGAGGTATCCCAGCCGCCGATCCGCTGATTGAAGGAGACTGCCTTTCTGAACATACTGCCCATGTTTGTAACTCTGGAGGTATTCCAGTCGCCTACAGGCTGATTAAAGGCGGCAGCCTCCTTGAACATACTGTTCATATTGGCAACACATGAGGTATCCCAGCTGCCGATGGGCTGATTGAAGGATTCAGCTCTCCAGAACATTCCCTCCATATCGGTAACACTTGACGTATTCCATCTGCCGATCGGCTGATTAAAATATTCCGCACTCCAGAACATTCCCTCCATATTCACAACAGAGGAGGTGTCCCATTCCCCGATCGGCTGATCAAAGGATTTGGCATGGGCAAACATATAACTCATGTCCGTAACCCTGGAGGTATTCCAGCCGCCTACCGGCTGATTGAAGGACAGTGCCTTCTGAAACATATAACTCATATCCGTCACAGAAGAGGTGTTCCAGTCACCCACCGGCTGATTAAAGGATACAGCTTTACAGAACATGCAGCTCATGTCGGTAACTCCGGAGGTATCCCAGCTGTCTACCGGCTGATTAAAAGCCGCCGCCTCACGGAACATGCTGTTCATAGTGGTGACCCTGGAGGTATTCCACCGGTCAACGGGCTGATTAAAAGCGGAGGTGTAGGCGAACATACCCTCCATGTTCGTAACGGAGGAGGTATCCCAGTCACCGACAGACTGGTTGAAGGAGGAGGCATCACAGAACATCCAGCTCATGTTGGTCACAGCGGAGGTATCCCATCTGCCGATTGGCTGATCGAAGGAGGAGGCCTCCTGAAACATCCCGAACATATCAGTGACGCGGGAGGTATTCCAATCGCCGATCGGTTGATTGAAGGAGGATGCACCGTAGAACATCCGGCTCATATCGGTGACACATGAGGTATCCCAGCCGCCGATGGGCTGATTAAATGAGGAGGCGCCCCAGAACATACCCCACATATCGGTTATACGGGATACATCCTGAAGATTGATATACTCAAGTTCATCCTGTCCGGCAAAAGCCCCGGCCAGGGAACGCACACTGCTGCCGAGAATGATCCTGAACTCGATCCGCCTTAGTTTCAATCCCCAGAAAGGGTTGGTCCTGCTCTGACTTTCTTTCCAGGATGCTTCAGATTCACCTTTTTTCCAGTATCTGGTGAATTCATAATTAATGGTCAGAGAATCCAGACTGTTGCTCAGAATATCACTTCGCAGTTCGTCGGTGATGTCATCCGGGGAATCCAGTACAGGATTGCGGGGAGTGGTATTTTTTCTGCCGGCTCTTTTTATTTTTTCCTCTTCAGCTTTCCGCCGCCTGATGGAAGTCTCTTCAGCGGACAGTCCTCCGAAAAATTCAGAAAATCTTGCCAGCGGAATGTGTCCGTAACGCTGAATATCATGGATACCGGCAAGAAGAAATTGTTCGTATTCCGGATTATCCGATTTTTTCAATTCAGTCATGAATTTTTTAAAACCGGAAATATTTTCAAACTCTCTGCCTCCGATCCTGATTTCAAATTCCGGGTTCAGCATGGCGGCCAGCGTCATAAGGCGGTCTGAAAAATCATAATTTCCGGATTCAGCCACCCTGATATAATTGTCAGTAAATTCGTACTCAGTGGTTTTCCCCATGATTGAAAACCAGACCGGAAGGTACAGGGAAATCTCCTGATAAAGGATCTGCGGTTCAGGATCCTCCGCCACGGCCTCTGCTGCAAGGAAACTGCCGAGCTCCGCCGTACTGCTGTACTTATGATTTCTCCAGTAGAAGGCGGTCAGACCGGCTGCTTTTTCCATCCCGGTTATCATTTTAAAATATGCCGCATCTGTTACCTCTTCCTCTTCACAGTCCAGCACCAGATCGGCTAAATCATACAGTTCAAGTTTTTTGAAGAAAGAGGCGGCAAAACCTCTGCCGATCTGCTTTCTGCCCTTCTCCCAGCTGGTGCCGAAGGCTTCTACAAAACCTGCGAGATCGGCAATCTTTACTGCGGCCCCGTTATCATTAATAAAGTCGTAGGGCACCGGAAATTTTCTGCCGGAATGCGGTTCAGAGCCGTGCTCAGCAGCCGGAGTATCCCCCGGGGCGGTCTGTTTCTCTCCTCTGAGCCAGTTTTCGATATCCCTCCAGTTCCAGCGGCGGTTCGGATTATCAGGATTGCCGCGGTTGCTCAAATCCTTGTAGGTAAGACCTTTGACGAGCAGTCTGAGAGTTTCGGGAAAATCCCCGGGGAACGGTATATTCTGCACCGAGGCAAAGGCGGCCCGCTGTTCGCTGGAAAGATTTCCGGCAGGGGCAAAGGGAGTATGTCCGGTAAACAGTTCGTAAAGAGTAATCCCGAAAGAGTAGTAGTCTGATTCAGCAAGATAAACATTGTTAAAGGTTTCCGGTGCGGCATACTCGGGGGACATTCCGGTATTTGTAACAATAACGGACTCTCCCTCATTTTTCACGGAACTGATCCCGAAATCGATTATCAGAATTTTTCCGCCGTCATCAGCGACCATAAGATTGGACGGTTTGATATCCTTATGGACAATGCCGCTGTCGTGAAGATATTTAAGCCCCCTGGTAACGCATGGAACGATAATATCCCTGATTTCATCCAGGCTGAAGGTTTTTCCGGCAAGACTGCCGTTGCTGAAATAGGGAAGAATAACAAACGGGTAGTCTCCGGCTGAACCGTAATCCTGAACCTCCGCTATATAAGGTGATCTGAGTTTTGACAGCATCTCAACGATATCAGTTTTCACCGCATCCTTTCTGCGGTACACCTTGGCGACGTGACGATCCCCGGATCTGTCAGTGCAGAAATAAAGATCCGCCTCCCCGGATTTTACTTTCAATTTTAGTTGAAGGGTATATTTTCCATCCAGCAGTGTCTGTCCTTCAAGATTAGGGATGACAGAAGCACCTGCAGAAATATTGAGTCTTGTTTTGCGCTGATTACTGTTTAGTCTGGTGTCCATTTTTCAGTTTATTATTCTTGTTATTCTGACAACCCGCATATGATACATCATTTGGGCGGATGATTTTGATACACAGCTCGCAACGGTACACTGTATTGAGTCTGTGATTTGTTCAAATTGCTCATTTTGTACATTACGGCAGTTTGTTCAGGGGCATTACTGCAAATCAAACTTTTCCGTAGAGGCCACGTTATATTCACTAATAACGATTGGCAACCGGAACATCCACCTCAGCCACATATGACAGGTTACTAGGACACACCGGATTCAGGCATAAATAGTTTGAATAAATCAAAATGGCTCTGTTGAATAGTATGAATAGTGTTGAGAGGTGAAACTCCATACTGCACCGGGCTGCAGCATACCCTCCCTGATCAGCAGGTACTTCGATACAAGCTACACAATCCTAGGCTCAGTAAAGCCAAATATAATGAACTGCTCAAGCTGAATTATCTGCTATTCACTCTTGATCTAGTAAAAGAGAAGGTAGCGAGAGCTTATAAGATGAATGATGAAATAAAAAAGGCTGAAGAAATCGGTAGCATAATGGAAAAATCAAGATTAACTGGCAGAAGAACAGGAATTAGTTCTAGCGATGAATTGATTGATAAATCAGAGGAACTTACTGACATTGAAGAACTATCTGTAGATGATGAAGTAGAGAACAGTCAAAAACACGATAATTGAGACGATGAACTTAATCCGCTTAATATTATGAAGGGGTTTTATAAGACAGTATTGCGCGGATTTTTTACACAATTTTATAGATAATACTTACTATTTTGTATGTATTATGTTAAATATATTAAAAGATAATGAAATTCAAGGATGTAAAATCCGCCGGTTATTCAGAGTAGTTTATTAACTGATTCTGGAAATGTTCATTCATTTGCACGAAATATAGCGAATAATTAAGAGGTATTGGTATGTGTACAATTGAAGAAAAAGATGTTTTATTGGAATTACTCAACAATGTAGCAGCGAAAATTATTTTAAAGAAATTAAATACTTCGGAAGCCCAAAAGGATATACAATCATTGCAGGAAATTCGAGAATTTTATTATTCAACAAATTATTCCTTGCTTGATTACCAAAAGGAAGTACAAAAAATAAATTTTTACAGAAATAAATATTGCTTATAGAAATAAGTGCGTGAGTATACATTAATGGATGACAGAATATTATTGAATTACGACTATCGAAAAGATGCACTAGAAAAATTAGATGTTTGGTTTCTTCTCTGATGGGAATTTTTCATCCTAAAAACAAGAAAGATTAAACTAACACATTAATTTTTCTAGCCTGCCTGAGCTAAGATATCGTGTAGGTTCTTACAAGCATAGATTCATTTTGAATGTTAATGGAATATATTATTATGTTTTACAAGTACAGTATTAGAGAAGTTGAAAATAAATTTTATGGTTACGTTGAAGATTTAGATTTGGAATCATTACCGCAGAATTCAGCAGATGAGGCTAAGGAAGCTTTGATTAAAGGACTAAGCGGGTTTATTGAAATTCAGTACAGAAAACAGAAACTTCCTATTCCTTTACCAAAACATAATATTACAGAAGGAGATCAAGTACTTTACATTCCTCTGAAACTACAACTTAGAATATTGCTGTGGAATACAATGCTTACACGTAGATACAGGTCAGCCGATATTGCAAAATTGCTCGGGGTCTCACGTCAGCAGGCGCAGATGTATATTAATGGTTCTTCTGGTGTTAGCGTTGAAAGTTACGAAAAGGTACTTAAACTGCTCGGTGTTTATCCGTCTATATCTCTGTTTGATACTGAGACTCTTAAAAGAGTGGAGTAATTTAATACTCATTAATCAGTAGACACTGCCATATATGCAGCAACAATACAATTATATCGTTCCTGCTTAGTCGTGAATTAAATTCTCTAGTGATGAAATCTTTGGCATCAAACGTTTTGACTGTCATAGGGATCTACCTAGTAGTTCTGTGAGCTTTTGGAATTGCCATTTTATGCGCTTTGCCCGGTGCAATTTTTTGATTGAAAAAACGTTGATCAGAAATTTGATTTATATTCAAATCGTTAAGTGGAATTGAACATTCACGATTTACATTTTGACATTTTTATCCCTTCAAATACGAGGGATAATTCCTTAGACAACTAATACCAACAATTGCAGAAATTGCGGCTGCTGTTACAAATTCTGAGAGATCGGCATGTTAACATTAATAGCGGTCTTTGACTCCCGTGTTTTATAAATGATCTGTTCATCGTTTCAATGCATATCTTTAGGAGTGTTCTATGTCTGTTCTTGCTGCTTTTATTGTTCCGCATCCCCCTCTGATTATTCCTGATATCGGTCGCGGCAGAGAAAATCAGATCAGAAAAACCATTGATTCATATAATGCCGTGGCAAGGCAAATAGCTGATCTGCACCCTGATACGATAATTATCTGCAGTCCACACAAGCAGACCTTTTCAGATTATTTTCTGATTAACGGAGAAACATATGCCGAAGGCTCATTTGAACAGTTCGGAGCTCCGGAAGTTAAACTGCGCACCCGATGTGATACTGAATTTATCACAACCCTGGAGCAGGAGTGCCGCAGGGAAAAAGTTATGGCAGGAACCGCCGGCAATGAGGTAGAACAGCCCCTTGATCACGGAACAATGATTCCTCTGTGGTTCATCGGCAGATACCTTGACAACTGCAGGGTGGTAAATGTCGGTATTTCCGGATTTTCGCTGACTGAACACTATCACCTCGGGGAAATTATCGCTGCAGTTGCAGAAAAACTCGGACGAAGAACAGTATTTGTGGCCAGCGGGGATCTATCCCATAAATTAAAAGAGGATGGACCGTACGGTTTTGCCAGCGAGGGACCTGTTTATGATCAGAAACTGATGGACGCCTGCAGTCGCGGGGCACTGGGGGAACTTCTGGATTTTTCTCCTGATCTGTGTCACCAGGCAGCTGAATGCGGCCATAAACCGTTCTGTATGATGGCTGGTTTTCTTGACGGGAAAAAAGTCAGTTCAAAGGTCTACTCACATGAGGATATCACAGGAGTGGGATACGGTGTTTGCAGTTTCACGGCTGAAGGTTATGATCCGGACAGAAAATTCAGAACGGCGAAACTGAAAGATGAGGAGAACTGCGTCAGCAGTCTTCCTCTGAGTAACGAGCCGTATGTGCGTCTTGCCCAGCGGGCGATTTACAGTCGCGTAATTTCTGGAAGATACATAAAAGTACCCGACGACGTTCCGGAGCAGATGCTGCAGCAGAGGGCGGGGGTATTCGTCTCGATTCACCGGTATGATCGTCTCAGAGGATGCATCGGTACCATAATGCCGGCAGAGGAGTGCATCGCTGAGGAAATTATCAGAAATGCCATACTTGCATCCACCAGTGACAGCAGGTTTTACCCGGTTAAGCCGGATGAACTTGATTCTCTGGAAATCAGCGTCGATGTTCTGGGTGAAATTGAAGATATTTCATCCCCTGATGAACTGGATGTTCTGCGCTACGGTGTAATCGTAAGAAACGGAGCGCGAAGAGGACTGCTTCTGCCTAATCTTGACGGAATAACATCAGTAGACCAACAGATTGAAATTGCAATGCAGAAAGCAGGGATTATGCCCGGTGAAAAAATTTCTCTGCAGCGGTTTGAAGTAGTGCGTCACTATCAGGATCATGGAGCCGGTAATGAGTAATGACCGCTGCCGCGTCTGTTTCAGAAGATGCAACATTCAGGAGGGCCGAACCGGGTTCTGCGGAGCCAGGATCTGCCGGGAGGGAAAAATCATCCCGCTGCATTACGGCAGGATTTCCTCACTTGCACTTGATCCGATCGAAAAAAAGCCGCTCCGTCATTTTATGCCCGGTTCAATGATTCTCTCTGCAGGAAGCTACGGCTGCAATCTGCGCTGTCCGTTCTGTCAGAACAGCTCAATCTCCTGGTCGGAGGAGGCGCAAACCCGTTCAAGAGAAGGTCGAATCATGTCCCCTGAAGAGCTTGCTGCTCTCGCCGCTGCCCTCATACCCCGGGGTAACATCGGTGTAGCCTTTACCTACAATGAACCTCTCATAAACTATGAATTCGTACGTGATACCTCGATACTGCTGCACCAGCACGGTCTGAAAAGTGTAATGGTCACCAACGGTACCGCATCTGACGGGGTACTGGAGGAACTCAATGGTCTTGTTGACGCCATGAATATAGATCTGAAGGGATTTACCGACAGGTACTACCGGAAAATACTCAAAGGCGATCTGCAGATGTGCAAAAACTTTATTGAGAAGGCTGTCGGCATGTGCCATGTGGAACTGACAACACTGATAGTCACCGATGAGAACGACTCGGAAGAGGAAATCAGAAATCTTTCACAATGGATTGCCGGGCTTTCAGACGAAGCCGGAAGGGTAGTGGGTACGCAGATACCGTTGCATCTTACCAGATTCTTTCCAGCTTTCAGAATGACTGACCGTGCCGCTTCTGATGTAGGCAAAATCTATAATCTTGCACAGATCGCCAGGAAAAATCTGAAATATGTATACACAGGAAACTGCTGATACACTGCCCCCAAAAAGCCCAGCAGCGGTTCTGACATAGCTGACTGCCGCTCAATTGTTCGGTACAGTCATATCACGACTCCCTATCTGCTTTATCGACACAAATAATTTTTGTGAAAAACTGATACTTTAACTTAATAATTTTTGTGAAATATTGATACTTTTGCTGAATAATTTTTGTGAAATATTGATACTTTTACTGGACCAAAAAAATTAACGAAATTTGTCCTAAACCGGTTCGTAAGATCCGGTAACAGAAAAGTTTGACAACCGGACATGAACCTGTAACTGCTCAATCAGCCGTTATTTCTGCCCGGATCCGCAAGGTTTGGGAAAAGTGTAGGAATCCGCGTTATCAAACATCCGGGAAAAACTTGCAACATTCGACATATTCCAGTTTTCAACCGGCTGGTTGAATGATTTTGCATAGGCAAATATACTGCCCATATCTGTAACATTTTCGGTATTCCATGTATCCAATGGTTGGTTGAATTTCTGGGCTCCTACAAACATCGACCACATATTTTCAGTGCCGGAGGTATTCCAGCTGCCGATGGGCTGATTGAAGGATTCAGCATACTGGAACATACAGCTCATATCAGTAACACAGGAGGTGTTCCAGCAGCCGATGGGCTGGTTGAAAGTGGAGGCTCCGTCAAACATACCACTCATATTTGTGACTGACGATGTATCCCAATTACCGATAGGTTGGTTAAACGTTCTGGCACCGCTGAACATGTAACTCATATCGGTTACCTTCGAAGTATCCCAGCAGCCGATCGGCTGGTTGAATGAGCAGGCTCTCAGGAACATTTGCTTCATACTGGTTACATTCGATGTATCCCAGCTGCCAATCGGATGATTGAACTTTTCCGCATTGTAGAACATTCCGCTGAAATCATTAATACGGGATGTATCATGGATCCGCACATTCTCCAATTCATGCTGATTAGCAAAGGCACCGGCCAGGGAATGTACTTCAGGACCGAGAAAGATTTCAAAATCAGTATGTTTGAGTTTCACTCCAAAAAACGGATTTGTTCTGCGCTGGTTCTTTTCCCAGTAATACTCATCCTTATCAAAATAGCTGGTGAACTCGTAGTTGATGGTGATCGTATCAAGGTTGTTATGTTTAAGATCTCTTCGTAATTTCTGAGTAATATCAGCAGGTGAATTCAGCACAGGATTTCGCTGTCTGCGCTGTTTCAAAATATTTCTGAATCTGACTAATTTTGTTTTCACAATATCATTCCTATTCTATTGTTTTACCAACCGATTTATTATGCCGGTCCGGATCAGAAAACTGCTGAAAAGCCGGGACCATTGAATTAATAGTGCAATGATTGGAATGAAAGTGCATGTCACTCCAGTGCAGGCCAGCCGATCCTACAAAAATATTCTATCTGTGTCCAATATTTCAACAAAACACATTGACGAAATACTGTCCTGTATCTAATATCATAAATGCGGGTCAATGAATATAATTCAAGTACCTGAAGGATCTGTGAAGACGTAGACACACGGGACTGTGAACATAAAGACGGCTGTATATTTTAGCAGAAATAATATTCTGTAGACTGTCAGCCCCGTTCACAGCATTCGAAGTTCCGGCTGCATACCTAACGCAGCGGTTGAATACGGTCATATCAGCGGAGGATGGAAGACAGTGAACAATATTGTAGATCAACTCATAAATTCGTTATTTGACGTAAAGGATGATGCCGGCTATGCGGTTCTTGACGAGATTGATGCATCATCCCCTGATATATTCAAAAATGTAAAGAAAGATTTCATCGCCGAGCTGAGAGCCTTCTGTGCAGATTTTTCAACTGAGATCAGCGATGTCAGAAATTTCTACGATTCACTTGATAAGGAGCTGCAGGAAGAAATCCAGATTGCCATCGGTAAACCTTCATGCAACGGAAAAACCACATTTTTCTATCCGTTTGACAATCCGCAGCTGCTAGATTTCGAAGCCATCAGGATCCACCTGACCAACATACTTGCAGCCAACAACGATGATGCGGGGACACGACTGAACGCAACCAGTCTCAAATATCTGCTTCTCAATGCATCTTCACTGGTAAGGATGCGGCTGACCTACAAATTCATAGATCAGTACGCCAATGCACTGATCAAACTGAAAAAGGATGACAGCAGCGGGAAAACGCTGAAGGAACTGCTCAGAGAATACGCGGAGCAGTTTTATCCGCCGCAGCTGTTTGCAGGGCAGTTTGTTGACGAGTCATATTTCTACAACGAGATGGAAAAATTCTTCCGCCATATACGAAAATATATCAAACAGATTAAAATCCTGCTTGAGTACCTGTAGCAGCAGGTTTATCTTCCTTAAGGAACGGCTCTGCCGGGAACTTCCGGACACTGTTCCTGTTTTTCTTTTGTAAAATTCACAGATCAGACATACGTCAGAGAAAGCAGCTGCAACAGGGCAGTTTTTGCTTTCCCTGACAGTGGTTTTCTTTCATATTAACAGATCCGGATGATATCACAGAAAAGAAAATCTGCTTAAATCACGATGGATAAACAGTTCGTCCAGGAAACTGTACAGAAGAACAAAAGGCGCGGAGTATACGCGCGCCTTAATATCAGTAAATTACCGTATATATTTCAGAGTGTCAGCTACATGGCTGCTTTGAGGATTGCCACAACATCATTTCGATCAAGTGGTCGGATAGCGGTATTCAGATTACCGAACCAGTGGGCGAAAATATGATCCGCCATGGCTTCAAAGTGTTCGTCAGAATTAATTCCGGCCTCACGCAGAGTCTGCGGCATACCGATTTTTTTGAAAAATTCCGAAGTAAGACGGATTGCCTCCAGAGCATTGGACATCGGATCTGCATCCGGATCCAGTCCGAATACATTTACACCGTACTGTGCAAAACGGGGTGCAGTTTCATCATTCAGACTGTATTTCATCCAGGCCGGTGTGACAATGGCCAGACCGGCGCCGTGCGTAATATCGTAGTAGGCCGACAGTTCGTGCTCAATGGCATGACACACCCAAGGGGAATCAGTTCTGCCGAGAGCCGGTAATCCGCAGCAGCCGAAGGAGCTGACCATCATAAGCTGAGCTCTGGCGTCATAATCCTCAGGATTTTCAATAGCCCTCGGGGTGCAGGTAATTACAGTTTTAAGCATTGCCTCGCATACACCGTCGGTGAAAATATTGCCGTCTTTAACCAGATAAGATTCAAAGATATGGGACATGATATCGGAGGAGCCGGCCGCGGTCTGCCATTTAGACACCGAGTAGGTATACTGCGGATCCATAATGGAAACCTCTGGGAAGATTTCACCAAGCAGGGCAAGTTTCTCATTGGTCTGCGGATTCGAAATAACTCCGCCGCCGTCATATTCGGAGCCGGTTGCCGACAGGGTCAGCACGGTGAAAAACGGCAGATGTTTGCCAACCCTGGAATTGTCGATCACCAGATCCCAGGGATCCCCGTCATAAAAGGCACCTGCGGCAATATTCTTGCAGCAGTCGATGACACTTCCTCCGCCGACAGCAACGATAAAATCAATTTTTTCCTTTTTTACCAGCTCAACACCCTTGCGCACGGAGGTGATCTTCGGATTCGGTTCAATACCGGAAAGTTCAAATACCTCATAGCCCTGCAGAAGTTCGGTGATTTTGTCATAAAGTCCGATCTTTTTGATGCTTCCGCCGCCGTAGGCAAGAAGAACCCTGCGTCCGTATTTTGCCATGTATTTAGGAAGTTCGTTGATTTTTCCCTTTCCGAAAACAAGACGGACGGGAACAAAGTAGTTGTAATCGTGCATCGAGAGCTCCGTTTCAAAATTTAAGATAATACATCCGGAAACTGAGGGATGTTCCGGATGGGGCAGAGAGGAGATTACCCCCTATCCTGTTTCAATTGTAAACGTCATGGTTTATTCAGCGCAAACAAAAGAACCTCCGGATGTACAGATTTGCGGTTCTGTTCAAAACAGAATGAGCGCAGGTTCAAACAGTTGGCTTTAAACGGCAGCCCGGTTGATTGCGCGGGTATAGGCAGCAAGAGTCTGACCGTCAAAACATACCCATTCGATCAGTTCAAATACACCTTCACGGGAGGAGACGAATCCCGCAGCGGTTGAAACAGCTATATCCGCCGCTTCATCAAGCGGGTAGCGGTAGACACCGGTGGATATGGAAGGGAAGGCAATCTTTTTAATGCCGTGTTCAAGGGCAAGCTGCAGACAGCTGGTATAACAGTCACGGAGCAGCCGAGCCTCGCCGGATCCGCCGCCGCGCCAGATTGGACCAGGTGTATGGATGACATAGCGGCAGGGCAGATTATAGGCGGCGGTGATTTTTGCCGATCCGGTAGGGCATCCGCCGAGAGTCCGGCATTCCTGAAGCAGATCGGGACCTGCGGCACGGTGAATGGCACCGTCGACACCGCCTCCGCCGAGCAGGGTGGTATTGGCGGCATTGACAATTGCATCAACATCATTCTGTACTGTTATGTCACCGGCTATGGCTCTGATAATCATATATGTCTCTCCTAAGTAAAAATCTGTTACAGTTCAAAGTCCAGATCCGACGCGGCGGTAAAACCGTAGGCGCTAACTGCGCTGCGCACCGCCCTGGCGACAGCCTCAGCCATTACATCGGCGGCAAGAGTACCCACCAGATCGATGTCGGCCTCAATCTCTGCGGATGACAGTGCATAAATACTGTCGCCGTCGGCACTGGTATGGACAGGGCGGATGGATCGGGCATAGCCGTTGTGAGTCATTGCAGCAATTTTGCAGAGTTCAGACTTGTTAAAGGAGGCATTGGTCAGCACTGCACCGATAGTGGTGTTGTCTACGAACCGGTTTTCATGAACCTTGATATTGCGCTGCATAAACAGTGTGCTGTCGATAAACCCTTTTCCATCCTCCGTCAGCATACCTGCAATCTTTTTTCCGCTCTTCCAGTCAAATATGTCACCGAGCGCATTGACAGCCACGACAGCTCCGATCTGCAGACCGTCAAGCTCCACCGCATAACTTCCGATCCCGGATTTCATGCAGGTGTTCATTCCTCCGAGTTTGCCCACGGTGGCCCCGCATCCGGCACCGTAGTTCCCGTCCCGGTAGTTTGGTGCCTCCATCGCAATTCTTGCGGCTTCGTAGCCCATTTTGCGATCCGGCCGGACCGACGGATCTGCGACCGTCAGATCAAAAATATCTGACTGAACCACCAGAGGCACCCTGGTAACACCGACATCAAAGCCGATGCCTCGCTGTTCGAGATACTCCATCACTCCGCCGGCGGCATCAAGGCCGAAGGCACTGCCTCCGGCCAGCACCACAGCATTTATAGTGCCGGCTGAAGCCAGGGGATGGAGTATTCCCGCATCCCTAGACGCCGGACCGCCGCCGCGGATATCGAGCCCGGCACACATGCCGTTCCGGCCGATTATCACGGTACAGCCGGTGCCTGCCTGCTCATTTTCAGTCTGTCCGATACAGAAACCGCTGATCTGATTTACCGGTATTTCCCTCTTCATAACGCTCACCTAAATAACTCCTGTCTGATCATCAGGCAGCTGCAGTTTGACCGCCGGCTAGCCGAGGGTCATTTTATCCTCGGTAACATCCCTGCTGCCGCATTTCGGGCAGCGGGGTTTTACAAACAGATCCCAGAGACCCTTCTTAACCGCAAAACTGCTGCCGCATTTATTGCATTTATAGAATTTGGGAGACTGCGGACTTAGCGCTGATTTACAGCTGATCCCGCTGATTTTTTTAGTCATGTTAAAACCCTCCAGCCGCTGTTCAAAATCACGCCGAAAGCGGCAAAATGAAAAATTTCCGGCAGCATCGTTCGGAGAAGTGCTGCGTTCTGTTTTTCCACACCGTCACCTAGTCTGATGGTAGCAGACAAGCGTTAAAAGCTCGAGAAAAAACCTTTATGACAGACCGGAACTGTGACAGCTTACACTGTCAACGTTACAGTAACAAGCAGGCAGAGAACTGGTTTTACCTGCCGGCTGTATTCAAATTGCAGAGCAACACGGGTATAATGTGCGCAGTTTGCAAACACAGGATATCAGATATAAGTCAATGTCAAAGGATAACAATATAAAGAAACTCGAAGAGCTGATCCGCAACAGATGCATGGCCAGGGATCAATTCCGTCTGCAGAAAAAATTCAAAGAACTTTTCAGAAAAAAATTTTCAGATCTTGAGGCGCTGACCGAACTGCAGCTTGAAGCAGAATCCTCCTATGAAGAATATCTCGAACGCGAGCACTCGATACCTGATCTGTGCTATCCCGAAGAACTGCCAATCGTGCAGAAGAAGGATGAAATCAGGGATGCAATCATAAACAACCGGGTAGTGGTGATCGCCGGCGCCACCGGTTCCGGTAAAACCACCCAGCTGCCGAAGATCTGTCTTGAGGCCGGATGCGGCAGACGCGGGTTCATCGGCCATACCCAGCCGCGCAGACTTGCCGCCAGAACCGTGGCCCAGAGACTGTCCGAGGAACTGGGAACGCAGCCGGGGACGCTGGTCGGATACAAGGTAAGATTCACCGATCACACCGACAGCAGATCTCTGGTTAAAATCATGACCGACGGTATCCTGCTGGCTGAACTTACCCGGGATCACTTTCTTGACCAGTACGATACCATCATTATCGACGAGGCGCATGAAAGAAGTCTCAACATCGATTTTCTGCTCGGTTATCTAAAGCAGCTGCTGGAGCGGCGCCGTGATCTCAAGGTGATAATCACCTCGGCAACCATCGATGTGCAGAGTTTTTCCACCTTTTTCAACAATGCACCGGTCATTGAGGTTTCCGGACGGACCTATCCGGTTGAAACCAGATACCGTTCACCTGCCGACAACGAACTCAATCCGGAATCGGATCCCTTCGAGGAGGGTTATCAGGCTATCGAGGAGCTTGGGGAAATCGACAGCGGTGACATCCTGGTATTTCTGGACGGCGAACGCTCCATCTACGATTTTGCCGACTTCCTGCGTAAAAAACAGTTAAAACACACGGAAATTCTGCCCCTCTATGCAAGACTGTCCAATGCCGAACAGAACCGGATCTTCCAGCCCCATGCAGGAAGACACATCATACTGGCGACCAACGTGGCGGAAACATCTCTCACCGTACCCGGAATAAAGTACGTAATCGACTTCGGTGACGCCAGAATAAGCCGCTACTCGGTAAGAACCAAGGTACAGCGTCTGCCGATTGAACCGGTTTCAAAAGCCAGTGCCGACCAGCGCCGGGGCCGCTGCGGCCGTACCTGTCCGGGTGTGTGCATCCGACTGTACAGTCAGCAGGACTACGAGCACCGGCAGGACTATACTGATCCCGAAATATTAAGGACCAACCTGGCATCGGTAATACTGCAGATGATCAATCTGAGACTCGGCGACATCGAAAGCTTCCCGTTTCCGAATCCGCCGGATCACCGTCAGATCGGCGACGGCTTCCGTCTGCTGGAGGAAATCGGCGCACTGGATGAGGAGCACAGGCTTACCCCGGACGGAAAACTGATAGCCAGACTGCCGATCGATCCTCGTCTTGCCAAAATGGTGGTGACCGCATCCAGAACCGGCGCACTGTCAGAAGTGCTGATCATCGTATCTGCCCTTTCTATCCAGGATCCGCGCGAACGGCCGCTTAACAAAAAGAACGAGGCCAACCAGATGCATGAACGCTTCAATGATCCTGATTCCGACTTCAATGCACTGCTGAATCTGTGGAAATACATCAGAGACATCCTCGACGGCGGCAGCTACAATGAACTGCGCAGAAGGTGTAGAAAGGAATTTCTGTCCTATCTGAGGATCAGAGAGTGGGAGGATCTGCACCGTCAGCTGGAAAAGGCCTGCCGCGAGCTCGGTCTGAGATTCAATGAGAACGAAGCGGACTTCAATGCGGTGCACCGCGCTCTGTCCTCGGCGCTGCTGAGCCATATCGGCAGTAAATCACTCGAGGGCGGTGAATATATCGGTGCCCGCGGAGCGAAATTCATCATTGCCTACACCTCGGGGCTCCACAAAAAGAATCACAAATGGATCATGGCATCGGATCTGGCGGAAACCAACCGTCTCTATGCCAGAAATGTCAGCAGGGTGGATCCTCGCTGGCTTGAGGAATACGGGGCCCATCTGCTCAAAAGGTCATACTCCGAGATCCGCTGGAGCAAGAACAGCGGGGCGGTGGTGGCTGATCTTCGTCTCAGCCTCTACGGTCTGCCGATCGTTGAAGGCAGAACCGTGCAGTATTCACACGAAGATCCGCAGCTGTGCCGGGAACTGTTCATCAGACATGCACTGGTGGAGGCTGATTTTGACTGCAGGGAAAAGTTCTTCATAGAAAACCAGAAACTGATCAGCGAGATCCTGGATGAGGAGGACAAGGCGCGCCGCAAGGACATTCTGGTGAGCGACGACGATCTGTTTGAATTCTACAACCGCAAGATCCCGGCCGAGGTTAACTCTGCGGTCACCTTCAAAAAATGGTGGCAGAAGCAGATGCAGAGCGATCCTAAATTCCTTAATTTCGACCGTGAATTTCTGATCAGCGACAGCAGCAAACTTGCCAGCGCCAGCGATTTTCCGGATCACATCACCATCGGACGCTACCGGCTGGCGCTGTCCTACGTATTCGATCCGACCAGGGATGATGACGGTGTAACCGTGAAAATCCCGCTCTCCATTCTTAACCAGTTCGATCTGAAGGATTTCGATTTCATCGTTCCGGGGCTGCGCAACGAGTTTTTCATCGCGGTGATCAAATCCCTGCCGAAAAATCTGCGCAAGCTGTTTATCCCGGCTCCGGTATTCGCCAGAAGTCTGCAGGAATCCATTGACGGAGACACCAGAAATCTGTGGCACGACATCGAGAGTAACCTGACCCGCATCGGCGGCACCAGGATCGAACGGGAGGATTTCGATCTCGAATCAATCCCTGCTCATCTTAAGTACAACTTTGACATTGTTTCCGACAACGGCAAGACCATCAAATCAGGCCGTGATTTGACCGAACTTAAAAACTCGCTGCAGAACCAGGTGCAGAAACGGCTGGAGAAGATTGCCGCAAACAGTGAACAGAGCAGTGCGGTAAGCACCACCTGGAATTTCGGCACCATACCGGAAAAATGCGTGGAGAAGCGCAGAGATCTGCAGATTGTCTACTATCAGGCGCTGCGGGAGGAGGAAGGCGGCGTCAGACTGGTAAATGTGGAGGATCCGGTGATGCAGAACATTCTGCACCGTGCAGGTCTGCGCAGGCTGCTGCTTCTGAACTGCCAGAGTCCGGTGGGATATCTGCGGGAAAAACTTCCGAACCGCACCAAGCTGACCATGTACTACCACGGATTCGGCAGGATCGATGAACTGATCGGGGATTTTGTCAACTGTGCCATCGATTACTGTCTCAAACGCAGAGGCTCTCTTATCTGGAACGAGGCGGATTTCAACAGTATGCTAAAAACCGTCAAGGGTGACCTAAACGAACTGGTGGAACAGATTGCTGTCAGTGTGGAGAACTGTCTGGTTGAATATACCGCCATCGGCAAGATGCTCAAGGGAAAAATAGATCTGCGCTCATCCCTGTGCTTTGCCAGTGCCAGGGATCAACTGCAGAAATACGTCTTTAAAGGTTTTGTAACCCACTACGGATACGAGCGGCTCAAAGATCTGCACCGCTATCTGCTGGCACTGCACAAAAGAGTTGAGAAAATAATTTCAGATCCGGCAAGAGATCAGCTGCAGATGCGGGTAATTGCAAATGTGGAGGAGGAGTGGAGAAAACTGTTCGGCTACTTCAAATCTCCGCTCTATATCAGCGACGAGGTTAAAAATATCGGTGTAATGATTGAGGAGCTGAAGATTTCACTGTTCGCGCAGTCGGTGGGAACCAGATTCCCGATCTCCGAAAAAAGGATTCTCAATGAAATCCAGCGGGTGAAAAGCACCCTGTAGAGGAAGCACTGAGGTATTCTAGAAAAAAATTGCAGATCCGGGAAAAAATTCAAAAATTTGACTTGCATCAAATTTTTTGAGTAGTATTATTCATTTGTTTATAAACAGATCCAACATTTGAGTAATACAATGAACAAATTCAAACTGACAAGGCACAATGTTCTGCACCTGTTCAGCGCTGTATCTGACGCGTGTGTCAATGAGCCGTATACAAAATCACGCTTTATCTCCGATCTGCTCGCCGGTATCACCGTGGGTATTATCGCCATCCCGCTGGCAATGGCGCTTGCTATCAATTCCGGTGTAGATCCGCAGTACGGACTTTATACCTCGATTATCACCGGTATCGTAATCGCCCTTACCGGCGGTTCACGCTACAGCATCTCCGGTCCTACCGCGGCCTTCGTGGTAATACTGCTGCCGATCGCCCAGAAATACGGTCTGGCCGGACTTCTGACCGCCTCGGTAATGTCGGGATTCTTCCTGCTGTTTTTCTCGGCCATGCGCATGGGAAGGCTGATAATCTATATTCCGATTGAGGTTACCCAGGGTTTTACCCTTGGCATCGGTATTCTGATCGCCACCCTGCAGCTTAAGGACTTTTTCGGTATGCAGATCGAAAGCATGCCCGGCGAATTCTACGATAAAGTGGTGGTTCTGGCTGAAAATCTGCCGAAACTAAACTGGGCCGACACTACCGTGGGACTGGTATCCCTGATTGTGGTTTTCGGCTGGCCTAAACTCAGACATCTATTCAAGGGAAAGATGTCCCTGCTGTTCACAAAGGTTCCAAGCCATCTGCCTGCCATCATCTTCGGTATGATTGCAGCATCAATCATCGTCAAGGCTACCGGCGACAGCAGTATCATCCAGACCATCGGAAGCAAATTCCACTATACCAATCCTGACGGTTCTATCGGCAACGGTATTCCTCCGTTCCTGCCGACCTTCGCTTTGCCGTGGAATCTGCCCGGCGCTGACGGACAGCCGATGCAGTGGAATATGGAAGTGTTCCAGCATCTGCTGATGGCTTCATTCTCAATGGCTGTTCTCGGGGCAATTGAATCTCTGCTTTGTGCTGTAATTCTTGACGGAATGACCGGTACCAAACACCATTCAAACAGCGAACTGCTTGGACAGGGTATCGGTAATATCCTGGCTCCGTTCTTCGGAGGTATCACCGCAACTGCAGCCATCGCCCGTTCCGCAGCCAACGTAAGAGCAGGCGGTACCTCACCTATTGCCTCTGTAATCCATGCGCTGGTGGTGCTGCTGGCTATACTGGCACTGGCTCCGTTCCTTTCTCTTCTTCCTCTTTCATCAATGGCCGCGCTGCTTTTGATGGTAGCCTACAACATGAGTGATCTGAAGGGTGTTAGCAAAACCGTAAGAACCGTTCCGAAGGGTGATGTTCTGATCCTGATCATCTGCGTATCCCTGACCGTATTCTTCGATATGGTGGTGGCAATCGCTTTCGGATGCATCATGGCAGCCATGATGTTCATGCGTTCAATGGCCAAACTGACCATCTGGGTGGATCAGCTGAAGGTTCACACCACCATGAGAGAGCAGGTACCGGAGGGATGGAATATCTACAAGATCAACGGACCTCTGTTCTTTGCAGCAGCCGACCGTGTGTTCAACGACATGATTGTAAGTCTCAACAGCACCAAAGGTCTGATCCTGGATGTCAGCGGTGTTAATGTGCTGGACGCAGGCGGTCTGAGCAGTTTCCAGCATTTTGCTGAAGATCTGCGCAAGGCCGGAGTTAAACTGCTGGTGTGCGAACTTCAGTATCAGCCGCTCAAGACTCTTGTAAGAGCAAAATTCGAACCTGTATCCGGAGTGGTAGAACTCAGCCGCACTGTTGAGGACGCAATAGAACGCTCTCATCAGATGTAGAAGTTTTTCTGCGATATATCCCGTAGCCCGATCCTGCGATCGGGCTTTTTTCATTAATTGTTACCTTCAGCCCCGTGGAGTGAATTTTTTTCTATCACAGTCACAAACCTTCAGCTGAACATTGATTACAATCTAATTGAACTTTGGTTCTTTTTTACACTCTAATATATAAATCCAGTCTAATTAAAAAGGAGCAGAAATGAAAAGTTTAAGATATCTATTCGGTGTTCTTGCTGTATTTTTCGCATCATCGGTTTTTGCAGCAGAACCGCTGGAACCGCCTGCCGCCCCTTCAGATCAGAAGGAACTGCAGACTGACACGGTTAAACCTGCCGAAACGCCTGCTGAAGCTCTCGAACCGGTAAAGAAGGTTAAGGCAAACCACCTTGATCTGGTACTGGTGCTTGATCGCAGCGGCTCAATGAACGGTCTGCAGAAAGACACCATCGGCGGATTCAACTCAATGATTAAGAAACAGAAGGACAACAAGGTTGATACCTATGTAACTACCGTTCTGTTCAACGATAAAAATGAAATTCTCTATGATCGCAAAAAAATAAGCGATATTCCTGAAATGACCGACAAGGACTATGTTCCAGGCGGCATGACCGCGCTGCTTGATGCAGTGGGTGTCACCATCAACAGGATCGACAAGGTGGAGAATGTTAATGCACCGGATCACAAAGTGGTGTTCGTCATTATAACCGACGGTCAGGAAAACTACAGCCAGGAATACAGTGTTGCCCAGATCAAGGAAATGATTTCAACCCGTCAGGAGAAATTCGGTTGGGAGTTCGTATTCCTGGGAGCCAATATTGATGCGGTAGGCGAAGCAGGTAAACTTGGTATCAGCGAATCCAATGCTGTTAAATACCGCAATTCCGGTTCAGGAGTTCAGGCTAATTTCAATGCCATCTCAGATCTCGCCGGAGAAGCAGTGATGGATGAAGCTGAACGCACAGGAGAATGGAAGAAGCAGATTGAACAGGATAAGTAACTTTTTATTCTGAAACAAAGCTGATGAGCAGAGAAGCCGGAATGACAGAGTTCCGGCTTTTTTTGTATAAGCGTAGCAGATGTTGTACTTATACCTGCATTCTGAGATTTTCGACTAAATACGAGAATGACTACAACTATTTATCTTTAATTCAGCCAAACAACCAACGCCAGCACTGACCGAGCATATGAATACCGGTCAATGAAACATCAATATTCAGTTTCAAAATCAGTCTACAAAAATGGTAATTCATATACATTTATAGTATTTTCCCATTAATTACAGTTTAAAATACCTCAAAACGCAGATTCTTTACATAATTTAAAAGAATAGATTTACATTTTTGTCTGTATTATGTTAAATATATAAATAAAAGATGACCTGATACCGGCAAACAGTGTGAACCGATGAACAACAGAACTGAGTCTGATACAAAAACAAATCACCCATTGAAGGTGCAAAATGATTAAAGATGTAGAATTTTCTGAAAATATTGAGAATTTTAGAGCTCCCGGCTTCCCTTCTTATGACGAGATCATCGAATATGAAGCCAGTGGAGAAGGTAAAAAAAATGCTCTTGAATACGAAAAGGCATACATCGCCCTGATAGAGCAGGTAAAAGATAAACCACGCGAAGAACAGGTTAAATTTCTGCTGGTGCACATTGATGAACTCAGGAGAATGATTGATTTATTTTCGTTCTGTCGTGATCAGGAGATGTTTCCTGAAGGTGAAACATATGACGAAGTTCTCGCCAATGTGATGCTTTACAGATACGAACATAATATCAGCATTTTGGATGATGAATATAGTATTAAGACTATTGACTATGCAAGAAGTGTTAAAAGTAGAATTTCCTCCGAACGCGGAAGAAAAAAGGCGGAAGCGGAAAATAAGTTTGCAAAAGAACATCCAGAAGAATATAAGGCCATGCTAGAAAGAAGTCATCAAAAAGCTATTTTATTAGGCAAGAATCTTCGCGAATTAGGCTTTAAATTAAGAAAGAAACTTGCTGATGATTATGGTATAGAAGAATCAGATTGCGATAAAATCAGAAATAAATAGAGTGAGAATTTGGCCATGAATCTTATTTTGTCTCCTACATTTCAAAAACAAATGAATGTAATTAGATATCTTGCAGATAAAGGCAACTCTGATTACAAAACCTTATACTTTCGTATTGGGACTGTTATTAAAGTTTTTAGTCAAATTGAAAAATTAAGTGATTGCCCTTTTAAATTAAGAGTCCATAACGGAAATTTTGGTAATGAAAAAGATTTTGGATTTAAGCAATAATATTATTGTCCTGAAATATAGTGAATAATTTTTTAGTGAATAATTAAGAGGTATTGATATATGTGTACAGTAGCTGAGAAAGATGTTCTGTTTGAGTTAATCAATGATGCCATAGCAAGCATTCGTCGCCAGAACAAAGATGATGACGAATCTATAAAAGATAAACGTTTCCTATACAAACTAAGGGAACACTATTACGCTACAGATGAAACTAAAATAGATTATGAAACTGAAGCAGATACAATCAACCTTTATAGAAAAAAATATACGACTTGATTCATTCAAAAAAAAAGTTCAATCTCAGGGTAACATAACAATTTAGTAAACCCCAATGTGATTATAGATGTGGAATTAAAAAAATATTGAACCTTTCCGGAACCAGCGTCTTTCCTTCTTATGATAATATCATCGAATACGAAGCCCGAGTTGAAGGAAAGGAAAATAATCTGGAGTATGAGCAGATATACATCGGACCTGAGAGAGGTTAAAAACACAGACGAATAGGATAAATTTATACTCGGAGTTTTCCTTCAAGATATATTGAGCAGAGCCATTCTGGCTATACTAATCCATACTTGTATCAAACCGTTCCCTTTATACAATACTGCAAAGACACCCTAAATCACATGCAGCCGGCATACGAACTTTTTCTTGATATTTCCGCCTCATACCAAAAATTATATATAAAACACATAATCTCCCGAAGTTTTATTTTAAAATTAAC
>JAEEGJ010008502.1_pt1 | contig 28244 bp, 25 predicted proteins | sample 8958761 | NCBI WGS metagenome assembly JAEEGJ01 (sample SAMN16246546, study PRJNA631951) | gut metagenome | biome: gut microbiome; feature: rumen; material: RS-attached | host: Bos | place: Iran: Karaj | collected 2018-10
AACAGCGTACCCGCGATCAGGATGACGATCAGCACCATGAGCATAAAGAATAACGCAAAACCGCGTACGCCCTTCAGCACGGTCCCGACCTTCATCATTACGAACAGGCAGCCGTCCGAATAATTGGCTTCGTTGACATATTCCCCGCTGACGCATACGAGGCCGCGGCTCGGCAGGAAGAAGAACGTGCGCGGGAATTCCGTCCCTTTTCCGAGACGCAGGAACAGTTTCTGCGCGAAACCGGGGACTTTTACCGTTTTTCCGGCAGGATACATATGTCCTTCTCTGGGATCTGTATCCGCCACAAAAACGATGACCCCATCCTCGGGAACGGGTACGGCAAAGAAAAAGTCGGACATGTTCTCCGTGCGGCTGTTCTTCAGGATGAGGTGCATCTGCTCATAACCCGCGTCATCCGTGACCCGGTCGAAAGCCGCATAGTAACTCTCTTCGTCTGCCTGATTCTCTGCGTTCTGTTTATAGATCTCCAGAACGTCCCGGGCGTACGCTTCGGGCTGGCTCATCATCCGGATGGAGCCGACGATACGGCTGGAGATCTCAGCGGATTCGTCCATGGAATCCTGCGCGAGGCCGTACAGGTACATGCCGAATCCCAGGGCGAAACAGATCAGCCCTAAAAGGACGGAATAGAAGGCGATCGAACGGAATACGCGCATTTCCAGCGAATAATGATCCCGTTCGCTCTTGGTCATTTCACGGAAACTCTTTACAGGCATGCGTCCTCCGTTTCCGCCAGTTTCTTTTCTATTGTCAGTATATTCTTGCCGTTCTCATAGGAATAACTGACGCCATCCATCGTTTCTTTTACAAGGAGTATGCCCAGACCGCCCTCCCGGGAGAACAGTCCGTCCGCGGTGATATCCGCGTCTTCTTTAGCCAGCGGGTCGAACGGCTTGCCGCCGTCCAGAAACTGGATGATCACCCGCAGAGGATCTTGCCGCACTTCGCAGCGGACTTCCGCGGGACCGACGGAAGGATCGTACGCATAGCTGGAAATATTCACAAAGATCTCTTCGACCGCCAGGCGGATCTGCATCAGCGTCTTCTTGCTGCATCCGTAGTGATAGAGGCGTTTGAAGACAAATCCGACGACTTCGTCCAGATTTTCGACGACAGCGTTGACAGTAAGGTTTTCCATAGCAGCCTCTCCTTAAACGAACTTAAACAGCCTGGTGAAACCGGTGACTTCCAGAACTTCCATGATGGCCTTGTCCACGTTCTTGGCGGACAGGGTGCCGCTCTTGCGGCGCAGTTCCATGTAAACGCGCTTGAACGCGCGCAGACCGGCGCTGGACACGTATTCCAGTTTTTCCATGTCCAGAAGCAGATTGTCGAACTTGCCGGCAACGTCCATCAGGACTTCTTCCACTTCCGCCGCGTTCGTGGCGTCGATGTAGCCGTCCATTTTCAGTTCGGCGTCATTCCCCCTTTTGATCAGGTCCATTTTCATGCTCATCGCTATCCCCCTCCTTCATCATCCAGAAATCGCCGCTCGCGGCTTCTTCCATTCTTTCCTTTTCCATTTCGCGAAGCCGCTGCTCTTCTGCTTTTCCGGGCTTCTCTCTCCTTGCGCTTCTCTTCTTTCTTCGCCTGTTTCGCGGCCTTTTTTCTTCCTTGGCCGCCTTCCTGGCTTTATCGCTCTCGCCTTCCGGCATGCGCCGGTACGGGAATTCACCGGACAGTTCGAGGAGATATTCCCAGCGGTTCTGCAGAAACAGCAGAAAGACCACGCCGACGACCCCCATCATGAACCGGCTGCGTGAACGAGCTCATGTTATCCTCTGTATTCCAGGCAGAGCATGGTGAGGTCGTCGAACTGCTCCGCGTCCTGCACGAACGCCTCGACGGCTTCGTTCATCGCCTTCAGCGTCTGCTCCGGAGACGCGTCCGGATTGCCGTTCAGCGTATCGACCATGCGTTCCATGCCGAACATATTTTGGGGGCCGCCTTTCGCCTTCGCTTCCGGCAGGCCGTCTGTGTACAGGAACAGTTTGGAGCCGGGCTGCAGCTGCAGTTCGTAATCTTCGTAGATTTCGTCCTCCAGCCCGCCGACGACAAAGCCGTGTTGATCCTTGACGACCTCATAGTCCTTGCCGGGCAGCTTGACGATGGGATATTCGTGTCCGGCGTTGGAAGCGGTCAGTTTTCCGGTGGAAAGTTCCAGCACGCCGATCCAGACCGTGACGAACATATCCGCCGGGTTGTTGGCGCAGATCATCTCGTTCGTCTTTCTGAGGATCTCCGCCGGGGACATGATCTGCGTCGCGAAGTTCTGCAGCGTGATCTTGCTGATCGTCATGAACAGCGCGGCTGCGATCCCCTTGCCGGAGACGTCCGCGATGACGAGGCCCAGATGGTCGTCGTCGATGAAGAAATAATCGTAAAAGTCTCCGCCGACTTCTTTCGCGGGATCCATGGAAGCGTAGATGTCGATCTCTTTGCGTTCCGGGAACGGCGGGAAGATATTCGGCAGCATGGCCGCCTGGATGCGCTGCGCCAGCGAGAGCTCCGCCCCGACGCGCTCCTTCTCCGCTGTGATCGTCTGGATATCCTCGATATATTCGTTCATGCGCTGCGTCATGGATCCGAAGGATTCCGCCAGCTGCTGCGTTTCGTCGCCTGTCGAGAGATCCCAGGTGAAGTCCAGCGTATCGCCTTCGATTGCTTTCACCTTCTCCGTCAGGACTTGGATCGGATGCACGATATCCTTGGAAAGCCGGATGGAGATCCAGATCGCCATCGCGACAGCGACGCCGAACAGGCCAAGCAGCATCCAGGTCGCGTTTTCGATCTGTCTGCGGTTTTCGTCCATGGACTCGTCCGTCATGGATTCCATATTGCTCAGAAGCCGCTTTGTCGGCGCTTCGACCTCCTCCTGCGGCAGCACGACGAACAGAGACCAGCCGACGGTCTTCATGGGCGCAAAGGCGACGTAACTGGGTACGCCGTCGATGTTGATCAGGTTGACGCCCTTGAACCCGATCGACGCGTTCGTGGCGACCTGCGCCAACGCGCGGTCTTCGGATCTGCGCAGATCCGCGGCATCCGTCACTGCGGCCAGGGTGCCTTCCTTCGCCGTGGAGAACAGGATCTGTCCGTCCCTGTTCATGATGCAGGCGAACCCGGTCGTGCCGACGTCGATGCCTTCGACCAGTTCCTCCATGTTCTCTAGATACATGCCGGCGCCGGCGACGGCCATCAGTTTGCCGTCTTTAAAAACAGGCGCTCCGCACATGATGCCCAGACGCGGCGTATGCGCGTCCTTCGTGACCGGCGTGAAATACGGGCGTTTCAGGACCGCCGCGCCGCGGTACCAGGGACGTTCTTTGGCTTCGAGCGGCATCAGATCGCCGTTTTCGTCATACTTTTCCGCAGGGATATAGTCTGCCTGCACCATAAATCCCGATTCCGTGGCGACGTAGATCGAGACCATGATATCCTCGTTCGCGTTTATCGCCAGCAGCGTGTCCTGCACGTTGCCGATCAGAGCGAGTTCCTTTTGGATCGCGGGGTCTTCCGGGTCTGTCTTCGCGGAATACAGCACCTGTATCGTCAGCTGCCCGTCTTTCGACGCATCGGGAAGCGGTACGGGACGGGGCGCATAGTCCTCCGGGTGATTATAGATCTGCTCCGCTACGCGCGCGGCGGTGCAGACGCAATTTTCGAATTCCGAGAAGATGCCATCCGCTATCGTCGCTTTCTCGACGGCCATGTCCTGCATCAGACGCATCGTTTCTTCGGACATGTAATCCGAGGAAAGGCGTCCGATCGTCCGGTTCAGTTCGCGGTTGGATTCCGTCTGCATCCGGTCGATGCCGTTCATCGTAAAAACAAAGATCAGCACGGCCAGCAGCAGCATGATGCTGACGACCGCGAGCATCGCGTACAGGATCTTTTTTCCCAGAGATTGATTCTTGATCACTTTATCTTTGAACACGACTGTTCACCTATGTATGCCGACTATTCTGAAAAATGGATATCTAATATTTTATTATACAACGCTCATTTCTAAAAGTAAAAACCGGGACGCGAACGTCCCGGGATTTTTTCTTTGGCGCTTAAGCGTCAAAGAAAAAAGTGCTGCTTTTTTCAAAGCAGCACTTTCGCTATGCGATTTACTGTTCGTCCTTGATGGCTGCCTGCGCCGCTGCCAGTCTCGCGATGGGTACGCGGAACGGGCTGCAGGAGACGTAGTCGAGGCCGACCTTGTGGAAGAATTCCACAGAGCTCGGGTCGCCGCCGTGCTCGCCGCAGACGCCCAGGTGCAGGTCCGGTCTGGTGGCGCGGCCCAGCTTGCAGGCCATGTCGACCAGCTTGCCTACGCCGACCTGGTCGACCTTAGCGAACGGGTCGTTCTCATAGATCTTCTTGTCGTAGTAAGCGCCCAGGAACTTGCCGGCGTCGTCTCTGGAGAAGCCGAACGTCATCTGGGTGAGGTCGTTCGTGCCGAAGGAGAAGAACTCGGCTTCGGTCGCGATCTGATCCGCGGTCAGAGCCGCTCTGGGGATCTCGATCATGGTGCCGACCAGATACTTCATATCGGAACCGGCAGCCTTGATGAGCTCGTCGGCGACCTTGACGACGATGTCCTTGACGTACTTCATTTCCTTGACCTCGCCGGTGAGCGGGATCATGATCTCAGGCACCATGGTCCATTCGGGATGTCTCGCCTGAACGGCCAGCGCCGCCTTGATGACCGCTCTGGTCTGCATTTCCGCGATCTCGGGATAGGTGACCGCCAGACGGCAGCCTCTGTGACCCATCATCGGGTTGAATTCGTGCAGGCCGGAGATGATGTTCTTGATGGTCTCGACGGACTTGCCCTGCGCCTTGGCCAGCGCTTCGATGTCTTCCTCTTCCTTGGGAACGAATTCGTGGAGAGGAGGATCCAGGAACCGGATCGTGACAGGATAGCCCTGCATCGCCTCGTAGATGCCTTCGAAGTCGCTCTGCTGCATCGGTTCGATCTTCGCCAGCGCGGCGATTCTTTCCTCGACGGTGTCGGAGCAGATCATCTCGCGGAACGCGGCGATCCTGTCTTCTTCGAAGAACATGTGCTCGGTTCTGGTCAGGCCGATGCCCTGCGCGCCCAGTTCGACTGCCTTGGCGGCGTCCTTCGGGGTATCCGCGTTCGTTCTGACCTTCAGTCTTCTGTATTTGTCGGCCCAGCCCATGATGCGGCCGAATTCGCCGGCGATCTGCGCGTCGACCGTGGGGATGACGCCTTCGTAGATGTTGCCGGTCGTGCCGTCGATGGAGATCTGGTCGCCTTCGTGGAACGTCTTGCCGCCCAGTTCGAACTTCTTGTTCGCTTCGTCCATCTTGATGTCGCCGCAGCCGGATACGCAGCATTCGCCCATGCCTCTGGCGACGACTGCCGCGTGGGAGGTCATGCCGCCGCGGACGGTCAGGATGCCCTGCGCGGCCTTCATGCCTTCGATGTCTTCGGGAGAAGTTTCCAGTCTGACGAGGATGACCTTCTTGCCCTTGTCCGCCCATGCCTTGGCGTCGTCAGCGGTGAAGACGACCTGGCCGCAGGCAGCGCCCGGGGATGCGCCCAGACCCTTGCCCAGCGGGGTCGCGGCCTTCAGCGCGTTCACGTCGAACGTCGGGTGCAGCAGCGTGTCGAGGTTTCTGGGATCGATCATGGCGACAGCCTGCTTTTCGTCGATCATGCCTTCGTCCACGAGGTCGCAGGCGATCTTCAGAGCAGCCTGAGCCGTTCTCTTGCCGTTTCTGCACTGCAGCATGTACAGTTTGCGGTTCTCGACCGTGAACTCCATGTCCTGCATGTCTCTGTAGTGATCTTCCAGGATGCCGCAGACCTTGACGAAGTCGTTATAGGCTTCGGGGAACTTCTCTGCCATCTGCGCGATGGGCATCGGGGTGCGGACGCCGGCTACGACGTCTTCGCCCTGGGCGTTCACGAGGAACTCGCCCATCAGCTTCTTTTCGCCGGTAGCCGGGTCACGGGTGAAAGCAACGCCCGTGCCGGAATCGTCGCCCATGTTGCCGAAGACCATCGGCATGACGTTGACGGCGGTGCCCCAGCTGTAGGGGATGTCGTTGTCTCTTCTGTAGACGTTGGCTCTGGGGTTGTCCCAGCTGCGGAAGACCGCTTCGATCGCGGCGAACAGCTGTTCCTTCGGATCGTCGGGGAAGTCCGCGCCGATCTTGCTCTTATACTCGTCCTTGAACTGGTTCGCGAGCACTTCCAGGTCCTCGGCGGTGAGTTCCACGTCGTAGGTGATGCCCTTTTCGGCCTTCATCTTGTCGATGAGTTCCTCGAAGTACTTCTTGCCCACTTCCATGACGACGTCGGAGAACATCTGGATGAATCTTCTGTAGCAGTCCCAGGCCCATCTGGGGTTGCCGGACTTTTCCGCGATGGTGCGGACGACCTGTTCGTTCAGGCCCAGGTTGAGGATGGTGTCCATCATGCCGGGCATGGACGCTCTGGCGCCGCTGCGGACGGAAACGAGAAGCGGGTTTTCCTTGTCGCCGAACTTCTTGCCGTTGACCTCTTCCATCTTCTCGATGTATTCCATGATCTCGGCCTTGATGGCGTCGTCGATCTTCTTGCCATCTTCATAATAGCGGGTGCAGGCTTCGGTCGTGATGGTAAAGCCCTGGGGAACGGGCAGGCCGATGTTGCTCATCTCAGCCAGGTTAGCGCCCTTGCCGCCCAGGAGGTTGCGCATCTTCGCGTTGCCTTCCGAGAACATGTACACGTACTTTGTGCTCATAAACAGTTACTCCTTTCGTATTGAAAATGAATTTATTAACACTTTTATGACGCTTTCTGGAGATCGGAATTTCTCCTCAGCATAGTATATGCCTTTTTGCAGAGATTGTGTAACGGTTTAATATTTTAATACCTGTATATAATTATTTGATTGTATACAGAAAGGGTCCGAAGACCCTTCCGTTTATTCGCTTTGTTTGACGCCGCTGTTGAACGACTTGAAATAGTCTGTGCTGAGCACGAGTTTCGAGTAGCTCAGTTTGCCCTGCACCTTGCTGCGCATGGCGTTGATGTATTCCTGGCTCGCGGGCTGGGAAGGATCCGCGTCCGTCCACTTGCCCCCGTAATAATACCCTTTGTCCGTCATGAACGAGCCGTTCGTCCACAGGACCAGGGGCTCTTCCTCGGAGAAGACGTCCTGGCCGACGAACAGGCGCGAATCGAAGTCCACGCCGAACAGATTGCACAGCGTGGGCTGGATATCCAGGCTGTACGTCGGGAACGGCACTTCGATCGGATCCATGTCCTCCAGGCAGCCGCTCCAGATGATCAGACGGCTGTGATCCCTCTCCTTCGGCGTCTGATACGCGAAGCCGTACAGTTCCTGCAGGTAATCCTTGTCCGTGCCCCAGGCGGAGCTTTTTTCCAGACCGTAGGGATAGTGGTCCGTGCCGAGGACGATGACGGTGTCGTCCGCAACGCCTGCCTCTTCCAGCGTCTTGATCGTATACTCCATGGCGTATTCCAGTTCGAGATTCGCCGCCAGATAACCCTTTACGTGATCGGAATAGGGCAGCCCTTCCACAGCTTCGCGGTTCTTCTTCGACATGGCGTTCGCGGTCCAGGCATAGTTGCAGTGACCGCTGATGGACATGTAATACACGCTGAACGGCTGGTGGTCCATGTAGCGGGTCATCGTGTACTTCATCATCTCCAGGTCGGAATCCGGCCAGACGCCCAGCAGGTACTCGTCCATGCCGTGACCCTTCGCGATGTATTCGTCGAAGCCCAGGCCCAGGTGGGTCTTGTTGCGGCCGTAGTAGTCGTACAGACCGTTGTGATAGCATTCGCTGAAGTAGCCCAGGGAGCGCAGTTTGTGGAAGATGTTGATGGAATTGTCCTTGCCGACCGTGTCGTGGATGGAGTTGACCCCGTCCATGGGCACGATGCCCATCATGTTGGAGAACTCGCCGGTGGACGTGCTGCCGCCCCACGCGGGCTGATAATAATCCGTAAACTGGATGCCCTTCGTGGCCATGCGGTACAGCGTGGGCGTCAGTTCTTCGTCGATGACCTCCGCGGAGAACGCCTCGCCGGTAATGAAGATCAGGTTCTTTCCCTCGAACAGGCCGGTGTATTCGTTTTTCGGAGACGGTTTCTGGGACGCAATGTACTGGTGCGCCTTCTGGATGTTGCCGGACGTGGAGGAGATCAGGGCATCCAGATCCACGTTCAGCTTGTTGAGGCCGAAGAACGACGGACCTGTGGACGAGCCGCTGCCGATGGAAGCTTTCACCACGTCAGCCTGCTCCAGCGCCGCCTCCAGATCCAGCTCGTAGCCGCCGCGCATGTCCTTGCCGGCCGCGTAGATCAGACCCTTCGTCTGCACGTCGGAACCGAAATTGCCTTCCCGGCCGCCGATACCCGCGAAGATCGTTCCGGCGATCAGCAGGATGACCCCCGCAGCCGCCTGTACGCCTGCGGGCCGGAACGCACCGGCTTTGCGGAAGCCCAGGGACTTCCGCTTCCAGATCATGAGCGCGAACGGGACGTGGAACAGCAGGATGATGGGGATGCCCCGCAGGATCAGCCCGACGACGACGCCGCCAAAACCGTTTACGACGTCTCCGGCGCCTGTCCGGATGTCCTTCAAGCTCATGAAGACCCTGTAGGAGTTATAGCAGAAGTACTCGACCAGGAACGCGACCGTAAACACTTCCAGAATGACCATTTCGGCAATATAGGAAGTCTTTTTCGGCAGCAGGCTGCACAGCGCGCCGAGGATCAGGCCCAGCGCCAGGGCGTGCAGCACGCCGACGTGCAGGAATCCCGACTTCGTCAGGACGGCCAGCAGGATCTCGAACAGAGCGAAAACGGGTCCGAGCAGCAGGCAGGCAAACGGACGGAAGCCTTTTTTGGAGGACGCATCCTCCGCCTCATGCGCGCGGACTCTGCGCGCCGGTTTGCGCGCAGGAGTTTCTTCCTGCCCCGTTTTTTTCGGCCGCTCCGGCTTTTTCAGAACGTCCTTGATCGAAGCGCCCGTGCCGCGGGACGACTTGCGCTCGTGGCGGGCTTTCGCCTTCGCCCGTTTCGCGCGCCTCTCCTGCATCGCCTGCTCCAGTTCCTCTTTACTCATTCTGTTGTTGTCGTCATTCAGGGAAGACATAACTGAAATAATCCTTTTCGATCACATTTCTGCAATAGTTGAGTTTATCGCGAACGATTTCCTTGACGGAATCGATATAGTCGCTGTCCGCTTCCTGACCTTCCGCAGGCGTAAAGCGCCCCGTCGTCGCATCGTAGAAGCCCTTCTCCGTTTTCCAGCTGTAGCTGTTCCACATGACGAGGCCTTCGTCCGTGGAGAGCAGGTCCCTGCCGGGATACAGGCGGGAATCGAAGTCCGCCCCCATCAGGTTCAGCACGGTCGGGATGATGTCGATGCTGCTGCAGGGCTGGGAAACGACGATGGGTTCTTCCCTGCTCTCGATCGCGCCGCTCCAGAAGATCAGCATATTGTGGTCGCGCAGCATCTCGTTCGAAGCCGGATAGCCGTACAGTTCGGAAACGTAGTCCCTGTCGTTCGCCCAGATCATGCTGTTCTGCAGCGCGTAGGGATAATGGTCCGACGTGAGCACGATGAGCGTATCGTCCAGCAGATCCGCCTCTTCCAGGCGGTCGAACAGGATCTTCACCGCGTCTTCCAGTTCCAGCTGGGCCGCGACGTAGGACTTGATCTTCGTGCTGGCGTCCAGTCCCTGCACCCTGTCCTTGTGCTTGATGGCCTGCTGATGGAACGTGAAGTTGTAGATGCTGTGACCGCTGTACGTCATGTAATAAACGTAGAACGGATCCTCCCCGATCCAGTCGTCTATGGTGCAGTTCATCATTTCCGTATCGCTGGGCGGCCACATGTCGGTCAGATAGTCCTCCATGCCGGTGCCGTTGGAAACGAAGCGTTCGAAGCCCAGCCAGGGGTGGGTCTTATAGCGGTTATAGTAGTCATAATCCCCGTTATGGTAAGCGGTGGACGTATACCCCAGGGGCATCAGGTATTTTCCGATGCAGGTGGCGTTGTTGTGGCCGATGATCTGCTGCATGGAATTGGCGTGGTTGACCGGCACGATGCCCGTCAGCGTCGCGAATTCGCCGGACGTGGTGCTGCCGCCCCAGAACGGCTGATAGTAATCCTCGAAGACGATGCCCTTCGTCGCAAGACGGTACAGCGTGGGCGTCAGTTCCTCGCTCACCGCCTCCGCCGCGAAACTCTCCGCGCAGATGACGATCAGATTCTTGCCTTCGAACATGCCGGTATATTCGTTTTTCACCGAAGCCTTCTGCTCCGACACGTAGGTATGGACCGCGCTGACCGCGGCGTTGCTCTCCGACGCGGCGAGCGCTGAGAAATCGATATCCAGCTTGTTCAGGCCGTGGAACGCGGGCGCGCCGTTCGAACTGCTGCCCCGGCTGACGATCCCGGAAGCCTTCTTCGGGCGTTCGGGCACGCCGGCAACGCTGTAGACGACGTCGCGCTGCGTCGACGTGATCAGGCCGAAATTGCGGATGCCGTCGTTGAAGACGTATTCGTAGGTGTACTTCGGCGCCGCGAAGCTGTCCATCTGCGTGCTTCCCGCCGCCATGCTCTGGACAAAGACGCCTGCCAGCGCCAGATATACGAGCGTCCAGCGGTCCTTGCGGGTAAAGTCCCACAGAGGATACAGGACGATGAGGGCGATCACCGGCACGTGATAGCGGACGATGATGCCCGCGCCTTCCCGGATCAGTCTCGCCACGTCTTCACCGAATTCCTCCATAACGCCGCCGGCGCCCTGGAAGATCGTGACGGGGTCCATAAACGTCTGGTACGAATTGTTCACGAAGAACTGTACGACGAAATACAGGCAGCCGATCTCCGCCAGGATGAGCGCCGCGGCAAATCCGGCGCCGTTCCTGCGGAACGCGAAAGCCGGAAGATCGCACAGCAGGCCGAACGCGAAGCCGGCCAGCAGAGCCGTCTGCATATGATAGCCTTCGCCCATGGCGCAGTCCCGGCCCAGCATCCATTCGAGATAGACGAAGGCGGCGGGCAGGACCAGAAGGCTGAGAGCCCTTCTGAGGGCGTTTTTCGACTGTTTACGGGGTTTTATCGTTTCGTTGGGCATATTATGCATTCGCGGCCTCCCGGCGCGTCAGACGGCGCATGATGACCGCATAGCAGACAGCAAGCATGCTGAAGGTCAGGATCCACGTGATGGGATAAGTGATATAAAGCATATTCAGCGTATGGAAGCGCGGGATCTGCCATATGGTATAGATCCATACGATGCGGAACACGCAGATATCGACGACAGTGATGACCATCGGCACCAGGGACTTTCCGAGTCCGCGGATGACGCCGGTCATGACGTCGTGCAGGCCGTTGAGCGCGTAAGGCAGACAGACGAACGTCATCCGGGTGATGCCGTAGCGGATGGCTTCCTCGTCGCCGGGAATGTAGATCGAAAGCAGCCGGTGCGCGAACAGGTACGTAAGTCCTCCCATGACTACACCCGTCACCACGACGTCCAGGATGCAGTAATTGCGCACTTTTCTGACCCTGTCCAACCGGTGGGCGCCCAGGTTCTGGCCGACGAAATTCATGCCGGTCTGGTGGAACGAGTTCATGCCGATCCACGTAAAGCCTTCGATGTTAGCTGCGGCGGAATTGCCCGCCATGACGACGGACCCGAACGAATTCACCGACGACTGGATGATGACGTTGGAGATCGAGAACATGCAGCCCTGGATGCCCGCGGGCAGACCGATCCTGACGATGTTCTTCAGTTCCAGCGCATAAATGTGCATCTTGCGCAGCGCCAGTTTATAGGCGCCGTCCGTGCGCATCAGGAAGCGCAGGATCAGGAACGCGGACAGGCACTGGGACAGCGCCGTCGCCAGCGCGACGCCCGCCACGTCCAGATCGAACGCGACGACGAACATCACGTTCAGGGCGACGTTTACGACGCCGGCCGTCATCAGGTAGTACAGCGGATGTTTCGTGTCTCCTGCCGCCCGCAGGATCGCCGCCCCGTAGTTGAAGAGCAGCGATGGGATCATACCGCAGAAATACACGCGCATGTACAGCGACGACAGCCCGATGACGTCTTCGGGCGTTTTCATCCAGGCGAGGAACGTGGGCGACATCAGGATGCCGAACACCGTCAGCACCGCGCCGCCGATGAGCGCCACGGGAACGCAGGTGTGCACTGCCCTGCTGCAGCGGTCATCGTCCTGCGCGCCCAGAGAGACCGCGACCGTGACGCCAACGCCGACCGACAGCCCGATGAACAGGTTGACGATCAGGTTGATGATCGCTCCCGTCGCGCCGACAGCCGCGATGGACAGACGGCCGCAGTAGCGGCCCACGACCACGAGGTCCGCCGCGTTGAACAGCAGCTGCAGAATGCCCGTGAGCATCAGCGGCACCGCGTACCGGATGATGTTCCCAAACAGCGGGCCGTCGATCATATTGATGTTGTTCGATCTGTTGTTCTTCTGCATGAAAAGCAGTCTGCCGTCCTTTTTTGCAACCCGAAAAAGCCCTGTGTGCACAAGGCTTTTTGAAAGGGACCCGAAGGTCCCTTTAGACTATTGGCGGAGACGGTGGGATTCGAACCCACGTGCCATTGCTGGCAAACTGATTTCGAGTCAGCCCCGTTATGACCGCTTCGATACGTCTCCTTATATGCCTCCCCTAGATCGGCGTACTGCCTTCCGGCACTACGAGCTGCAGCGCCCCGGGAAGGATCTCAAATTCCGTGTCGACGAAATCGAGCACCTCTCCGTCTACGGAGATGCGCACCGGTTCCAGCGTCCGGAGTCTGAACTTCTTGCAGTGGATATATTCGATATATTTGTCCGCATCCTTATCCCTGAGATGGGAACCCGCGCGGTACTTCGCCAGCAGAATGGGCAGCTTCAGCCCTCTCACCGGATGCACGACGCACACGTCCATAAAGCCGTCGTCCAGCTTTGCCGAGGGACAGCTCTGGAAGCCCCCGCCGCAGAAATGACCGTTGGCGATGGCTGCGAGCATGAGTTCGGCTTCCTGTTCTTCGCCGTCCTCGATCGCATAGGCCATGCGGTACGTCTTGCCTCTGCGCAGCACCTTGAACGCGGCTGCCAGATAGGCGGCCGTGCCCTTCAGGCGGTCGCTCTTCATGGCGGCGGCTTCCGCCACCACGTCGCAGTCCACACCGATGTTGAACATGTTCAGCGCATATCCACCCTGCCATTTTAACACATCGATGGGCATTACAGAACCCCGAATCTGCTTTTCTATGTCCAAAAAATTCTCTTTGTTTGTATAGTTGCGGACGAAATCGTTGCCGGTGCCGCAGGGGACGACAGCCAGCTGGGCGTTCGGGAAGCCCGCGATGCCGGAAAGCACGTTGTTGACCGTGCCGTCTCCGCCGCAGGCGTAGAACCGCACGTCGCCTTCGAACGCGCACTTCTGCCGGCAGTAAAGGATGGTCTCCTGCTCGCTTAAGGTGCGGTGGATCTCGTAATCGTCCTCGAAACCGGTGAGCGCTTTATGGATGGCCGGGAGGATCTCCCGCAGAGCCGCGCCGTTGCCGGCCGCAGGATTCACAACAAACACATGCTTCATTACTCGATGATCTCCTTGATGAGGACGGGCAATGCGGGCTTTTCCGCGCAGAACGTATAGGCGGATCCGGCTTCGGCGAGACCGGCGGCCAGTTTTTCTTTGTCGTCGCTGAACAACACCGCTACGGGCTCTCCCGCTTCGACGGGATCGCCGACCTTTTTCAGAAGCAGTATGCCTGCGGACAGGTCGATAGCGTCTTCCTTCGTTTTGCGGCCGGCGCCCAGATGCTGGGAAGCCAGACCGATACTGTCGGCCTTGATGCCGGCCACGTATCCGCTTCCGGATGCTTTGGCTTCCGCTCTATACAGCGGCTGCTTGAAGATGCCAACATCGTCGACGCAGGCAGCGTTTCCGCCCTGCATGGTCACGAATCTGCGGAACACGTCCAGCGCTTTGCCGGAGGTGAGCGCTTCCTCCGCCTTGCGGCGGCCTTCTTCGGGAGAAGATGCTTTCTGACCGCAGTAGATCATGTAGCCGGAGAGGGTCAGCGCCAGTTCGGTCATATCCCTGGGGCCCTTCCCTTTCAGCGTGTCGATCGCTTCGATCACTTCCAGGCTGTTGCCCACGGCGTCGCCGAGGGGCTGGTCCATGTCGGTGACGACCGCAACGACCTTCTTGCCCGCATCCGTGCCGATGTCGACCATCAGGCGGCCCAGGTCTTCCGCAGCTTTCTGCGTTTTATTGAAGCTTCCCTGGCCGCATTTGACGTCCAGAACGATGGCGTCGGACCCGCTGGCCAGTTTCTTGCTCATGATGGAGGACGCGATCAGCGAGATGTTGTTCACCGTTCCGGTGACGTCGCGCAGCGCGTAGAGTTTCTTATCGGCCGGCGCCACGTCGTGGGTCTGTCCGACGACGGACATGCCCGCGGTTTCCACTGTCTCGAGGAATTCCTCCGGGGTCAGCTGCACGCGGAAACCCGGGATGGATTCCAGCTTGTCGATCGTGCCGCCGGTAAACCCCAGGCCCCTGCCGCTCATCTTCGCGATGGGCACGCCGCAGGCCGCCGCGATGGGCGCCACGATCAGCGTCGTCTTGTCGCCGACGCCGCCGGTGCTGTGCTTATCGACCTTGATGCCCTTGATCTCATGCAGGTCCATGGTCTGTCCGGAATGCAGCATGGCGTCCGTCAGGCAGAACGTCTCGCGTCTGTCCATGCCCTGGAAACAGATGGCCATCAGCAGCGCGGACGTCTGGTAATCGGGAATGCTCCCGTCCGTGACCCCCGCGACAAAACCGCGGATCTCCTCGTCCGTCAGCGCCTGTCCGGCCTTCTTCTTTTCGATGATGCTTACCATGTCGATCATTTCAGTATCTCCTTCAGGAACGACGCGCCGATGGCGGGTCTCTCTTCGATGCCCAGATATTCCAGAATGGTGCAGGCGATATCCGCAAAGCTGCCGCGGGTGCCCAGATCCACGCCTTCCTTCACCGGCTTGCCGAACACCAGCATGGGCACGTGCTCTCTCGTGTGATCCGTGCCGTGAGCCGTCGGGTCGTTGCCGTGGTCCGCGGTGAAGATCATGATGTCTTCGTCCTTCATGGCCGCCAGCAGTTCGGGCACTCTGGCGTCGAATTCCATGATGCAGTCCGCGTAGCCCTGCACGTCCCTTCTGTGGCCGTATTTCGCGTCGAAGTCCACGAGGTTGACGAACAGCAGACCTTCGAAGTCCGCAGCCATCGCCTGGATCGTGCGGTCCACGCCGTCCATGTTGTCGTGCAGATGTACGCCCAGATCCACGCCGTACCGGTCGAAGATATCGGAGATCTTGCCGACAGTGGCGGACACCATGCCGGCGTCCTGCACCATGTTCAGAAGCGTTCTCTCGGGCGGCTTGACGGAATAGTCCTTGCGGTCGGACGTGCGTTCGCGCTTGCCCTCCGCGTTCGTCCGGTAAGGCCGCGCGATGACCCTGCCGCAGGCCCATTCGCCCTGCAGCATCTCCCTGGCGATCTCGCAGAAGCGGTACAGTTCCTCGAGAGGCACGACGCCTACGTTGCAGGCGACCTGGAACACGCTGTCCGCGGAGGTGTAGACGATGGGCTTGCCCGTCGCCTCGTGTTCGGCGCCCAGTTCTTCGATAATGACGGTGCCGGAAGCGGGATAATTACCGATGACTTCACGGCCGATGCGCTTCTGGTATTCTTCGATAAATTCTTTGGGGAAGCCGTCGGGATAGGTCTTGAACGGCACTTTCGTATGAAGACCCGCGATCTCCCAGTGACCGGTCGTCGTGTCCTTGCCGGTAGACAGTTCCGCCAGTCTGGCGAAGCTGGCCTTCGGCGCTTCCGCTTTGGGCATCGCCGGGTTGACCCCTTCGATATTGCCCATCCCCAGATCGATCAGGTTCTGCGGATGAAAGTTCTTCGCATGTTCCGCGATGTGGCCGAGGGTATCGGTCCCCGCGTCGGTATACTCCGCGGCGTCGGGCAGTGCGCCGATGCCGAGGCTGTCCAGTACCATAATGATCGCGCGTTTCATAGTGTGTCCTTTCTTTTATTCTTGATAGATCAGCTTCGGGCAGCATTCCAGTCTGTCCAAAGAGATCAGATGATATTCGATTCCGTTGAAGTCGCCCTGCGGACCGTTCTTAAAAGCGTTCTGGCCGTGCAGGTGTCCGTAAACTATTTTCTGTACACCAGCCTGTTCGAAGATGCCGGAAAAGCCGCTTGGCTCGAACTTTTCGTTCCTGGGCGGATAGTGCATCACGCCTATCTTTTCAGACGTCCGGCCCGTTTCCGTCTCGTACGCCTGCGCCAGTTTTTGCGCTTCATCCGCGCTCATCTGCAGCCGCAGAACTTCTCTGCGATAGATGGGACCGTCTTCCTCTTCGCTGTAGTCCTTCGCGCCGGGACAGACCCAGCCCCGCGAACCGAACACGACGGCGCCGCCCCAGGCGAACGCGTCATGCTGCAGAAAACGAAGGCTCTTCATGTCTTTACAGGCGGTCTTCACCTTGGAGATGCCGGACCACCACAGGTCGTGGTTGCCCTTCAGGATCAGTTTCGTGCCGGGCAGCGCGTCGATCCAGCGCAGATCCTCCAGCGCCTCGTCCAGACGCAGCGCCCAGGAGATATCCCCTGCCAGGATCACGAGGTCGTCCTCTTCGACGAGCCGCTGCCAGATCTCCTTCAGCCGCTCTTCGTGACCCACCCAACTGCCGCCGAAGATGTCCATCGGCTTTTCGATGCGGGGGTCGAACGACAGATGCAGATCGCCGATCGCCCAGATGTTCATGGCGTCTCACCGCCTTCTTTGTCGCCGGGATCGCCGAGATCCTGGATGCCGGACAGCGTTTTCTGAATGCTGCGGGTGCGGACGCCGATCAGCTTGTCCAGTTCCGCGTTCGCCTGATTGATCCGCTGCTGCGCGGAAGCCAGTACGTCCGCGAATTTATCGAATTCGCCTTTCACCTGTCCCAATACGCCCCAGACTTCCGTCGACCGCTTCTGGATCGCCAGCGTGCGGAACCCCATCTGCAGGCTGTTCAGCAGCGCCGCCAGCGTGGAAGGCCCTGCGATCATGATGCGGTATTCCTTCTGGCAGATCTCCATGAGTTCCATATTCACGACTTCCGCGTACAGGCCTTCGAACGGCAGGAACATGACCCCGAAATCCGTCGTATAGGGCGGCTCCACGTACTTGTCGCGGATCTCCTTCGCGGACTGGCGGATGAACTGCGCCAGACGCTTTCTCTGCGTCTCCGCAAAGACCGCGTCCGCGTTGTCGTAGGCGTCCTGCAGCGCGCCGTAGATATCGCCCGGGAATTTGGAATCGATGGGAAGGTAGACGGTTCCGCCGCCGTTTCCGGGCAGCTTGACCGCATATTCCACCCTTTCCTGCGTGTTCGGCTTCACCTGGGCGTTCGCTTCGTACTGCGCCGGCGCCAGGATCTGCTCCAGGATGGCGCCGAGCTGCATCTCGCCGATCACGCCGCGGCTTTTGACGTTCGTCATCAGCTTGCGGAGGTCGCCCACGTCCTGCGCGAGTCCCTGCATCTCGCCGAGGCCGCGGTACACCTGATCCAGGCTGCCGCGCACCTGCGCGAAGGAACGGGCCAGCCGTTCGTCCAGGGAATTCTGCAGTTTTTCGTCCACGGAAGCGCGGATCTTCTCCAGCTCCGCCGCGTTGGACGTCTGCAGGGCGTTCAGGCGGTTCTCCACGGTCGCCCGCAGATATTCCATGCGCCGGTCCTCCTCCTGCGCGCGGTCGGACAGACCGCGGTTCATCTCGGAGAACTCAGACTGCAGCGTCTGGTACATCTCCACGCGCTGGGCGCTGATGTCCCTGCGGACGGCACTCAAAGCCACCGCCAGCACGATGACGGCGACGGCAAGCGCGGCTATGATGATCGCTAAGACGATGGTCGTGGTCACAGAAACCTCCAATATGACATTTAATTATATCATAAATCGGAGCATAGAAAAACGGCTTTGGGAATCCCAAAGCCGTTTGCGTGGTTAAAACTGTTATTCTTCCGGGATGTCGTAGCCGAGCAGCCTTAACACCTCGTTCGCCGTCTCTTCCGGTTCCTGCCCTGTCGAGCAGACCGTGAACTCCGCGTACTTCTCGTACAGCGGCGTCCGCTCGTTGTACAGATCCTCGAACGTCTGCCCCGGTTTGAACACAATGCCGCGGGTCTCCAGATTGGTGACGCGCCGCTCGATCTCCGGGAATTCCACGTTCAGGTATATGATGTGTCCGATCTCGGACAGGTGCTTCATGGCGTCCGGATAGTAGCAGGCGCTGCCGCCGGGCGAGATGACGTAATTCTCGTAATTCAGACTCGCAAGGACACGACCCTCCAGAGAAAGGAAATATTCCTTTCCCTCGGTATCCAGGATCTCCTGCAGCGGCCGTCCTTCGGACTCGATGATGATCTTATCGCCATCCGCCTGCAGCAGGTCCAATTTGTCGGCAAGAAGACGCCCCACCGTGGTCTTACCGCTGCCGGGCATGCCGATCAATATGATGTTTGTCTTTTTGTCTTCACTCATGCTTGCCGATACGAGAACGCCCCAGGCGCGCCGAAAGCGGTCTGGGGCGATGGTTTCTCCGATACTGCGCCGAATTATTCTTCAGCAGCAGGTTCCTCTGCCTTTTCCGCTTCTTCCGCTTTCGCAGCCTTGGCAGCCGCGATCTCTTCCGCAGTGGGCTGAGGCAGTGTCGCCTTGATGGACAGAGAGATTCTTCTCTTTTCCTTGTCGATCTCCAGGATCTTGGCGTCGATCTCCTGGCCGATCTGCAGTTCGTCAGAGATCTTGTTGACTCTCTTATGAGCCACTTCGGAGATGTGCACCAGACCGTCCAGGCCGGGAGCCAGTTCTACGAATGCGCCGTATTCCTTGATCTGAGCGACCTTGCCCTTGACGATGTCGCCTTCGTGATAATTCTCGTCGATGACGGACCAGGGTTCGGGTGCGTTCTGCTTGAGACCCAGAGAGATCTTGCCCTTTTCGGGGTTCATGCTCAGGATCTTGACGTTGACGACCTGACCGATCTCCAGAGCTTCCTGGGGATGTCTGAGCTTGCCCCAGCTGATCTCGGAGATGTGCAGCAGACCGTCGATGCCGCCGATGTCTACGAACGCGCCGTAATCGGTGAATCTCATGACCTTGCCTTCGACGACGTCGCCGACGTTCAGGGTATCCCAGATCTCTGCGATCTTCTTATGCTTCTCTTCGGTCAGGAAAGCCTTGTGGGAGAAGACAGCCTTGTTTCTTCTCTGATCCACTCTCGTGACCTTGACGGGAAGGGTCTTTCCGATGAACTCTTCGGCGTTCTCCACATAGTGGTCCGCCAGCTGAGACATGGGGATGAAACCGGAAACTTCTTTGTAAGCTGCGATAACGCCGCCCTTGACTTCCTTCAGGACGGTTACGTTTACGACTTCCTTGCTTTCCAGCGCAGCGTTGATCTCTTCCCAATTCTCGCCGGACTGGAGCTTTTTCTTGGAAAGGAGGATGTTGCCGTCGCCGTCATCGGTCTTGATGACCTTAGCCTGCACTTCGTCGCCTTCCTTAAATGCCGCAGTAAGTTCCTGACCGTCTTCGAGAGTGACCTCTTCCTTGGGGAGCATACCGTCTTTCTTGCAGCCCAGGTTTACGACGACGTAATCATCGGTGACCTGTACGACTGTACCGGTAACGACTTCTCCTCTGCCGGGAAGCTTGAGGGACTTCTCGATCTCGTCCATGAAGGCGAGCATTTCGTTCATTTCTGTGTTCTGTTCTTTGAGTACTTCACTCATGTTAGCAATAACCTCCAAAATAATTTGTTGTGGTGCGGACGCACTCGCCGCAACGCCTATTTTATAATACTTCTTGAGTTCTTGCAACGGCAAATCGTCAAATTTTTCTATAAAATACACAGCCGGACAAAATTTTGAACAGATGTCATTCAGCTTGCGGGAGTTCGAACTGCTTTTGTCTCCGATCACGACCATCGCGTCGGAATTCGCCGCCAGTTCCGCCGCGGCGTCCTGCCGCTGTTTCGTGGCGCTGCAGATCGTGTCTTCGATCTGCAGATCCGAGCAGATCTCCTGCAGTACGGCGCCGCAGGCATCGAATTTAGCCCGGGTCAGCGTCGTCTGCGCCAGAGCCGTTACCGGCCGGTTTTTCAACTGTTCTCCGAACCCGCGTATCGCTTCCGGATCGTCGCTGGCGCCGATGGCGGCATGCGTTGACCCGAGGATGCCGATCACCTCCGGATGCTTCGGGTCTCCGATGACGAACACGGACCGCCCGGACGCGCCGGCCCTGCGCGCGGCTTCGTGGATGCGGTACACAAAGGGACAGGTCTCGTCGCAGACCAGGATGCCCTTTTCCGCGGCGGTTTCGTACGTGCTGTCCGGTTCTCCGTGCGCGCGGATTAGCACCCGGCTGCCGCCCTCTGCCTCGTCGATCGAACGTATGGTGCGCAGACCGCTCCGATCCAGTTCCTCCGTGACCGCCTTATTGTGGATGAGGGGTCCGAGGCAGTACAGCTGCACGCCGTCCTGTTTTGCCTTTTCCAGTTCCCGGACCGCGGCGTCCACGGCCCTCTTTACGCCGAAGCAGAACCCTGCGTGCTCGGCCACTGTGATCGTATGTTTCAAAGCTTTTTCTTCCCTTTCAAATTCTATGAACGGATACCGTTCCTGCCTGCAGATGAAAATTGCGAAAGTATTGTAAAATTTTGTTTACAAATGCAGTAAACAGTTATATTATATTGACATCTATATTCTACACCAAAATTGCCAAGGAGAAAAAGCAATGGAAGACAAGACATTGGTATGTCAGGACTGTGGTAAGGAATTCATCTTTACTGTCGGCGAGCAGCAGTTTTACAAAGAAAAAGGTTTCGATAACGAACCGAAGAGATGCAAAGAATGCAGAGACAAGCGTAAGGCTGCAAGAAGAGCCAGCAGAGAAGAGGCTCCCGCCGAATAAATTTGCAAAAACAGACAGACATCGTAAAGACCGGGCACATCGCCCGGTCTTTTCTATTCCGCATCCGGCCTCATTGCGCGGACAGGATCTGTGCGCACCAGTTCCGCAGAAACGCGGCAGCGCCTTTTTCCTCCGTCACGCGATAACCGCAGGCGTCCGACAGGCGCGCGGCGATCAGTCCCCCGCTGCCGCCCAACCCGTCGCACAGGTCGCAGAACCGCACAGAAAACGGACGAGGATCCGCCTGTTCGGAAAACAGCAGCAGGCTTCGCTCTTTTTCCGAATCGTAATACAGGCCGCCGGGAGCAAGCGAAATGAAGGCGGGATCCGCCAGCCATTTCTGCAGCAGGGCGAAACTGTCCGCCGCGGACGCCAGCATCTGCAGCAGCGTGCAGAAGCTGACTTCGATCCCGTCGGGGCACAGCTGCGCATAGTCCTGCGCGCGGATCAGGCCTTCCGGATGAAGCATGGTCTTGACGTAACCCCAGCCGGCATAAAACGATGCCGGCACCAGGTACGGGCAAAGGCCGCTCTTCCATAACCGCCGCATATAGTCCGGCATCATTGTCCTCCCCGGCAGAAGAAGCACGGCGCATACCCTTCCGCTTCCGCTTCGCTTTTCGGCATGCTGACGTAATATTTCGTGATGCAGGGGCACTCCTTGCGGTGGTACACCCTTGACCCGTCGGAAAACATAAACACAAGGCTGCCATAGGTCAGCGAAGACGGTTTACAGGTCTTGCAGGCGGAATACCGGCGCTTCAGCTGCTCCGTCAGGATCGCTTCCACGCTTCCCTCCTTCATGATGCGGCAGCCCGCGCTGTGATACTTCTCCCCGTATTTCGGAAAAACGTACACTCTTTCGTCGTCCGCGTCGAACAGCTGCTTCGACTCGCCTTTCCAGGGCCGGAAAACAAAGGACCGGACCGAGCGGATGCCTTCTGTCCCCGGCAGGGAAAACAACGCCTTCCGGCTGCAGGATACCGTAGCCCAGTTCAGTTGGTCGATGCTGACGTTGCCTGCGATCTGCGCTTTCTGATCCGTCAGAAAGCCGATGACGTGGACAGAAGGCCCGTCGTCCCACTCTTTCGCGAGGCTGACGTGCAGGGATGCCGTAAAAGAGCCGCCTTCCAGGATCAGGTCCGGAAGATCTTCCGCGACCGCTTCTCCGGCTGCTTCCGCCTTGACGCAGGTACTGCCCGCGCTGACGAGGGAACGGACGAGCGTCTCTTCCGTCCCCGCCTGCATGATGAGGATCAGCAGCAGACCCATGGCGATCAGAAAGACCGGCAGGCAGACCGCCGCGTCGACGATCAGCGCCCCGCTGCAGCCTTTACCGGTACGCATGGATCTGCACCACGGTCCCGTTCCTGCTCCTGCCGCTGACCTGTGGCAGGACGCTTTGTTTTTCAAATGTGGCGGATAACGTAAACCCATAGCAATAATCCCGGAAAGAAAACGCCGCGCCGTCCATGTAGGCGGCGTTGACCTGCATCACGTCCATCAGCCTCGCCAGCCGGGTCTGCTCCGGCAGAAGCATGAGCAGCAGCGCCGCGTAGTCCCGGTACGTCCCGAAACGTCTCGATCCGACTGTAAAGCCCCGCACGATCTCCACGCAGCCGCCGCTGCACAGGATCATGACTTCCCCTTTCGCCTGCACCGCAGCGTCGATCGCCGCGATGATCAGGATGGCAAGGGGCTGCGGAACGGCGGGACAAGCAGCCGCTGCCGCGGCATAGGCGGACATCTTCGCTTCGTCCCGCAGGTTCCGCGCCAGATCGATCGCGGTCCGCACCTTGAACAAGGCGGTCTTCATCTCCTGTTCGTTTTCCCTGTCCGAGCCTTTGCCAAACAGGACGTATTCCGTCTCGAGCCCCAGGATCGTATCGCTTTTCGTACGGATCTGATCGGAACACACTTCGACGATATACCGGGCCTGCAGCAAAGCGGACGGCGACAGACCGTCCTGCATCAGTGCGGTCGCCGCATATCCCAGCAGCGAGGACGAGGGGCGGACCCCGAGCAGCGCGGTGGGAAGCTCTTCCCTGCGCACACTGACAAGGCTGCGTCCCTCCTGTATGTCCAGATCGGGATCCATCGCGTCGTCATACTCCCGTTTCAGTTCCGCGGCGCTCTTCCCGCTGCTGCCATCCCCGGGTGGAGGGAGGCTTGCCAGATCCTGAGAAGCCTCTTCGTCCTCCCTGTTGTTCACGGGGTCCAGCAGAGAACGGAGCAGATCCGCAGCGCCTGACAGTTCCAGCCCGTCCTTCGCCGTCAGAATGACGCCAAGCGCGTCGATCTGCTGCGCCAGAACGTCCGTATTCAAGCCTTCCATCCCTTCCGCAGACACGCTGCATTCCGTCAGTTTCGGGCGGACGAGCAGCTGCGTGCCATTCAGGCAGTGACGGATATAAAAACTGTTCAGCGACGCGAGTTTCTGTTCGTAAGAACTCAGCGCAAACACGCCGTAGCGCCTCTGCAGATCGGGCTGATACTCCGACAGCACGGATTCGCCCGCGCTCAGGCAGACGTTTTCCGCGATGCTGCCCGCGGCATATCCCTCGCAGATCTCGCAGACACAGAGCAAGAGAAAGACCAGCGCGGACAGACAGATGACGACGTAAACGGAAGAAAAGCCCTTATTCATTTGTTGTCCAGACTCCTCTCATGATGTTTTCTGTCGATATAATGCGGGGATCCAACGCTTCGCGCGCTTCTTCCCGGTGCCGCAGCGCGTCGGTCTTCGTTTCTTCCAGGATCTGAAGGGAAAGACCGATCACGCCTGCGATGATCAGGACGACCAGCGGAAAGACCAGCGCGGCTTCGACCACGGTCGATCCACGGCGGTCAGAAATCCGCTTTGAGAAGATCGCCAAAAACATTGTTGACAAACTTGCCTATCTTGTCCTTGAAGATGAGCCCCAGGAAGATCGCGATCGCGATGAGGATCGCGACCTGCACCAGTTCCATTCCGTCCTGCGCTCTCAGTTTTGTTTCCATGCGCACGAGCCATGCGTCCATACCGTTTCTCCTTTCTACATTTCCAGCAATGCCGGCGAGATGGCGATCACCACCATCACCAGCAGAAGAAGCATCAGCGGCAGACTCAGTTTCGTCTCCGCCTCCCTCGCCTTCGCTTTCGCCGCGTTCAGTCTGCTTCCCCAGAGCTGCCGGCGTTCCCGGTCCAGTTTTTCCGCCAGTTCGCTGCCCCGCCCGCTGCAGTCCAGCGCCAGCGACGCGAAGCGGATCAGGTCCCGCAGTCCGCTCTGCCGCGCATAGACGTACAGCAGATTGACGAACGGCATGTTCGTCGCCTTGCTTTCCGCCTCCAGCCGGGCAAACGCGCGGTACAGAGGATTTTCCTGCTCCCGGTTCTCCGCAATGAGCCGTGCAAAAGCCGTTTCGACTGTCAGCCCCGCGTCCAGCAGCAGGATCATCTGCATCGTCATGTTCGGGATCTCCTGTTCGAAGGCGTTCTTTTGACGCTTCAGTCTCCGTTGGATCCCGTCCGTTCTGGAAAACAGCACGGCAGCGCATGCGAAAAGCGCGAAGCCGAAGATCTCCCAGGGCAGCGTCCGTTTTGCCGGACGCCATAGCGCCTTCGCTCCAAACGGACTTTGCGCCGGCAGTTTCTGTACCGTATCCGTCAGCAGAGAAGGCAGATCCTGCGTCAAGGCGTCCGCCTCATGCCGCAGCGACGATTCCCAATCCGCGTCGGGTCCCGGATCCAGGAACACCTCCAGATCGACCCGTCTCGCATATTCCCCCAGACTCAGCACGGCTGTGAGCGTCACGGGTTCCCCCGGTTTTACGCCGACCAGGTCCACCCGGCCTTCTTCGCTGACCCGCGCAGGATCCGAACTGCTCCAGGTGATCGTCACGAACCCGTCCCGGGAAATCAGAGGCAGGACCAGATCGCCCTGCAGTGTCTGCAGTCCGCCGGATTGGCGGGACAGTTCTTCCCGCAGTTCCTGTTCACAGCGGTCGAACAGCTCGTTCGCTTCCGCCCGGGTCCTCTCCCGGGAAGGGACGGCCAGCTGCACGTTCTGCTCGACAGAAACGTCTTCATAGGTGAGGTGCAGCGTTAAGTCCGCTGTTTGGGAAGGATCTCCCGGTTCCGGACGGATCAGAAGCGTTTCCAGATCTTTCGGACCTCTCTCCAGGACAGCCGCAAGCAGAAACAAGATCAGGCAGGCTGCCAAGACAACACACAGCGTTCTTTTCGTCCGTTTCGCAGCAGCGTCCAAACCGCCCCGGATATCCTCCCCGGCTTCCTGCAGGAAAGCGTAAGGTTCCAGGACCTGCTCGTCCTTTTCCCGCATCCCGGCGGGAATCGACGCCAGCGACTCTTTGATTCTCTCTACAGTTCGATATCGATGATGCGGATGCTCCACCATACAGCCCCTCCCATCGCCAGCAGACAAAGCGTCATGACGATCCTTCCGACCAGAGTTTTATACAGGACCGAGATATAGTCGAAGGACACCAGGTTTAAAAACGCGAGCATCAGAAGCGGCAGGCTGACGAGGAGCAGGATATCCAACCGTTTCTGCGCCATCAGGCTTTCCGTTTCTTTGCGGAACGACAGCCGGTCCAGCAGAAGTCCCGCGCTGCGCATGCACACCGCCTCCAGATCGCCGCCGCACAACCTGCAGATGCTGTAAGAAGAGGCGAACTGTCCGATCTCCGGGATTTCGCTGCGTTTGCCCAGATCCGTCAGCAGCTGCTCCGCGTCGCCGTGCACGCTGCGGTACGTTTCGACGATGGACCGCAATTCTCTGGTGATATCCGCGTCCGGACCGTAAGACGCCTCCGAGGCAGACGCCGCGTCGGCCAGCGCCGCGGGCATGGACCGTCCGGCTGCTACGGATGCGGACAGAGAATACAGAGCGTCCCGGAAACCTTCCTGCAGCGCGTTTTTTCTGCGGCGGATCTGCCAAGCCGTATAGAAACGCTCGCAGGGAACCGACAGACAGGCGCATGCCGCAGCCATCAGGATGCTGCGGTAGAACAGGATGCCCAGCAGCGCAAGCAAAGGACAGACGCTGACGTAATAGCGGGCTCTTTCCTGTTTTCCGGCCTTGTAGCGGCTGTAATCCGTCATGGGATCCTCCCTTCCATCCCGCGAAGCTGCAGTTTCCCCCTCGACTGCAGCGCGTTTCCCGTGGAGACGAGTCCCTGCCGCGGGTCGTAGACGAACAGCGGATTCAGCGCGATTTCTCCGTCCCGCATGCCTGCAGATTCGCAGATTTCCACGACTCTCCGGTGTCCGTCCGGCGTCCTGGCCAGGTGCACGTAAAGATCAATCGCCTCCGCGATCTGTGCCTTGACCGACGCCGCGGGGAATCCCGAAGACGTGATATGCAGCGTCTCGAGGCGTCCGATCATGCCCTGTACGGAATTCGCATGTCCTGTGGAGAGCGAACCGTCGTGCCCCGTGCTCATAGCGGCCAGCATATCCACGACCTCCTCGCCGCGCACCTCACCGACAATGACCCGGTCCGGTCTTTGGCGCAGGCTGGTGCGGATGAGGTCCCGGATCGCGATGGCGCCCCTGCCCTGGGCGTTGGCGCTGCGCGCCTCCATGCGCACCAGGTTCGGAATGCCGCGGATCTGCAGTTCCGCCGAATCCTCGATGACGACGACGCGTTCCGTCCGCGGAATGGCATCCGACAGGATGTTCAAAAACGTGGTCTTGCCGGAACTCGTACCGCCCGAGACAAAGATGTTGTAGCCTGCCGCCGTCAGGACCTGCAGCAGCTCTGCCGCCTCCCGGCTGATGTCCCCCTGCGCGATCAGATCGTCCATGGTCATGCGGCTTCGGTTGAATTTGCGTATCGTCAGCACCGGTCCCCCGATGGCGATGCTGCCATGTACCGCGTTGACGCGCGACCCGTCGGAGAGCCTGGCGTCTACGATGGGATGCAGCTCGTTCATCTCTCTGCCGACCCGCGCCGCCAGCCGCTGGATGACCCGGGTCAGTCTTTCCTCCGTTTCGAAAGAGAGATCCGCCCGGACCGTCTTCCCGCCCCTTTCGAGAAAGATGCTGTCCGGACCGTTCACCATGATCTCCGTGACGTCCGGATCGTCCGCCATATCCTGCAGGATCTCCAGCTCGCAGCGCAGCGCGCAGAACACGAAACGAACCAGTTCCGCCAGCCGCCGGTAGGACGCGATCCCCTCGCAGGAAGCAAGGACGACTCTTTCACATTCCTCTTCGACCTGTCCGTCCGTCAGATTCGCGCTGCTGCCGGACATGCGGTCTCTCACCTGCTGCGCCAGTTCGTAGACGCTGATCTTCGCGTTACCTTGCTGCCAATTGCTGCGCAAGAGCGCTCACCTCACATCCCAGCTGACCGTAAAGATCCAGCTGACCCACCCGGGCAGACGCGTCCTGCGCAGGCGCAAAGCGGACCGTGCGCGGCGGGCAGTCCATGGCTCGTTCCGCGCTTTTCTGCAGCTGCAGAAAAGCAGCCTCATCCATTTGACCGCACAGCGGGTCCGCGGAAACGACGACGATGCGCGTTTCGCACATATCCATCAATTCCTCCCAATACCAATAGGCACGGGGTACGTCCAGTACGACCTCGTCCCATTCCCCGGAATCTTCGATGCCGCGGAAAAACGCAGCGGCGTCCCCCGCGTCCAGCTGATGCAGCAGGTTGCGGCAGCCGCTCTGCGCCGGCACGAACAGCCCGTCTTCTTTTTCGATACAGGCAGCCTTCATAGGGGCTTTTACGCCTGCAGTGACTTTTTTCAACAGCGCCATTCCGGCCTGGGGATCGGTGGGTGGCGCGTAAGGGTCCAGACTGAGCAACAGCACGCGTTTCTTCCGGGATGCCTGAAAAGACGCGTACAGACCTGCGCAGGCAGTGACGCCCCGGCCGCCTCCTCCGGCCGTAAATGCCGTGAAAGGACAGCTATCCTCCTTCGGAACAAAGGCAAAGTCCTTGCCGCTGAGCGAAAGCACCCTGTCCATGATCTCCCGGACAGGCGCCGGCGTACCCAGGAATTCGTCCCGTATCGTAAAGTCCGCGCTCTCCGTCTCGCCTACCGTCACCTGCACGTAGGGATATTCCTTCGCGACAGCCCGCGCCAGAGCGGCTGCCAGGGCTTCGTCGCTGAGCACGATCGAAAGTTGAAAAGAATTCATATTTTTACCTCGTTTTCCATATTATGTAA
>JAEEGJ010008503.1_pt1 | contig 28241 bp, 20 predicted proteins | sample 8958761 | NCBI WGS metagenome assembly JAEEGJ01 (sample SAMN16246546, study PRJNA631951) | gut metagenome | biome: gut microbiome; feature: rumen; material: RS-attached | host: Bos | place: Iran: Karaj | collected 2018-10
ATGAAGGAACCTTTGAAGTACAGGTGTGTCGGCTATTGCAACGAGGGACTTTATGAATGGAATGCCGTCAACAAGTACTGCGCTGTAAGAGGTTGGCGCGTTCCCAAGAAAAAGGACTTTGAAAAACTTGTTCAAACCGCATCAAACCTGGGATTGGGCGATGCGTCGAGTGTTTTGATGTCGCGGAACGGCTGGGAAAAGTGTAGCGTGACCCCGACAGATAATTTGGGTTTCGAAGCGACTCCGGTAAAAGGCAATACTGGCGGTATTGGTAGCAATTATTACAGCCATTTCTGGACTGCGGATGACAAATACTGTTTTGAAATTTTCCCCGGGCGAGTAACGTTCAGCACGCACTCGCAGTCGTATGTGCGTTTGATTAAGGACGATTCGGCAGAAACAAAAATTCCAGAAAACAAATAAAAAATGCGCAGTTTTTTGTTTTTTCCTTCAATTTGCGGACATTGATTGTTTCTATGGATATGTTTTCGTTGTATTCAATAATCATAATTAACTAAATTATCTATTTTTAGTTTAAATAAGTTAAAAAAGGGAACGTATAGTTATGGCAACTTTTGATGAACTGGCTAAAGGCTATGCCGAACGACTTAACAACGCGGAACTTGACCGACGGATTGACGAATTTCGGAAAATAGAATCTGAGATTAACAGTCTTGTGTATACAAACACAAAAACTAAGATTTCTGATGCTGACAAGGCTGATTTGTATGAAGGTATCCGGTCGAGACTGAAAACGCAAGTTTCTGGTTATTCTCTTCCCGGAAATCCGATGTTCGAATGTGCAAACGACGAACTGATGGTGTTGATTGATTCTGTTATTGGAAGGATGAAAGGTAAATAATATGTCTGCTTATGAATGGTCTTCGTTGATTGTTTCTGTTTTGAGCCTTTTGGTCGCCATTTATGCGGCTCGTTCTTCTAGCAATGCTAAAGCTAAATCCGAGGAGGCTGACAGGGTGTCCAGCAAGGCAAATAAGTCTGCGGAAGCATCTGTTGAGATTGCCATACAAAGCGCAATCACTTCGACGAAGGAAAAAATCATGGATTGTTCGGAATCCATGGAAGAGCTTCTTGCAAAGCAAAACTTGACTGATAGCGAAAAACGCCTTTTGGATCTTAAAAAGAAGCGTTTCAATGTTGCGTTAGAAAATAACCTGAACGCTTATGAAGATGCTTGTGCGAAGTATATCGACGGCAAGGTTGACAAAGTTAGATTTAGAAAGTCATATTCGACTGAAATCAGAAATATTGTCGAGGATAAAAATTTTGAAAAGTATTTTGATGCCGTTAAATCAAGGTACAAGGCGATTCTTAAGGTTTATAAAGAATGGAATGATTTAGAAAAATAGTCTCTGACTTGATGTTGAGGTTGGACGCGTGTTGTTCAATCCCGCGCGTCTTTGTCTCGTCATTCCCGTGCAGTGCTGGCGGAAATCTTCCTATTGTCTACGGAGCCGAAGGCTCTCTAGTAACTAATAACTATTAACTAGGAACTGCACCGAAGGTGCTTACTTAAATTCTTCGCACCACTTGGGCACGATTTCGGTCGCTTTGCCTTGAATGACGACGTCCGTGTAGGGGTCGCCGTAGGGCGCTTCGAGATTCAAACAAGTGACTTTCGCGCCGTATGAATGCGCAAAGCTCTTGAAGCCCGCTGCAGGATACACGACGCTGCTTGTGCCGATATAGACAAATTCATCGCAATTCTTGAGGGCGTTCTGGATTTCGTCCATGTACAATGGCGTTTCGCCGAAGAATACGATGTCCGGGCGCACAGGGCTTCCGCAGATGGGGCATTTGGTGTCCATCGTTTCTTCACCTGTGAAATCAAATTCGTGTTCGTGCTTGGTGCAGCGGAGCTTCATCAAGTCGCCGTGCATGTGCAGCACGCGCTTGCTGCCGCCGCGTTCGTGCAAGTCATCGACGTTCTGCGTCACAAGCAGGAACTGGTCGCCGAGGCGCTCTTCGAGCTTGGCAAGCGCAATGTGTGCTGCGTTCGGGGCGTGCTCGGGGAGTCCCTTTCGCAAGAAGTTGTAAAAGTCCTTGACGCGCTTTGGGTCGCGGCGGAGTGCATCCGGCGTGCACACGTCTTCGATGTTTTCGTGTTCCCACATACCGTCGTTTCCGCGGAACGTGCGAAGCCCGGATTCGGCGCTAATGCCTGCGCCTGTCAGAACCACTAGTTTCAAACGTTTCATATTTACTCCTTCTATAAAAATTGCTGTAAAAAAATATTACATGGATCTTTAACGTCATTCCGGCCTTTGAGCCGGAATCTTTTTTAATCGCTAATGCTAGAAATGCTTGCAAAGAAAAGCGCTTCTGCGACGATGCCGCTTTCAAAGTCGGGCAAGTAAAGGCTTTCGTTTTCGCCGTGGGCGTTGCATTCCGGGTCTTCGAGGCCGGTCAGCAAAATGGGAATGTCGCCGAATGTGTTGCGGAATAGCTCTGCGCCGGGGATGCTGGCGCCACAGCCGATGAACTTGGTGGGGGAGTTGTAGGCATCGCTCATGGCATCGCTCATCTTTTTGAAGAACGGGTGATTCGTGTCAGTGACGAACGGATTTGCGCCATCTTCCTTATCGATGGTGATTTCCATGTTATTCGGAACCTGCGCCTTGAGGAAGTCGGCGAGCATGTCGGTGCATTTGACTGCATCCATGCCGGGCGCAAGTCGAATGCCGATGCGTGCGTAGGCGCAGTCTTGCAGTACGTTGCCTGCGTTTTGGCGGGAACCCGATTCGATTGTGCTCACGATAATGCTTGGGCGGCGCCACAGCGAAATCAAAATCTCGTCCTCGGGTACGTTTAACTTCACTTGTTCAAGAACGCCGCCATCGTTGCGGAAAATCTGTTCCGTCATGCCAAGCGACTTGTAAGATTCCAATTCTTCCTTGGTTGGCGGGATAATGTCGTCTTCGTAATGCGGGATGAGTATTTTGCCATCCTTGTCCGTGAGGCTTGCAATCATGCGGCACAGCGCTTGGGCGGGGTCGGGAATCGGTCCTGACCATGAACCGGAATGGAGTGGCGCCTTTGTCGCGCGGAGAGTAACGTTGATGGCACTCATGCCGCGAAGCGTAGTCGTGATGGAGGGCGTCCCCTTCGCGAAGTTCCCTAGGTCGGCGACAATGACGGCGTCGCACTTCAAGAGTCCTGCGTGTTCCGAAAGAATTTTCTCGAAGCCTGCGCTCCCAGATTCTTCTTCGCCTTCGATGATGAACTTGAGGTTCGGGCCTTTTTCTCCAAGCTCTCTGCGGACTTGTTCAAGTGCGGCGAGATGCGTGATGATTCCCGCTTTGTCGTCAGCGGTGCCGCGTCCAAAGAGACGGTCGCCCTTTTGCGTGGCCTTAAACGGTGGCGTGTTCCACAGAGCTTCTCGCATGGGCGGCTGCACATCGTGGTGCGCGTACAAAAGAATGGTCGGCTTGTCCGGGCTTGTGAGGCTTTCCGCATAGACACTCGGGCGCCCGCTAGGCGGCGTCAAAAACTGGATGTTGGTCAGTCCCGCTTTCGCAAACATTTCCTTGACGGCGTTCGCGGAATTTAAAACGAATTTCTGGTCAAAATTGTCGAAACTGATGGATGGGATGGCTACCAAGCTAGAAAGCATGTCAATATAGCGCGGCATGTTTTCGTGAATATCTTTCTTGATTTGATTTTGCATAGTTTTATCTCTTTTTATAGAATTATAATTTTTTTTCGTTGTATTTAGAAGGGGGTGTTTATTTTGATGTATATTAATACTTGGTTGGATGATTATGCATTTACGTAGATTAGATTTTCTTTTTTGTGTTGGCTTGCTCGTATTTTGGGCGTGCGGTGATTCGTCGGATGGAACGCCGGTGACTGTGAGCGAAGAGTCTTCTTCATCAATCGGGGAAGTGGTGTCGAGTAGTCTCAGTGCTCCTGAATCCTCTTCTGCAAAATCAGCAAGTTCTTCTTCTGGAAAATCGGTTGTGTCAAGTAGTTCCGCAAAAACTGTTGCGAATTCGTCGAGCGCTTTTGTAAGTAGTGAATCGCAAAAGCCAGCGACTTCGTCATCGGAAAAAGCCGCTGAATCGTCTTCGGTGGCGGACTTGAGCAGCTCTGCAAAATCCCTGCCGGAGTCGTCGAGCAGTTCTGAAAAACTTGCGGGTTCTTCTGATAATGGCGTTTGTACGAAATGCGACAGTTATACGGCGACGGATCCGGTGCTTGTCGAGAATGGCGGCAAGGGTTCCGTAACAACTTACGGGAGCGTCACGGCGAAGGAAACGAGCCTTGGTGGCGCCTGCAATTACGGACAGACGAATATCCAGTATTACGCGGCTATCCATGTGAATGTCTCGCCTGGCGATGATAAAGGCCCGTGGGATGGCGGCGCTGCTTGCGGAGGCTGCGTTCATGTGAAAGCGAAGACGCCGGATGGCTGGAAAGAAGTGACTGTGCGCATAACCGACCGTTGCCCGGATGCGAACTGCGGTGTCGATTTGGGTGGTGCTCCGGCAAGCGATATCATGGGTAATTTGGTGGGCCGTTATTACGGTGAATGGGAGTTTGTGAGCTGCGAAGGCGTTAAAGGCGTGTGGGGCGATTCCACATCCATTTGGGTTAAAGAGGGTGCTAGCACGTTCTGGAGCATTATTCAGGTGCGTAATCCCAAGGACATGGTGAAGAAAATCGTGATGAGTGAAGTTGACGGCGGGGATGCTGGCAAAATTTACACGCTTGAAATGGTTGTCGGAACGGAAAACTTCTGGACGGTACCGCCGGAAATTCTACAGTCCAACAAAAACTATAGCGTTCTCGTGAGTTACCGTAGCGGAACCGACGACGAATGGATTATCAAGGGCTCGGAACTTGCGGTGCCTGAAGCGAACCTTTATCTGTACGAACACCGAGAAGAATAGAAAAAACGGCGCCTTGGTGGGCGTCGTTTTTTGCGAGAGTCGCGGCTTTTGAAAACCGCGCTTTTTATTTGTTCAAGCGCTCTGTTGCTTCGGCAACGCTGAGCAAGTCTGCTTCCATAAACGGCTTGCCAATCCACTGGAGGCCAACCGGGAGGCCGCCTGCCATGCCGCACGGAACGCTCACACCCGGGAGACCGGCGAGGTTCAAGCTAACGGTGTAGATGTCGGAGAGATAGACTGCCATCGGATCGGATTCATTCATGCCGCACTTGAGCGGGAGACCCGGCATCGTCGGGCTTGCAATCACGTCGCAAGTCTTGAATGCTTCGGTGAAGTCGTCCGTAATGAGGCGGCGGACCTTCTGTGCCTGCACATAGTAAGCGTCATAGAAACCGGCGGAGAGAACGTAGCTTCCGAGGAGAATGCGGCGCTGCACCTCCTTACCGAACCCTTCGCTGCGGGACTTGGCGTAAAGGTCGAAGAGCTTCTTGGCTTCGGGGCTGCGGTAGCCGTAACGTACACCGTCGTAGCGGCTGAGGTTGGAGCTTGCCTCTGCCGTTGCAATGATGTAGTAGCTGGACACCGCGTAGCTGATGTGCGGGAGGCTCACTTCCTTGATTGTGGCGCCTTCGGCTTCCATCTTCTTAAGCATGTTTTCGATGGCGGCCTTGCATTCTGCGTCGAGACCTTCGCCAAAGTATTCCTTCGGAACGCCGATGACCTTGCCCTTCACGCCAGTGCCGAGCTTGGCGGTAAAGTCTTCGTTCGGGCGAGTGCTCGTGGTGTTGTCGTGCGGGTCAATGCCGCAAATAGCACCGAGGAGCGTTGCGCAATCGCGGACGGTTGCACCGAACGGACCTATTTGGTCGAGAGAGCTTGCGTAGGCGAGGAGGCCGTAACGGGAAACGCGGCCGTAGGTCGGCTTCAAACCGACGACGCCCGTGCAGGCTGCCGGCTGGCGGATAGATCCGCCCGTGTCGGAACCGAGAGCGCAGGGAACCGTACCAGAAGCGACGGCGACAGCGGAACCACCCGAGGAACCACCCGGAACGCGGGACTCGTCCAGCGGATTCTTGACCGGGCCGTAGTAAGAGGTTTCGTTGCTCGAACCCATGGCGAATTCGTCCATGTTCGTCTTGCCGACGATGATGGCACCTGCGGCTTCGAGTTTTTCCAATGCCGTTGCGGTATATGGGGCGACAAAGTTATCGAGAATCTTGGAGGCTGCCGTAGTACGCGTGCCGGTCAAGCACATGTTGTCCTTCACAGCAACAGGGATGCCATCGAGGGCGCCCAGAGACTTGCCTTCGGCGCGGCGCTTGTCGCTTTCCTTCGCACGTTCGAGTGCGCGGTCGTTCAGCACCGAGATGTAGGCGTTCAAATTCTTTGTAGATTCAATTTTTTCGAGGGAGGCCTGTGCAAGCTTTTCGGCAGAGGTGCTGCCGTTTGCAAGTTGAGCCTGAAGTTCCTGAATAGTCTGCATTATCTTTCTCCGGACCATTTCATAATGTAAAGGGCGATTCCCATACCAAATGCGCTCAAAAGGTTCACTTTAAAGCCAAAACCAAGAGCGAACTTGACCAGGTATAAATCAATAACGATTGGTCCCCCGTTGTCGGGGAAACCGATGCTGTATTCCGCAGCAGTCGTAAAAACTTTATGTACACTATTGTTGTAGCCGCCAGCATTCAATAAAACGCCGAGTTCGCCAAATAAAGCTCCGAGAGCTTCACTCAATATGCCGCCCAAAATGAGGCCGACAAAAATGAAGAGGACGAGACGTGCCAATGAATTCTTGTGTGTCATGTCAACAAATATAGTATTTTAGATATGGGTCGTTAGCTGTTGGACATTATCAAGTCGATCTGGAGTGAAAATGAAAAAAATAATAGCCGTCTTTTTCTTTCTGCTGTTGGCCTGTAGTCAAGAAAAACAAGAAGATTCCAGGGAAGAACTACCGAAAATAACTCCGGCAGATTGGATATTCCTTGATGAAATGATCAGTTGGGGTGATGCGTTGAATGCGTGCCCGGCGGGTTATCATTTGCCGGATCAATTTGAATGGGAAAAATATATTGCTCGTAACGCAGATGTCCCTGATGATAAATATTGGACATCTTCTTATGCTGTTGATGATGCGAAGGAATATTCAGTAGCGTATGTGCAAAATCGGAAAATTTATCGCGATTTTGCATATGATAGAAAATATTCCGTGGCGTGCAAAAGAAATGAAAAAATAGAAGCAACGTCATTTTTGAATAAAATATCGTTTACGGGAATCGCTTATGTTTCAAAGGAAAAGACGGATTGCCTTGAGGGACGCAAATATATAGGTTTCGAGGACAACGGTCTTTATCTATGCGAAAATAGAACGCTGAGAAAAATAGCCGATTCGCTTGAATTTTTGCAGGATTCCTTGGACTTTTCAGCGGATACGGTTGTGTTGAATTTGAAGCACATGGTCCCGTGTACGTTCGGCATGAATGGGAAGAAAATCATGACTGGGGTCAACCGCTACATGTATCAGTGTTATGATAATAATTGGCATGATTTAGGTTATGCAAAATTGAGTTCTATTCAGCTAGGGTACTTCAAGGATTCTCTTACCGGGGTCCATTTCAAAACGATAACGATAGATTCAATGGAGTGGTCTGCTGAAAATATTTATAGGAGCATGCCGAATGAGGAGTGTTACGAAAATAAAAAGATGCATTGCGAAAATCATGGGCGGCTTTATGGAGAAAATTCCCGTGAGGCTTGCCCTGCGGACTGGCGATTGCCGCGAAGGAGCGATTGGGTGACTTTATTCGGTTGGTTTGGCTTGAACGGATCTTATCTTCGTTCGAAACGTGATTGGTTACGTGATTTTCGGGAGAATAATGATGTCGGTTTTACGATATATCCGGCAGGCTATTTGGACAATGGATATAAAGGATTCGGTAAGGTGACGGGATGGTGGAGTTACGATGACGAAAATCGTCTCTATGCCATTTTATTCGATGGCGAAAAGTTCAGCCACGATTATGCAATCGAAAACAAGAAATTTTATATCCGCTGCGTGCGAAAAAGACCGAAAAATTGACAAAAAGTACGTTTATTTTATCCCAAATCGATATCGGGTGAAACCTGAATCTTGTAGTCAGGATAGAGCTGCGCCACTTCGCTCTTGATGGTTTCTAGGGCTTCTTGGGCATTCACGCCGAATTTAATGACCACGTCAAAGCGCATTTCTTTGGCCTCAATGTTTACGTAAAAACCGTGCATCTGGAGTGCCCAATCGTGTGATTTGACTTTGTTTGAAATTGTGTCGCGAATTTTGGCGGATTCATCGTCTTTGGTGTTGTAAGAGTAAACGCCGATAGCGGTGAGGATGACTCCTGTTTCGCGGTAGACTTTCTTTTCGATTTTGCGCGTGAGGGAATCCAGGTCGGCGACAGTCATGGTGTCGGGGAGTTCTACGTGTACGGAGGCGAGCTTCTTTTCGGGACCGTAATCGTTGATGACGAGATCGTATGCTCCGTGGACGCCTTCTTCGCTGCGGATGAGGCTCTTGATTTGCTTGGAGAGTTCGTTGTCGTTTTGCTTGCCGAGCAAGTCGCTCACTGTGTCCTTCAGCATTTCAAAGCCGGCTTTGATAATGAAGATGGAAATCAGGACGCCGACGTATGCTTCGAGTGAGAGCCCCGTGAAGATGAAGATGAGTGCCGAGGCGAGAACAGAAAGGGAGAGGATGGCGTCAAAGAGTGCATCGGAGCCGGAAGCGATGAGCGAACCGGAATTCACGCGTTCGCCTTGCGCTTTTACGTAACGCCCGAGGACGACCTTCACGACTACGGCGATGGCGATGATGATAAGTGAAACGGTGGAGTAATCGGCTTCTTCGGGGTGGATAATTTTCTTGACGGATTCCACGCAAGAGGTGATGCCCGCGTAAATTACGATGGAGGCGATGACCATGGCGGTCAGGTATTCAATGCGGCCGTAACCGAGCGGATGCTTTTCGTTGGGCAGTTTTCGCGAGAGTTTGTTGCCGACAATTGTGATGATGGACGAAAGTGCGTCCGAGAGGTTGTTTACGGCATCGAGAACGACTGCGATGGAGTTTGCCATGAGGCCGATAACCGCCTTGACGCTGGCAAGAATGACGTTGGTAACAATCCCGATAACGCTGGTTCTGACGATAATCTTGTTGCGGTTTTCTTCGTTGTGTTTTTCTTCATTGCAGTTCTTTGCCATGATAAACCTCTTGTTTATTTAATGCTCCAGTCGATGGGTTCGAGTCCTTTGCTGACAAGATAAGCGTTTGCCTTGCTGAAGTGCTTACAGCCGAAGAATCCGCGGTATGCCGAGAGCGGGCTCGGATGTGGAGCGGTGAGAATCAGATGGCCGCGATTGGGGGCGACGAGCACTTGCTTTTTGATGGCGAAACTGCCCCAAAGCAAAAAGACGAGGTTCTCGCGGACTTGCGAAAGTCGCTGGATAATTGTATCCGTGAACTGCTGCCAGCCAATGCCTGCGTGACTTGCCGCCATGTGCGCACGCACGGTAAGCGATGCGTTTAAAAGCAAAATTCCCTGGTGAGCCCAGCCTTCCAAATTACCGTGCGGTGGCGGTGTGATGCCGAGATCGTCATGGAGTTCTTGGAAAATGTTGATGAGAGACGGTGGCGGTTCAATGCCGAACGGTACTGAGAAACAAAGACCGTGGGCTTGTCCCGGATTGTGGTATGGGTCTTGTCCGATGATGACAGCCTTGACTTTATCGACGGGGCAATAGTCGAGGGCGGCAAAAATCTGCGGTCCGGGAGGATACACCACATGGTGCTCTGCATGTTCCTGCAAAAGTTTTGCCTTGATTTGCTTAAAATACGGTTGCTCGAATTGGTCGGCGAGCAGGTTCAGCCAAGATTGTTCTAGTTTGACGGGCATAATTAGGTTATTGGTACTTGGTTATAGGTTTTTACTGAATTTGCGAGTATCGCGATTTTCTCGCCGTCGAGGCGTGTGTAGAAAAGCGTTGCTGCGTTCTTGCCTTTGGGCTTGAGCCGCTTGATTTCCTGATCGGGATCAACTTTGACGCCACGCAGTTTTAACGTGAGTTTCCCGATGTCGTGCGATTTGAGCATGGCGCGGACTGCTCCGGTCGAAATTTCGGACGATTCGAGAATCTCGTAACTTGCAAAGGCGGGCGTGGGGAGCGGTTTTTCGCTAGTCACGTAAGCGATACCCGGTGAAATCAAGTGTGCCGTTTCGTCGTGGGCGAGGGCGACTGCTCCAAAGAGGTGGCTGCGGAGCAGCACCGGCGCGGGTTCCGCGATGAACTTTGAAATGCCTCCGAGTGGCAAGTCGGATTCGCTGCTCGATGTGCGGTAAATGCGGTCGCGGCCTTCGAGTTCGTAATTGTGGTCGTATTGCGATTGTTCGCTTTCGTTGCGGGCTTCGCGTTTTTTGTCGCGGGTGAATGTCCAACTGGCGATTTCGTTCCCTGTTTTGTCGACCATCACAGCGCGCACGTGGTCTGGATTTTGAGTGAGTTCGCCAAACAGCACCAAGCATTCGCGGCAGTCCGTGCGAGAGCCAATGTAAACGATTTCTGTTCCGCGAGGGATTTCGCTGATGGGGTAGCCGGGCGGGATTTTTGCCATGCCGCCTTTATAATGCTTCGAAATCTCGATGACTTCTTCGAGTGAGGGCGTGAGATTGCGGAGGTCGCGCTGGTTTTCGCCTTCGATGGCGCGGCGTGCCGGGTCAATTGTGAAAAAGTCGGCTTTGGGGCGGGCGAGCACTTCGCGGACATCTCCGAGAATAGTGTACGCATCGCATGATTCTTGCGGGACACCTCGCATTACGCTGCTGTTGTAGCGGTACATTGCGAGTCGGTTTTCATCAAGGTCCACGCCGATGGCGGTCAGTTCTTGCGGCAAAAAGAAGGAGTCTCCGCCCATGCCGCAGCACAGGTCGTGAACGATGGCGACGCTTTCGCTATTATTGCTTTCGCTGTTCTTGTTTGCTAGGCAGGCATGTTCCCAAAGCGTCGATTTCCAACGCCCGATATCTTGCGCAGTACTTTGCTCCAACGCTAGTTTGTCGCAAAGGAGGAACGCGGTATTCCCGATGCCGAATTTTTCGCGGAATTTCGGTACGAGCGCCATATAGTCCATGATGGCGATTCGTTCTTCGTTGCTGAACTCCTTGGCCAAATGTGTCGAAACTTGCAATGCATCCATTTTTTTCTTGGACGCAAGCTCGATGAAGCCTTGAACTTTAGCCGATGTGAGTAAATCCGCGTTGAACATGCTTGAAATTTAATTTTTATGCGGGAATTTTACAATTTAAAATTTTGAGGATTGGCAATTAAGATGTATTTTTAGGGAAGAACAGGATTGGATTGGTATGAAGTTTTTGAAAAATCTGACAGCGTGTGTATCTTGCACTTCTTTAGTGCTGCTTGTGCAATCGTGCGGTGACGATACGGTTTCTCCGCCATCTTATGGATCGAATTTATCATCTATTTCGGAATTTCCGGCTTCATCATCTGACGAAGCTCCGCTGTCTTCGGACAATCCGCAATCTTCGGGCGGGGTTGTAGCAGAATCCTCGTCGTCGCTGTTTGAAATAATGTCTTCGGATGGATTGTCATCTGCTGTTAGCTTGTCCTCATCTTCCGTGGCAGAATTGCTTTCGTCAATTACAGAAGTCTCGTCTTCTGCCGTTTCTTCGGCGACGGCAGTATCGTCTTCGACCGTACCTTCTTTATCTTCTGCGGTTCAATCTTCTTCGTCCGAACAACCGCGTTCTTCTTCGCAAACTCCGAGTTCTTCGTCTGCGAAACCGTTGCAACTGGATTTCTTCAACGGTGCCGATATCTCTGAGGTGCAGGAATACGAACGAAAAAATGCAAAATTCTTTGATGTCGATGGTTCCGAAAGCGATATCTTTACGATTCTGAAAAATCACGGATTTAATTCGATTCGTTTGCGCACGTTTGTATCGCCCAAGGCAAAGTACGGCTATGCAGCGAATGGCTGCGGACACGATGCCGAAGCGTATGGCGATAAAGACCACGTTGTCGCTTATGCAAAAAAAGTCAAAGCCGCTGGCATGGGGCTCTTGGTTGACATCCATTACAGCGACGTTTGGGCAGATCCTGGCAAGCAGATTATCCCGGAACGCTGGCGCGGCGTGAACAACGCCAATGCAATGGCGGATTCCGTTTATGCTTACACTAAAGATTTAATGAATGCGCTTAAGGATGCTGGCGCGACGCCCGACATGGTGCAGATTGGCAATGAAACGACTCCAGGAATCTTGATTCACAAGCCGAACAGCAAAACAGATTGCTGGGGAAACGGTGTCGATAAGGCCGCGACTTCTGTCAATGGTGATATGGGGACCGCTGCTGGCAAGGCAAATGCTGCCAAGTATTTCAACGCCGGCATCAAGGCTGTCAAGGAAGTCTCACCGACGACGAAAACAGTGCTGCACATCGAACGCATTCGCCAAGCGAATACGGTCACCTGGTGGATGGGTGTTGTTTTCGATGATTATAAAATTCCGGCAGATGTGATGGGCTTTTCCGCTTATACCGCTTACGGCGATGGTGCCCCCGACAATTGGAAAAGTTTATTCAATACTGTGACTTCGAAGTATTCCAAGCTTGAGTTTATCGTGGCCGAATACAACGGTGGCGATTCCGATAACCATTACAAGTTCGATAATTCACGTCAAAAAACGCGTGAGATGGTTCGCGGCATGAACCGTTGGGTTGGAACATTCTTCTGGGAACCGACCATCAGCGGTGCCTGGGGCCCAGCGCTGTTTGACAAGCGCGGCAACGATTATTACGCCAACAAGGACGCGTTCAAGGATTTCTTCTAGAGAAACTTCTGCTCGATGGTTACGGCTTTACCCTAAATTCAAACCGATTCTTCCAACGTTGTTCGCTGCCAACGTTTTGTACGCTCTTCCCGAGCGCATCCACGCGCTTGATTTGCACATTCTGCATTCGTGAAGCGTCTTGTCGAGAGCCTGTAGAACGCTTCTTGTGATACTCGCTGATACTTGTTGTTCCTTCTTGTAATACTATCGCGATGCTATCTAGAATCGGATTTCCGACGCTTTCGATGTAGTCGTGTGAAACTTCCCAGACCATAATTCCGGCGTAACCGTTCTCTTTGACCCAGCGCGATTTGACGGCGGCAGAATGCGGGTCTTCGAAAGTGACGTAACTGTTGTCTGTTGTGCCGTAGGGCTCGACGGAAACGCTGTCAAAATGGAATTTCCAGGCGGTATTTTCCATAATTTGTGCGTAGCTGACTTGCTTGGTGGAACCTTTGGTGAAATTGGTGCCGGGGCCTGTTGCTCCCTGGAATTCAAAGCCGAACGAAGGAATTCCAAAGACCATCTTTTCTGTCGGGACGCCGCGCTTTTTCCAGTAGTCGCGCGTTTCTTCCCATGACCATGTGGTGTATCCTTCGTGCGGGTAGAGCGGTGAATCGAACATGGCTTTTTCGTCCCAATCACCGGTTATGTCGTATGTCATGAATCCGAACCAGTCTAAATTCTTGACGAGAACTTCAGCTGTGAACCATTTCCCGTAATAGGGCGAGCAGGGGAGTGCTGCCGAAAGGCTTTTGTCTTTGGGGAGGGCTTCGCGAAGTTCCGTGAGCAATTTGCTGTAGGCGATGGTGTCTGCTTCGGGGACGGGATTGTATTCCCATTCCCAGTCCATGTCAAGTCCGTCCAGGTTGTGGTCGGCGACGTATTTTACGAGGTTTGCGACGAATTTTTGGCGGAGTGTATTGTCTTTTGAAACGGGCGCAAAGTTTTCGCTTTGTCCGCCGCCGCCAAGCGAGACGATGACCTTTGTGCCAACGGCGTGGGCGAGGGTTACCATGGAATCGAGTGCGCTGGGGTTTTCTGCGGCATCGCCACGCAACGTACCATCTGTATTAGGAGTGATGAAACTCCACAGCACATGCGTTAATTTGTTGTACGGAACTTTATCTACAGTGTAGGCGGGCTTGTGCCATTTGCCCCAATCAGGGTAATAGCCGATAAATAGCGGTGCTGCTTGCGCGACGTTAATCCCGGCAAGTGCGAAAATTGCGATGAACGCTACAAATGTGTGTGGTAAAAACTTTTTATGATTCATGATAATAAGCTCCAAGCTCTAAGTTCTACCAACTATTTTCGTTTTAATTCTACTACGCAATCGGCGACGTTCACGAAATCTTGCGCATGCTCGATGGCAATGACAGTGTGGCCCGCGTTGCAGAGCCCATGAATGAGCCCGAGCAACTGCTGAATGTCTTTTTGATGGAGTCCACGGGCGGGTTCGTCAAAGAGGAACAATGTGTTTGGCGCTTTGGCACGTGCAAGTGTAATGGAAAGCCTGAGTCTTGCGCGTTCGCCGCCGGAGAGGTGGGCTGTAGTTTGTCCGAGACGCAAATAGTCGAGACCTGTATCCACGAGCGGTTTGAGCTTTTCGGCGAACGGCTTCATGTTCGTGAAAAGTTTGTATGCACTGCCGATTTCCATGTCCAAAATGTCCGCGATGGAGAGCGACTTGAAGCGGATTTCAAGAACTTCGTCGCGGAAGCGCTTGCCGAGGCATACGGGACATTCGGATTCTTCGTAGCCGAGCGGATCGTAAATGACACCTTCGCCTTTACAGTTCTCGCAGCGACCGCCGGGGGCGTGCGTCGTGAATTTAGATGCAGTGTAGCCGCGTACTTTGCTTTCGGGGAGCTTCGCGAATAAGTCGCGCAATAGCGTGGTTAGGCCGATGGCGCTCATGACTGTACTGCGCTTGCTCCCGTGAAAATCACCGGTCGTGAGAATCGAAAGTGCATCGATGCCGAGCTTTTTGAATTCTTCGGCTTTGGCGCGTTTGGCGATGTTTTCAAAAAGGAGTGTCGATTTTCCGCTGCCGCTTTGGCCTGTAATCACGCTGAATTTGTTGATGGGGAAGGCTGCGTTCACCGGCGCCATATCGAACTTCGCGAAATCGTTGACGAGGATTGCTGGGTTTTCCGAACTTGTCATTGCACTTCGTGCATGACCGCTGCGGGTATCAAATGCGAGTCCACAAGTGGTCTCTCGCTTGATACCCTTGCTCGTCATTCCCGCCACCGAGCGGGAATCTCCTCTCTCGTCTAACGACCTAATCCATTTTCCCGTTGGCGATTCCGGATTTTCAAGCACTTCATCGCGGTTGCCTTGGAATAAAATCTCGCCGCCTTTTTCGCCTGCGCCGGGGCCCATTTCGATGATGTAATCGGCACGGGTGATGATTTGCGGATTGTGTTCGATGAGCACGAGGGTGTTTCCGCGTTTGCGAATTTTTTCAAGGACTTTCCAAAGTGCGGCGACATCGCTTGCGTGTAAGCCGCTGGCGGGTTCATCGAGAGCAATTAAGAGACCGTTCAAGTGCCCCGTGCTGAGACTTGCGAGTTTGAGCCTTTGCAATTCGCCGCCCGAGAGGGTTTGTCCCGCGCGTCCTGGCGTAAGGTAGCCTATGCCCAAATCGTTGATGGCCTCGATGCGGTCGAGCAGCGAATTGAATGTCGCTTTTAAATTCTGCCCGACTTTTCCATCGAAAATTTGGTGCAAAAGCTTTGGCAATTCTGCAAATTCCGTGGTTAAAATTTGTTTGTAGCTAACGCCGTCAATGGTCGCATTCAGATATGTCTTTTTCAGACGCAAACCATGGCAATGCGGACATTCGTCGCTTTCGTCGTCATCATCGAGAACTTCATTGGCATCTTTTTTGCCACTATTCCCTTTGCTTTTCGTTGCGGAACCTTCCACAACAATTCCCGTTCCGTCGCAGTATTCGCAAACGCTGGTGCGGCAATACGGCGAGAACGAACGGGCATCCAAATTCGTGATGGCCTCGGCGTCACTTGCCTTATGCTCTTTATCGCCCGCGTTCGGGCAGCACGGCTTTGTGCTGTAAAATTTGCGTTTGCCAGCAATGTCAAGCGTGATTGCGGAATGCGTAAGCTTTAGCGTGCCGTCAACCGCTTCGGCAATTCGCGTGCGCGTGTTTTCGCGGACAATAATTCTATCGACGATGATGTAGAATTCCTTGGGCGTCAAGACTTTTTCGCCAGGCAGCAAGTCTGCGAGCGAATACATGGTGCCATCGGCAATTGCACGTGTGTAGCCTTGGGCCAAAAACACCGCGGACAACTTGTCCAACGTCGTGCGACTTCCGCTCAACTCAATCTTCGCCAAGAATTGTAGCTTCGTCCCGACAGGCATTCCCGCGATTTCGCGGATAATCTCTTCGCGGCTCTGGCTCACCATCGGAGCTCCGCAAATCGGGCAGGCGGGCTTTGCAAATGCTGCAAACAACGTGCGCAAGGCGTTGTCACATTCGGCAATCGATAGAGCCGTTGCTTTTGCAGGGGCTTCTCCGCGTGTGGCCGCAATCGCCAAACTTGCCGGGAGTCCTTCGGCGCTGTCGAGCGGAATGCTACGCTTGCCTCCGAGCATGTCTGCTGCAAACGGCGAGAGCGTTTCTAGATAGCGACGCTTCGATTCTCCGTGGAGCGTGTCCATCACAAGTGTTGACTTGCCGCAACCGGACGGACCGCATACAACTGTAATTTTACCCAGTGGAAACTGGGCGTCCACATTTTTCAAGTTGTGCAGTCTGCACCCGCGAAGAGAAATAAAATTAAGCATCGAGTAAAAGATAATTTTATAAAATGAACTTTTGTCGCTAAAATATGCATTCTTTTGCTATAATCATTCAAATGAATATTTTGGGGAAAGCTATATTCCTTTTTATGAAAAAACTGCTGTTTTCCCTGCTACTTCTGTTTTTATCGACGGACTCATTGGCTGCGTATGTTGCTGTGTTGGAGACGATGGCTGATGGCGATGCGAAGGATAGCGTGTCACTTTTGGACCGTCAGTATTTGACGAATGTGTTGCGTGAGCAGGCGATAAAGGAACTCCCGGCAAAGCAAGGCTTCACGATCATGACCCGCGAGAACATCCAGCAGATGTTGCCTCCGGGCAAGGCCATTGAAGATTGCGAGGGAAACTGTCTTGTGGAAACGGGCAAGAATATTGCCGCTGACTACATTTGCCAGGCGCGTGTTGGGCGTTTCGGCGTTTCGTTGACTCTTTCCGCGGAACTTTATGAAACGGCGGGAAATAAGTTGATAGCTAGCTTCAACGGACGCGGAGCCAACGTAGAAGAACTGCTGCTTCTGATTGAAAGTAAATCTACCGATTTTTTCCGTGAAATAAAGGAGCAGAATACTCCTGCGACGGCGAATCCGTCAAGCGTTTTGGATTCGTCATCCTCGATTCAAAACGCATCGTCATCCTTGACCTCGATTGAGGACCCGTCTGCTTCTCCTGTCATTCCTAGCGAACAATCGCATATCTCCAGTGAACAACAGCATGTCATTCCCGCGAAGGCGGGAATCTCCCTTGACGAACCTCATGATGATAAAGCGAAAGTAGGCGAGAACATCCCTGCGAACGTGAACGACGAGCCTGAGAATAAATCTGGAATTGCAGGTAAGGTTTTACTCGTTTTCGGAATACTGGTGACTACGTACGGCGTGGTGTTTGCCATTATGGGGAACAGCGATGCAAAAGAAGCTGCTGAAAGGAAAAATTTTGCAAATGAATATGAATACAAAGGAGCTAAGGATGATGCAGAATCGGGTCAGACTCTTCGTGGCATTGGAATCGGTATTGCAATAGCCGGAGCCGTATGTATCGGCGTGAGCTTTGCATTTTAGGAGGGATGTATGTTGAAGTGGTTAGTAAACCGTGGTTGGTGGTTACGAAATCGTTATTCCCCGCTCCGACGGGGAATCTCTCTCGTCTTTAGTCTTTCGTCTCTCGTCTTAATCATTGCCTGCACCGATTACGTGTCGCAAATCGAAGACCGCTACGGTGAGTGGAATGATGCTCATGCTCAAGTATCTTCTTCTAGCATCACGCAGAAGTCCAGTAGCAGTGTTGCTCAAAATGTGGTTAATCCTTCAACAGTGGTTGTCGGGTACATAACAGATTCCCGCGATGGCCAAATCTACAAGACAGTTACCATTGGTTCCCAGACGTGGATGGCGGAGAACCTCAACTATGCTTACACTGGTGTTCCCTATAACTATAACGGCTACACCTCCGATTCCATTAGTTGGTGCTATGACGATGCCCTCGTTAACTGCATCAAGTACGGTCGCCTTTACACCTGGGCTGCTGCGATGGACAGCGCAGGCACGTGGAGCACAAACGGCAAAGGTTGCGGATTCTATAAAACATGCATGCCTATGTATCCGGTGCGTGGTGCTTGCCCCGCTGGTTGGCACTTGCCCAGTAAAACAGAATGGGAAACTTTATTCGATGCTGTTGGCGGACAATCTACAGCTAGCACAAAACTCAAGTCTAAATCTGGTTGGTATAGCAATGGCAACGGCACGGATGCTTTCGGGTTCTCGGCGCTCCCTGCTGGCTACAGGTACTACATTGGGAGTGATTACGGCGAGGGCGATGGCGCGAGTTTCTGGAGTTCTACAGAGGACAGCAGCGACGGCGCATATCACATGTACCTGGATTGCTACCGTGACAATGCGTTCCTGTACTACTACAGCAAAAACTATGGTTTTTCAGTTCGTTGTGTAAAGGACTAGTTTAAATTAGAATTGATAAATAACAAAAACTGCCCGCGCAGTTCATTCACTGCCGGGCGTTTCTAATTTCACTAGATCCTTCGATTTCGTGCTTCGCACTTCACTCAGGATGACAGAGGCAAGGAATCCTCGCGCAGCTCCGATTGCGGATGCGGTGCGCATTCCTGTTCTGAACTAAAACTCCTTAAACGTGAATCTCAGTTCGCCGAACGGTGTGCGGAAATCCTTGTTCTTCAGGTTGTTTTCTTCGATGCCAGCGAACAGCCTGTAACCGCCGCCAATCGAAACTTCAAGAAGCTTCGTCACGCGGAAGTTGAACTGTGCCGAAAAGTCGGATGTGAAGAATGCGTCGTCGGACTTGAATCCGTCTTCGTCGCCCTTGTTCATGAAGTTCACGCTGCCGCCACCGATGCTAACCGGCAGCGAAATCGAGAACAAACCGTTGCGGAAAACGACCGGTTCAGCGAAAATGCCGTACGAATGGTAGTCGAGCATTTGAGGATGACGAACTTTCGGGTTTTTCACGTCGCTGAGGATGGTCGAAAAGTACGCACCCAGACTGATGTACGGGTTCAGCACGACGCCGACGCGGAGGTTCATGAATATGGTTCCGTCGCGGGCAATCAGCGAGTTGCCGCCGCCTACGCTAAGGAGCGCGCTCCATTCGGAGCTCGATTCCTCTTTCGGTTGGTAGTCTTCGGAACCCTGGAGCTTTGCGTTCGCGCTTACGGTAAGGGTCAGTGCCGCAAGAATCGCAGTCCATATTTTTGTCTTTTTCATAGTTCGTCCGTTTTTGCTTCCCATCGCCAGTTCTTTGTGCTGACTGCCGGCCAGTGGCAAATCGTCCAGACTAGGCTGTTGGCACACAGGATGATAGACCAGACGCCAAAGAACAGGAAGAGAATGAGTGGAATGAAAGCCAGCGACCCGTAAAAAATAGACATTCTCGTGACCATTGTGGTCTGGATGAGCATTAAAATCTTGACGTAAATGATGATGGCGAGCCAAGAAATCAGCGTGGAAAGCATCGATGCCAAAAAGAGTTTTTTGCGAGTATAGGGCTTATGGCCATTCGGTCGTGCGGGCAATGCGTAAAGCATCAGGAAAATGACAAGGAGAAGCGTGCTGTGGAACGTGGAGTACCAGAACGCGGAAATCAAAGTCTTGATGATTTCTGGCGAAAAATGGAATCCATCGACGATGATGGCGGACATCACCTTCTGGACGTGATTCATGAAGCCCGCAAACATGCCGACGAAGGCAGCCCCGATGAGAAGAAACGGCGTATAGACCTTGATTTGGCGGATTAGAGTTCTGGATGTCTTGTTTTCCCAGACTACGTTGAAGTTCGTTTCCAGGCTCCCGAACGAGAGGATGAACGTGACAAAAAGGCCTCCGGCACCGATAACCCCTAGCTTTCCTATGGGGATATGTTCCGCATTTTCGACGATATCCATGATTTGCTCGGTGGGCCAGTCCAGATTGAGCATGTCGAGCACGATGGGAAGGTAGTCCGAAATGAAGGTTCCGAATCCGACCGCCAAAGAAATCGAGGTGAGCATGATGAGAAGCGGGACAACGGCTACAAGAGTCGTGTAGGTCAATGCGGCCGCACGAGTCGTTCCATGATAATAGAAGAACGACTTTCCGGTAACGACCATGATTTTTACAAATGTGGGTGATCGGGCTGCGATGTTGTCGAACAGCCATTCCCACGAAAAATTTTTCCACCAGTGCGGCATACTCGGCCGTAAATATAGTTAAAGGAATGACTTGTGTGATTTAAATCATACTGGACTAACGCACTTTTTACCAAATTTTTCAAAAAAACGGACTGAAAAGTGTTGACAATTAAATCGAAATACTTGTGGACGTGTTGTGAAAATATATAAATATATGTTACAATGTGGACTTTTTATTAAAAAATAGATTATATTAAACAAGAACAATGGCCAAAAATGTAGGAGTGTTGTTTTATGGGATCACAATTGTGTTTTAGGACGATTTTTGCAAGTTCCTTGCTTGCAGTTGGTTTGGTCGTCCCTTCTCTTGCCGCGCCTCGTCAAATGGAAAATTTGACGCGCGGTCTTGTCGTATCCAATGTGGGCAGCGGAGTACTGGTAAGTTGGCGCCTGCTCGGTACGGATGACCCGGCTACGGAGTTTAATCTTTACCGCGATGGCTCAAAGATTGCCTCTATTACGAAAAACGCTGGCACGAACTACTTGGACAAGAGCGGAAAAACGACGTCCAAGTATGAAGTCGCTGCTGTGGTTGATGGAAAGGAACAGACGAAATCTCCTGTTTCGCTCGTTTTGGACAAGACCGTTTCGAATAGCGGAAATTCCTTCCCGTACAAGACTCTTAAACTGGAAGTGCCTGCTGCGCAAACGATGCCCAACGGCGAAAAGTGCACTTACACCCCAAACGACATGAGCGCTGCCGACCTCGATGGCGATGGCGAATATGAACTCATTTTGAAATGGGACCCGAGCAATGCCCACGATAACTCGCAGACGGGTTATACGGGTACGGTGTTTATCGATGCGTACAAACTCGACGGCACGCGCCTGTGGCGTATCGACCTCGGCAAGAACATCCGCGCGGGTGCCCACTACACGCAGTTCCAGGTATTTGACTACGATGGCGACGGCAAGGCCGAAATGATTGTGAAGACCGCCGACGGTACGATTGACGGTACGGGCAAGGCGATTGGCGATAAGTCGAAGGATTACCGCGATGGTAACGGCATTATCCTCAAGGGTCCGGAATACCTGACTGTTTTCCGCGGTGTTGATGGTGCCGCCATCACGACAATTGACTATGTGCCGAGCAGGGACATCAACAAGCATGAAAAAGGCAAGAACGGCAAGGGTTACTGGGGTGACAACTACGGCAACCGCTGCGAACGCTACATTGCGGCGACCGCCTATCTCGACGGCGTGCATCCGAGTGCCGTCTTTATTCGCGGATACTACAGCGCCTCTTACGTTGTTGCATACGACTTTGACGGAAAAACTTTGAAACAGCGTTGGTACCACAAGTCCGAAGATCCGGGCAAGGGCCTTTACGAACAGGGTAACCATAACATTGCCGTGGGCGATATTGATGGCGACGGCTACGACGAAATCGTGTTCGGTGGTGCAACGTTGAACCATGATGGAACGGTTCGCTTCAGCACGCAGCTCGGGCATGGCGACGCTGGCCATTTGGGCGATCTCGACCCGGACCATCCGGGTATGGAATTCTGGGACGTGCATGAACATACGAACGCCCAGTACACCGAAGAAATGCGCGGCGCCGATGGTAAGGTCATTTGGGGAACTCCGCAACCTTCGGCGGAAGGCGTGGATAATGGTCGTGGCATGGCTGCCGATATCGATTCCGAATACCGCGGTTACGAAGTCTGGTCGGCGAAAGGCGGTGGCATGAAAACCGCGTCAGGCAAAAAAATCGGTTCGCCTGCAGTTTCCCAGAATTTCCGCATTTACTTTGACGGCGATGTTTATGACGAACTCTTGGATGGCACGTATGTAACAAAGTTTGATTCCAAGGCCAAAAAAGCGAACGTCTATTTTGATGGTGGGGCTGCTCTCGGTGCTGCCGGCTGCAACGGCACCAAGAATACGCCGAGTCTCGTGGCGGACCTCTTTGGCGACTGGCGCGAAGAACTTGTGGTGCGTTCTGAAAAAGACCCGACGACGATGTACATCATTTCGACTCCGGTTGCAAGCGAACATCGCGTCTATACGCTGATGCACGATGCGACTTACCGCGTGGCGATTGCCTGGCAGAATACCGCTTATAACCAGCCTCCGCACATCGGTTATTATCTGCCTGATGCTGTTAAGAAACTCGCTGCGCCCGATATTTACGTTGTCGGTGAAACTGTGGTTGTGCCCAAGGATACGACTCCTGTCGTGAATGACGGAAAATCGACGATGGATGCCTCGAAGCCGAAGGATGGTGCCGGATGGACGGAAACGACTAATGCCGGATTCCTGGAAAATGGTTATTACAATTTCGACAACACGCTTGCAAGCTATGGCGTTTGGGAAGTCTTCTCGCAGAAAGAAGCCAAGACAACGCTTACGATCCGCTACGCCAATGGCGGAACGGGCGACCGCAGCATGTCGGTGCAGGTCAATGGCAAATCGGCAGGGTCGATTAGCTTCCCGGCTACGGGTTGGACTACCTATGAGAACGCGAGGATTGATGTGAAACTGAACGCGGGAGTGAATACAATTAAGTTGTCCTCTATGACAAGTGATGGCGGCCCGAATGTCGATATGTTCACGTTCGGCATCGACGGAGTCGTTCTTTACGACGGAGCGCAGACGACAACGTTCCCCGCCTTTACGTCAAGGAATGGTGCTAGCTTTAATCCTTCGACTGGAGTTCTTTACTCTCCATACGCGGGCTTTGCCGAAGTTTACTTCTACGACATGTCCGGTATGATGCGCATGGGCGTATCTGGCAATGTGAATGCCGGTGCTAACACGGTTGCGATTGATCGCGATGTGCTTCCGAAGGGTATGTATGTCGTGAAAGTCAAGGTGAATGGCGCTTTGGTCGTCAGCCGAGTTGTCAAAATTTCAAAATAGATTATTTTTATTGATTGGAATACGGGATGTCCCTGGAATACTTTTTTCAGTTCTGGTTCAACATCAAGCCTGGAGAAATTATGGCTAAACATTCCCGTTTTGGCTCTTTTGCGGTTGTCTTGACGCTTTTGCTTGCGTTGCCGCTCCAATCCTTCTCGCATCCCCGCCAGATGGAGGCCATTGACCGTGGCCTTGTCGTTTCGAACGTCGGGAAGGCCGGCGTGCTCGTCTCGTGGCGCCTGCTCGGTACGGAAGGCTCCGATACGGAATTCAACCTCTATCGCGATGGCGTGAAAATCGCAAGTATCGGGAAAACTGCCGGAACCAATTATCTGGACTCGGCCGGGAAGGTTTCTTCCAAATACACTGTAGCTGCCGTAGTGGGCGGAAAGGAAGGCGCGAAGAAGAGTGCCACGCTCGTCATGGATTCGACGGTGGTGAATAACGGACGCTCCTTCCCGTACAAGGTCCTCAAGCTGGACCGCCCTGCAAGCCAGGTGATGCCTGATTCCGTAAATACGGTTTGCGGTTACTATCCGGACGACATGAGTGTCGGCGACTTGGATGGCGACGGTGAATATGAACTGATCGTGAAGTGGTTCCCGGACAATTTCAAGGACAATTCGCAGTCGATGGTAGGCTCCTATACGGGAACGGTTTTCCTCGACGCCTATAAGCTCGACGGTAAAAAGCTTTGGCGCATAAGCCTCGGCAGGAACATCCGTGCGGGTGCGCACTACACGCCGTTCCAGGTGTATGACTACGACGGTGACGGCAAGGCCGAAATTGTCATGAAGACCGGAGACGGAACCATTGATGGCAAGGGCAAGGTCATCGGGGATTCTTCCAAGGATTACCGCAATGCGTCGGGGATGATTATTACAGGTCCGGAATACTTGACGGTGTTCAGGGGTAGCGATGGCTCTGAAATCACGACGATTGACTATCTCCCGTCGCGCGATATCAGAAATTTTGGCTCCTATGATTCCCTGGGCCTTAACTGGGGCGATACCTACGGTAACCGCTGCGACCGGTTCCTGTCGGCGACGGCTTATCTCGATGGCGTTCATCCGAGCTTGATTATTGCCCGCGGTTACTATACGGCGGCCTATGTGGTGGCTTATGACTTTGACGGTAAGAACTTGAAGCAACGCTGGTTCCACAAGTCTGAAACACCGGGCGAGGGGCTCTTTGGCCAGGGCAACCTCAATATCGTTGTCGGTGACCTGGATGGCGACGGCCTCGATGAGATTGTGTATGGGTCTGCTGCCCTGAATCACGACGGAACCCTCCGTTACTCGACTGGGCTTGGTTATGGCTATGCCGCCTATGTCGGCAATTTTGACCCGGATCACGCGGGCCTGGAAGTTTGGGCGATTCACTCGCATTTTGATAGTACCCGGTATGTCGCTGAGCTTCGCGATGACAAGGGAAAATTCCTATTTGGTGATTTGTCTCCCATGCAGAAGGAAAATGGCCGTGCCATGGCAGCCGATATCGATTCCACTAGCCGCGGTTACGAGTTGTGGTCTTACGTGCCGAGTGAAATGCATTCGGCCAAGGGAACGCCGATTAAGCTCTCCGATTCCCTCGATTCGGAATATCCCTATTTGGGGCGCGTGATTCCGACGAGCTTCAGGATTTATTTCGACGGCGACCTTCAGGACGAACTCCTGAGCGGCCCGATTGTGAGCAAGTTTAATCAGCAGAATAGGAAAATCGAAACCTATTTTGATGGCGAGACATCGCTTGGGTTGATTGGAAACCAGAGTGCGAAAAATTACCCGAACCTGGTGGCGGACCTCTTTGGCGACTGGCGTGAAGAAATGATTTTCCGTTCGGATAGCGATTCTTCTAAGATATACATTTTCTCTACTCCGGTGACGACTCCGCACCGCCTTTACACGCTGATGCATGACGCTCAGTACCGTCAGGCGATTGCATGGCAGAATACGGCGTATAACTTGCCGCCTCATCCGAGCTACTACCTGCCGGACATGGCCAAGAAACTCACGAAGCCTAATGTTTTTGCGGCGGGTGAAAATGAATATGCTGTTTACCCCGATGCAGTATTGGAAAAGACGGGAACGGCAAGCGAAAAGCAGACCGTTACTTTGGGTAAACCGATTGCGGATATTACGTATAAATTCTCGTTCTGTACCGGTGTAAAGGCCGAGGACTTGCCGGCTGGCGTGACAGCCAAAGTGGATTCTGCATCGCAGACGGTCAAAGTTTCGGGCAAGCCGACTAAGGCCGGGACGTTTGCGTTTACGCTTACGACCGTGGGCAGCAAGGCGAAAAACGTATCGCTCACGGGCGAATTTATTGTGAAGGACACCGTCAAGATCGATACAACGAAGAAAGACACTGCTAAGGTAGATACCGCGAAAGTTGACACGACGAAGAAAGATACAGTGAAGGTTGATACGACCAAAAAAGATACAACCAAAGTAGATACCGCGAAAGTCGACACGACCAAGAAAGATACATCCAAGGTCGATACTGCGAAAGTCGATACAATCAAGAAAGATACTGCCAAAGTTGACACGACAAAGAAGGATACATCCAAGGTCGATACAACGAAGAAAGACAACCCTGAGGTGGTCACGGTAGGTTCTTCTATAGTGGATGCTGCGTTCCCCTTCGAGGGCGAGGGTGAAACTGAAACGGAGAATGATGGGTTCATTGGGAAAGGTTTCTTTGACTTCAAGAATTCGACATCGAGTTATGCTACATGGCTCGTTAAATCTCCTAAAGAAGACTCGACAACATTGTCTATACGTTATTCGAATGGTGATAGCGTTTCCCGTGATATGAAACTTGTTGTAAACGACAAGGAAATCGGGATTGTCAAAATGAGCAAGACTAGTAACTGGTCTGTTTGGAATACTTCCAGCGTAAAAATCAAGTTGAAGAAAGGCAAGAATACCATTACGCTCAAGTCAACGGTAAAGTCCGGCGGTGCGAATGTGGATGCCTTCCTCTTTGATATTGCCGGTGTGGAAGCCTATAAAAATTCGGAAAGCTTGCCTGTTGTGCAGTTTGGTTCTGGCTTCTACTATCGTCCGGCAACGGGAGCGCTGTTCTCTCCGGTTTCGGGTTTTGTCGAAATTCTTTTCTACGATGTTTCCGGCACGATGCGGGCTGCAATCTCTAGCCACGTAACTGCGGGCGAAAACGAGGTTGTGCTTGATCGTGGCGTACTTTCGAAAGGAATGTACGTTGTAAAGGTCAAACTTGACGGAAAGTTGATGCAGAAAGGATTGTTTAATAAAATGAATAATTAAAAACGGAATATGGGATGTTATGAATAAATTCAATAATATATGGCAGTCTGTTGTCGTCGCATCGATGATTTTCGCTCCGCTTACGCTTGCGAAGGTTACCATCTACATGTGTGGTGACTCTACCATGCAGGACTGGGCTGAAGGTTATTACCCCAAGCAGGGGCAAGGACAGGATTTCCATTTCTGGTTCGACGTGAACAAGGCGGCGGTTGTGAACCGCGGTCAAGGAGGCATGTCGCTGGGCGGTGGTGGTAAGGACAAAAATGGTGGCACGGCTGTTGGCTACTACGACATGTTCTTCAAGAAGGGCTGTAGTGCGGGCAACTGCATTGCAGAAAAACTTCAGTCTGGAGATTACGTTGTTATCCAGTTCGGTATTAACGATGTGAACTACAGTACAGAGGATTTTTTCGCCTCCAACATGAAAAAGATGGTGAGCGATGTTCGCGCGAAGGGGGCAAATCCCATCATCATGAGCCCGATACGTCGTCTGTACTACGATTCCCCGACGCAAATTCATAACAGCTACCGTGGCTACCCGGCTCTGAACCAGAAGCTTGCGACTGAACTTAATGTTCCGTTTATCGACATGAGCGAAATGGTCGCAAACTACATGATTTCTGTTGGTGAACGCTATGCCGCACAGTTTATCTTTAACTATGCCACGAGGGCGGAATACAGCAATCTGGGCAGCGACCAGACGGACCAGGTGCATTTGCAGATGAACGGCGCGAATGCTTTTGGCCGTATCATCACCGAACAGATGCGTGCCCACAAGGATCCGATTGTCAAAAAGCTTGGCGACTACATGGCTCCTATGTATCAGGTGGATGTCAAGGTCAGCCCGGAAGGTGCCGCTGAAGCGACTTCCCTCAATGCATACTATCCGCAGGGAATGACTGTGATGCTCAAGACCATCCCGAAGTCTGGCAAGAAGTTTTTGGGCTGGTATGACGGTAATGGCAACAAGGTCGGCGCTCCGAGCCGTTCTAACGTAAAATCCCCGTACATCCATACATTCAAGATGGGGAGCGCTTCGACGCAATTCACTGCAGTGTATGAAGGCGGCTCTGCTGTAAAATATACTGGTGACGGAAAGGCCTTGACCGCGTTCCCGACGACGACTCCGAAGAGCCTCGATGACGTGACTTTTGTCCCGTTTACTCCGATGGAAGGTAGTCAGGAAACAACGACTCAAATTGACAAGGACATCAAGAAATTTTTTGATGCAAGCAAGCCGGACGATGCGGGAATCGGTTGGACTCAAAATGAATGGACGGGCTTTACTGGCAACGGTTATTTCAATTTGGACAATACAAACGAATCCTATGCTAGCTATAAGGTGAAGTTCCCCGGCGCGGGCAATGTGACGCTCGCTGTGCGTTATTCGAATGGCGGAACTTCGGACCGCATGTTCAACGCTTATCTTGACCATGACTACTATCTGAGCGCCCCTCCGACAGGAGGCTGGGACAAGTGGGATACTGCTTATGTGGTGCTGGATGCTCCGCAGGGTGATGCTGTACTCAAGTTCATGTCGGTGACGAGCGATGGCGCTCCGAACCTGGATGCTTTTGGGTTCAGCGTAGAGGGCGTTTGCCGTGTAGGCATTGATTGTACGACGACGAAATTGAATGGCGCCGTGACTGCTAGGGGCCTGAAACTCCGTGGTGACGTTCTGCAACTTGCAAGTGCCGAACGTGCTGATGTCCGCGTGTTTGATATGAGCGGTCGCATGGTTGTACAAAGTTCTTTTGATGCGACTAGCGAAATT
>JAEEGJ010008504.1_pt1 | contig 28241 bp, 21 predicted proteins | sample 8958761 | NCBI WGS metagenome assembly JAEEGJ01 (sample SAMN16246546, study PRJNA631951) | gut metagenome | biome: gut microbiome; feature: rumen; material: RS-attached | host: Bos | place: Iran: Karaj | collected 2018-10
GAAAATGGCAGTCCTTTTACCATTCAAGTATTTGATGGTCACGGCACCGTATTTGCCAAGAACCTCGCCCTCTTCGGCAGCAAAAGCGCAGGTCATACCGACAACCAGGCCCCAAACAGCGATTTTCGTGAATATACTCATATTCTACCTTTCCTAATTTTTACATAAATATAGGTTTTTAAAGGCCCTTGGTAAAGTGTTTTTTATCACGAACCAAGCCAAAAAGCGCCATTTTAGGCCTATTTTTCAGGATTTGCTAACTCTTGTAGCCTTTTCCATAGTATCCGTAGCCATAACGGCCAGGTTCATGCTCGCAATGGTTCATCACAATCGCACCCGGCTTGTCGGAATAGCGTTTCACCCTTTCAATGGTTTCCTTGATTTCCTCCATACTGTGGCGGCCATAATGCAACACATACAAGGAGTAATCTACCAGCGGGCAAATCAGTTCGGTATCGGTTACCAAGTTCAGCGGCGGAGTATCTACAATCACCAGGTCATACTTCTGGCGAGCTTCTTTCAGCAACTTATCCATGGCATCGCCACGCAACAATTCGCAGGCAGCTAGTTTCGTCTTTCCCGCATTCATCACAAACAAATTATCTTCTTGTTTAGAAACAGCCGCAGTATCCAAAGTTGCCAAGCCAAGCAACACATCAGCCAAGCCGAACTTACACCCGCTGTGGATAACGCCACGACGCATGTCTGCATCAATCAGCAGAACCTTTTTGCCACTGGCAGCCAAAGTTGCCGCCAAGTTCAAAGAAACAAAGCTCTTTCCCGCTCCCGGGATAAGGCCCATAACCAAAATCACCGAATGTTCTGGATTAGGCATCAAGAAAGTCAAAGCCGTCTGCAGAGCTCTGAATGCTTCGCAAACCGAAGCATCACATTCTTGCAACACAAAGGGTTGACCATGATGCAAATGCCTATGACCACGCAATATTTTACTAGTGGACTGCGGAATCTTTGCAAATACACTGAGACCCGTTTCTCGCTCTATTTCGGAAGCACTCTTGACGCCATTTTTGAGCATATACATTATGAATACAAACAGGACGCCAAGCATGAATCCTACAACAGCTGAAGCCAATAAAATTCTAGACTTATTCGGTTTACTCTGACTCTGTTCTACTTGAGCAAAATCAACAATACGAACATTCCCCACTTCACCGGCACGAACCACACGCAACTGCTGAATATTATTGAGCATATTTGTATAGACTTCGTTGTTTACCGCAACTTCTTCCTGCAAGCGACTGACCTCTTGCTGTGTCAACGGCATCTTTTCAGCATTTCTCTTCAACTGAGCCAATTCAGCACGCAATTTACTTTGCTGCTTTACAATTGTTTGAACATTCGGGTGTTCTTCCTTGAACAATCGAAGAGCCGCCTGACGTTCCTGTTCCAATTGCATAATTTGGCGTTGCAACTGTCCCTCTTTATCTAGGTGCGCCTTAGTTTCCCCAGTCATATCCACAGAACCAATGCTATAACGATAATCCGCCAAAATCTTTTCAGCACTATCTAACTTAGCCTTGACTCCCGGCAACTGTCCTTCAAGAAATTCCAAAGTTTTTTCGGCTTCGGCACTGCGCATTTCCACATTCTGTCGCAAATAAGTCTTTGCAATGGTATTCAGGATAGACGCAGCCCTATCTGGATAACGATGACTAAAACGAACCGAAATAATACCAGTCTGTTTGCCCTTTTCCGACACCTTCAAACTTTTCAACAAAGCTCGTTCGGCTTTCAAAGGAGACCCCTGAATCAACTGGAACTTTTGCCCCTTTGATGCGTCCATATAATTCACCCTAATCACCAAGGAATCTCCAGCGTATTCAACAGAATATACTTTACCAACAGTTCCTCTAAGAACCTCTCTTCCCTTGGGATCTATAACAGAATATGAATTTTCATCTTTTGCCTGTGCAAACCATTTTTCCATTCGAATCTTTTCAGGTATATATAGAGAATCTAGATCTAAGCGTCCTTCTCTATGCATAAGACGATTCCAAAAACCAATTGGAATAGACTTCAAATACAAGTGTTCTGCAGAAACTACATAACTCAAAACCATTCGGCTTTTAATTAACTCAATTTCAGCATCTGCAGGACTAGCCAAATCAAGCAACGCCCCCATTTCACCAAGAGCCTTGGTCGATTTGCTACTAGCCCCTTTTGTATTTACTTGTAAAAGAGCATCACTTGTAAATTGTGGTCGCACCCACATTGCATACGTTGCACCGAGCAACATAAACACAATAACAAATAGAAAAACAATCCATTTCTTTTCCCACAAAAGGGAAAATGCCTCTAACAACGAAATAGCACTAGAGCCCCGATTAACAGGATGTTTTTGCTCTTTTTCTGATATTTTCATTTCTACCATATAAACCAGCCTGCTTTTTCAATGAAAAAATATATATAAAAACGTCTCTTTTTCATTTAAACATTACCCAAATGGTCGATATTACCTGTTCCTTTTTAATTTTTTTGTGATTTTAATTAGAACAAATCGATTCATATATACAAACAAGAACAACGATACGGGAATAGATAATAAGTGCAGATTCAAGCAATTTATATACTGGATTACAACAAAAACTAAAAATATCAGTACCCTCCACACAATATCGCTGTTCACACTAAGAGACAAAAATTTTTTCAATTTCACCCATCTAAAAACAAATAGAAACATATAAGAAAATAAAGTTGCAATTGCAATAGCATACAATCCTATAAATTTTATCAAAATCAGTGAAAAAAGAATATTCAACAATGCTGAAATAATTGTTGACAAACCATTAACAGAAGTTTTCTGTAACGCATTAAATATTCCCGAAAAAAATTCAGAAAAAAAGAAAAAAATCATGGCCATTATCAAAAAAGGCGATATATAAGCAGCCTCATAATATTTTTCATCAAAAATATATGTAAACAAGAAATGATTAAAACTCAAAATAACCATACATGTTGAAAGCAGCAGTTCAAAGCTTTTGTTAAAGACATTATTATAAAAAGAATTTTTTTCATTGCTATTCATCGCATCAACAGCACTTTCTTGCCACGACATATGAAAAGAATTAAACAGCGCCGTACAAATGATTGGAATTTTACTAGCAATTGCAAAAACCCCATTAGAAGCAGCACCAATAAATAGTAAAATTAAAGTTCTACTGATTATATTAACAAAATTCCAGGATATTTTATTTGGTATTAAAGGAAGTGAATAAGAAAGCATTTCCGCAAAATCTTTTCTTTTCACAAAAGCAAAATTAACATCCTTGAAAAAGCCGGTTCTACAAACGATAAATACACTCTCTACATAAAACCCAAGAGAATACCCATAAAGAATTCCTGGCAAACCCATTTTTTTCAAAAACACAAAATAAGTTACAGAAACCGCCATTACGCATACAAAAATAAAACTAGAAGAAGCATACAAAACAGTTTTTTTCTTTCCTCTTGCATAATTCGTTAATAAATATGCAATTAATTCCCCTAACGCCAAGGATAAAAAAGGGATGGTCAGTTGTTCATTATAAAAATGAAAAATTATTGGAACTATAATACAAAATAATAAAGCAGCAACAATGGTTTGTATAAAAGCAACAGTTGTAAATCTAATCGTCCGCTCTTTATCAGCATCAATAATTTTACGAAAGACACCTTCTCCATTAGATAAAGACAATAAAGGAACACTCATTGCAACATATATACATAGTAAATCAAACATGCCAAAATCTTCTGAAGACAGCCAACTACTAAAAAGAGGTACTACTAAAAAAGATATAGCCCTAACACAAATTGTTCCTAAAAACAATATTGATGTATTTTTCAGCAAATTCGCGTAAATATTCATTTCACTTCTTCAACAAAAATTTTTTCTTTTGATTCAGAACAAATCAACAGCAGAAACAAACAAACCATTGGTTGAAATAACAATTCTGTTCCAACATTCAGAAACAAAAAAACAAGAATAAGCATTTTCCGTAAATAATCAACATTTTTATTAAAAAAAAGCATTCCCATACAACAAAGAAAACAAGCACAGCCTAAAAAACCAAAAAAAACATATAATCTTGCGAATCCCGCCAAATAAGTTCCAACCACACTAGTGTCCATACCAAAGCCAAACAAAACATCAAATAATGATGAAAATGAAGATGAAAGATCTTCATATCCTTGAAATCGCCCCGAAGCAGATTGTCCCATTTCCATCCGTTCTAAAAAAAACGAAAAAAAAGAGGTATTAACAAGAATAAAAAACACTATGGGAAGCATCGAAAAACCAATTAAAATAGGCAACCTAATCTGATTTAATCGACTCAAAAGGAAAAAAAGCCAAACAAAAAATGCTGTTAATATTCCTGTTGATGACATTGACACCAAAAGTCCAACTGTTAAAAAAATTGCAATATATAGATTTCTTTTTTTATCCAAACAAAAAAGTGAAAGTGCGAGATAATTCACAACATACTCAGAATAATGAGCTGGTTCTGCAAAAAAAGAAGATGGCCTCAAAACTGAAAACCATGTTTGCAATAAATTGTCTTCTAACAACGCTATCTGATTGGCTACTACAGGGAAAAGAGAATTTTGTATATATCCAGGAAGATAATAATTTAAAAAATGAAATAAAAATGATTGAACAAACAAATAAGCTGTAGAAACAATACAAACCCACTTATAAATTTTTTTGCAAACATCAAAATCAAAGAATTCCTTTCCAAATACAACAACGCATAAATACAGGACATATCTCAAAGTAGAACCAATAAATTTTTCTTCATCCGACAAGATGACAAACAACAAAAAATGAAATACAACATATAACAAAAAAGGTAAAAAAGGCGATTTAAAATGCAATTCATCACATTTTATTGTTTTATAACAAATAAGTACTGGAATAAACGCAACTAGCAAAAAATCCGCCAAAGTAAACGACGAACCACCCAATGTATAAATAAAGAGTAAAGGGAATAAAGCCACTAAACCCGTAAAAAAAACACGAATATTCGATTCCGCATTCACTATCTAACAAAATCCTTCATTAAGACTTTCATAAAAGCAAGCCAAATAATCCGCTGTTTTTTTTATATCATAACCAGCACACACAATTTCATTCTGTTTATTAGGTCTATCTTTGACATGAAGAGCATTTAAAATTGACTCTGACCATTTTTCTTTTGACTCTTTTAAAGAGATATATTCAATCAAATCAGTTATTTCTGTTTCTTTTGGAATTCTATCCGAACATATTGTACGAAGTCCAGCCGCCTGCGATTCAACAGCAACAATACCAAGACCTTCATATATAGACGGAAATACAAAAACATCCATTGCAAACATTATCGCAGGAATATCTGAACGTTCTCCTAAAAAAACAACATTATTTTCAAGTCCAAGTAAAGAAACTTTTTCCCTAAGTTTTTTCTCCAACGAACCTTTACCAACAATAACTAAAACAGTATCGCAATTTTTTTTGCAAACTTCTTCGAAAACTTCAATTAAAAATGACTGATTTTTAGGATAAGTTAAACGACCAATATTACCTATAATTAATTTATTTTCCAAATTCAATTCTTTGCGCATTCTATTCCGCAATTCTGCAGAGTAAATAAACTTTTCAGTATCAATCGCATTTCTCAAAATATGATATTTAGGCGATTCCACAACTTTCTTTCCAAACAGCCACTCGCCCGCTTCTTTGGAACATCCAAAGAAATAATCTGCCTGATAACGCAACGGGAACTGCATCAGCCGCTTAACAATAGAGGACACGCCCTTTCCATCAGAGGTACTATGACTATGTATAATCGTCTTCAAGCCAGCTTTTTGGGCTATTGGCAAATACAACGAAGCATAGCTACGCACATGGGAATGGAGAATTTTATATTCAGGATGTTCCTTAAAAAATTTTATCCAAAGTTTTCTTAATTTGAGAAAATTTGCACCCTTGAATTTCGGGAAATAGTAGATTTTTCCGCCAAGCTTTAAGATTTCATCTGTATAAGCCTGGCTTCGGTCAGTATGGGTAATGAAATCAAATTGAATTTGGGTGCGATCAATTGCGCGATACAGATTCATTACCATCGTTTCTGCACCACCACGGTCTAAGCCTCCCAGAACATGGAGTATACGAATCATTTCAAGTCCTCCGTTTCATTCAAATACGCATCAACAACAATTTTACGGTTAAATTCCCGTTCAACTTTAGCCCGACCGGCCAAACCCATCTTCATTTTCTCTTCATGCGGGAGAGCTATAAATTGCTCTATTTTCTGGATAAGGTCTGCAGAATCACGTTGTTTTACGATAAAACCGTTCACGCCATCATCAACAACTTCCTTGCACCCGCTTCTATCTGTAGTAATGATAGGGCGTGCACTAGCACAACTTTCTAAGAGAACATTGCTTAGGCCTTCCGGGTAAAAACTAGGATGAATCGAGCAATGGATATCTTTCAAAATTTCACGAACATCGCGAACCATTCCATGGTATTCAACTACCCCTTTCGCAATCAGTTCATCCAATTCGCCCTGATATTCTTTCTCGCAAAAACCGCAAATGTGAAAGGTTACGTTATGGGAGCATTCTGCACTGGATCCTTCGACTCCGCTTGCGCTACGCTCAGGATGACACGAATCAGGCGCATCAACAAGTTCTGCAGCCTTGAAGTGTTTCGCGGCGGCAAGATACTGGTCTATTCCCTTTTCGCGCATAATGCGGCTAATGAACACGAAATGGATTCCGTCGGTTTCGTTGGGATAAGGGAGCGGTGCAAAATGTTCAAGGTTTACGCCGCTGCCGGGGAGCAATGAATACGCCCCCTTCACGACTTTATGCCTAAGCATAAAATCCTGGTTTTTCTGATTCTGGAAGAACACCCGTTGAGCTTTCTTTAAGCCCATCTTATACAGGGTCAACGTAATAGTCTGCAAAAGCCCCTTGTTTTCGACAGCCGTACCAAGGCCTGTCACATTTGCCACATACGGAACTTTACACCACCGGCAAGCAATTCCGCCATAGACATTGGGCTTGATTGTATAAGTAAATACGATGTCCGGTTTTACAGACTTGATAATTAAACAGTATTTCTTTACCAAGGCGAGATCTGTAAATGGATTAACTCCATGGCGAGATATTTCTGTTTCAATAAAGTGGCACCCCATCTGTTGCATTTCGGCAATAAAATCACCATTTGGAACAGACAGATAAACTTCATGATTATGCGCAATTAAAGCTTCAAGAAGTTCTCCCCGAAACTTGTACAGGCCTGTAGATTTATTTGCCAATATCAAAATTTTCATCAATTATTCCTTTGGCAAATATTCAATATAATAATACCCGTTATCTAAAGTTTCTACAATTCGAACTTCATTCACTGCTTTAGATGATGCCAATGACGCATAATTATCGGGCGAAATCGTACCAAACATGCGAATTCCTGTAGCCACCGAAATTTTAGTCATCGCAAGGCCCTGCAGTTTAGCAATCCCTTTACCCCTATAACGGTAATCTACGATTTTTCCTCTAAAACTCTTTCCATTCACAAAGCAACGCAAAAAGAAATAGCCTACAATCTTTTCGCCATCTAAAACCAAGAAGGTCAAAAAGGCTTTATTGCGAATGATTTTTGCCAGAGTCTTTTCGTCGAATGCATGGGGCTTAAAGAATTTAAAAGACTCTTCCGGCTGTTCCGAAAAGAATTCCGCCAAGGGGGCTGCATCGGCACATTCTGCCATGCGGAGCGTATACTGCCCAGAACATTCCTTCAATATTGCAGGAATTTTATTCAGCGCCGATTTGTGGATCAACGCAAAGACAAGTGCATTTCCCCACTCGACCAAATTCCAAATAAAGCCGAAGCGATCACGAAGAATGTGAGCTAATTTGTAAAGCATTACGCAGCCTCCCTATAGTTCATACAAGGCACTTCCGCAAATTTCTTTTTACAACAAGTTGCAATCAACTGTTTGCAAAGTTGACGTTTTTCGTTTGTAGATTGCAACGACTTCTTGACAAGGACTTCGCTAAAGATGTATCTTTGAAGGGGTATACCGACGAAACGCTTTTGAACGAGGTTGACGGAATGACAGACATGCTTTACGAGAAACAGGGGTCTTACTTGCAAGGGAAAGAAGACGACGCCAAGGCAATGCTTATCCGCAACTACCCAATCGAAGACATCATTGCCATAACAGGTCTTTCCAAAGACAAAATCGTCAAACTGCAAGTGGGACTTGCCAAAAGCGCTAAATAAGCAACCTGATAGACTCATCACCCCGCCTCCGCAATAAGCCTTTTCGCTTCTTCTTGTCCGCGGTCGTATTCTTCTTGGGTAATTTTACCAGAAGCAAGCAGGTAGTCGCCAAGATCGGTGGCGGTATCGCAATTTTCTTCGGTGATGTCGGAACGCTTGATGAACGCCTTGTTCAGCGTGGTGAGGATAATCTTCACATCACCCCAGAAGGTAATGTTCTGGATATACTGCAAGTCAAAGGCAATCTTGGTTTCCCAGGTAACGACGTTACGACCGTTAATTTGAGCGAGTCCACTCAGGCCCTGCCGTACGGTATGGCGTTTGCGCTGTTCCGGGGTCATAAAGACCATGTCGCGCACCAGCTGCGGGCGCGGGCCAATTACAGCCATGTCGCCCTTAAGAATGTTGAACAGTTCCGGGAGTTCGTCTAGGCTTGTGCTGCGCAGGAACTTGCCGTAAGCGTTCAGGCGAACATCATCGGGGAGCAACTTGCCCGTTGCATCGCGCTCGTTAGTCATAGAGCGGAACTTGACCAACTTGAAGATTTTTTCGTCTTTACCGGGGCGCGGTTGCGTAAAGAAGGGGTTGCCCTTCATTTTAACGGCACCGACAACAGTCAACAACAACAGCAAAGGGCTAAGCACGCATATGGCGGCCAGCGCACAAAAAAAATCAATAGGACGCTTGAAAAAACGAGAGTACATAAGAAAAGTATAGTTTAATTGGGTAAACGGATTGCTTCGCTACGCTCGCAATGACGTATTTGGGGCCTTGTTACAACAATTTAGCGAATCAAGCAAAACAATCGCGAATAGCCGCGATGATGGCATCCTGCTGGTCGGGGGTCATCTTGTTGTCGCTGGGCAAGCAAAGGCCACGGGCAAAAATATCGGCACCCACATCTACAGATTCGCCTGCAATATAGGCGTTCGTACGCGCACGACCGTTCCCCTGGGCCGTAATAAAGCCATGGTTACGGTAAATGGGCTGCATGTGCATGGGTTTCCACACAGGGCGACCTTCGGCATTCATGGCGAATAGCTTGTCCAAAATTTCCATGGGGCAACTTTTGCCCTTTTCATGCACATAAAGGGAATCGGTCTCGCCGCGGACCTGCTTGCACATAGCCTCTTTGTCTATAATCAAGCAACTCAGCCAAAAATTCGGCTCGCTGTTCTGCGCATCGTAAGGGTTCATGGCCACCGGCAGTCCCTTCAGGCCTTCCTTATAGCGCATATAAATTGCCTTTTTCTGGGCAATGTGTTCTTCCAGGTACGGCATCTGACCGCGGACCACGCCCGCAATCACGTTGCTCATGCGGTAATTGTAGCCAATTTCTTCGTGCTGGTACCAGGCGGCAGCTTCGCGACTCTGGGTACTCCACTTGCGCACCTTTTCGGCATCTTCTTTGCTGTCGGTGAGGAACATGCCACCGCTAGAACCGGTAATAATCTTGTTGCCGTTAAAACTAATGGCATTAAAGTCGCCCAGGTCACCAGTCTGCTTGCCCTTGTAGCTTGCGCCAAAACTTTCGGCAGCATCTTCGATTATCAGGGCATTGTGTTTTTTGCAAATGGCACGAATCTCGTCTACCTTGGCGGGGGTTCCATACAAATGGACCAACACCACCAGCCTTACATCGGGGTAAATTTTGAAAGCCTTTTCGAGTGCAACCGGATCCATGTTCCAGGTTTCGTACTCGGTATCGATAAACACGGCCTCGCCATTTTCATAGGCAACGGGGTTCACAGTTGCGTCAAAGGTCATGTCGCTGCAGAACACCTTGTGGCCACGCAAGGCCCCCTCGCCCACCTTGGGCATGCCATACAGGGCTTCGCCGGCAAGCTTTGTACAAAGGTGGAGAGCTGCCGTTCCGGCCGAAAGGGCCACCGCATACTTGCAACCCACTTTAGCAGCAACAAGGCTTTCGAGCTCATTGATGTTTGCACCCACCGTGCTCATCCAATTCGTCTCGTAAGCCTCGGTCACGAACTTGATTTCGTCACCGTGCATTGTGGGGCTCGAAAGCCAGACTTTTTTCTCGAATCGCATTGTTTACCCCATCTTTCAATCGTTCTTTTTATTCATCTTTGTAGAACGGGACCAGTTCTACACGGCGGTTCTTGGCACGACCTTTCTTGGTACTGTTGTCGGCAATGGGCTTGTGCGGCCCATACCCCACAGCGCGGACGCGGTCTACCTTGATGTTCTTTCGAATCAGGTAGTCCACTACGGCCTGGGCACGACCCTGCGACAAGTTCTCGTTGTATTCCACATCGCCCACATTGTCGGTGTGGCCTTGAATTTCAAGGTTCACATCGTCAAAGCTTTCCATCAAATATACGATATCGTCTAAGGTCTTGTAACTGGGCTTGGTCAAAATCGTGGAACCATTCTTGAAATTGATTCCCGTTTTAAGCTTATCCAGGTCCTGTTTCTTGTTTACGGGGCAACCGTCCTTGTTCACCTTAACGCCGCGCACCGAATTGGGGCACTTGTCCAAGTAATCCGGAACACTGTCCCTATCGAAATCCAACGGACAGCCGGTAGTATCTACAGTCGCATTTGCAGGGGTCAACGGGCACAGGTCACGGCCATCGCCAACACCATCGCCATCTTCGTCCTTATCGCAGCCCACAGAATCCACTCCCATGTTCGGGCGGGTATTGGGGCACTGGTCCATGTAGTTCGGGACGCCATCCTTATCAAAGTCAAGCGGACAACCGTCGCGACCCACGTCTGCACCGGCAGGCGTATCGGGGCACTTGTCCTGCAAATCAATTACGCCATCCTTATCGAAGTCCTTGGCGCAGCCCACAGAATCCACATCGGTTCCCTTTTCGGTACCGGGGCAAACATCCAGCGAATCTACAACGCCATCGCCATCGGCGTCCCTAATGGTGTCAGTCACCACCACCGTGTCTACCCTGAATAGAGTATCGGTCTTGAACAGGGTGTCCACCTTCGTCATTTCCGTGGTGTAATCGGTTTTTTCCACCTTGTCGAAGAATCCAAATTTCCAAGTCAGCACACCCGTCAGGGCGTAGGTAACCGTAGGCGTATAACCATACTTCCTTTGCACACCCTTCTCGTCGGTGTAACCGATTGTATAGGCACCCACATTCGACATTTCCTTGTCGCGGTCGTAACGGTTCCTGAGCATACGCACAGAGAAATCTATACCGCCCGAAAGTTCAAGGTTCCACGGCAAGTGCAGCCTTAAACCGGGAGTCAACAGCATCGGGTCTTCCATAATATCAATGGGCATGCCGTTGTCTTCTACACGGAATTCACCGCTAAATTCAACAAAGGGGGTCGCCCAAGAGAACACGTCCCAGTCCAAGCCAGTGGCATAGACCAAGGTATTGGCACCTTCGTTGGCATAAACGAATCCGGCACTGGCGTTCCAGCGCAAAGGAACATTCACGCGGTTAAAGTCCAAGGTCATAATCGCGGTCATGCCGACCACCACTTCGTTCGCCGTATAAGGGTTGGTTTCGCCCCTACCATGAATATACCATGCATGGCGCGGACGGGCGCCCATAGAACGTACGCCTATGGGCAAGTACAAATTGAACTGGCCCGCCAAATTGAACACACTGGAATCTCCAAAGGGGGCGCGGGCTTTCATCCACAAGTCCAAATCACCTTGTCTAATTTTACTGGCAGCATCCCAATGGTCGTGGGCATAAGCCATGTCGTAGTTGATATTGACAACCGCACCGATGTCTGCGTAGTCCGTAAGGCCTATCGCCGCAAAGACATTTCCCGTTGCAGAAATCTTGCGGTGTTTGAATTTTTTTCTTTGGCCGTCATCGTAATATACACCGCCACGGGTAAGGGCCCAGGGGTCAAGCGTAATGTTGCCACCGGTACCGGCAATCACTTGCCACTGTCCCAAAGTCTTCGCATTAATCTGGTGAATACCGTCGCTTCCGCCCATAAGGCCCGACTGAGCAAACGCTACAGCGGCGAATAACAAGACATAAGCTAAGACAATTTTTTTCATAAAAAAGACCCTAAAAGTGTTTAGCCAAATTTAGAAAAACGCCCCTCTAGTTCCTAGGTAATATTTTTGAATTGAACTCTTCAGGCGTGGTAAAGGTGGGTACAATTTCACGCAAGGTCTTGACAGCCAAGTCCACGTCGTTCTGCCGTGCAGCATCGCGCAGGTGTGCTAGCTGGCCAATAAACTTGTTGCCATCGATTTCAATTTGCCGACCGATAAAAATAAGCTTGTTTTGTGTTTTTTGCAAACCTTCCTCGTCCATCAGGAGTTCTTCCTTGATTTTTTCGCCAGGCCGGAGCCCCGTAAACTTGATGGGGATTTCTTTATACGGAACCTTGCCGTACATACGAATCAGGTTTTCGGCCAAGGTCACAATTTTCACCGGTTCGCCCATATCCAGCACAAATATTTCGCCACCGTGGGCAATACTGGCTGCCTCCATCACCAGGCTAACCGCTTCAGGAATCGTCATAAAGTAACGGATAATGTCAGGGTGCGTCACCGTTACGGCACGCCCCTGTTCAATCTGTCTTTTGAACAAAGGAATCACGCTACCGTTACTGCCCAGCACATTACCAAAGCGGGTACATACAAATTCAGTTTCGCTCTTTTTCTGCTGGGCAAGGTACTGCACAATCATTTCGCAGCAACGCTTAGAGGCTCCCATGACATTGGTGGGGTGAACCGCCTTGTCGGTACTGATCATCACGAATTTGTGCACCCTATGGAACATCGAAAGGAACGCCACATTAAAGGTTCCCATTACGTTATTCTTAATCGCTTCCATGGGGCTATGTTCCATCAGGGGAACATGCTTGTGGGCTGCCGCATGGAACACCACATCGGGCTTGTAAGTCTTGAAAATGCAGTTCATGCGCTGGTAATCACGGACGCTTGCAATCAGGGTCACCAAATTCAGGGAAGTGCCATGCTCCATGACCATTTCCTGCTGGATTTCGTAGGCGTTGTTCTCGTAGATATCGACAATGATCACCTGCTTGGGGTTATACCTGGCAATCTGGCGAACCAGTTCGCTACCGATACTTCCGCCGCCACCCGTAACCATGCAGACTTTGCCTTCGATAAAGTGGCGAACATCGCTATTGTCGAACTTGACCGGTTCGCGGCCCAGCAAGTCTTCCACGTTAATATCGCGAATCTGGCCAATAAAGTTGGTAGAGCCATCCCCCACGCTAGATGCATCCAGAAGCGAACCGATAAAAGGCAGCACCTTGACCGGGAGCCCCGTCTTGTTACAAATATTCAAGATAGTATGGCGATCTTTGGGCGGGCAGCTAGGAATGGCAAAGATAATCAGGTCGATTTTTTCTTGAGCAGCAATGTTGGGAATATCCAAGGAAGAACCGACAACGGGAATGCCGCCATAAACCTTTCCGAGTTTACGACGGTCGTCGTCAATCAGGCATACCGGCAAAAGCGTAGGTGTTTCAGCATTTTTCGCATTGTAATCCAAGCGGTTTTGCCTAATTTCGCGGAGCAAGATTCTGCAGGCGCTTCCGGCGCCGATAATCATGACACGCTTTCCGGGTCCCCCTTTCTGCCTAGTCTTTGTAATCAGCGTATCGAGCATGTTCTTGAACAAGTAGCGGAACAAGCAAATACCAGCCATTGCAACCAAGCCATGCAAAATGGAGAATTCCCACGGGGCATGGCCACTAGCCAAGAACATAAAGATGTCGCTTACCAAGATACCAAAGACAACCCCCTTGATGCAGCACCAATAATCCACCCCTTTAAAGTAACGCCAAAGCTTATTATAAACCCCGCAATACAGAAGGCCACCAAAGCAGCAACCCACGCTAAGCACAATCGTAACCAAAAGATCCGGTCTCGCGATTCGATCGGCAAACAGGGGCAACGGGAAGTTCGCGATAAGAGCGGCCATGGCGACGATAAAACCATCGGTAATGGCTAGCACGCGTTTTCTCGCCCTGAAATTAATGAACAACCGTTTTATAATTTTCATGTTTTCATTTTGGGGGTTGTAAATGTAATAAATCCCCCTATAAATTTTATATTTTTTTTACAATAAGGAAAAAAAACAGCTTTTTACAACATTCCACGTTGGAATAAGTGATACAAATTACTACGGCTTATTACAAATTACATACAGTCAAATAAAGGAAAAGGCGGAAACAGACGCGTTTCCACCTTTTTTACTCTCAATTTTACCGATTAATTAAACAATTTGGCTTAATAGTCCTTGACGCAGCGGATATTGGACGAATTGCCATAGTAACCGGAGTCTGCAGAAACGACTTGGAATCCATAGAAAAGGGTTGGGGAGAAGGTACGCTTCACGATAAATTCATAATGGCTCGTGCTGTAAACCGTGTCCAGCGTGAACGTCCTTTCGGGAACTTCTACAACCAGCGAATCTGCCATTTCGAGGGAATCTGTATTGATTACAACCGAATCCGAAACGGCTAGCAGAGAATCTACAGGCACCTCGGTAGAATCCTCTACATAGATCGTATCTATCCTGACACTATCAACCGTCAACTCGTTGCTCGACCAGAACTGAGCCGTACTGCCGGAACCCGCTTTCTGGTATCCGTCGTAATCCTTGTCGGTCGCCACCACCGTGAAACCGGTCGCATTGGTGGGGCTCATTATCGTGGGGTTCCAAACTCCGTCCTGAGCCAACAAATCGCCCGTCGACGCCGCAGTGGCAAGCAGGTCATTCCATTCATCGTTGGAGGGCAGGTGCCAACCATCAGGGCATGCGCTGTTCTTTTGTGCGCTGCTATACGTCAGCCCCACCTTATAATAATAGACCGTGTCCTGTTGCTTGTTGAGGAACGTGTTACAAGAAAGGTAGGAATCGCAATAGGAATAGGTATTGAAGTAGTATCTCAAGTTTTCGGTCATCCAGGTGTAGGTACCGATTTTCAGGAATCCGTAGACGTTGCCGTCGCGTTCATCGGTAAAGTAGCCATAGTCAAGAGCTTCGTTGAAGTACACCTTGGCACCCTTTTCAATGTATTTCTGAACGGAGTCGGCACGGCGTTTAGCTTCTTCCTGAGCCTTGACCTGTTCCAAATAAGCCTCGTAGTTTTCCAAATAAGTTTCATAGGCCTTCACGGAATCGACATGAGCCCCTTGAACGCAACGGACTGCCCTCAGGTTCGATTTTCCGGCAAAATCAGCTTCCACCGGCTTGCGGTCGCTGAAATCGACCTTGTAGCAAACAGCCGTATTGGAGTTGGATTCATACTTGTAACCGTGCTCCGTATTGATGCGGATTCCATTGGCAGGCGTACTGGTCCAGTAGTATTTCGCCTGGTTCCACATCTTTTCGCCCAGGGAACAGTAACTGACGGAATCGCACATAGTCGACACAACGCCCCAGAATACATCGTATTCTGCCATGGTAGGCAGGTGCCAACCCGGCGGGCACATACCGTCGTTATAGGTGCTATCCATGAATGTATTGTAGTCCATCGCCTGGTCGTAGGTGTAACCGCGCGACGGATCAACCTCTTCCGTTTGCACGGAATTGACGAGCCCAGCGAGCGCAGGATATGCAACCACGTCTATATTCGAATAACTAGTACTAGTCCCGTATTGGGCGTAGTTTTTCCACGCGGGGTTTACGAATTCCAAATCTTCGGCCATCCACAGCTGGTCACCCACACGTATCGTCTTGTAGGTCTTATCGTTACGAGGATCCACCATGGAACCCATCTTGAGGAATCCCTCTGAAGATTTTTCGTAACTGTAGCCGTTGTCACCGGAATTTTCGCTGCCGTTGGTACCGCTGTCACTGCCGCATGCAACAAAGAAGGTTGCCAGGCAAAAGCCCAGTCCAAGCGAAAGAACTTTTTTATTCATTGTTTCCTAACCTAATTTTAAATACGCCGTTAAATATAAAAAAGAAATTGCTATATTATGATCGAATTTTTTAAACCATGCCCGACTCGTCTTTTCGACAGCGGGAAAAATCAAAAGGAAGATACAATGGCTGACAATCTGTCCGTCCTCGGCAAGGCCCGCAAGGCCTACCAGCCGAAACTCCCCGCCGCTCTCCGCGACGGCGCTCTCAAGGTCTCTCTCAACAAGGGTAAGGCTACCGAATCTGTGCGTGACCAGGCCAAGATCAAGGCTCTGTTCCCGAACACCTACGGCGCTCCCTACATTTCCATGAAGAAGGCTACCAAGGCTCAAGCCGGTAAGGCCCTCAACGTGGGCGTGGTGCTCTCCGGTGGCCAGGCTCCTGGTGGACACAACGTGATTGCAGGTATCTTCGACGGTATCAAGAGCATCAGCAAGAATTCCAAGCTCCTCGGCTTCCTCGGCGGTCCGTCCGGCCTCGAGAACGGCAAGTTCATCGTGATCAACGAAAAGATCATGGACTCCTACCGCAACACTGGTGGATTCGACATCATCCAGTCCGGCCGTACCAAGCTCGAAACTGAAGAACAGTTCAAGAAGTGCATGGCTGTTGCCAAGGCTCAGAAGCTCGACGCTATCGTGATCATCGGTGGTGACGACTCCAACACCAACGCTGCTGTTCTCGGTGAATACTTCCAGGCCAACGGCGCAAGCTGCGTAGTTTGCGGCTGCCCGAAGACCATCGACGGTGACCTCAAGAACGAATACATCGAAACCTCCTTCGGTTTCGACACCGCCGTCAAGACCTATTCCGAACTCATCGGCAACATCATGCGCGATGCCAACTCCGCTCAGAAGTACTGGCACTTCATCAAGCTCATGGGCCGTAGCGCTTCTCACATTGCTCTCGAAGCCGCTCTCCAGACCCACCCGAACATCTGCTTGATTTCTGAAGAAGTCAAGGCCAAGAAGATGAAGCTCAAGCAGGTCATCAAGTACGTTGCAGACATCGTTGCTGCCCGTGCTGCTGACGGCAAGAACTTCGGCGTCTGCCTGATTCCGGAAGGCCTCCTCGAATTCATCCCGGATGTCGGCGTGCTCATTTCTGAACTCTCTGAAGCCCTCGCCCACCACGAAAAGGAAGTCGAAGGCCTCGACACCGCCGCTAAGGTTGAAAAGCTCTGCAACTGGATTTCCAAGGCATCTGCTGAAGTCCTCAAGAGCCTCCCCTCCACCACTCAGGGCCAGCTGATGCTCGACCGCGACAGCCACGGCAACGTGCAGGTTTCCCTCATCGAAACCGAAAAGCTCGTCATCGAAATGGTGAAGAAGGAACTCAAGAGCCGCAAGAACTTCAAGGGCAAGTTCTCCGCCCTCAACCACTTCTTCGGTTACGAAGGCCGTTGCGCCGCTCCGTCGAACTTCGACGCCGACTACTGCTACAGCCTCGGTTACACCGCTTCTGTGCTCGCCTTCAACAAGATGAACGGCTACATGAGCTCTGTGCGTGACCTCACGAAGGGTATCGAAAAGTGGACTGCCGGTGGCATTCCTATCACCATGATGATGAACATCGAACGTCGTCACGGTGCCGACAAGCCGGTGATCCAGAAGGCTCTCGTTGAACTCGACGGAGCTCCGTTCAAGTTCTTCGCCAAGAACCGCGAAGTCTGGGCCAAGACTGAATCCTACACCTACCCGGGTCCGATCCAGTACTGGGGTCCGAGCGAAGTGTGCGACGTTACCAACTTCACGATTAAGTTGGAACGCGGCGCCATCAAGGTGAAGTAATTTAGACTTCGTCTAAGTTTTAATCCCTCGCGCTTTTGCGAGGGATTTTTTATGTTTATAAAAAAGGAGCTACGCTATGGCCTGTGCAAATTGCAAATTCCGTGCCCAATACGACAAGAATCCCAAGTCCCTCATCGGGCGCTTCTGGCGGTTCCACATCAACTTCTGCCCCGGCTGGCGTTCGTACCTGAAGAGTCTCTCCGAAGAAGAGCGTATCAGCATCAAAGAAAAGTACAACTTAAAGTGATATTTTCTTCGACAGACAATTTTAAATTATAAAAACGAAGGGTCCTGCAACAGCAGGGCCCTTTCGTAATTTTTTAGAATTCCACTACGACTGTTGCGTTTCGCTTGTACTCAACAGGTAGGCGTTGATGAACGGCTTGATTTTGCCGTCGAGTACGCCTGCGGTATCCGAGGTTTCCACACCGGTGCGCAGGTCCTTCACCAGCTGGTAAGGCTGCAGCACATAGCTACGAATCTGGCTACCCCATTCGACCTTTTTCTTTTCGGCCATACGAGCGTCGCGTTTGGCTTCTTCTTCCAAGCGGTAATGTTCGGCGACCATGGTCTTGAGCATCTTGTAGCAGGTTTCGCGGTTCTGGATCTGGCTGCGTTCGGTCTGGCAGCTCGCCATAATGCCCGTGGGCAAGTGAGTCATACGCACGGCAGAATCCGTCTTGTTGATGTACTGGCCACCGGCACCGCTACTGCGGTAGGTATCCACACGCACATCGGCCATATCCAAATCGAATTCGATGTCTTCGTGTTCGGGGTACAGGTACACGGCGGTAAAGCTCGTGTGACGGCGGGCGTTCGCATCGAACGGGCTGATGCGCACCAGGCGGTGCACGCCGATTTCCGAACGGAGCAGGCCATAAGCATTTTCGCAAGTGACTTCGATGGTCGCGCTCTTGAGGCCAGCGTCTTCCGCTTCCTGGAAGTCGACCACTTTGAAGTCCATGTTTTCGCGTTCAAAGAAATGCGTATACATGCGGAAGAGCATGAGCGCCCAGTCCTGCGACTCGGTGCCGCCTGCGCCCGGGTGAATGGAAAGCAAGCAACTGCAAGCGTCATCGGGGCCGTTCAGCATTTTCTTGAATTCCATCGCCTCGATTTTCGATTTGAGTTCAGCGATGTCGGAATCAATCGATGCCGTCAAGTCGGCGGATTCTTCCGCCTTGCTCATTTCGTAAAGTTCGGCCAAGTCATCGCAGCTCTGCGAGACTTCTTTCCACGAGTCCAGCAGGGCGCGCAGATTGCCGATTTTCTTCATCATGGACTGCGCCTTTTCCTGGTCATTCCACAGGTTCGGGTCGGCGGAGTCCTTTTCCAAAACGTAAAGTTCTTCAGTCTTGGCTTCTAAGTCAAAGATACCCCCAGAGCTTATCGATGCGCGTGCGCAAATCGATCAGCCCGGTGTGCGTCGTATTGAATGCCATTCAATTCACCTCAAAAAGCAAGTTGTTCTACTAGAAGTGTCATCCTGAGTGGAGAACCGCAGGGTCGAAATCGAAGGATCTAATAAGCCAGACTAGATTCTTCGACTTCGCTACGCTTCGCTCAGAATGACACCATTTCTAAGTTCAAAGATCTAATTAATAAGTTCTACTTGCTAGCGCCGATAGCCTGCGGCGGAGTGTACTTGGCATCCAGGTACTGCACCTTGTAGACCTTTCCGAGACCGTCGAGGTAAGCCTTCAGCTGGCTCTGACGATCCTGTTCAGCCTGCACTCGCAGAATGTAGTCGATCTGGTGCTTGTAGCTTTCGTACTTACCGTCGTTCTTTTCGGTCAGCATAAAGATGGCAACGCCGTCCTTATCGGTGTAAACTTCGGTGATTTCGCCCACCTTGATCTTGTTCACGGCCTTCACAAAGGCATCGCCCTTGGACTTGGCCACAAACTTGTTCATGACACCGCCAGTCTTCTTGGCAGTCTGGTCATCGCTGTACATGGCGGCGAGCTGGGCAAAGGTAGCCTTCTTGCTACGCACCTGGGCGGCAAGGCCCTTCAGCATGTCCTTGGCGTCTTCGATTTCCTGCTTGGACTTGCCCTTGGTGTAAATCACGATGCGGGCACCGCTAATGGAGTCATTGATCTGGACCTTGGACTTGTTGAGTTCCCAGAATGCTTCCTTCTGCTTTTCAGTCGGATCCTTCGGATACGGGACCTTCTTTTCGAGAATCGCTTCGCTCTTCAGCTGGTCTTCGATCTTTTCCTTGAACTGGGCCATGGTGGTGTTAGACTTCTTGAGTTCCTTCTGGAAGGCATCTTCGCTGGGGAACTGGGACTTGAAGAGCTTGGTCAAGCTGTCAACCTTACCCTGAGAAACCTTGATACCCATCTTCTTGGCTTCGAGCTTGATGAGTTCCTGGCCGACCAAGTTGTCAATCACTGCATAACGGAGCTGAGTCATGGTCTGGTCATCAATCTTCTTGCCACGGAGCTGCTGTTCGCCGAGCATCTTGGCAAGGCTATCGATTTTACCTGCAGAAATACCAACCTTTTCAACACGGATCACATCCATGCTCTTGGTGTTCATCAACTGAGCAGAAGCAAGACCGGCTGTCACCAAAACGGCTGCAAGACCACGAGAAACAAATTTAAAAGAACGCATTTTTATTCCTTTTTAAAATTTTCCGTACCAAATATAGAAAAAGCGTGCAAGGCGAACAAAGCGCAAAAACTTGTTTTTGCATTTTTGAGCCGCAGCCGCGGACGCCGTAGGCGTCAAATTAGGCCTTAGAACATCACCCTGTAAGGTAGAGTCTTGGAATGTTTGCGGCCCTTGGGGTCAAAGTACGGCGTATGGCGCACAGAATTCGGACGTTTAACCAACGGCTTCGCAATCGATGTAGGCTTTCCATCCCGATACACCATGAAATACTGCATTAAATCATCGTCATCCCCGTATCCAACCACAAAACCGGAATCATTTTCGATGACGGTCCAATCAGCCAATTGTTGCACATCCCCATTATGAATCGCATTTCCATGTTCATCGGTACAATATCCACTGCAACTATACTCCTTATAAAAGCTTCGGCAGACATGATCATCCGTTTCCGAAGCAAAATCAAATTGAAATTTTGTTGTATCAAAAGAGGTCCCATCATTAGAACCATAATGAATTCTGAACAAGGTATCATTTTTCACAAATAGTTCGATATACCCCACAGACGAAATGTCTTCCTTCCACGGCTCATGTTCCTCTCCAGCAAGAAGCAACCAATCCTTAAGAATCTTCATTGTCATGTTTGTAGTTCGAACGCCTTCTTTTTTGGGAACATATTCTTTAATAATAGCCTCGACAAACAAGGTGTCTCCTAAATAACTTTTCTGATACACCACGCCGGAATCAATCGGTGCAGAAAGATCGTTAATGACATATATAGAGTTAGATTCTTGGAAGTATTCTCCATTCCAATAATCAGAATAGATTTGTTTGATGATATTTTTTTCTCTTATGTATTTTGTAGTTGCATAGCTTTCCTGATGCTGTTTATAGGAACTGTCCAAAACAGCGTCATCTAAATCAAAATATATGCCGTACCACCCTTTGTAATACGACATAATCGCATCGGTACAATTTATCGCATGAACAGCAGATGCTAGGGCAAGAGCAAGAAAAAGTAAACGCATATTAAATTTCTTCGGCGAATTCGCTCATGGGCTTGCGCACGGGGTGGCGCGGCGAGGGGCCGCCTTCGGCGGGGTCGGCGTAGCCAACATCCAAGAAACATGCGAGTTTCAGGTTTGCCGGGAAGTCGAAGGCCTTTTCGATTTCAGAGGCGTTGAAGCCGCGAGCCCACAAGGTCGCAAGGCCCAAGTCGGTGGCCTGCATCATCATCGAAGTCGTCACGATGCTCGAATCCATGTCGCCACTCACAAAATCGTCGTGATAGGTCACGGGAGAATAGCATTTGTCCTTATCGTAGCAGACCATAAGCACCACGGGAGCATTGTAGGCCATGCGAGTAATGCCGCGGAGCTTGGCAATGGCGGCCTCGGACTTGAGTACCTTCACGGTCACCGGTTGGCCGTTCACGGCCGTCGGAGAAAGGCGTCCCGCTTCGAGCACGAGGGAGAGTTTTTCAGGTTCTACAGCCTTGTCGCTGAACTTGCGGCAGCTGTAACGTTCTTTTGCAAGTGTAATAAAATCCATAATAGACCGTGATTAGTGATTAGTGGTTAGTCGATAGTCATTTTGGAAGGAGCCTTAGGCGACTGACGGAATCCAGATAGGCATTCTAAAATAGATTCCCTCCCTTCGGTCGAGAATGACATCAGTAAAACTGTCGTAGATGATGTTGATTTAAGCTTATAAAACATACAACGCAAGCAAAATAATAAATGCGATAAACGGGATCGCGAATATCGAGAGAAAGCGCAGGCAGTAGAGCGAGACTTTCAGGTTCCAGAAGAACAGGCGCCATCTCCCCCGCTTTGTCGAAGCGATTTCCGCCTGGCATTCGGGACAAATGTTCCCGACCTTGTTGCGGTAACGGATGGCAAGGTTGCTTTCCATCGGGGACATTCCCACCTTGTCATTGAATTCTTTATTGCATATTGAACAAATGCATTGCATGTATTTCAATATAGAAAAACAGAAACGCCCCGCATCGAGGTAACCTGAATGATGCGAGGCGCTGCTGTTCCCAAAGAGACACAAGAGGGAATTGGATTTTACTCAACCAGACTTGTCGAACCCGAATGGCAATCAAAGTTAGACTCGTCTAATACATAAGTTAGATAAATCTAATTTAAAAAGCAAGGGGTAAGTTTATTTTTTTTGAAAAAATTTTTCTTTATTTTGCCCAAAATAAACCGAACGGATTCTACACCGCCCGCATAGAGTCAAAACACCCATCGTTCTGAGTCAAGCCGCCGAAATTTACTTCCCTTTAAACAGGGTCGAAATGGTCAGCGAATCACTATCGCCCTCAAAAAATCCACCGAGATAATTGTAGCGCAAGACCCAGGTGATAACGGTATCTTTTTCGAGAGGCTTTTTCAGTTTATTTTCAAGGAAAAACGGTTCTTTTTCATAAACAGTCGGATAACTGCCTAAAAGAGACCCCACCACCTCTACGGCTGTTGTACACACGGTCTTGTCCCCTTGTTTTGTGCAATGGCTCCGGTGACCTTTTTCCGCCCATTCCGGCAAGCCATCAACCGTAATAAAGTACCCTGTAAACAAGGAATCCATTCCAAAAATCGGTTTTCGGGAATCCAGCGTATCAAGCGCCTTACGGAATGCCGAGGTGTCGAAGGGAGGCGCATTGACGGCAGGAACATAGTCCGTCCAGGCATCACGACCATAATTCAGGAAGGTCGTATCGTAAACGTCCTTGTAAAGTATCGGTAAATGCTTCGTATCGCGATAAATCCGGTCGTGCACGCACTTGAAACCAGAATGATTGCACAACATGGACCCCATCTCATGCCCCTCAGGAACCCAAATTTCCGGTGGATTTGGGAGCGCCACCACTTCTGCTTGGGCGTACTCGTATGAATACTGAACACTATAACAAAATATGCCAGTTTGACAACTAAACGTTTTTTGCGAGGAATCCAGGTCACAGTAAACAGGGCGATTGCCACAACGATAATGGTCCCCAGGCAGCTCGTCGACGCGTATGCCCACTAGCGTATCGTAGTTATCAGTAAACCGGTCAAAATACTTGAATCCGATATAGTCATGTTTTGTAACCACCGTATCTTCGTAAACGGTATCGCCATAAACAATCACCGTATCGCGAATAAAGACCGTATCGCAGCGAGCCAGCAAAGAGCCCCACTCTTTCTCTGGCAAAATCTGATTTTTCCCGGCACTGCACCTGCCATCGGGATCGTACCCCTCCGGAGGCGGATTCAAGGTACCGCTATCGCACGAAGTAAACACCACCGCCACAAGCGACAACAAAGTAATCAAGAACAAACGAAGCATGACTGCAATATAGCAAACCATTACTTCTTCTTAACAGCAATCAGCACCACAGAGCCGAGAATTAAAATAATTCCTGCAATCAGGCGGCTAGTGAGAATTTCACCAAAGACAAGTACACCAATGCTCACTGCCGTCACGGGTTCCAAAGCTCCCAAAATTGCCGTCGGAGTAGACCCTATGCTTTTTACAGCCTTCACCATAAAAATCAGTGAAAGCACCGTCGGCACAAGGCCAAGCATAAAGCCCCAGCCCCATGAAGTAGCTTCGGTAAGCACCGGCGGAAGCCCAGAACCAAGCGTTACAGAATAGAGTAACAAGAACACGAGGCAAAAGCAGATGGCATAAAAAGTCATCTTCACCGAACCCATCTGCAAGTTGATGCGGTTTGCCATTACCATGTACACCGCATACGAAATAGAAGACGCAAACACGAGCGCAAGTCCCACCGTACTCAACGCCACACCGTCACCACCACGGTACAGGAGGGCGATACCCGCCATCGAGACCACAATCGAGACGACCGTCCATAACTTGATTTTTTCCTTGAAGAAAATCGCCATAAGTACAGAAACTTCGAGCGGGTAAAGGAACAAAAGCGTCGAAGCGAGCCCCGCATCCATGTACTTGAACGAGGCGTAATACGTAAGCGAACTCACCGCAAATAAGAAACCGAAAGCGACAAGCGCCCCACACTCGCGAAGCGTTATCTTAAAACGAGAACCCTTCGCAAGCATCACCGCTAAAAGCAAGAGCGCCGCTGTAAAGAATCGGTAAAAAAGCACCGTCTCGGGCGAATAGTTCTGTGCATACAGATGCAACGCCCCCAGCGGATTCGTACCGTAACAAATCGCGGAAAGAGCTGCAAAAAAGAAGCCTTTTAATGCGGAGATCCCCGCCTTCGCGGGGATGACATCATTGCGCGTGAAAGGCATATTAAATCGCGAACTTGGTTGCGTCGGCGAGTTGCACGCTGGCGATGCGAGAAATACCCTTAATTTCCTGCGTCACACCGTAGAGCATGTCGGCTTCGGCCATGGTACGCTTGTTATGCGTCACCACAATGAACAAGGTCTGCTTGCTGAATTCGCGGAGCAGCGCCATGAAACGACCCACGTTAGCGTCATCGAGCGGACCGTCGACTTCGTCCAGCACGCAGTACGGAGACGGCTTTTCCATATAGATAGCGAACAACAAGGCCGTTGCGGTCAGGGCGTGTTCACCGCCGGAGAGCGCCTTGATACCGCGCATCTTCTTACCCGTGGGGCGCACGTTGATTTCGATGTCGGCGTCGAGGATATCCATGGGCTTGCCCATTTCATCCACCTTCTCGACAAGGCTCATCTTGGTTTCGCCGTTCAGGAACAGCTTGCTGAACACGAACTGGAAGTTCTTTTGGATGCGGGCAAACGTATCGAGGTAGCGGCTGCGGGCGATGTCGTCGAGCTTGGTGATGGTGCGGTCCAGCGAGGCGCGAGCACGATCCAAGTCGTCGAACTGCGCTTCCACTTCCAGAAGACGCTTCTTTTCGTCTTCGTAGTCTTCCATCACGTTCACGTTGATGGGGCCCAATTCCTTGATCTTTCCGCGGAGTTCGCGAATTTCACGGTCGGCTTCAGGCTGAGAGTACTCTACCCTTTCCACATCTTCGGGGTTCGCGAGGTCCACGCTGTATTCGTTTGTAATACGTTCAGTGAGGCGGTCGATATTTGCCTGCAAGGCTTCCTGCCTGCGGCCCACATCGTTCAATTCCTTCATCTTGTCGATCATGTCGTCGCGGAGACGGTTGACTTCGCTACGCCATTCTTCGAGGTCGCCCGAAACAAGTTCATACTTTTCACGGGCCAAATCACGCTGGTTTTCGAGTTCGCGGAGAGCAGAATCCTTGCTCTGCACCTGGTCGGCAACTCCCCTGCCGTCATCCTCATTCTTCTGGATGGCAGCGAGGTTCTTCTCGATTTCAGCCTTACGACCCTGAATTGCATTTTCCAGGAATTCCACCTGTTCGGCAATGTAATTCAAGCGGTTCGTATTCTGCGTGAGCTTTGCAGTCTTGTCTTGAGCGCTGCGTTCCAATTCGCGAACGTCTTCTTCTTTTTCGCGGAAGAGCGTATCCTGTTCCGAAAGTTCGTCGTTCACGCGGGAATATTCTTCTTCGATCTTTTCGAGCGCCGCCTGAGCGTCCATCAGTTCCTGGTCGCTGTTCTTGGAGGCTTCTGCCGCCTGAATCTTGGATTCGGCGTTCTGCATTTCGCCCTGCAACTGCGCAAGTCTGCGGTCGCAACCGGCGATAATGTTATTCTGGATCGAAATGCCGGCGTTACCGCCGCGCTTCATATCTTCTTTTTCGCGGATTTCGTCGACCAACGAGGCAAGCATCTGCGTGTCTTCGTTGACCAAATCCTGCAAGCGGCCAATTTCTTCTTCGGCCTGAGCCACTTCGAGGTTCACGCCTTCCAACAGGCTGTTCGCCTCGGCAATTTCGTTCTTGCGGCTGAGCGTTCCAGACGTTGCCGTACCGCTGCTCATGAGGCCGCTCGTACGCACAATGCCTTCTGACGCCACAAAGCAAAGGTCGTCACCGCGCATGGCTCGCGCAAGGCGCACCGCAGTCTGCAAGGAATCTACGACAAAGTAACGAGAAAGCAGCGCCTTGAGCCAGCCTGCAATCTGTTCGTCGGCAGTCACGTAATCCTTGAGGCAACCCACAACGCCATCGCCCTGGAGCGTGCCGGAATAGGGTTCGGCACCGGCACCCACCAGCGCGAGCACCGCCTTGCCAACATTTTCGCCCTTCATGGCATCCACCGCGGCAATCGCGGCATCGTCCGAGGCAACGACCACGGCATCCATCAGGTCACCGAGGGCGGCCTCCACCTGCGCTGCATATTCGGGCACGGCTTCGATACGTTCCGACAGGAGCCCGCCCACCAGGTCCGCCTTATGCTCCATGAGCCAGCGGCTAGCGTCGGTGCCCTCGTTGGCAACGCTCTGTAAAACGTCAATTCGAGAGGTGAGCCTTGCCACCTCGTTCTTCAGTTCCTGCAGTTTCTTCTGGGCTTCGAGCAAGTCGGCGCGTTCGGCATCAAGCCTTTCTTCGCGCGTCGAGCGCTGTTCGGTAAGGCGTTCCAGGTCGGCATCGGCGGCTTCAAGGCCCGCATTGATGTCGGCAAGGGCAGATTCGGCATTCGCCTTCTGCGACTGCACCTGTTCCATTTCGCCACGCCACTTGGCGAGGTTCGCCTGCAACAGGCCCGATTCGGCATCCATGCGCTCGAAACGGCTCTTGAGGGAGTTCACCTGGTTCGTCTTCTGCAGGCGTTCGTTCGAAAGATCCCTTGACTGGGTACGCAGGTCGTCCACCTTGTCGCGCATGACCTGCAAAATTTCGCGTTCACGCTCCAGCAGGGCGTTCATTTCGTCCACGTCGCTATCGGAACTGAGCACCGCATTTTCTTCTTCCAAGCGGGCACGTTCCTCGAGCAATTCCTGCACCTTGCCCGTATTGCGGTCGATTTCTTCCTGGTACTTTTCGTTAGCACCTTCCAAGTTCGAAATCGTGTCGCGAATACGGCCCATGCTGTTGTTCAAGTCGTTGAGTTCGATGGTCGCCTTCTGCACTTCACGTTCCAAGTCGCGGTAGGCGTTTTCGTCTTCCGAAATCAACAGCTTCTTTTCGTCAATTTTAGCCTGCAACACGGTCGCATTCGTCTTGGAATTTTCCACATCGTGGTTCAGACGGCGGGTCGCAGTGTCAAGGGTCGTCAAGCCCTCTTTCATATCATCAAACTTATCGATACTGACCGACAGGTCCAATTCGCGCAGGCGCTTGGAAAGGCGCTTGTATTCGTTCACCTTTTCGGCCTGGGTTTCGTACAGTTTCACGGAACGGCGCACGCTGCGCAGGTTGTCTTCCACGCGTTCCATATCCATCTGCACGCGTTCCAGCTGGCGGCGGGTTTCCTTACGCTGCTGCTTGTACTTGCTCACGCCGGCGGCTTCTTCGAACAGCACGCGGCGGTCATCGGCCTTGTCAGAGAGAACCGCCTTGATCATGTCGGCGTTCATCTGCGAATAGGTACTGGAACCGAGGCCCGAGTCAAAAAGCAGGGCATGCACGTCGCGCAGGCGGCATTCCTGGTTATTGATCAGGTATTCGCCCGAACCGTCACGATGCACGCGGCGGGTCACAATCACTTCGGAATATTCAGAATTCAGGGTACCATCGCTGTTATCGATCACAATGGAGACTTCAGCGAGGCTCATGGCGGCACGTTCTTCGGTACCGCTAAAAATCACGTCCTGCATCTTGCTCATACGGAGCGATGCAGCTTTCTGTTCGCCTAATACCCTTCGGATAGCCTCGGT
>JAEEGJ010008505.1_pt1 | contig 28240 bp, 20 predicted proteins | sample 8958761 | NCBI WGS metagenome assembly JAEEGJ01 (sample SAMN16246546, study PRJNA631951) | gut metagenome | biome: gut microbiome; feature: rumen; material: RS-attached | host: Bos | place: Iran: Karaj | collected 2018-10
TTAAGAAGTGCAGAGCCCTTGGTATTGAGCCTGCGTATCTGGGACTTAATAAGCAATCAAAGAAGAAGGCTAAGGTCGTCCGCAAGATGAGCGAGTACGGCATGCAGCTCAAGGAAAAGCAGAAGGCTAAGTTCATCTACGGAGTCCTTGAGAAGCCTTTCAGAAACTACTATGAGAAGGCACAGAAGCTTCACTACGGCACAACCGGTGAAAACCTCATGATCCTTCTCGAGACAAGACTTGACAACGTTCTGTTCAGAATGGGTTTTGCCCGTACAAGAGACGAAGCAAGACAGATCGTAAGCCACAGGGAAGTCAAGGTTAACGGCAAGACCGTCAACATTCCTTCTTATGGCGTAAAGGTCGGCGACCAGATCGAGATCAAGGAAAAGGCTAGAGGTTCTCAGCGTTTCAAGGACATCGTTGAGGTTACAGGCTCTAGACGTCCGCCTGAATGGGTCGAGAGCGATCTTGAGAAGCTTGCAGGCAAGATCATCAAGCTGCCTTCAAGAGACCAGATCGACGTACCTGTTAACGAAGTTCAGATCGTCGAGTTGTATTCCAAGTAATACTTAGGATATAACCGAAGATTCAGGCCCAAAAAACTATCAGGAGGATTAATTATGATGGAAATCAGCCAGCCGACAATCAAGTGCGTTGAGTCGAATGACGACAAGTCTTACGGCAAATATACCATTGCCCCGCTCGAGCGCGGATTCGGTACAACCCTCGGAAATTCGCTTCGCAGAGTTCTTCTCTCGTCGCTTTCCGGTGCGGCAGTTACATCTATAAAAATCGATAAGATTAAGCATGAGTTCTCCACTGTTCCGGGAATAATCGAAGACATGACCGAGATCATCCTTAACATCAAGGGTATCCGCGCCAAGCTTCACAACGAGTCAAATATCGTCAGCATCAGCGTTGCAAAGGGCAGGACCGGCGCGCTTACAGCAGGCGACATCGTACACGGACCTGACGTCCAGATTATGAATCCCGATCACGTCATCGCTCACCTCAACGGTGCAGAAGACGTATTCATGGAGTTCACACTCAGCAAGGGACGCGGCTACAACACCGCTGAACAGAACAAGCCCAACAAGCAGGTCATCGGCCTCATTCCGATCGATTCGATCTTTACTCCCGTCAAGAAGGCAAACTACAAGGTTGAGAATACCCGTGTAGGCGCCAGAACAGACTATGACAGCCTTACGCTCGAAGTCTGGACGGATGGAACGATCGAGGTTGACGAGGCTCTGTCTTCTGCAGCTAACTGCCTCATCGATCACCTCAAGTTCTTTACGGCTCTTGCAGATACTGATTCCGCACTGAGCTTCAAGAGCATTGAAGAGTCAGGTGAGCACAACAGCAAGCTTTCGGGCGTTATTGAGGATCTCGATTTCTCCGTCCGTACTTACAACTGCCTCAAGAGAGCACAGATCAATACTGTCGGCGATCTTGTTGCACGTACGATGGATGAGATGATCAAGGTAAGAAACCTCGGAAAGAAGTCTCTTGAAGAGATCATCGAGAAGCTCGAGGGAATGGGTCTTCACCTCAAGGACCAGGAAGAATAACTTACATCTTAGGAGGAAAATAAGATGCCTAACAGGAAAATCAGCCGTCCTTCAGATCAGCGCGCTGCTATGCTGAAGAATCAGGTTACTAATTTGGTAATAAACGGCAGACTTGAGACGACCGTTGCACGTGCTAAAGAAGTCAGCGCCATCGTTGAAGGTCTTGTTGCTTCTGCAGTTAAAGAGAAGGACAACTATACAACAAAAGAGATCACGGTTTCTGCCGCTAAGCTCGACGGTAAGGGAAAGAAGGTCCTCAAGACCAAGACTTCCAAGGCCGGCAAGAAGTATGAAGTTGTTGACCGTGAAGTTAAGACAAAGACCGTTCAGGTTGACAGCCCTTCACGCCTTGCAGCTCGCAAGCAGATGATCAAATGGCTTTATAAGAGCCATGACAGCGAGGGCAACATCATCAATCCCGTCAACAAGATGTTCGATGAGATAGCTCCCAAGTATGTCGGCAGAACAGGCGGCTATACAAAGATCATCCGCATCGGCGCAAGACGCGGTGACGGTTCAGAGATGGCTATCCTCGAGTTCGTGTAATCTACACAAAGCCGGGATACCGCTAATTGAAAAATCAATCCGGGGGAGGCTCTTTAACCTCCCCCGATTTTTATGTAATATTGCTTAACCGAAGAACTACGAAAGGCTGAACAGGCGTGGAAAAGATTTCCGTACAGAACGTAACGTTCACTTACGGCTCAGAAGGAGCCGACGTTTCCGCGCCTGCCGAACCTGCCCTCGAGAACATAAGCCTTGAGATCGAAAAGGGATCTTATACGGCCATTCTCGGAGCAAACGGATCAGGCAAATCAACGCTTGCGAAGCTCATAGACATCATAGAGGTCCCGGATTCCGGAAGGATAGTCGTTTTCGGCAATGACACCTCTGACGATTCCCTGTTCTGGCAGATAAGGGAGAAGAGCGCGTGCGTTTTCCAGAATCCTGACAACCAGATAGTAGGAACCATAGTCGAAGAAGACGTCGCATTTGGTCCTGAAAACCTCGGAATAAAGCTTCCGGAACTCAGGGAAAGAGTCGACCAGGCCATGAAGGACGTCGGAATATATGAGCTGAGGCTCCGCGAAGCATCAGGACTTTCAGGCGGACAGAAGCAGAAACTTGCCATTGCGGGAGCGCTCGCGATGAGGCCTGAAGTGCTCATCCTTGACGAAGCAACCGCGATGCTCGATCCGAGGAGCCGCGACGAATTCCTTGCGATAGCCGAGGACATGCGCCTGAAAAAGGGACTTACCCTAATCACGATCACGCACGACATGTCGGAAGCCATGCGCTGCGGAAAGATCATCATCTTATCCAAGGGAACGAAAGCTGCCGAGGGAACTCCTGCGAAGATATTCGCTGAAACCGACCTTGAAAAGTACGGACTCAGAAGGCCTGTCAGCTTCAGATTTGCATATGAGATCGCAAGGCTTGCCGGGAAGACCCTTACGGAAGAAGATCTTACGGGTGGGGCGAGGCTTCGCGAAAAACTGGTGAAGATCCTCTCGGATCCTTCACTTAAAGGAGATCCTGATCTTCAGGAGAATGCTGCAGCTGATGAAACTGCACCTGCAAAACGTAAGATCATGTCCGTCAAAGACCTTTTCAGCTCGTACGACGGAGGAAGATCTTTTGCCGTCAAGAACGTTAATCTCGACGTGTACGAAGGCGAGATCCTAGGGATCGTCGGGGAATCAGGCTGCGGCAAGACCACGTTGATCTCGCACATGAATTCGATCATCAAGCCGACTTCCGGTGAGATCGAGATATATCCTGAAGAGGGCGTCACGCTTTACTGTTCGCGGAAAAAGGACGTTCAGAGGATCAGACAGACCGTAGGTCTTGTTTTCCAATATCCCGAATACCAGCTTTTTGAAGAGACCGTATATAAGGACATCTGCTATGGCTTAAGGAAGATGGACCTGTCTGCCGAAGAACAGAAAGACAGGGCGGTTAAGGCTGCAAGATCCGTAGGATTGGACAAAGATGTTTTGAGAAGAAATCCGTTCGAGCTTTCAGGAGGTCAGAAGAGACGTGCGGCGATAGCGGGCGTCCTCGCCATGAGACCGAAGATCCTTGTGCTCGACGAGCCCGCAAGCGGTCTGGATCCCGCGGGACGTGAAGAGATGTTCGCGCTGATAAAGTCCCTCAGAAGATCAGGAACGACCATCGTGCTGGTCTCTCACAATATGGATGAGGCAGCGGCGTACTGCGACAGGATCTGCTGCATAAGGGACGGTGAGATCAAGGCGGCAGAAACGCCTGAAGATCTTTTCGGAAACAAAGAAAAGGTCGCGCAGATCGGCATCGACCTGCCTAAGATAACGAAGTTTGCCGACAGTCTCAAAGAAGATATCAGAAAGATATTGCCAGGTGTTGATTTCGGAACGCCGCTCTTCGATCCCGAAGAAGAGGCGCGCCATGTCTACATGGCAGTCCTGAAAGCGAGGCTTAAAGATGTTAAGTGACATAAGCCTCGGCAGGTACTATAAAGCGGATTCGCTGCTTCACAGGACGGATCCCAGGATAAAGACCATCCTTTATCTCGTCTATCTGGTGGTCATATTCATCGTAAAGACGCCGGCGACGATAGGAGTCCTGGCAGGCGTCATAGCAGTTCAGCTGGTCATGGGCAAGGTCAGGCCTTCCGTGATATGGAAGACGGTAAAACCGGTGCTGCCGCTGTCATTATTCATCCTGATACTGAACCTGATTACGATCAGACAGGGCAACACGGTCTTCCAATGGAAGTTCGTCACCGTCACCGATTACGGCATCAGCAGGGCGGTCCTGATGGCAATAAGGCTGGTATTTCTCATACTTTCGACAAGCATAATGCTCACTCTGACGACAACTCCGCTGAAGATATCCGATGCGTTGGAAAGCCTTTTTTCTCCATTGAAGATCATCAAGGTCCCTGTCCACGAAATGGCAATGATGATGTCCATCGCACTGAGGTTCATCCCCACTCTTATCGAGGAGACCGACAAGATAATGAAAGCGCAGGTATCCAGGGGCGCGGACTACGATACGGGTACGTTCCTCAACAGGTTAAAGGGTTACATAACCGTCCTAATCCCGCTGTTCGTTTCCAGTTTCAGAAGGGCAGAGGAACTTGCTGTGGCCATGGACGCGAGATGCTACAGGGGAGGCGATGGCAGAACGAAGCTCAACCCGTTAAGGCTGAACGTCACGGATCTGCTCGTCGGCATGTTCCTGTTCGTATGTGCGGCAGGCCTTGTTGTCATGGATTTGACTTTGAGATAAACATGCCCCTGTGATAGAATTTCAGTGTTGAAAACAAAGGAAGGGCGGTTATCAGCCATGTCATACTACGTCGGGATCGACCTCGGCGGCACTAACATCAAGGCAGGTGTCGTTGACGGCGAGGGCAAGCTCCTCAATAAGCTTTCCATCAAGACAAATGCGGATCGTGCGATGGAGGATATCATCCACGATATGGGTACTCTCGCAGCTGATGCGATAAAGGATGCGGGACTTGAGGTAAAGGATATCGAAGCTATCGGTATCGGTTCACCGGGAACACCGGACAATGAAGACGGACTTCTTGTTTATTCGAGCAATCTTCCGTTCAATAATGCTCCCATGAGAAAACTGATCAGGGAAGTCATCGACCTTCCGGTCTATATCGACAACGATGCAAACTGCGCTGCAATGGCAGAGGCAGTTGCGGGTGCTGCCAAGGGCACAAAGGAATCCGTAACCATTACTCTGGGAACGGGCGTAGGTGCCGGCGTTATCGTCAGAGGCAGGATCTATTCCGGATTTAACCAGGCAGGCTCCGAATTCGGCCATACCGTTCTCGTATCAGGCGGTGTCCAGTGCGGATGCGGCCGCAAGGGCTGCTTTGAGCAGTACGCTTCTGCTACAGCTCTTGCAAGAATGACCAGGGAAGCAGCTGAGGCGAACCCTGAGTCGCTCCTTAACGAAGTTTATAAAGAGTTTGGCGAGTGGAATGCTCAGATCGCTTTCGTGGCATTGAAGAAGGGTGACAAGGTCGCAGCCGATGTTGTTGATATGTACACTTCATATCTTGCTGACGGACTTGCAAATGCCATCAACGCTTTCATGCCTGAGATCCTCGTTGTCGGCGGCGGCGTATGCAACGAAGGCGACCCGCTCCTCATCCCCATGCGCGAAAAGACGATGAGCAGACCTTATTTCGGACCCGGAGTACCGAAGACGAGGATCGAGCTTGCACAGATGGGCAACGACGCAGGAATCGTCGGTGCTGCCATGATGGGCAAGTCCTGCGTGGACGACGGCATGAACGGCATCTGAAAAAGCGATGCCCAGGCTTTGTTTCATAACCGAGTTTGACGGAACCGGATTCGCGGGATTCCAGTCGCAGGAGAACGGCAGAGCCGTGCAGGATGTGCTTGAGAGCGCGCTTGCAGAATTATATAAAGAAAAGATCAGACTGACGGGATGTTCGAGGACTGACGCGGGTGTGCACGCAAAGTGCCACTTAAGTCACGCCGACGTCCCGTTTGTCATTCCCGAAGACAAGTTCCCGCTCGCGATGAACGCGCTGCTCCCGGACGATGTTGCGGTAAAGCGCGCATTCTACGTCAGGGACGATTTTTCCGCCAGGTTTTCGATCAACGGGAAGAGATATATCTACAGGATCTATGTCTCGCCCACAAGGGATCCCTTCCTGGACAGATATGCTTATTACTGTCCCGTAATGCCTGATGTCGAAGCGATGAAAAGGGCTGCTGAAGCCTTTGCGGGAGAGCATGATTTCCGTGCTTTCTGCGCAGCGGGCGGAAGCCAGAAGACATACGTGAGAAGACTTCACGGAGTATCGGTAAGGACCGCCGGAGAAGATCCCCTTCAGATAGAGATCGAAGTCTCAGGCGAAGCATTCCTTTACAACATGGTACGCATAATTGCAGGTACTCTTCTTTACGTGGGACAGGGCAAGATCCAGGCAGATGAGATAAGGGACATTATAGAAAAGGGCGACAGGAGCCTTGCCGGAAAGACGCTTTCCGCAAAGGGCCTTACTCTTGAAGAAGTCTATTTCGACGAGCCCTCCGCCCGTCTGTAACCGATTTTTTCCTAAAAAGATTTTTAAGGTGATATAATTATCTTTAGCGTGGGCGTGGAATACCTGCGCGAATTTTTGAAGGGAGGATTAGATTTATGTCATGGTGGATCATCTGGCTGATAGTATTCGTTGTAATGCTCGTTATTGAAGCCGCCACAACCGCTCTCGCGACCGTATGGTTCGCGGCTGGTGCGCTCGTGGCAATGATCATGGACCTGTGCGGAGCACCCCATAACCTGCAGATCATCGTAATGGCAGCTGTGTCTGTCGTTACCTTCTTAATCTGTATGATCTGGATCAGGCCTAAGCTTGAATCGCTCCGCAGGGCAAATGTCCAGAGGACCAATGCCGACAGACTCATCGGAATGGAGGGCGTGGTTATCGTACCCGTCAATCCCGTTGAAGGAAAAGGCCAGGTTAAGGTTGAAGGACAGGTCTGGAGCGCTAAATCAGAAGGCGCGATAGAAGAAGGCACAACAGTAAAGATCAGGGCGATCGAGGGCGTCAAGCTCATAGTCGATCCTGTTTAAACAACCGGAGGTAATTATGGAAAAGTTATTCGCAGCAGTATCAACAGGCAGCGCATTCATCGGAGTTATAGTCGCTGTTTTGTTTATTGTTCTCATTCTCGCAAACATCAAGATCGTTCCGCAGGCAACGACTTTCATCATCGAGCGTCTCGGAACATACAGAACGACATGGGATACGGGTCTTCACCTCAAGGTCCCTTTCATTGACCGTGTGGCAAAGAAGATCTCCCTCAAAGAGAAGGTCGCTGACTTCGCTCCGCAGGCCGTTATCACGAAGGATAACGTTACGATGCAGATCGATACGGTCCTCTTCTATCAGATCGTAGATCCTAAGCTCTACACATACGGAATCGAGCGTCCTATCGTAGCTATCGAGAACCTCTCCGCTACAACGCTCCGTAACATCATCGGTGACCTCGAGCTCGACCAGACACTCACTTCACGTGACATCATCAACACAAGGATGAGAGAGATCCTGGACGAAGCAACGGACCCCTGGGGCATCAAGGTCAACCGCGTTGAGCTCAAGAACATCATCCCTCCTAAGGAGATCCAGGCAGCGATGGAGAAGCAGATGAAGGCTGAGCGTGAAAAGAGAGAAAAGATCCTTATCGCAGAAGGTGAAAAGGAATCTGCGATCAGAGTAGCAGAGGGTGAAAAGGAAGCTGCCATCCTCAGAGCAGAGGCTAAGAAGCAGGCTGCCATCAGAGAGGCTGAAGGTCAGGCTCAGGCTATCCTCGCAGTCCAGGAAGCTACCGCTAAGGGTCTCCAGATGGTAAAGGACGTCGGCGCAGACGACGGACTCATCGCGATCAAGGGCCTCGAGGCATTGGAGAAGGTGGGACAGGGTGCATCCACAAAGATCATCATCCCTTCGGATCTTCAGGGCATCGCAGGTCTCACGACCACTATCAAGGAAATAGCAAAATCCTGATATAAGCAACCACGGCGGAGGTATTTACATGGACTACGGTATGTGGAACGACAGAACCAACATGAGCATGCTCACGGACTTCTATGAGCTCACCATGGCTAACGGTTATCTGAACAGCGGGAACAGGGACAAGATCGTTTACTTCGACATGTTCTTCAGAAACATCCCTGAGAACGGCGGATATGCCGTCATGGCAGGATTGGAGCAGGTTATTGATTATCTGTCCTCACTCAAGTTCTCTGAAGATGACCTTACTTTCCTCAAGGACAACTATCATTTCAAGGAAGACTTCATTGATTACCTTAGAAATTTCAAGTTCACTTGTGACGTATGGTCTATCCCGGAAGGAACTGTCGTGTTCCCGAAAGAACCGCTTGTCAAAGTCAGAGGACCTATCATTCAGGCTCAGCTCCTTGAGACCGCTCTCCTTTGCACGATCAACCACCAGACGCTGATCGCAACAAAGACCGCGAGGATCGTAAGGGCTGCAGAAGGAAGGCCCGTCATGGAATTCGGTGCGCGCCGCGCACAGGGATTCGATGCTTCCGTTCTTGGCGCGAGAGCTGCCTATATCGCAGGCGCTGCAGGAACTTCCTGCACGATCTGCGGACAGCAGTTCGATATTCCGCTTTCCGGAACGATGGCTCATTCCTGGGTAATGCTCTTCGACAACGAGTTTGAAGCATTCAAGGCATATTCACTCGCATATCCGGATGGAGCTCTCCTGCTCGTAGATACCTACGACGTACTCCGTTCAGGAATCCCGAATGCGATCAAGTGTGCCAAGGAAGTCTTGGAGCCCATGGGCAAGCGTCTCAAGGGAATCAGGATCGACTCCGGAGACCTTACTTACATGACCCAGCAGGCGAGAAAGATGCTCGACGAAGCGGGCCTTACTGATTGTAAGATCACCGTTTCCAACGCTCTTGACGAGTATCTCATCAGAGATCTCATCAGCCAGGGCGCATGCATCGATTCGTTCGGCGTAGGCGAAAGACTTATCACGTCCAAGGCTGAGCCTGTTTTCGGCGGCGTTTACAAGATCTCTGCCGTAGAGGCAGAAGACGGAACGATCATCCCGAAGATGAAGATCTCCGATTCCATCGGAAAGGTCACGAATCCCTGCAGCAAGAAGATCGTCAGATTCTATGATAATGCTACCGGCAAGGCTTTGGCTGACGTCGTCATGGTCGCTGATGAGGAGATCCCTAACGGAGAGCCTTATGAGATCTTCGATCCTGACAACACATGGAAGTCCAAGGTGCTCGAGAATTACACCACGAGAGAGATCATGGTCCAGATCTTCAAGGACGGACAGCTTGTTTACAACAAGCCTACGATCGGCGAGATCAGGGCATACTGCACTAAGGAACTTGACTCTCTCTGGGATTCCGTCAAGAGATTCGAGAATCCTCACAACTATTATGTCGACTTGTCACCCAAGCTTTGGAAGATCAAGGACGACATCTTAAGATCCTACAGAAGAAGATAAGGAGAAAGACAAAATGGCAAATCCCATCGTAACCATCCAGATGAAAGACGGCGGCGTAATGAAGGCGGAGCTCTATCCCGATATCGCGCCCGAGACGGTCAAGAACTTCGTATACCTTGCAGGCAAGGGTTTCTATAACGGACTTATCTTCCACAGGGTAATCCCCGGATTCATGATCCAGGGCGGAGATCCCGAAGGAACCGGAATGGGCGGCCCCGGCTACACGATCAAGGGTGAGTTCACGGCCAACGGTTTTACAAACAACCTGAAGCATACAAGAGGCGTTCTCTCCATGGCACGCGCAATGGATCCGAATTCCGCAGGCTCACAGTTCTTCATCATGCATGAGACGTATCCGAGCCTTGACGGACAGTACGCCGCTTTCGGTAAGCTTATCGAAGGTATCGAAGTCGTAGATAAGATCGCATCTGTCAGAACGGATTACAACGACAGACCTTTAGAGCCTCAGCAGATCGAATTCATGACGGTACAGCTTTGACAAATACGGTCCTGACAGTCGTTTGGCCTTTTGCTTCAGCGATATTAGTCACGATCGCGGAACTGATACTTTCCCGGACCAAGAAGTTCGGCGAACCGCAAGTCAGCAAACTTAAGATCCCTGAGTTTTTAAGGCAGATCAGCACGAAAGACAAAGCCGGCATATCGGCTTTGTCTTTTCTTGTGATATGGACAGCGGCACTGCTGCAGTTCCTGTTTTCAATGGCCTCTATCCATCTCGTGCAGCGGATGGCTTTCACATTGCCGGGGACTGAAAAGGAGCCCGTAAGTCATCTGTTTTTCGCCGTGGGTAGCATGGTCAGCGGCATCTGCATCCTCTATCTTTTAAGATCGAGGAAAAGGAAAGCCGCCAAGGCTGCCGTGATCATAGCCGTTCTTTCGTATGTGCTGATCGCGGCCGAGCTGTTTCTGTTTAATTTCAACAGCCTCAAGGCCAATGCTTATTCGTACACGGTTAAGGGAAAAGATCTAATTCCCGATTTTGAATATGACGTCGAGAATGATGACGGAGCTGTTTCTTTCACGGGCGACAGCATCAGGATAAAGGCTGATTGTGATCTCAAGATCCCGGATGTTCCTGACGGCATGTATTCGGTCACTGTGAGATTCAAAGGAAATCTGGAGGAACCGGGCAGGAGATTCAGATTAAGAATGGGTATCGAAGATGAAAACTCAAGATATACCTACAGGACGGCCGATGTAAAAGAGGTGACCGGCCTCAGGGACACTACTTTGTTCATGAAGCCGTACGGAGAAGTATTCTCTCTCATGCTCTCTTTTGACGGGATCGGACAGGATGTCACGGTCGATTCGGTGACGGTCTCCGAGTGTAATGTTTATAAAGCCATGTTCATCAGATATCTGGCAGTGTTTTTTGCGGCGGCAGCCATCGTATGGATCGTTTGTCTTAAGCTTTATAACGTCGAATATGATCCTGCGAACAAGATCCACGCGATACTTATCACGCTTGTCTTTATCCTGTCAACGGGGGTTTCTTATCTGTTCTATTATCGTGACGACATTAAGTTTGAGAAATACCCCTTCGAGAACACTTCGGAGATCCTGGATATCTACGAGCTTGCTTTTGATTCGTCGATGAAAAAGATCCCTTATCTGGACGTTCCGGTCGAAGAGGGATTAGAGGACCTGGATAATCCTTACGATGCGAGCGAAAGGGATGAAAACAGCCAGCAATACAGATGGGATTATGCGTACAAGGACGGGAAATACTACTGCTACTTCGGCATGGCTCCGGTGTATGTATTGTATTACCCGATATATCTGATAACCCACCGTGTACCGAATTATACGGCTGCTTCATGCATCACCGGAACAATGGCAGTTGTCGCGGTCATCATCGCATTCATGGCTGCCGTTAAGATGTTTGTACCCAAAAAGAATCTTTTGGCATATCTTCTCATGATACCGACAGTTGCAGCGGCAAGTCTCATATATGTCAACATGATCCATTCGGAAAAATACTACATTGCCTGCGGAATGGCACTGGCGGGCATGGGTTTTTCTCTGGCTCTCGGTATCGCCGCGGTTTCAGCAAAAAAGACCACCGGAAGACTTATCCTGTTCTTCCTTTCGGGAGTTTCTCTTGCCGTCTGTGCAGGTTCACGCCCGTCGGAAGCGGTATGTGCTGCGGTCATGCTGCCGATGTTTTTTGCCGTCCTTTTAGACAGGAAGAGAAAGCTCAGGTTCAGGATCTCAGAGGCGCTGGCCTTCCTCGTGCCTGTCTTAGTCGGAATAGCGCTCATTCTTATGCATAACTACGCAAGATTCGGTTCTTTTACCGATTTCGGCGAAAACTATCAGCTTACGGTAAGCGACATCCATTCTTTGAAGGTCACTCCTGAAATGCTGCCGTCCGCGATCTTCTATTATTTCCTGATGCCTTTCAACGCGTTGGATACATTCCCGTTTTTTGAAGCGAGAGGAATTATCGCGAACACCTATGAGGTTTACAGGAACATTGAACCTTCCTTTGGACTTTTGAATCTGCCGTTTATCTTACTGGGAGCCGTTTTCACGCCGGGAGGCTTCATGAAGGCAAAAGGCAGGATAACGAAAAGCGAAGCTGTGAATTTTAACGGTTTCGTTTCGATAACACTTATATGCGCACTGTTCCTTTCCTGGTTTAATTTCTCGCGTGCGGGAGTCTGCATAAGATACATTTCGGATTTCGCATGGCTCCTTTCCATCTGTTTCGGAGTGATACTCCTGAGGAGGATCATGAGAAAGTCAGGGAGAAAGACTGTCTACGGTATCATATGCGTAACATGTATCGTGACTATCGGGCTGGTCTTCTTTATGATAATTGCCAATGAAGGCGGAAATCTCCCGAAAATGTATCCCACGCTTCTTGAAAGATGTGAGGATTTCTTTATTTTCTGGCACTGACGCATGAGTCAATTAGGATATAATTATTCTATCTGTTTAACGAAAGGCAGCCATTAAGATGCGGGAACTCAGTCAACTGGACAAAAGTGCTCCGAAAAGGAAAGACAGCGTGACCAGGAAAACGGGCACGGTGTCTGTTTCTTACCGCGCTTTCTATGCCGCATGTCTTATCTTTCTCACGCTGCCGGTCATCATTTTCTGTCTCGGATACTTAAGGCCTCTTATCGGCATCACTCTCATGCTCTGCTTTGCCGGAATGTGCGCCATTTCCATTATGGAATGCATGAACGGACCTGAAGGAAGCAGGCTTGAAAAACAGACCTCGGCAATAGACATTCCCGTAAAGTTTTTGATATTGTTCGCTGTAACCGCAGTGGTTGTTTCGCTTGTAACGGGCGTGGGCGAATACGTTTTCACGCTTCAGGACCATCCTTACAGACGCGCGATACTGAGAGACCTCGTGAATTACGAATGGCCCGTCATCTATAACTACAACACCCAGACAAATCCTGAGGTCATAAAGATCTTCGGAATCGTTTCGGGAGAGCGTGCATTCTCGTACTATTTTGTTTACTGGCTTCCCGCAGCAGCAGCCGGCAAGCTGTTGGGATTTGAAGCAGCGAACATCGTGCTCCTTATCTGGAATTCCATAGGCATCTTCTTAGGCTTCATTGCCATGTGTGCGATAAACAAAAGGTTCTCTTTCGCGATGCCGTTCCTTTACGTGTTCTTCGCAGGACTGGACGTTATCCCGAACATAGTCTATTTTTTCACGGGATACGACGCATGGCTCTGGCTTGAAGGATGGGTTCCCGGCATATCTTACGTGGCGAACTTCACCGAACTTGCCAACGTTTTCAACCAGATCGTTCCGTGTTTCTTAATAGTCGCATTGCTTCTCATGTCGCACAGCATGAGGTCGGCAGGACTTACAGGAGGACTTCTCTTTGCATATTCTCCCTGGGCAGTGTTCGGCCTTCTGCCGGTCATAATCGGTTTAGCGCTCCGCAAGGAAATGAAGAGCGGCAGCATAAAGCGCGACATACTGAACATCCTTACCCCGGTCAACATCGTTTCCGCGTTACTGCTCCTGGTCCTTTTCGGAAGCTATTACATGTCTAATTCCGGAGCGGTCTCGTTCAGGGGATTCACATGGACTTTCTATGAGCAGCCGGCTTTGTTCATACCCGCATATCTGCTTTTCATCGTGATCGAAGTACTGCCCTTTGCTGCGGTGCTCTACGGCAGGTATAAGAAAGATCCTGTCTTCATTGCATCAGTAATAACCTTGTGCATAGTACCGCTGTACCGCGTGTCGGAAATGAACGACTTCTCGATGAGGGGCTCTATGCCCGGACTGTTCGTGCTCTGCATAATGTTCTCGGGTTGTTATTCTTCAATGTTCGCGCCCGAGAACCAGCCGAAGGACAAGAAGTCCTGGGCCAAGTGCGCGGCAATGACGCTCCTTGTCATCCTCATGATGTTCCCGGCAGTCGTAAATCTGTTCGTAATAGCCGGCAGTACGATTACCGGAGATAAGAGCAACAAGGACAATATAGGCTCCTTCGGCAACATACAGGATGCGTATTACGCGAAGACCATTGAAGAACAGTTCTTTGCTCCCGATTACAGGAATAAGTTCTTCTACAGGTATTTTGCCAGGCAGTAACGGGTGATATAGATGAAGAAGGAGATACTTGTCAGAAGAGACGTTTTTTTCGCGGTATGCGCGTTGTACCTCACGATCCCCGTTGTCATTTTCCTCGCGGGATATCTGAAGCCTGTGATAGGGATACCTGCTGCCCTGATTATGGCAGGGTGTGCTTTGTATTCCTGCATTGATTTCTGCAAGGGACCGGACAGAAAGCTTTCGGGAAAGTCGAGCGATTTCCTCGGTCTCAAGATGCCGCTGAAGTACCTTCTGGCGCTTGCGGTGATCGCCTTTATCACTGTCTTTGTTTCAGGCGTTGGCGAATATATCTATTCAATGGTCGATCACGTTTTCAGAAGAGCGATCTTCAACGACCTCATAAATTACAAGTGGCCCGTGATCTACGATTACAGCACACAGTACAATCCGAGGGTCATCGCGGTCCTGGGAAAGACGCAGGGGAATGCCGCTCTTGTCTATTACACGACTTTCTGGATGCCTTCCGCACTGTTCGGAAAGATCTTCGGAGTTGCCTCTGGTAATGTCTTCCTGCTTATCTGGACGACTATCGGAGTGTGGCTGACCCTTGTCGGTACAGCGCTTTGCATAAGAAGGATCTCTTGGGCTGTCCCGGTCATATTCATAACGTTCTCGGGACTTGACGCACTTCCCAATATAATCCATGCGGTTACCCAGTACGACGGGTTTATGGCGATCGAACACTGGCTCCCCACGTTTGCCTATATGAGCAATTTCACTCAGCTTTCAAACGTCTTCAACCAGTGCGTTCCGGTCTGGGTCTTAATGGTCATGCTTATGCTTTCTTCAAACGTGAGGTCAACGGGTTTCATCGGAAGCTTAAGCTTAGCGTATTCGCCATGGACTTCGATAGGCATGATCCCTATTGCTTTGGCGCTCGCGTTCAGAAAGCAGCTTCAGCCTGAAAAGAAGGGAAGGGTCATCCTTCAGCTTCTTAACCCGGTCTCGATAGCCGCGTGCATCGTCATGCTGGGGACATATGGCCCTTATTACATGGTCGGCACTTCCGCTTCGGATGAGAGCGGATTAGCCTGGACGTTCTGCAAAAACTTCGGCGAGTTTATCCTGTTCTGGATCCTCTTAATGATCATCGAAGTAGTTCCGTTCGTAATCGTACTCTGGAAAAAGCAGAAGAAGGAACCGCTTTTCATAGCGTCCTTTATCACGCTCGCTGTGATACCTGTTTACAAGATCTCCTATTTCAACGATTTCTCGATGAGGGCATCGCTTCCTGCGCTGTTCGTCATCTCGGTAATGTTCACCGAGCTCCTCGCGGAAATGTTCGCGGAGGACAAGCAGAGGATCAGGAAGGCAAAAAGACGCCCGAAAAAGGAATCCGTCAAATGCTTTTTTGTTCTTGCGCTCGCAGTCGTATGCGCATTCCCCTGCGCCGTTGACCTTATCCTGATATTGGGAAGCGAGTTTACCGGTGAGCCTCATTATGAGAATGACATCGGTTCGTTCGGACGTATCGAGGGCGAGGAAAAGGGCGGTTATTATTCGACTGAGGCATATACCGAATCCGTCATGCTCCGTATAGCAGACGGCTATGAAGACACGATATTCTTCAAGTATCTGGCAAGATCAACGGAAAGCAGGCAGGAATGAGCGGTAGAAACACTAAAAGATCAGCGGATATAAAGATACCGTTCAGGATGTGGTACGGTCTGGCAGTGGGATTTCTTGTAATCCCCGTCATCGTGTTCTGCCTCGGGTATCTCAGATGGTATGTCGGAATACCTTTTGCATTCTGCTTTGCTGCCCTGTCGGCAGTAGCCGTGCTCGAATGCAGGAAGCCTGCGGCAGGGAGGACTGAACTCGCTTCAAGCGCAAAGGAGATCGTTATTCCTCTCAAATACCTGATAGGGTTTGCTGTTTTCGCCGTGTTCCTTGCATGGTTCTCAGGCGTCGGCGAGTTCATCTATTCGCTTCAGGATCATGCGATCAGGCGTGCGACATTGAGCGATCTCGTTTCTTATAAGTGGCCTGTCATTTACGATTATTCAACACAGACCAATCCCGATGTTATCAAGGAGATAGGCAAGACGGGCGGGAAGACCGCGCTGATGTACTACTTCACTTACTGGATGCCTGCGGCGCTCTTCGGAAAGCTCTTCGGAAGGACCGCAGCAGACCTGTTCCTGATGCTCTGGACCGCTCTTGGCATATTCCTCATACTGATCGGCATGGCGAAGATAAACGGAAGGGCATGCGTGACACAGCCGATGTTCTTAATGTTCTTTGGAGGCCTCGACGTTATCCCGGCGTTGGTCCACAGCGCGACAGGCTACAGGCTTTGGACTTCGCTCGAGGGCTGGGTGCCCAATATGGCGTATTACTGTAACATGAATGAGTTTGCAAACGTCTTTCATCAGTGCGTTCCATGTTTCCTTATTACCGTGCTCATCATGCTGTCGGTCAACACGAGATCTTTCGGACTGACGGGAGGCCTGCTTTTTGCATATTCGCCTTTCGGAGTGTTCGGGATCATTCCCGTGATATTTACCGCGATGTTCAGAAAAGAACTGAGGCAGGACGTAAAAGGCACGTTAAAGGACTTGTTTACGGCGGCAAACGTTATCCCTGCGGTTATCCTGCTGGTAATGTACGGAAGCTTTTATTCCGCGAATTCCCAAGCTGTCGGTAAAAACGGCTTCACCTGGAAGTACTATGATTCGATAGGGCTGTTCGTGATCTGCTATCTGTGCTTCATTGTCATTGAAGTCCTGCCGGTATCGGCCGTGCTGTTCAAGCGTTATAAGAAAAACGCTTTCTACCGCTGTGCCTTGATATGCCTGACGCTGATCCCTTTGTACATGATGACGTGGGTAAATGACTTTGCCATGAGGGCATCCATGCCGTCAAGGTTAATAATGTGCGTTTTGCTCGCCGGATTCTTCAGGGAGCTCTACGATGAAGATTGCGAGCGCCTTCTGAAGAAAAAGAAGATGGGCAATAAGAAGACTGTGGGACTGATCTTTGCTATCCTTACAGTGATACTCATGATGTTCCCGGGCTTCGTCAACGCTTACCTCATCGGCGGAAGCCAGGCAACGGGCGAGCCTGACCGCAAGGACATGGTCGGTTCGTTCGGCAACATTAAATATGCTACCGACGGAACGATAGAGTATGCTTATGTTATCAATAACCAGTTCTATACTGATGATTATATGGATTCGTTCTTTTTCCGTTATCTCGGAAAGACGTAAGGAGGACAGTAAGTGAAGAAAGTCATAACGATCCCTTTTAAGGCTTTTTGGGCGGTAAGCCTCGGATTTATTGCGCTTCCGATAATCATATTCTTTGCAGGATACCTGAAGCTCTATATCGGGATCCCGTTGGCGCTTTTGTTTGCATTTGCATTTGCACTCTCGGTCAGGGATGCTTCAAAAGATCAGGAGAAGAATCTCCTTTCAAGGAACGAAACTGATATAAAGATACCTATCAGCTATCTGATAGGCTTTGCCGTTACGGCCGTTGTCCTGTCCCTTGTGTCCGGTGTCGGCGAATTCATCTTCTCGCTGAACGATCACCCTTACAGGCGGGCGATAATGAACGATCTGGTCAATTACAAGTGGCCTGTCATCTACGATTATTCGACGCAGACCAATCCTGAAGTTATTAAAGAGATAGGCAGGACGTCAGGTACTTATGCCTTTATGTATTACTTTACTTACTGGCTCCCTGCGGCTCTCGTCGGAAAGCTGGGCGGAACCGGTGCGGCAAACCTCGCGCTGATGATCTGGAATGCGGTCGGGATCTTCCTCACTTTTATCGGCGTCAGCAAGATCATCGGCAGGGCATGCTTTACGGTGCCTTTTGTATACATCTGCTTTGCAGGTCTTGATGTATTGCCGAACATAGTCCACAACTTCGTGGAATGGGATTGCTGGAACGGAATGGAGGTCTGGGCGCCGGTGCTTGCGTATATGAGCAATTTCGCCGAGCTTACGAGCGTTTTCCACCAGTGTGTTCCGTGCTGGCTTATAGTGACGCTGATAATGATGTCTTACAACACGAGGTCTTTGGGCCTTTGCGGCGGAATGCTCTTTGCATATTCACCCTGGGGAATAATCGGACTGTTCCCGCTGGCAGTGGTAAGGGCTTTTTCGAAGCCTATGAGAAAGGGCGGAACAGCAAATGCAGTAAAGAACATTTTCAGCATCGTCAATTTCATCTCATGCGCATCGATCCTGCTGGTCTATACTCCGTTCTATCTTGGCAACCATTCATCGACTTCGATAAAGGGATTTTTCTGGGAATTCATCAACGATCCGGCTCTGTCGGTCATTACTTATATCCTGTTCATCGCGGTCGAGATAGTTCCTACCGCGGTCATACTCTGGAAGACCGAAAAGAAGGAAGCGCTTTTTATTGCTTCGCTGATCGAGCTCATGATAATCCCCATCTACAAGATCACCGAAGCAAACGACTTCTGTATGAGAAGCTCAATGGCGGCAAGGTTCGTACTTTGCATCCTTCTTGCGCGTTATCTTAAGGACCTCTATGACACGGACAAGATCATCGTCAGCAAAAAACTCAAGAGAAAGAAAAAGGACGTCGTCAAGCTTGCATTTACGATGCTTGCCGTCATCCTCATGATGTATCCTTCATTCGTTATGGGATATTATGTGCTCGGAAGCGAATTCACCGGTGAGCCTCACAATGCAGAGGATATCGGATCCTACGGAAACATAAAGAACGCCGAACATACCTGGAACGTTACGCATAACTATATCTCGAACGATTATCAGGATACGTTCTTCTTTAAGTATCTGGCGAAGTGATCAGGCTTATCTTTCTTCGGATTCTTCCTTGGAAATGTAGATAGGTCTGGCCTTTATCTCTATGTAGGTCCTGCCGAGATATTCACCTATGATGCCCAATGCCATCAGTACGAGTCCTCCGATGAAGAGGATGAAGCAGAGCAGTGAAGGGTAGCCGGCGACGCTGGTGTCCCAAAGCCTGCCGATTATCGCTTTGATGAAGTAGTAGAGCATGTAGATAAAGCCTGCGATAGCGAAAAAGAAACCCATGTATGTCGCAAGCCTCAAAGGTGCAGTTGTAAAAGCTACTATACCGTCGATCGCATAGCGGAAAAGCTTCCAGAAGCTCCACTTTGTCTCGCCTGCGGCCCTTTCGACGTTCTCGTGCTCGATCCACTTGGTGCGGAAACCGACCCAGGCGAAAATACCCTTGGAGAAGCGCTGTCTCTCGGACAGACTTAAGATGGCGTCGACCACTTGTCTTCTCATCAGTCTGAAATCACGTGCGCCGTCAGCGATCTCAACATCGATCATACTGTTGATCAGCTTATAGAAACACCTTGCAAAAAAACTCCTGATCGGAGGCTCGCCCTTGCGCGTGACGCGTCTGGCGGCTACGATGTCGCATTCTCCCGCATCGAGATCTGCTATCATCGACGGGATGAGAGCCGGCGGATCCTGCATGTCGGCATCCATGATCGCGATATAGTCGCCCTTTGCCTTCTGCATACCGGCATACATCGCGGCTTCCTTGCCGAAGTTCCTTGAGAAAAAGACATATTTGACATCCGGATCGTTCTCGGCAAAGCCTTTGACGATCTCTTCGGTCTTGTCGCGGCTTCCGTCGCTTACGAAGATGAATTCGAATTCTTTATCGGTATCCTTAAGGGACTCCCTGACGCCTTTGAGCGCGTCGTAAAGGATGGGGAGGACTGCTTCCTCGTTGTAGCAGGGAACTATCAGGCTTACAAGCATGCTGTCATATCCGCCTTTCATGAGGCCGTATAATTGGAACGGCTTAATAAAATGTATTATAATCAAAAAGTTCGTTAATTGATATATTTGGTCGGGTGCGAGCGCAAACGACAGGTCAGGAGGCCCTATGAAGGAATTGGATTCGCTGGGACAGGAAAAGAAGTCTTCCTTTTCCCGCCCTAAGGCAAAGGAACCTAAGCTTGCCCTCAGGGAAAGGAAAGATCCCGATTACCGCCCGCTTCTCGCGTTCTTATTCGCGCTTTTGCTCTACTGCTTTACCGCAGTCATCTGCAATAAGTATCCGACAGGACAGTATTCGTTCATATTAAGCGACCTCAAGGCGCAGTACGCTCCTTTCCTTGCATTGAACAGGGCAAGGATCGTAGGCCTTTCCGGCGGTTCTGAGCATCTGCTGAATAATCTCACTTATTCTTTCCAGCTCGGCCTCGGCAAGAACATCATGGGTACCTTCGGCTACTACATGGCGAGTCCGCTGAACCTTATCTACCTTCTTTTCGAGCCTTCACAGATAGATCTGGTGGTCATTCTGCTGGTAATACTGAAACTCAGCTTTGCTTCGGGCTTCATGGCGCTCTTCCTCGGTACAAGGACTGAGGACAAAAAGACGAAGTGGCCGGTCCTTTTGGGCATCGTTTATGCTTTTTCACTCTATGCGCAGGCTTTCGCATTCCAGATCATGTGGCTTGACGGCTACATGCTCTTGCCACTGCTGCTCTATTTCGTTGAAAGATTCATAACAAAGAAGCGCTATCTCGGAATAATCGTGACGCTTCTTCTGCTTTTCGTTTCCAACTATTACATAGCTTACATGGTCGGTATCTACAGTTTTATCTATCTCATCGTGAGGATGATCGAACTGAAGACAAAGATCAGGGAGGCTGTCGGAACTGCGGTCAGATACGCCCTTACGGCAGGGTTTACTGCAATGTGCACCGCGGTCCTTATCCTTCCGGTCGGTATCGACACGATAGTGAACAGCGACAAGACCAGGGTATCTGCAGATCCGGACCTGATAATGTACTCTCCCATGACGTTTATCGAAATGTTCCTTTTGGGAGATCCCGGGGATTTCATGGATGTTCTTCCTGCAAACTATCCTTTCTTTTTCCTCAGTCTCATGGTCACCATCCTGCTCATTCTTTATGTTACGAGCAAGGTCTTCAACGGCAGGGAAAAGGTCATTCATATCCTTTGCCTCATCGGGGCTTTGCTCTCGACGGGATTTTACTACTTTGACAAGGCATGGCAGGTGTTTGACGATCCGAACTGGTTCTTCCACAGACATGCTTTCGTATTCATGGCGCTCTTCCTGGTAATCGCGCTCAAAGTCCTCGAACGCATGAAAGATATCCCGTTCAAGGATATCCTTCGTGTTGCCGTTATAGTATTCGCAGGCCTTCTGATCACTTATGCGCTGGGCAGATACAAGAACGAAGACAAGATGTTCATCTTCAATATTGCGTTCATCATTGCATATTGCGTACTGATCGCCGGATATGGAGTGAAAAACTGGCACGAACAGTTAAGGGATATCCCGATGCTCCTTTCGCCCATGATCGTGGTATTTGTGTGTTTTGAACTTGTTTTCGCAGGCCCGATGCTTACTGCAGGTATCGAGAGCTTCACGGGCTTTTCAGGAAATGCACGTGAATATATATCTGCCATTGATGCCCTTGAAGAGTTTGGCGTCAGAGCAGGTATCCAGAACGATGAGAGCGGTGCGGCGAGGGCTGAAACTGAGCATGTGACAAACTACAATCCTCTTTATTATGTTGATGAGGGTGAGCAGATCTACGGCAATTTCCGCAGCATATCATTCTTCAATTCGAATTCGAATAAGAGGATGCACCATTTCCTCAAGCAGCTCGGATACCCGGTAAACTACAATTACTTCGCCGTATCTTACGATCAGGTGATCCCTTCGAACGACGCGTTCTTATCCATCGGAAGCGTTGCGAGCAGGAGGCCGATCTCCTTCTATCAGAAGACAGGATCTGATTCGTTCAAGACGGGACTCGATTTCTACAAGGCAGGAAAGACTTTGCCCATTGCGTTTGCGGCATCAGCTTCCGCGGCTGATTTTGATTTCTACAAACTTGAGAAAACGGCTGAAGGAAAGAACTATTTCGCTTTCCAGAATGAGTGGTATGCATCGATGTTCCCCGGAAAGTTCACGAAGGATTTCTTCATTACGATGAACGGTGTTTCCGGACCTGAGATCACGAACGGCATCAGCTACAACAAGAACGATTACAGGACCCGTGCTGACATTATGAGAGATCAGCCGGAGACTGAGAAGAGCAAGTCTTCCGAAGGCGGCTCCGGCAGCTCTGAAAGCAAGAGCAACTCGTCTGTCCTGTATGATGACCCCATCGGTTTTGAGGCGTCCGTAGCAAAGGAACTCGCCTCCAAGTACAAGACGATCTACCGCCAGAACGAGAAGCTTCCGATAAGGATCGAGTACCATATCAAGGCGCCTACAACTTCCGAGATATACTGCAATCTTTCGACCGCGAGGATCCTGAGCGATACGTCTGTATATGTAAACGGAGTCATGGTCAATTCATTTGAGAGCGACACCTTCTATTCGCAGATCTTCAGGATAGGTTCGTTTGAACAGGGAGAGGACATTACCGTGACTTTCCTTTCAGAGGAATCCGAATGGTCTTACATCGACATAAGATTCGGATACTTTGATTACGAAACGTTCGAGAGGCAGATAGGATCCGTTGATCTTTCGAAGGTCAAGACGGAAACTCTCGAGGACGGATATGCAAAGTTCAAGGTGGACGGCCTTGCGGAAAACGAAATGGTGATCACGACGATCCCTGCCGAGGACGGCTGGAAGCTTACAATTGACGGCAATCCCGCAGAACTCACGAAGTATCAGGATGCGTTCCTGGCTTTCAGCTGTCCGGAAGGAACCCACACCGTCGAACTGAGTTTTACGCCGCCGGGACTCAAGATCGGAGCATTGGCTTCATGCGCAGGCATCGTCTGCCTTGCAGCATTTGTATTTATCGACAAAAAAGTATTGAATAACCGTAAAGTAAGCAAACCCGCAGAGGTTAAACCAGAAGAGAACACGGAGGATTGATTATGGGCTACATGGAAGAATACGAGTTTTGGAAAACGGATCCGTTTTTCGATGAAGCGACAAAGGCAGAGCTTGCAGCTTTAAGCGACGCAAAAGAGATCGAGGACAGATTCTACAGGGATCTGGAGTTTGGTACCGCGGGACTTCGAGGCGTACTCGGCGCGGGAACCAACAGGATGAACGTTTATACCGTAGCAAAAGCTACTGCGGGACTTGCACAGTATATAATCTCATGCGGTCCCGAGGCGGTATCACGCGGAGTGGTCATTTCATACGACTCGCGTAATTTTTCTCCCGAATTCGCTGCGATCACGGCCGGAACCCTTGCCGCATACGGCATCAGCTCAAGGCTTTCCGACGAGCTGCGCCCGGTACCGATGCTCTCTTACTCGGTAAGGTATTTCAAGGCATTCGCAGGCGTCATGATCACTGCATCCCACAACCCTGCCAAGTACAACGGATACAAGGTCTACGGTGAAGACGGCGGTCAGGTTCCGCCTGAAGCGGCTGATGCGGTCCTTGCCAACATTGAGGCCATCAAGGACATCAGGACCATCAAGATGATGGATGTTGAGGAAGCCAAGGCCAAGGGACTTGTTACTTCTTTCGGACCTGAGGTTGATGAAGCATTCACAAAGATGCTCACCAAACTCGTTATCGATCCTGATGCCATCGCCAAGCAGGCTGACATGAGCATTGTTTACACTCCGCTGCACGGTTCCGGCAACAAGCCCGTCAGAAGGATACTCGAAGCGGTCGGATTTAAGAACATCCATATCGTTAAGGAACAGGAACTCCCTGACGGCAATTTCCCGACAGTAAGCCTTCCTAACCCTGAGAATCCCGAGGCTCTTTCAATGGCCATCGAACTTGCGAAAAAGACCGATGCTTCACTGGTCTTCGGAACAGACCCTGACTCTGACCGTATCGGAGCTGCCGCAAAGGTAGTTGAGAACGGCGAAGTCAGGTATAAATGCTTCTCAGGCAACCAGATGGGCCTTATGCTCCTGGATTACATCCTTGATGCAAAGAAGAATCTCGGAAAGCTTCCCGATAAGTCTTTTGCAGTAACGACTATCGTATCTTCCAAGCTCGTAAAGTACATCTGCGATTACTATGGCGTAGAACTTCAGGAGACCCTTACTGGCTTCAAGTTCATCGGCGAGAGGATCAAGCTGGACGACGAGTTCGGTGACAAGCACTTCCAGTTCGGATTTGAAGAGAGTTACGGTTATCTCTCCGGCGTTGATGTCCGCGATAAAGATGCCGTTGTCGCTGCAATGCTCATCTGCAACATGGCGGCTGCTTCTTTCGAGAAGGGCGAGACCCTGGCTGACAGACTGGATCACCTCTATGAGAAGTACGGCTACGGGATCGAGCAGACGATAAGCTGCACTCTTGAAGGCAAAGAGGGCATCGAGAAGATCGGAAACTGCATGGCTGAACTGAGGAAAGAACTCGACGGCTGCAAGAACCTTGCCGGAGCAAAGGAACTTCTGGGCGGCGCTACAGTTACTGCAGTCCGTGACTACAAGGCATCCAAGCGTTACGACTTTACCGATGACGGCGTCAAGGTCTCTGACATCACGCTTCCCAAGTCCAACGTTCTGCTTTATGAGCTGGGCGGCAACAAGGGCATCGACTGGGCCTGCGCAAGGCCTTCCGGAACGGAGCCCAAGCTCAAGATCTACATGGGCGTTTACGATTCCGATAAGGCAAATGCCGAAAAGTCTTTCGAGACGATCAGGGGACAGGTTGAAGGATACGTTAAGTCAAAGCTTAACTGAATTCCTTAACCAACGGAATAATGTATTCATCGACAGCCTTGGCAAAGCCGAGGCTGTCGCAATTTGTGGTGATATAAGCGGCCGCCTTCTTGCAGCTGTCCGTAGCATTGCCCATCGCAATGCCGTACTTTGCGTCCCCGATCATGGAAAGATCATTGTCGGAATCTCCTATCGCGAATGTCCTGTCTCTCGGAATGCCCAGGAAATCGGCAAGTTCGAGCAAAGCCTTGCCTTTGGTTATGTTCGCGGTCATTATGTCGTAAAAGGCGGGTGCTGATGATATGACCGTAAGTTCAGGATCGTTTTCGACCGCTTTGACGACATCTTCCGGAGGTTCTATCAGCAGGAACTTGTTGAATGGGGGAAGGCTGTCCCTTTTCCAGCAGTCGTCGTCAAGATCAAAGAGAGGAGCCTTTTTGGAAGGCTCGACATCCTTGTTATAGTTTTCGCAAAAGATGCGCCTGTTCGAGCAGCTCGTGAAATATATGCCTGTTACGGAATAAAGCGAGGCATTGACTTTGTTTTCGGTCATCAGTTTTAAAAGGGACCTGAGCTTGGAGTCTGAAAAGTCAATTGAAATGACGTCTTTGAAGTTAACCGGATCGAAAAGTGCCGCTCCGTTGCTCGTGATTATCGGTATATCTATGCCGAGGCGTTCCGAGAACTTCCCGACGAGATAGGATGACCTGCCGGTTGCTATGGTGAAGGCAATGCCGTTTTCCTGAAGACGCTTTACCGCTCTTACGTTTTCGGGCGGTACGTCCTGCCCCGGCAGAAGGAGCGTAAAGTCCATGTCAGCTGCCAGAACGGCCTTATATCCTGTCATCATCAGCATTTCCTCCGTTTGGTGGATGAAGTATAAACAATTTTACATCAGCGGTGGGGCAAATATGCGGTATTTTTACCAAATTGATTTTTTCTGCTTTTAGAATAATATAATAAATGAGTTCCACGAGGTGGGACTATATACATATGCGTAATTAACTAAAGGGGACCTTATATGAAGAAAGTCGATGCCCGCAATTCAGGCGCAGGAAGCAAGCGCTCTGACAAGGGACAGAAGAGTACGGAAAAGCAGCTGAGTGTCAAAAAGGACACGTCGGCTAAACTTTCGCTTCCCGAAAAGACAGGTAAAAGTTCTTCAAAGCTTTCGGTTCCCGCTCAGAAGAATGAAAAAACCGTTTCCACACACGATGATTTCGATTACAGCATGCTGGGTGTAACCAGCAAAAAACGCCAGCAGCAAAAGACAAAGCAGGCCCAGCAGAAGCAAAAGGCAAAGCAGGCTGAAGCCAGATCGAGGACACGTTCGGGCAAGCCCAGGACCCCTCTGGCAATCCTGATCATGATGCCTGTCGTAATCGTTGCCGCATGCGCTACATTTTATCTGTGGTATCTCGTAAAGACGGGATATTTCAAGGAGACCATTGTTGCCAGCATGGCTGACGGAAGCACCGCCAATCTGTTTGTAGAGGATGCGCTTGCATACATTTCCACGGACAAATTCTTCAAGGGCACCATTATCGACGGTATCGACGTCGGCGGCATGACCAAGGAGCAGGCGAGAGCTGCCGTCGTTGCAGCCCAGCCCAAATCACCCGAGAAGGTTGCCATAGCGCTCTCACTCGACGGCAAGGAATACGATCTCGATTTTTCAAACGTTTCTTTTGAATACAACACTGACGACGTCATCAACGAAGCATATTCGCTTTACAGGCTTAAGGGCGGAGAAGACAACTCCACTCTAACCGAATATTTCAACGGCGTTCAGGCTCTCACGGTAGATCCGAAAGAGTACAGGACGGCTTATACCGTCAAGCACGAGGGCGTTGAGGAGACTGTTAAGGAACTTTTGGAGAAGTTCCACCTCGAGCCTGTAAACGCGTCCATCAGCACTTTTGACGTAGACAGCCGTGCATTTACGATCATCCCTGAGAAGAAGGGATACAACATCAACATCCCCGCCACGACCGAGAAGGTCAAGGCAATGCTCGATTCCAGAAACTACGTCGGAACCGTTATGGTCGAAGCAGAGATCATCACGCCTGAGATAACTGAGGCTTCCATCAATGCAACCTTCGGAAGGATCAGCTCCTGCACTTCCAAGACGACAAGGAATGCCAACCGTAACAACAACATCAAGAAGGCATGCCAGTACATGAACGGCTACATCCTCAAGCCCGGCAAGGAATTCTCATTCAATAAGGTCGTCGGACAGAGAACGGCCGCAAGAGGCTTCAAGGAAGCAAAGGTCATCGCAGGAGGACAGTACGAAATGGGCCTTGGCGGTGGTATCTGCCAGGTCAGCTCGACACTCTACAATGCCGTCATCTGCGCCGGATTGTCTGCATCCGAGCGCCATCCGCACGCATTCCCGTCAACGTACCTCCCCATGGGTCAGGACGCTACCGTCGACTGGCCTCATCTCGATTTCAAGTTCAAGAACACCACTGATGGCGAGATCATCATCGTTGCATGGTGGAGCAAGAGCGACAGGATCGTTCACATTGAACTTTACGGAAAGAAGCTTCCTGACGGACAGAAGATCAAGTTTGAGAGCAAGACGACCTCCAAGGGTAAGACGCCATCTTCTGTCGAGTACATAGAAGATCCGGATATGAAGGCCGGCGAGACCGAGGTCGTAAGGACCGCTCACTATGCCTGCACGGTAGTGTCATATCAGGTCTGGTACGACAAGGACGGCAAGGAGATCAAGAGAAAGAAGGTCTCAACGTCCAATTTCAGGGCATATAACAAAAGAGTTCTCGTAGGAACCCTGCTCGATAACGGAAAGCACGCCAAGCTCGACACGAAGACCGGCAAGCTGTCTGGAATGCCGACGCCAACGCCTAAACCAACCAAGGCCACAAAGGCGACGACCAAGCCGGCTGAAAACGCTTAAAAACCGGGGTAAACAAACAAAAGGAAAACCAAGAGCTGCCTTTACGGGCAGCTCTTTTTTCATACCCGTTATTCCGTGCCTCCAATTAACAAAAAACAGTTTGTTAATTTGTCTGTTTTATGATGCCTATTTTTAATATAAGGGTTTATAATAGACAATGTTTTTGTAGACTGAAATCAGAATGTAATAATTCCTGACAGAGGTCAAAATTATTCCAAAGGAGATCCAAGTTTATGGCAGAACTGACAAAGAAAACCATGGACGGTAACGAGGCTGCTGCGTATACTTCGTATGCATTTACCGAAAACGCCGCGATTTACCCGATCACACCGTCCTCGCCTATGGCTGACCACACTGATCAATGGGCACAGCAGGGCAGAAAGAACATTTTCGGACAGACGGTTAACATCGTCGAGATGGAGTCTGAGGGAGGCGCTTCAGGTGCAGTCCACGGCTCACTCGCAACA
>JAEEGJ010008507.1_pt1 | contig 28234 bp, 36 predicted proteins | sample 8958761 | NCBI WGS metagenome assembly JAEEGJ01 (sample SAMN16246546, study PRJNA631951) | gut metagenome | biome: gut microbiome; feature: rumen; material: RS-attached | host: Bos | place: Iran: Karaj | collected 2018-10
CGTCCGTTCCAGCTGTTGTCTTTATATCATCCGGAGTTGGATAACATTAAGAATGTCCAAAGCGCTGACAAGGGAAACGTCTTCCCTCGTGAAATAATCAAGGCCAATAAAATCATGATTCTTGTGTCAACCTTACATTTCAAAGATATGTATGGTCTGGATCTCATCAAGAATTATCATCCAACGAAAGCTGAGCTGGACCAGGCCATGGATTTGTATGATGAATACAAAGCCTATGTGGAAACCTTCAAAGATGGTGATGAGTATGAATTGCTTGAATATTTCGTCAGCTCCCTAAACATGGAGGAACTGATTGCCCTTCAGGATGAAAAGGAGTATGCCGCTGCACTTGGTCGTGAGGAAATGAAGGAACCGCTGTCAGACCAGGAAGTGGATGTGGAGAATGCAAGGTTTGCCCTTGATCATCAGGATGGTGCCAATGCTACGGAGACAATGATGATGTCAATGTATATGCTGGGTGCCATGGAGGAGTTCGACAAAATGACTAAGGAGGAAGTTCATAATGTGGCTATAGAGATTGCTACCGTGGGAATAAATGGCATTAGTCCGAAGGGGAAATATTCCATTAACTCGTTCCCTGGCAAAGAATTCAGCGGCTACCAATTCCTCGCATATTACTATGTCAGCTTTGCAAGAGCTATTCCCAATATGCTGAAGAGCCTTGGACTGCCATTTGAAAAGGCTTATGAATCAGCCTTGCAACTGTACAATAACAAATACGGGAAATAATGAGTAAGCTCTCTTTCAAAAAGGATATTCAAGAATTTGAAAGGAATGGAGGAAGCATGAGCTTTACCTTCGGGGAAACCAAGTTACCCGTCATCTACAGGGAAGCATTGAACCTCCTCTGTGTCAAGATGCCAACTACAGAGGTATTCATTCCAGTGGATTATCGTCTGGATTTCTCTGATAATGCTAATCTTCTGATGGAAAAACTGCTTCAGAACTATCCCGAACTACAGGAATAATAAACAGCACCAAATACTTTCTTTTATTATCTTGATAACAAAGAACACGGATTCCATTCTGCGGAGTCCGTGTTCTTCGTTTTATACAGAAAATAGTAATTTGAGCATCAAACCAATGTGGCGAATTGTTTCTTGAAATACTTCATGGCACATTATGACATTTAAGGCTTAAGGAATAAGACCTTAAAATCAATCTCTTTAACGAGCCCGTCTCTGTTCTTCAATGTCGCCTTATTGGATTCCTGGCATACCTGCCGGGGAGTAAATGAGCTTTTCCAGTGCAAAGGTAGCGTGTCCTCGTGACCCGGCAAGTACCACGTTGCTATTTCCATACAATTTTCACAGCAGCCTTCCGCTTTTCCGGTCATGACTGGAAAAGTGGTATTCCATGAAAATTGCCAGAAAATTCCTTGCCTTTGTCATCTGCTCAGGACACACATTTACCAGCACAGAAAAAGTCTCAACCCCGACAGGATGTGCCGATAAAAAAAAACTCCATAGCAGGAGCCGGACTTCAAAAAGAAAAAAGTCTTCCCCCTCTTGGAAATCCGATAAATAAACTTTAAACCCAGCAAACATGAAAGTAATTGGACAAACACCATCAGCAGTTTCGAGAATCGTCTCTGCCATTCAGAACTTCAGGTTCAACTTCGACCGTGTGGGTATGAAAGGTTCATACCGTAACGACCCTATTTGGATTAACACGCTTCATGCCCCGATTTACAGGGCTATAGGCTATGTAATCTATTACCGAGGTTTCTCCATCAACGTGGACTTTGAACTTTGTGAGATTACAATCGTGGAACATAATTAAATCATTATCAGATATGGAAAACTATAATAACATGAGCATTAAGGAATGGGCAGTGTGTGACCGCCCTTCCTACAAGATGAAAGAACGTGGTACAGAGTCAATGACCAATGCAGAACTGCTCTCCATCCTTATAGGGAACGGTACGAGGAAAGAGAATGCTGTGACCATAGCAAGAAAGGTTCTAACACAGTACGGAAACAGTCTGAACGAGTTCGGGAAGGCTACCATGGATGAACTGAAGGAAATGGAAGGTATCGGTGATTTCACGGCATGCCGTCTGATGGCTGCCATAGAGTTAGGAAAACGCAGACAACTTGAATCGGCAAGACAACGCCTGGATATTTCCTCTCCTACAGCTGTTTATAACCTCATGCGCCCGCAGATGATGGACTTAGAACATGAGGAAGCACATGTGCTGTTACTTAATCAGAATTACAAACTTATCAAGCAGGTAAGGCTCTCACAGGGTGGAATAACAGAAACTTCCGTGGATATTAGGGTAATCATGAAGAATGCCATCCTTAATAATGCCACCGTTTTAGTGCTCTGCCACAATCATCCAAGTGGTAATACAAGACCGAGCAAAGAGGATGACCGGCTGACAGAATGTGTAAAAAAAGCATGTGACATCATGCGCATATACTTCAATGATCATGTGATAATAACAGACGGGAACTACTACAGCTATAGAGAGCAAGGGAGAATCTGAGAATAAAAGAGCAGCCTCATTGTGCTGCTCTTTCTTCTTTTTTATATACGATTCCAGAGTTTTTCCCGGCTGGCCGCTGTCCTTGTTAAGTACAGCGGCTTGACTGTCACTTATTAATCCCCTTATATGCGTTTTTTCTATTGTTTAAAAGGGTTCAACACCAAACTTTCAAAAAGGATATCGTCCGTTCAGATAAGCAATCCAATCTTTATATTCAGGTTCCTGATAATACTTATCCAGCAGTTCAAACAGTCTCTCGAAAGTCACCCCCAAGAAGGTGCTTCTTCCATATGGCGTGAGAAGTCGCTCATACTCTGGGATGACTTTCCCGAAATGCTTGTTACCAGATGGATAAAGCGTGATACTATGGAAGTGAGATATGCGTATGGATCTGTCTTCATTCAGAAGCATGGACGCACCCAGTATGTGGTTGCGCCATATCTGGCGATAATCATTTTTCACCAGTTTGGTTTCCATCAGCGGAGCTTTGGAAACATCAGGAACAAAGAATCCGCATGATTCGGTTATACGGGAGTATGGAGATTCTCGGTCTTCAAGCTGCTCCACCTCATGCGGGTTTATAAGAGCATAGCCTACTTCTGTATATTTCACCTCCACACCAACCCCACAACGTTCACCATTTTTCTCATATTCTATGTATGTATCGAAAGATGTTCCGTCATTCAGACACTTCTCATAGGGTGGTGCCCACTCTATTCGTATGTCTGTTATCCTGTCTATGGTTCCCTCTCCCAGCAAGGCATTCATAACCTTTGCCGCACGCTCCAAAGAAAAAGGACTAAGACGCATCGGGATGAAGATATTCCAGGGGATATGCTCGCTGCGAAGCATATTGCAGAAAAGTCCCTGGGGATTATAGAGCCGATGCTTCACGTTGGCAGGATAACGCTCCTTGATGGCATCAAGGATTTCTTGACGGAATCCTTCATAGAAATTCTTCCCGTCCCGGGCATCGTCTGGAAGCAGGAATGCCCCATACTTTCCCAAACGATGATTGGGGGCAAAGCCACAGCCCATTGACTCCCTGAAAGAAGATTGTTTGGCTCGTGCCCTGGCCTTGTCCCTACTGTCACCTCTATATAATAACGGCTCTAACATCACTAATAGATTGCTTTGTGCAAAGATACTTCAAAACAAGTTATATTGCAAATTTTTCATGAATTATATGTTACGATTTACGCCCCACCCCTGAAAGACGGAGCTTTACGGAATAACAACGGACTTCCGCTTTTTTCTTCTTCTCTTTCTTGGGTATCTCATGGCCTGTCATTCCTGTCTGCCTTGAAGCTGCGGACACTCCACTGGCTCCGACCTTATCTGTTCATCCCTCGTTCTGTAACACTCCACTACTGCTTGACCCTTTGGATGTTGACATCAAGCAACATCGCCTTTCCATTGCCATTCATGATGAAAGACAGCTGACTATGCCGCTCTTTGACAACCCGTCAAGACCGTGGCCACCGATAAAAGTCTTTTCGTACTGACGGCGCATCATTCTTACTACAACCTATCTGTCATTGTATGTCTTCAAAACATTTTTTACGAGGCGCTGTTAAATACAATTTTCCTTTGCAAAGGTAGTCCAGCGGTGCTCGACAAGGGCGCTCTTCCAGATTTACTCGCAAAAATTGAAAATAAATTAGGGGCAGGTTTGCCTTGATCCTAATTTATTCAAGCCACGACTGGTTAAATTTTGGCGGTAATCCCTTGCTCTTTAGCACCTTTTCCTGGTCACTCTTTTTGGCAACGTAAAATTTAGTTATTAACATCTTAAAAAATTAAAGTTATGAAGACAAACAACAATTTCCAGATTTCAGGTTTCGTAGTAAATGACGCTACCATCAACCAGTTCGCAAAGGCATCAGTTGCCCGTTTCGGTCTCTCTGTCGGTCGTCTTGAAAAGAACGGCGAGAAGGACAGCCGCGTTTCTGCCATCATGAATATCGAGGCATGGAAGAGCAACGAAGCATCCGATGCCCTCAACATCCTCACCAAGGGCAAGCGCATCGCAGTGGAGGGCTACTTTAAGCCCGAGGAATATACCGACAAGGACGGTGTGAAGCACAACACCGTGAAGCTCGTGGCCACCAAGCTGGCAGAGGTTCAGAAAGAACAGGAGGACGAGCCCTCCGAGGAGAAACCCAAGGAGACGAAGAAAAAGGGGAAAAAGGCTAAATAGCCTTCCCTTCTTACCGTAACAACGCTCCGGCCTTCAGGGTCGGGGCGTATCTGTTTGTGGGAAAAACTCTCTGGGTGTTATTCGCATGGGCTTCTTATCCCCTTTTTATAAACTCCACCCACCACACCCGGCATCTGCATCAAGGCAACAGAGGTTGCCCCAGTCTTTAACATTCAGGGGGCCTGAAGGCTCGCTGGATGTCAAAGACTATGATGATTATGAATCATCAGATGCCTATACCAACTTTTATAACTACCTCCACATAATCCTTCCGTCTAAGGCAATCACGGCTTTCCCCGACCTCTTGCAGTCCGCTCCAACGGCCATGCCATATTCTTGGATGACTGTCTTCAACGCCATCTAAGGATGTGGCATCTTGTTGTCACAAACTTGATAGCCAGGAGCCATGAATGCTTCAGATGGGAGGATTATACCAACCTTCTTTGGGGGCTATAGATTCCGACCTCCACCCATATACCTGTTTATATATTCCACCCATACAGAGTTTGCTCCTTGTTCGTGCGAGCATAAATAAGGGGCAATCCCTGTCTGGTATCTGCGGCTGAACAGACACTCCTACAGAAAGTCTGTTTATTTCAGCCTGTTTCCTCCTATCTGATTCCACCTGCCAACCCTATTGTCTTTAAAGAACCAACCGCCAACCCCTTTCTTGTTATTAACCTTCGGAACCGGCCAGATGCCATACGCTGGTACTGTCAGAGCCAGCAGCAGCGCATGGTAACTGACTGGCAGAATGCTGTCATGGACACTCCAGCGGAAAGTCCATCTTTGGACAGCATCATCTTTGTGATATGATTTCCCTCCACCCACCCTTTCTCTATTCCTATTCGTTCAGCTCTTCATATTAACTATATTTAATACGGTATGGCATACGGTAAAGTACCGTATGTGCATCCGTACCTGTCTTTTCACCTCTTTATTTATGAATATCATGTTCACGAAGCGCACTGTATACACCCATTGCATTCTAAAAACACAACGAACACATAACCATATTGTTTTTTTGCAGGGACATACTGCCAATTCCTTTCTATTCATCCCTGGCATGGCTTTTATTGTGCAAAGTTATGGCAACCATGACCGGGCAAGTACCGCTATGCTATTTACATACAAGTTTTCAGGCAGCCTTCCGCTTTTAACGGCTTCACTGTCAAAAGTGGTATTCCAGAAAACTTGCAAGAAAATTCCTTGCCGTAAGGTTCATGACCGTTTCCATCTTTTAAGCACATAAAAGCTAAGCCTCGGATGAGCTTCGCATAGTAAAAGGAAACGCAGTGTGTAACCGACCTGCATAAATATCTTTACAATATGGATATGTATTCTTATATTCTTCAGATTTTCAAAATGCAAGCAAACACAGTTGCTTCATGGGGGTTCAATCAGCCTGTAAGGGTTCCGGAAGGAAATGGAATGGAATTCTTCGTTGAAGGTTTTATCCATCAGGGCAAGGTGAAAGTGCTCTACAATGCAAGTACCGACGCTTTCGACATCTACATCCTGAATGCCGACGGCAGCACCAAGGAAGCCATTGAGGAAGTGTACATCGATGTTCTTGTTGATACCATTGACAGACACGTGGAACGCTGTGAAAACTACGAACAGCGTGTCAAGGACTTCTATCACCTGTGATGAGCTGACTTGTCAAGCAAAAGTGAAAGACCGATGGAAAACTCCACCGGTCTTTTCTTTATATAGGGTCAGCTTGGCTCGTGGTCTTGCTTCTATTTGCTTGATGGTCAGTTCACGGCATGCTTGATGCTGCGTACTGAGGTCTTGTTAGCATCATACTTGACGGTTATCTTGCCGCTCCTGCGGTTGTAGTTGGCATCCTTCACGCCACGGACTGCCATGGCCATGGCTTCCACATTCTTGTGGCGTGCTGCCTTTTTGTTTACCTTGAAGGTGACGGTCTTGATGTCTGCACGGTAAGCATGGTGGTTGAAACTCTTTTTCTTGTCGAAAATACGCATTTCCATCTTGTCCTTATCCTTACCTGGCTTCTTGTCAACTTTATTGTTTGCCATTGCTGGAACCGATGTGATGGCCATGATCATCATAGCAGCTATCACTTTATTGATCTTCTTCATAATCTTCATTTTTTATTGTTATACTTTTGTTCTCAGAACCAGTTTTGTTCCTGATTCTGGTGCAAAGGTAGTACGTTTGGGCTATCTGCCAAAGGGATTATTCCTATTCCTCCCTTGGGGTTTTCCTATTTGTCATGGGAAAATCCCAACGTTACCTGTTTTTGTATGCCATCTATGCCCTGCTATGTCGCCATCATCCTCTGGCATTCCAGTCGGGCTACTTGACGCTTTTTCAAGTGCAAAGGTAACGTGCCCTGATGACCCTGCAAGTACCGACAGGCTATTTCAGAAGAAAAGCCTTATGGCAGCCTTCCACTTTTGGCGGTACAGACTCCCTTCGGTCATTTGCACGGTCAAAAGCGGTATTCCATGTCTTTTCTCCAGAAATTCCTTGCCTTGGTCATCCTCATAGGACACGCTATCACCGGCACAGAAAAAGTCTATACCCGACAGGTTATGCCGATGAAAAAAAAGCTCCTTCGCAGGAGATGGATTTTAGAAAAAGTCTTCCCCTCAAGGAAATCCGATAAAATCAAATCACAATGACACAGAGCATCAGAACACTTACAACGGCAGAAAAGACATTCATGGAGAGTGCCAGGGACGAGAACTCCCTGCTGTACCGACCGATGAAGGACATGTTTCATGTTGCACCGAGCACCGACAAATGGTGTGTATTCATGTGGAATAACCTCATGGCAGTATCAGACACCTTGGAAGAGGCGAACGATACCATGCTGAAACTATATAACGCTTAATCAATATGAAGAGAATGAAGAAAGAGACCTTTGACAACATCCCCGAATGGGCGATTTATTTCCTTGCCTATGGGGAGAGTGATGAACTGACGGAAGAGGAAGTGGACGAAGTGACCACCTTCACGACCATCAATTTCCCAGTTGGCTACACCATGGATGTGAAATGGGACAACTACCGCGAGTTTGACATGCACCCGGCTTTCGGGCTGCCCTGCAAGACCTATCAGGTGGACTTCTATAAGCATTAAAAGGTAACGTGGGGACTAACCATCCCCACACTATAATTATTAAATATGTATTACGACACGAACTGCACACAAGTAACCATTGACAAATGGAATGCGCTGATGAAGGGAGCCAAAAGGGCAAGCTATAAACGACTGGTGAACCGTATCAAAAATGAGTTGCCCAGTCTATACACGGAACTGTCACTGCAATTCCCAAACCCCTACGCCGACCAATGCCGGCAGACAAAGACGCACTATATCTTGGTGCATTCTGCTATCGAGTTTTTCATTCACAAATAAATACACAACTATGGAAAAGAAAATCGACTTTTACAAGATGAAGCGTGAACTTCATTACAAGATGGTGGATGCCATCATCGCACTTCTGAAGGCACATGGCCTGACAGAATTTGACCTGCTGGAAAGCGATGCCGACCATGCTTTTATCATCGTGTCAACGGATGGTGCAGAATCGACACAGGAGATTGAGGTGCAGAAGGTGTTCCTCAAAGACGGTGCCTTGTTCGCCAACTCCCTTGATGAAGGATGGATAGACAAGAACATCTACCTTGGTAGCCCAAGCTCCGTGATACACTGTTCTCTGGCTGACCTCTATGAAACTTTATATGATTATCTGGAGTATAAGCACTAAGGCCATGGAGTAAAAATAGATATAGCCAGGTTCAGCGGCTGCAAGCCGTCAACTGTATTCGACATCATTGAAGGCATATATGTGGAAACATCATTTATGCCTTTATTTCAGGTTCACCTGCCGAGGGGCTTACGCCCCTTGACAATCTCTTCCCCTACAGAGAGAGCACCTATAGCACGTGGGGCTTTCTTCCATGTAGCATACCCTATATTAACTGTTTCCCAGACTGCATGATGCAGTCTGTAACACCCGTAACACTTATCTTATTAAGCGATTTATGGAGTTAATTCTGTTTTACATTCTCTGGAAATTCGTAAAGGCTATCCTGCGCGGATGGTCTAAGAACGACTACCATAGGGACAGATAGATCATACTACACAGCACGATAACACATCTGTTCTCACCTCTGCAACAACCGCCTTTAGCATAGTTTCAGGGGCGAACGATTGTGCCTTTTTCTTTTCATATAGATGGGATTGAATCCTATATAATCGGCTTCATTTTACCAAAAAAACTGATTTCATTCAGTCTCAAAATGTTAAATTTTCAAAGTTTGCATTGAACTTTTTTCTATATTCTTTTTATTGTATTTCCTTTGCATCTGTTTCTATGTAAATTGTATTATTATCATTAAATTTTTAAGTATGAAAGCAACATTTAATTTTCAAGTCAAGATCGATGACAAACAGACTTCTGTTGTCTTCGGAATGGAAGAATGCAAGGGCGTGGACATAGAGGTAATGAACACGCTGATGAAACTGTTCTCTGAAACAAGAGCCAAAGCCGTCAAGCTCTTGGATAAGCCCACTGTCAAGGAAAAAACTCCTGTCAATACGGACAACAAAACGGAAAAATAGCGAAAACGAACTGTAAGACGGAATACTTTGACTCACCCATTTTGGTAACCACCAAAACACGAACTTTATGAAACCTTTTACACATACAAACAAACACCTCTTAATGGCTGTGTCCATCATGCTAGTAGGCTTGTTCGTTTCTTCATGCAGCAACAGGCGTTTCAGGCTCAGGAACATCAGCGACGCACTTGCGGTATGCAGGTTCCAGCTGGAAGAAATGCGCCCGAGAAGCAATGCCTCCATCGGTGAGCTTGTGGACATGATCAACACGACACAGACCGTGACTGATTCTTTGAGCCTGTTTATCACAAGAGACACTACGATAGCAAAGAATCCAAAGGCGCAGCAGGAAATATACCGCGTGACGGATTCCCTCCGTAATGAAATAACCAGACTGACATTCTCTGAAAAAAGGTCTCTGTCCGATGCCGTATACATCGTGACAAAGACCGTCGGAAGCAAGGACAGGATCGTTGACCCGAAACTGCACAAACAAGCCGAGAGATTCTTCAGTAAGATAAGTAAAAACGCCACATTCAAAGACGCAGAAACCTCCATCCGGGAATACGAGAACCTGCTTGCCGACAGTGACTATCTTCATATAACAAGCAGGGAGATATTCAGGGATTTCCTGAAAAAGGAAGACATGTGCTTCCGCTCCATGCTCAAATTCCTTCCTGCCTTTTCCGACGAGACACTGCTCAGGCTGACTACACAGACATCGGAAATCTGCAACACCTTCTACGGTCAGGACAAGGAGACCTTCGCCCCCTTCCAGGAGATTGCCATATACATGACAGTAAGGTACAACAGCCGTATTCTGCAAAACGCGGAGGCATGCAGGAACCAGGTCATGGAAGGTGTTCACCTCACTCCCGAACAGGCCCGACTCTACAGATGGATGATGCTACAGCCATTTTTCAACATCAACGGGTACTCGCTCGGTGCCCTCTCTTCAGGACAGCAGCAGCTGTTCATGGACATTGCCGAGGACTTGCCCGAAGCTTTGGGGAAACTGGCACGGTTCACGGGAAACAAGCCTGAGCAGACGGAAAATCTTATAGAGACGCTATCCACGGAATTTCTTAAATCACATATTAAAAACATTATCTAATGGAACAGGAAAAAACAAATCCCGTTACACCGACATCCGGCAAGAACGGAAAAGAAGAACAGTCCCTGATGGGCAACAACTATGATAGTCTGATGAACACACTGACCATGTACATGGTGGGTGTCTTTGATTTGGAACAGGTCCAAAAGGAAAGCTCTGAAGACCTGACCATCATCGTCGCTCCTCTTCGAAAACCGATGATGATGGAGGACGTTATGGAAACCATCGAGCGTTTTATGACCGTCCAGATCCTGTTTGCCTACAGGGAAGGAACAAAAGAGATAGAAGCAGTGGCTTACACCAAACCGACTCCCGGCAACATGACCGTCATACATCTACAGTCACACATGTACGGTGCTATCGAGCAGGTGATTTTCGACGTGTTCGACTCTGTGGAAATTATGTATTCCGCTCTGGAAAAAAGTCTTTCTGAGCACATGAAAAAGACGGATGGCATGATGATTCAGTGTCAGAATGCCTTGACACTATTCAATGCTTTCCATTAAATTTTGAAAGTATGGCATTCTTGATAGTGCTCAAATTCATGATGTCTCTTTTAATGCCAACTTTACCTGTCCTGTTCTGTAAACGCAGGAAAGGACAGGTTTTTTTCAGGGCATTAAGGATGAGGAAGAAGAAGTTCTTGTTAGGAATCCCTTCAAGGGTATTTTCCTTCTTTGAACACCTTCTTGAACTGATGACATGGTCAGATTTCGCAAGGAAATTCTTTATCAGGATAGTCATCATGGTTATGCTTTTCAACCAAGTTGTTGACTCTATTATTTTCTTAGACGGTGCTACCACGGTAGCGAACATCCTGTTCTTTTCTTTCGCCTTTTACATTGTAGTCATTCTCTTTGACTACAGGCTGGCAGACCGCATCCTTTCTTTCATCCACGAAGAAAGAAAGGCATATTTGACAGGATTTATCATTATCCTAACCATGCTGTTTCTGATAAAAGAATCTCTTGTTGTTTGCGAGACCCTGACATGGCTTATGATGGCCGCTGCCATATACCCGAAAAAGACCGGTCATATAGTCCCCAACGGTGGCACGAGAATGACACTAAGACGGTTCATGCAGCAGCTCAAAGACTATGAAAAGGCAGCATGACCTTATTCCTATTAGTATATAATCCATTGATTCATTCTTGGCAAAGACACTTTGTTTTTTATGGGAACACAACTTCCTATTTCCGTCACAATAGACCTTCAACTGCTCAGGTTCCTGACCAAGGCAAGTCCTGGGAAAACATCAAGGACAGATGCTTTTCTTTATCTTATCCAATGTCAGGAAAGGCTTTTGGAAATTGATTTTGAAGGTGGCCTAAAAGTGCCGTTCCTCATATCTATCACAAGCCTTTCCTCCATGTGGAAATGGAACAAAAGGACAGTTATGGCATTCATGGAAACGCTGCAAAGACATGGCGCTATAGAGGTAAAGAAGAACTGGAACGGCACGCTCGTTCGCATGCTCAATATTACAAAAATACCGCCGCAAACGGCTGACAAAACTCTTTAAAAGATGACCGCAATAAGTTCAAAACACCTGTCGGTTTTTCTCATTAGGCACCGCCTCCCTCCTATCCCTGGCGTGACAGGACGAGGCGGCAGAGAGGAACCACTGAAAAAATCCTACAGTCCTTGACAGGCCCTAAGCGGGCTTGCCCGGCCTGTGCATTTATTTCAGTGGGGCAGCCTAATACCCCTCAAAGTGCACTTTTCGGGAGGTAGCGGCCATTAAGGGAGCAAGCTCCGGCCACTTTTCATCGGGATTATCTAAGAAATGATTGACGTGCAATATTTAAACAAACAACTATGGCAAAACAGATGTTGGACATAAAGACATCAAAGGGGATGTCTAAAGGACAAAGCAATGAACACCTCAGAGTGAGAACGAAAGACTCGCTGGAGCATGCGCTGAGAGTCGGCAACTATGACCCCACTCGTGTTCACCTGAACTTTGAAGTGACAAAGGGAGGTGTCATCAGTGCTGTCAACCAGAAGCAGAGCATTCCGAGAAGGATGAAATACAACCTGACACACAGGGGCATCAGGGATCCGAACGAGGGACTGGAAACACCTAGAACAAGAACGGTGGTAAACATGCTGCTCGGAGGGTCGCGTGAACAGATGCGCAGACTCGCCTTCGGTGACCAGCAACTGAAGGAAGGGGATAACGTTGACAACTCACATCTTGTACGGAAACCGGAGATAGAGCGATGGGCACAGGATATGTACAAGTTCGTCGGGGACAAGTTCGGAGAAGAAAACATCGTGGCGTTCATAGTCCATCTGGATGAGAAAAACCCACACGTCCACTGCACCCTGCTGCCTATCAACGAAAAGAACGAGTTCAAATACAAGGAGATATTCCATGGACAGAATAAGTTTACACTGAGCCGGTTTTACATGCAGCTCCATGATGAGCTGTCCGTCATCAACAAGAAGTATGCCCTTGACAGAGGGTCTGCCATTGCCGAGACCGGGGCACGGCACAGGACAACGGAAGAATACCTCAGAATGCTGGACGAGCAAAGGAACACGCTGGAAGATGAAGCCAAGACGCTCCAGGATGACATCACCAGCTACAAATCAACAAAGAAAGCACTGGAAGACGACATCAAAAAGGCGAATACGAGGGTGAAGGGCTTGACTACCATGATTGCCAACCTTGAAGCGGAGAAAGCAAAGGTTATCAGCGAACTGGAAGAGATAAAGGCATCTGGCGAGAGGAACACACGGGAGGCAGAAGAAAGGCAGAAGATGCTGGAAGAAAAGCTGAGCGAAATAGAACGGAAGATACAAGACAAGGAGCAGAAGCTTGAAAAGGCGAACGAACTGCTTGGGAACCTGGGCGAGCACCATAAAAATCTGAGGGATGAATACGACAGGCTCCAGATGGAAGTGGCGAAGGTTGCACCTGTGGCCAATGAAAAGGCTCTTCGTGAAGTTCACTCGGTATTGTCGGAAATGCTCATCGATGACATCAAGGAACAGTTTTCCCACATCTCAGACATTGCCCCCAACGTGCTTGACTATTTTGATGACACTCTGATGATGGACATGGCCGAGCACGGAAAGGGCATCGTCTCGGTTGCCGCCGCACTCATGATAGGCTATATTGACCAAGCAACGGAGTTCGCCAAGACAAGTGGTGGCGGCAGCTCACCTGGATCAGACTTCTCGAAGAAAGACAATGAAGATGACAGGCAGTGGGCAAGAAGATGCTTCTGGGAAGCGAGAAAGATGGTGACTGGAAACGGGAAGAAGAAAGCCATGGGAAGATAAGTTCTGCAATCATCTTATATATAAATTCTATATCTTAAATGTTAAAAATCAAACTTTTCTATATAATTTTATTCTATATTCAAATTATTTACTTTCCTTTGCAGGGTAATTCGGGACTTAAACAATGAAAATACATGAGTAACAGAAGAATCGCATTCATAACAACAGCACTGTTCTTCGGAACACTGTGCCAGAATGCTTTGGCCACATCAGACAGCGTATATGTCGCAACATACGATGAACAGGTTCTGCAACCGCTCAGTCCTACTTACCTGGACAACACGGTTGCAGGATCATCACTGGCAGCTAACTGGTTCATTTCCGTCAAGGGAGGTGCCAGTGCATTTATAGGAAAGCCCATAGGGTGTGAAGACCTTTTCGGAAGGACACAGCCCCTGTTCAGTGCCAGCATTGGCAAATGGTTCAGTCCCCATTACGGTGCAAGGGCATCATTCCAGGGATTCAAGTTCATTGACAGCAACATCCGCAACTGTGAATTCCAAAGCGTCCACATGGACCTTCTGTACAATATCTGCAACGGTTACAGATACAGTGAGAAGGGTATCGGCAAATGTGGGGTAATCCCTTTCCTGGGTGTCGGAATCATCAACAACGCAGCAGCCAAGAAGAATCCCTTCGCCCTGTCGTATGGTATCGACGTACAATATGGATTATCCGACAGACTGGTAATTTCAGCGGAGCTGGCAGCCACCACCACACATCAGGACTTTGACGGTGTCGGTGATGCCCGTAACCTTGGCGACCATCTGCTGCAAGCCAGTATCGGCCTGACTTTGAACATAGGTAAGACGGGCTGGAAAAGAATTATCGACCCCATGCCCTATGTCTATCAGAACGACTGGCTCATACAGCATACCGAGCAGCTCATGAACCAGTTGGACAGGCAGAAGGCTGAAATGGAAGCCAACGAAACAGAAAGGATGCCCAAGAACGACTACAGCGGCCTCAATTCCCTTCGCACAAGAATGGGTCAGAAAGAAGAGGTGGTTGTTCCGGCAAGTGCAAATGTGGCAACAACACCAGCTATGCCACCCACAGAGAGCATCGGTGCACCTGTGAACTTTTTCTTCAAGCTGGGAACGGATGAACTTACGAGTCTTTCACAGATGCTCAATATCATAGAAATAGCCAACGTGGCAAAGAAGCAGAACTACAGAATAGAAATCATAGGGGCTGCCGATGAAGCCACAGGTACTGAGGAAGGGAACAGGGAACTATCCATCAGAAGGGCAAATCATATTTCCTCACTGCTTCAGAAGCACGGAGTGGAAGCTGACAGAATCACATGCCTCCATGAAGGAGGAGTAAGCAAATACAAGCCCGTCGAGATAAACAGGTATACCAAAGTGAAACTTTTCGCTCATTAGACAATATATGTATTCGGAACTTGCATCATCCCACGGGATATGCAGGTTCCTTTAATTTCAAAAGAATATCATTCAGAATTATGGCAACGATAAGAAAAGAATACAATCCGAGCGGAGACATCTCCAGAAACCTGAGCGACATTCTCAGGAAGAACGGTATGGAGGCCCACCTCAGGGAACAGGGTGACAGCTACCAGCTGATCGTCATGTCCCATGACTCTCCCAAGATAACCTATAATATTTCTGGCAACGACGCAAGGAAACTCATGAACGGGGGCACACATGCCTCAGATAAGAAAGCTTACAACACTTTCGCCTCCATAGTCAAGCAGGATTTCTATATCCCCCGTGATTTCGTACACGCAAAGAACGTGGGCAGCCACGTCAACATGGGACTTAACGGCTATCGGGCAGAGACACCGGGTTGGAGAAGACCCGTCGGACTCGTGCCGATGGGATTCCCTTTAAGGAGGATTGAAGGAAGGGTATATCCAGGAGAACCTAGGATGGTTGCTGAACGCCCCGGCGGTCGCATGAGGCCAGGGGAGCTACAGTCAGGGGGGTATGGATTCTATTACAAAGGAAGCAAACAGAATCCTGACAAGACGGACACCCATGCTGATATTGGTGAAATAAAGGTCAAGCCCATCGAGAGGCCCAAAGGGGAAAGCATACCATACAAGGAAAAGATAACCTCTCCGGTCTATTTCAACAACCAGTCCTTTCAGGAAGTCATGAAGTCACACGGTCTGGTCATCGACGAGAAGACGAAGACACTGACCGTGCAATCTTCCAAGGTTCCCAAAGACCTCAGATACCAGCTGACAGACGAGGAGTTCAAACAACTGACAAACAACAAGTCCACAGGCAAGGACAGCGTTTCAGTCCAGGCAAGACTGGATATTATCAACAGGGTCATAGCAGCTGATTTCACAGGGAAGGTGACAATGGAAATGCTGAACAGCAAGGATTATGTCAGCCTGAAGCTCCAACCAGAGAAAGAAGCGGAAATCCTTGGGGTGAGAACCACGGACGGGGCAAGTGTGGAACAGCTGAGGAAAGGGATGCCCGGGACGGAGAGGGAAATGCTGAAACGGGACAACGACAAGTCTGGAACGCTTGACGAGCAGCACAAAGTAGGTGTCGTTGACGGCAATGACCTCGAAAAGGTGAAGAGTACCAAGGGATGGTACAGGGAGGAAACACATGGAAGGGAAGTTTCCGTCGGCGAGATTACCGTGGAGCCTGACAAGCAGCAGACTGGCAAGTATAAGATGACAGCCATCATAGACGGACAGAGAGTGAGCCATGAGATTACCCAAAAGCAATATGACAAATTCATGGCCGTGGATGACTATCATCGCATGAAGCTGTTCTCCAAGGTTTTCCCTGAAGTGGAAATGAAGGGAAACGGGACGGGAACGAATGTGGGTGCAGCCATTCTGGCGGCTTTGACAGTCGGAACAGGCGTAGCCCATGCCATTGCCGGACACAGGCCCTCTCCTGCACCGGAGATCTACATGGACAGGTTTGAATCACATGCCGTCTATCACAAGCCTGGTGTCATCGACCCGGCAACGATTGCCGCGGCACAGTATGAAAATGAATCAATAAGCCGGCAACCCTCACAGCAGGAGTCGGTTGGAATCGGACGATAACACTGCAAACCATGGACATGGACTTTGAAGAAAGAGAATTCCAGAGTATCAGGATTACTCCGCATTGGCTCCAGTATGTCATCATCCAGCTGCCCTGGCTAGTCTTGTGTGCCATAGGATTCCTGGTGGCTGGTGATGACACTTTCCTATACAAGAGACTCATCCTGTACGCATCATGGGGGCTGTTGCTATACCTGTCATACCAGGCTCTGGAAATGGGAAGGATTTCCTATGTCATCACCGGGGAACAGCTGATATACAAGCATGGAGTGTTGTTCCACTCCTCTGACTACATGGAACTGTACAGGATAGTGGACTACCAAGAGAACCGTACTCCCATGCAACAGCTTGTCGGACTAAAGAACGTAACCATTCTTTCAGGCGACAAGACACTGCCCAAACTGAAACTGATCGGGATAAGGAGCAATCTCAGGATTCTCGAAGATATAAGAATGAGAGTTGAATACAACAAGAAAAAACGAAGCATATATGAGATTACAAATCGTTTCTGATATGATAAAGAAAGCCATGGCATGTGTCGCTCTCGCGGCATGTGCCGTTTCCGCTTCCGGACAGGTAGTTGAGACGAACCCACTATGTATAGCCGCCATCACGGAAGGGTATGCCGTCATCAACAGCGGAATCAAGGGACAGACAAGGTCACAGGAAGAGATAGCCATCCTACAGAACTCCATTGCGGCAGAATATACCATGATGAAGAAATGGGAGGAAAAATACAATTCATACCTGAAGACCGCACAGGGATATGCCACATCCTTAAAAGCGTCGATGGGAATCTATGCCGAGGGCGTGAGGACACTGCAATACCTGTGGCAGATTCACAAGGCCATAGGTGATAATCCGCAGGGAGCATTCGCCACCTTTTCCATGAACAACCTCTACATGGAAACGGCAGCCTCTTTCCTGAAAGTCTACGGCCTTCTGGAAAACACGGTAGCAAAGGGTGGTGCAAAGAACATGCTGAACGGAGCGGAGAGGACACAAGTCCTCTGGTCTGTCAACGACGAGTTGGTAACGCTGAACAAAAGGCTTCGCTCCCTGCTCATAAGTATTTCATACTATAACCTGAAGGACGTTTGGAACCACGCCACGGCAGGACTGGCGCACCGAGGGAACAGGGAAATAGCAGGACAGGCTCTTGACAGATGGAAGAGAGCCGCCAAATTAAGTGTCATAATCCCAAGACAATGAGAAGAGCTGCAATAATAATCATAACGTTCCTGACTATTTGGGGAAACGTCCAGCAAGCCTTGGCGGCCATAGACCCAGCCAGGGCTGCTGCCATTGATGTAGCCTCCAATCTGGAAAAGAAAGCCCTGAAGGCACAAACGGAAATGCAGGCACTCCAAGCCACCGGCCACATATGGATCAAAGAGGAGGTGAAGGCGATGACAGACTTTCAGAAGGAGTTCAATGACTACCTAAGCTCCTTCGACAACCTGCTTGGATATGCGGCAGAGATATACGGCATCTACTATGACCTGAACAGCATCGTCAGGAGCGTTAAGTCACTGAACCGTGAGATTGGCAATCATCCTGAGAATGCTCTTGCTGTGGCTTTCTCCACCAGAAAGAACAATATCTACATGAAGATAGTACGGACTGGAACGAACGTGGCACTGGACATCAGGGAAATCGTGCTGAACCCGGAAGGGAAGTCAACGGAGGCACAACGGCTTGAAATCCTACAGACAATAAGGCCAAAGCTCAGACAACTGGAGAGGGAAATCAGGATGCTGACCAATTATGTAAGATACACCTCCATGGCAGAACTGCTCCGTGAGATAACAGGCAGGAACTACACACCTGCATCCAAAAGGGAGGTTGCCCTAAGATGCAAGAGGAACTGGACGGCCAGTGCTAAGACGGCGATGAACACTAAAAGGAAATAGAGATGGAAGAGACAAAAGAGATACAAAGCGCCTATAAGTTCTTCAGGACTTTTATATATGTTTCCATCCTCATAGAGTTCTTCGTGTTTGCCATGCCATATCAGGCACTTGCCACGGGAGGCTCCTTGATGATGGATTTCCATGAAAGGCTCTCGCAGTTCTTCATTTACAGGCACGACAATCTGATATATAGCAAGGTGGCGACACTGATTATAGTCGTTATCACCTGTATAGGAACGAGGAACAAGAAGCACATACAGTTCGATGCGCAGAAAATGGTCTTTCTTCCCTTGGTTCTGGGAATGGCACTACTGGGGGTGTCCGTCTGGATATACGGAATGAACATGTCACACAGGTTCTACGGCATCAGGACAAACGTATGGATATATATGGTAGCATCCATCTTCGGGACGCTGTTTGTGCATACTGCCCTAGACAACATATCCAAATACCTGAAGACGGGACTCCTCGATGACCGCTTCAACCTGGAGAACGAGTCATTCAAGCAGAACACAAAGCTTCAGGAAAACAATTACTCGGTCAACATCCCCATGAGGTTCTACTACAAGGGTAAGTTCCAGAAAGGATGGGTGAACGTGGTCAACCCGTTCAGGGGCACATGGGTTGTAGGCACCCCAGGATCAGGAAAGACATTCTCCATCATCGAGCCGTTCATCCGGCAGCATTCGGCGAAAGGCTTTGCCATGGTGCTCTATGACTACAAGTTCCCCACCCTGGCCAACAAGCTCTATTACCACTACAAGAAGAACAAGGCTCTGGGAAAGACACCTGAAGGATGCACTTTCAACATCATCAATTTCGTGAATGTGGAATACTCCCGTAGGGTCAATCCCATCCAACAGAAATACATCAATAACCTGGCTGCCGCACAAGAGACCGCAGAGACACTTATCGAGTCCTTGCAGAAAGGCAAGAAAGAGGGTGGCGGTGGTTCTGACCAGTTCTTCCAGACCTCCGCCGTGAACTTCCTCGCCGCATGTATCTATTTCTTCGTCAACTACGAGAAGGAGCCATACGATGAGAACGGCAACAAACTGTATGCAGAAAGGGTTGAAGACCCAGACACCACGCAAAAGAAACCTACAGGACGTGTTTTCACATCTTCCGACATGACAGAGAGAGTGGAACCTGCCTACTGGCTTGGCAAATATTCGGACATGCCGCATATCCTGGCATTCCTGAATCTTGACTACAAGGTTATCTTTCAGGTGCTTGAAACGGACAGGGAGGTGACACCCCTGCTGAGTCCTTTCGCCACAGCCTTTGAGAACAAGGCGATGGAACAGCTGGAAGGTATGATAGGTACGCTTAGAGTGAACACGTCAAGGCTGGCCACCAAGGAATCGTACTGGATTTTCCATCGTGACGGGGATGACTTTGACCTGAAAGTGTCCGACCCCAAACATCCGAGCTATCTCCTCATTGCCAACGACCCGGAAATGGAAAGCATCATCGGCGCACTTAACGCCCTTATCCTGAACCGCCTCGTTACCCGTGTGAACAGCGGACAGGGAAAGAATGTGCCGGTCTCCATCATCGTGGATGAGCTGCCGACCCTCTACTTCCATAAGATTGACCGCCTGATAGGTACGGCTCGCTCAAACAAGGTCGCCGTGACTCTGGGATTTCAGGAACTGCCACAGCTGGAAGCGGACTACGGAAAGGTCGGCATGCAGAAAATCATCACCACCGTCGGCAACGTCGTCAGCGGTTCAGCCAGAGCGAAAGAAACGCTGGAATGGCTGTCAAATGACATCTTCGGCAAGGTAGTTCAAATGAAGAAAGGTGTGACCATTGACAGAGACAGGACTTCCATCAACCTGAATGAGAACATGGACAACCTTATTCCTGCCTCAAAGATATCGGACATGCCGACAGGATGGATTTGCGGACAGGTAGCAAGGGATTTCGTAAAGACCAAAGTCGGTACCGGGGACACCATGGACATCCAGAAAGCAGAGGAATTCAAGACCTCGAAATTCTTCTGCAAGACTGACTTCAACATGGAAGAAATAGCAAAAGAGGAAAAGGAATACCAGGAACTGCCCAAGTTCTATCACTTCAAGTCGCGTGACGAACGGGAACGCATCCTGTACGCCAACTTCAACCAGGTAGCCGAGGACGTGAACAAAATGGTGAAGGATCTCCAGCAGTTCTTCAAGAAATAAAAGAGTGTAACAATAAAAAGGTAATTATGAAGAAGAGAATTTTCAAGAAAGCCGGATTTTTTCTGGCACTGGCATTGGTGATGGCCGCATCGACAGCCACAGCCCAAAACAGGCATTTCCGTATGTCTTTACTGAAGCCCGACAAAGACAGCGCATTTGTGTGTGACGTTACGGCAAAATATGAAAACGGTGTGTTCGTGAAATACACAGGCTGCACCATATTCCCATACACAAGAACAAAAGAGGCTAAGGTTAGGGTTTCCATCGATGGGGATGAGATTCCACGATTCCTTCAGTTTCTGGAGGCCGTAAAGACAAAGTTCAGCGAATGGGATAGCATAGCGAGAGCAAACCGTGTCAGGGCTTTCCAGAAAAGGATGCCCGTTGAACTGAAGTCAAAGGGTGGTATCTGGTCACTCTATTACGTTGAGGGGAAACCGCCAAGAAGTTCCTTTGACATGGACAGGCAATGGGTGGTGCTGATTCCATTCTTCTCAGTTGACAAAGACGGAATTTCCTGTGTCGAATGGAATACCGGCAAACTCGAATACTATAGCAGAGGTGGATTGCATAGTCTCGGAAATGACGTTGAAGTGGAAAGATGTGAAGGAGGTACTTTCAAATTCAAGTCGCCAGAGGAAATACAGTCTCTCATAGACTGCTTTTCCGTCAGTACAGGCAATTCCCCCAAAAGCACCTCAGACCTCTTCAAATAAGATCTGAGGTGTTGGGGAGAAACCTGCCTGGAAAGCCAGATGGCCTTCGGGCAGGTTTCTTTAATTGTTATTGGGGCTGTTCCTCTGTTTCCTTGAATTTTTCCTTATACCACGCTGCCTGATAGATGTCTTTCTCGACGTATTTGTTCAACCTCTTCGTAAGCTTGTTTGTACGAACAGACGTGGAAATGAATTCTATCGTCTCTAAGTTAGAATGGTCGTAGTAGAAACTAATCTGGTGTTTCAGTGCCCTGTATGCAAGCTCAATACTACTTGTCAAGCAAAACAACGCAATGTCGTTTTCTCTGACAAACCATTTTTTCGTCCTTGAACCAACAACGTCAAGATGAAGCTTTAAATGCCTTGGGATAGCATCATAGCTAACATGAAATTCATAAGTTGCCATATCATCTATCTCGTCGATGGCATAGGGGTATTCAGGAAAGATTTCCATAAGTCCGATAATATCCTTTACTCCCAGCTCATCATCAGAAATCTTATAACACCGGCATTGGGTTCTGAAAGCATTGTCGGAAATTTCGATAATACTGTTTTGTTGCGCCAATAACACTCCACGGGTGATTATCCCTTTTGGGCGGACTTCAATAATCCTGCCAAGAACCTTATGCAACTTATCATTATAGGAAGCAAAAGTACAAGGGTTACCCCAGGGTATAAACATACGAGAGGTGTTGGACTGAAGATTCCGTTGACAGGTAAGAAGCTCAGAATAAACAGGTTTAAACATCTGCTTCAACTCGCCCAGTTCCTTAACCCCTGATGCAAGGTTCTGATTTTGCTTTCTCAATGCCTCCATCTCGTAGAGGAATATACTCTTGTTATGCCGCCGTCGGTGTATTATTTCCCGGACATCTTTATATCTATAGATGACCCATAGAACAGCCTTGTTTAATAAATAAATTAGAAACAAAAGCGAGGACAAGACTAAGGCAGGAAAAGTGAACCAAAACCAGTTGGAATCTGTAATGCTTAAAATAGTCTTTATCATACCTCTCTGTCTTTAGTCTTTAAGCAATATTTCTCCTTAAACCCGCTCATCTTGTCGGCAGCCCGGAAAAACACCTTTTGGTGCGATGGAATAACAATCTTCTCCCCCGTTGCCGGATTTACCCCATTCCTTGACGGCATGGTTCTCACTCCGAAATGCCCGAAATCGGGGATGTTCACATCTTCACTCTGTACGGTCTCTCCGATAATACCCAAAACGGCATTGACGAATCTGGCAGTATCTGCCTTTGTCTCACTCAAATTCTCGGCAACTGCCGCAATTAACTGTGTCTTATTCATATCTATAATCAATAAAGTAAATAATTCCGTTACAGTCCCATTCTGTCATATCTTGGAAGGTCGTATTGACGAATAATCTTGCTGCATTCTCTGACATAGGTGTCACTGGTCGCATAACCGCATTCCTTGATGGCAAGCAGCCAGTTGAACCAGTCATCTTCACCATATTGCCGACATCTTCTATACCTGTTACCCATCAGTATCTCTGAATGGTACTCAATACTCTCGAACACGTCTTCAAAAACACAGAACTTCTCATTCTTCCTGTCATCATCATAGACGCTGTACGGCCTTCCCTCAGCAAGCCACCTTGCACTGGCCTTAATGCCAAAATAGTTGTTGTCATTAACTGCCAATCGACTTTGCCCCCAGTTGCTTTCCAGTGCCATCTGCGCCAGCGTGACACTGGCAGGAATCCCGAACCGCTTCTGCTCTTCCATGGCAGCAGCTGCATATTTCTCTATAAAGACATGCCTGGCAGAGTCCGTAAGTCCGTCTTTTTTCAAAGCGTCAGCACATTCCTTGCGGATATTCCTTATAGCCTTCAGCAACAGATAGGGATCCATGAGTTCCCCATTATAACGACAGGTGATATGAAGATGTTCACCCGTGGAACGCCCTGTTGAACCTGTAATGCCCACGACATCCCCCGCAAGCAGACTCTCATTCTCCACGGCGATAACCCTTGACAAGTGGCAATAGCTTACAAGGTAACTGCCATGTCTAAGAACAACATAGTTTCCTGACCTGGAGTCGGAACTTATCTTCTCCACCGTACCATCAAACATGGCCATCACATTCTCATTACGAGCATACAGATCAAGACCATTATGACGAGCTGATTTTCCCGTAAAAGGATCCCGGCGCATTCCAAAGGAAGAGTTAATCTTAATGTGGTCTAGAGGATATGATACGCTCAGGTATCTGTCTATCCAATAATCCCGGCTGTTTTCCTGGCAGATGACAGGAAGAGGGGTCAGTATCAACGAGAAGACCAAAACGAAAAAATATTTCATGCTGCCTTACATGTAGTTCTATAAATTATATTGAAATACCGATGCAAAGATAGGCGCAAAAATAGAATTATTCGAGTATTTACGGCAAAAGTTCTATATTTTAACATAATATTCACCGTATTTCTATATAGAAAGTGTTAAATTTCTAATTATCTTAAAGAAACTGTTTGCCATATGAGTCTTTTGACGTACCTTCGCAACGAGATTATAAAACAACAAGTATGAACAAGAGCACTTTCACTGAAAAGGAAATCCCATATAATAAACTAGAGGAATATGGGCTGACACATCAGATGGTGGATGACTTTCCCCAGAATGTAATGAGAAAATTACTGAATGGTGGTTTCACCCCCATCCTTCCACTGTCTATGAAAACAGATAATGACCAGTATGACCTCATGGCCAGAATAGCACTTCGTAGAGGACAGTCAGGCGAGATTAATGTTCTCCTGAAGACCAAAATAGAACCAGGAAGCATTAACCTCTATTCGGAAGAACAGCAGGAAGTCCTAAAAAAAGGAAAGGTAATCATGGCAGACTCTCCTTCTGACCTGATTAGCGGTGAGAAAAACGGATTATGCTTTGTCCAATTTGACGAGGAAACAAATCAGGTTCTCAGTGTTCCGACCTATGCCATCGGACAGAACATAAGGACATTGGCAGACACTTTTGGCCTGGATTATGAGGTTATCAAGAACCTCCAGAACGGAGAACCCCAGTCAGTTGAATGGGATACAAAGGAGGGAAACAGGGAATCCTTGGCATTTGGCATAGATCTCAAAGAGGAACTGGGAATCAGAATTGTGAATGGTGGAATAAAGGAATGGATGGAAGACGCAAAGGATTTCAAGGAAAAGTATAATTTCGGCATCTATGGTGTGTGGATATCCGATGAAAAAGGTGTTTCTGGTAAATATGTCCCGGAAGAGGAATATACCGAAGAAATCCAGGCTGAACTACAAAGGGCTGGCAATAGAAACCGTGCAGGAATGCAGATGGGTTCCATGAAAATGTAATTATTCACGTATTATCATCAATATAACAATATAGAAATATGGAAATAATCGGATTTCACTCAGAGAGTGAGCTTATTGACCTGCTACAGGAAAACAAAATCAATCATCTGGATTTTGTCACTCACTTGACTCCAGAATTATCTGATGAGTTCACGAACTTCTGTTCTGACCAAGAAATAGAAAAAGATGAAAGCGCTGCTATTTTGTTTTTAGAGGAAAGACAACGCATATTCAATGAAGCTTTTGAAACAAGTGACGTTTAAAAACAATATTTGCCATATTAACTCTCTAGGACGTAATTCAAGTACACTCTTTAAAACTAAAACTCAGGTAGCCCTTCGCAGTTGATGCGCGGGGCTTTTTTTCTCAAATTACTTGGTTATTTGAAAAATTTCCACTAACTTTGTATCTGAAAAGCTGTAGCTAACTAAAGTTTCCCACTTGCAAATAGCTTGCCCTTAAAGTCTTAAAAATCAAGAGAGAAGGAATGTCCAAAAGTTTTTGTATCTTTGTAGTGCAAATAAATCATTGATACATAAACAATTAAACATTCCTTATATGTTTGCAAAATTAAACAAAATCGGAGAGTTGACCAAGATTTTAAGTGTTAAAAGTGAGACTTGTGACTCAATTATGCACTTCATGGCGTGTTTTTGCATAGGAAGAATCCTTTCCAAACATTCTTTGGACAAGATGCGGGGTCGGGACATGGTGGAACAGATTCTGGCCATGATGGTTTTCCGTATTCTTGGTGAGTCCATAGGCTTCATGTCCAAAACGAAGTTCTACGGCATTCTTGAAGTTGGCAAGAATTGCTTCTACCGTTTGCTTGCCCGTCCAGAAATGGACTGGCGTATTCTGCTTCTTTCCATGGCCCGGCGTTTTCATAGCATAGTACGCAAGGAAAAGGCAGAGGAGACAAATGCGCCCAAATGCTATATTATCGATGACACGACCGTGTCCAAAACAGGATTGCACTTCGAAGGTCTAAGCCGTGTCTTTGACCATGTCCTCGGCAAATGCGTCCTTGGTTACAAGTTGCTCATTCTGGCATTCTTTGACGGGCGCAGCACATACACCGTAGACTTGTCCATACACCGGGAGTCCGGAAAGAAGGGGAACTATAGCCTGTCAAGGGAGGAACGTTCCATGCAGTTCCACAAAGAGCGTATTGAAGGCAAACCGGACTATGAGCGCTTCAAGGAGCTGGATACCAAGAAGAGTGACAATGTGGTAAGAATGATAGAAAGGGCCTATAAGGGTGGTATTCGTGCCACTTACGCACTGATGGACACGTGGTTTGTAAAAGCGCCTTTGGTTTGCGCTGTCAGGAAGATAGGCGGCGGAGCCGTACATGTCGTAGGCCGTCTTGCTATGGGAAAGGATAGGTATGCAGTCGGTTCACGACGTTACAATGTCCATGAGCTCATAGCCCTGCATGAGCGTGAGGCCGTTGTGTGCCGCAAGTACAAGTGCATGTATTTCGAGCAACGGGTGATGATGGGGGATACATGTGTGAAGATCTTCTTCATCAGAGTCGGCAGAAATAAAAATTGGGATGCAATAGTCACAACGGACACCCACATGAAATTCGTGAAAGCATTTGAGATATACCAGATACGATGGAACATAGAGGTATTGATAAAGGAATGCCGGCAATATCTTGGACTTGGCTCATACCAGGGCACGGATTTCGACGAACAGATTGCCGACTGCACGCTCTGCCTTATGACACACATGGTATTGACATTGGGACAGAGGTTCAACGAGTATGAGGCTCTTGGAGAGTTGTTCCGTGCGACAAGGCGAGAAATGTTCGAACTCACACAATGGCGTCGTACACTTGAGATCATCAAGAATCTGCTTAACGTGTTGGCAGTAAAACTCTGCATCAATGTGGCTAATACCATGGAGAATTTGATGCAAGGTACACAAGCCGTCAGCGAACTCGAGGCAATTTTGAGTGTCTTGTCCCCCTCTGAGGCCGCGGTTACGCGCTAACACAGCGCGTTAACTTCTATTTGCGAAATGTTAATAGATTGTCAATCAGTATATTGCAATGTTTGATTATTCGCGAAAGCCGGTAAAATGGCAAGTGGGAAACTTTAGTAGCTAATATGGCATTGAAAGAATTCAGAGTAATAATTGCCGGTTCCCGTAACTATAATGACTACGAGAAACTAAAAGAGAGGTGCAATACGTACCTCTCCAATAAGTTGTCTGACCCTGAAACATGCGTTGTCATCGTATCAGGAGCCGCAAAAGGGGCTGATGCCCTCGGCGAGAGATATGCAATGGAGAATAACCTGCCTATTGAACGCTATCCGGCAGATTGGGAACATAATGGTAGGGCAGCAGGCCCTATCAGGAATCGGCAAATGGCAGAAATAGCCAATGCTTTGATTGCTTTTCCCATCGGTGAGAGCCGGGGCACGAGAAACATGATCAAACTTGCCCAAGAGAAAGGACTATTAGTCAGAATAGTAGAACAAACAATATAGAATATGAAAAAAATAATACTTCTATTGATTCTTGGGGTATCTTTGTCTGCATCCGGACAGACCACAAACACAGAGAAATCACTTTCACAAAATGATTCGCTAACTTGGGCTGGAACCAAATGGCTTGAACAAATAGAACTTGACCTATCCCTAAAAGAAAGGTACAAACTTTATCCTACCCAAAATATGTATAACTTCCTTCTCTTAGATACCAAAACTGGACAGATAGAGCAAATTCAATGGTCTATGAAATCTGAAAACGAAATACATTCTACAATAAACAATGTAGACCTGACATATGGGCAAGGATATGGTTCACGTAGCTTCGAATTAATTCCGACACAAAACATGTATACATTTCTTCTTGTGGATAAGACCACTGGAAGAATATGGCATGTACAATGGGGACTGGAAAGTAGTAAACGTGGTATCTGGAAAATCTACTAAAAATGACATTCAGTGAAGTCCGCAGGGCAATAGCCCTAATTCACCAGGCTCAGAAATGCGACACCTTGCCGCTTTCTGACTTCTATTCCCTCTTGTGCATACAATTGGGAACTGAAGGTAATGATACAGACCAAGCTTTGGAAATGGCCATGTCTGAGGAATATATAGGACTCGTAGATAGTGGAACAAGAATTATATTCCATATCTAATAAGGAATTATATAGTAATTTTGGCAGAAAAGCAATCTTTCTTTATTTAAAGGCAGTTCGGGGGATTGAGGAAAATCAGGGTTACGGATAAGAGACGGTTCTCAATTCCACGTTCTGCATCAAATTGCTTTCAAAGAACTCCGACTCAGAGCCA
>JAEEGJ010008508.1_pt1 | contig 28233 bp, 30 predicted proteins | sample 8958761 | NCBI WGS metagenome assembly JAEEGJ01 (sample SAMN16246546, study PRJNA631951) | gut metagenome | biome: gut microbiome; feature: rumen; material: RS-attached | host: Bos | place: Iran: Karaj | collected 2018-10
CTTGGAGACAAGGTAGGTATTAAAAGATACGGTAATTTCTTCCTTCCAATGGATGAGACTTTAATTCTTTGCGCCATCGATTTATCAAATCGCCCATATTTAGTCTTTGAATCAGAGTTTAAAAGCGATTCAGTTGGTTATTTTGATACACAGATGGTTAAGGAGTTCTTCTATGCAATTTCTTACTCAGCTAGTATGAACCTCCACCTAAAGAAGATGTGGGGCGAGAACGACCACCACATTATTGAGGCTATGTTTAAGGCCTTTGCAAAAGCCCTTGATGAGGCGGTTTCAAAGGATAGCCGTATAACTAATGTATTATCTACTAAGGGAAGCTTGTAATTATAAGTGCTTATTTGTGAAGTTAGCATTTTAGCGTTACAAACTACTTAGTATTACTAAATAATAAAAATATAGCGAGGATTTTAAAATGAGATTATACCCAGCAATAGATATTAAGGATGGCAAATGTGTCCGCCTAAAGAAGGGCCTTTTTAATGAGGTCACAGTTTATTCTGATAAGCCTTACACAATTGCTAAGGAATTTGAGAAGGCTGGTGCAAAGTTTATACATGTTGTTGACCTAGACGGTGCCTTAAAGGGCTATAGAGTCAATGCCAAGGCTATTAAGGAAATCGTTGATAGCGTTAGTATTCCTGTAGAGCTTGGTGGTGGCGTTAGAAGCCTTGAAAACATCAAGGAAGTGCTTGATTTAGGAGTTTACAGAGTTATCATTGGTACTAAGGCTGTAGAAAATCCTGAATTTATTAGAGAGGCCATCAAGGAATTTGGCCCTGATAGAATCGTAGTTGGAGTAGATGCTAAAGACGGTTTAGTAGCTATTGAAGGCTGGGAGAAGTTATCTGATCAGACAGCCCTTAGCCTATGCCTTTCAATGAAGGAGATGGGTGTTGAGAATATCGTCTACACTGACATCTCAAAGGATGGCATGCTTGTAGGCCCTAATGTAGAGCAGACTAAGCTTTTATCTGACAAGACTGGTATTAACATTATCGCTTCCGGCGGTATGTCTTGTATGGAGGATTTAGAAAATGTATCTAATGCCGGCATCCATGGAGCAATCATTGGAAAAGCTATCTATGAAAAAAGAATTGACCTTGCCGAGGCTGTGGCAAAGTATGAGTCTTTTGATGCATTTTCAAAGGAAAGCAAAAAGGAAGTAATTAGTAACTTAAACTGGTCAGATTGTAAGCTTGATGATAAGGGCTTAATTCCAGTAGTAGTGCAGGATTACGTCAATAACGAGGTCTTAATGCTTGCCTATATGAACGAGGAGGCCTTTAATAAGACTTTAGAGACTGGCCTTATGACTTACTATTCAAGAAGCCGTGATGAGCTCTGGACTAAGGGTCTAACATCAGGTCACCTTCAGTATGTAAGTTCTCTTGATATTGACTGCGATTGCGACACAATTCTTGCTAAGGTAAGACAGGTTGGAGCAGCTTGCCACACTGGAAATAAGTCTTGTTTTTACAGAAACTTCTTTATAAGAAATATTTAGAGACTTCCCTTTAATTGCAATAAAATATGAGTTATAATACCATCTAGAGTAAATTTATTTAAATCTAGGTGGTATTTTTATGTCTACTAAATTAATTATTACTAGTTACAATAATAAATTAATCAGTGCGAAATACGTAGATGATGAGATTAAGAGTCTAACGGTATGCGACAATGAGCATAACATCTCCGATATTTTTATTGGTCGTGTGGAAAATGTTGTAAAGTCCATTAACGCTTGCTTTATTGAATTTAGCAATAAGCAGAAGGGCTATTATGCATTTTCAGAAAACAAAGATCACATCTTTTTAAATAATAAGAATAACGACTTGCCAAACATCGGGGACAAGATTCTAGTTCAGGTAAAGAATCCACCTCATAAGACAAAGCCTCACACGCTTAGTTCTAAGCTTGAGATTCCTTATAAATATCTGGTTTTATCAAGGGACGTAGATGGGGTTTTAGTTTCAAAAAAGATTAAGAATGATGAAAATGTTTCTAACTGGGCAGCTAGTCTAGCCTATGAACTAAAGCTTATGAATGAAGAGCTAGTTAGGGAACTGGGGGCTGACTTTAAGGACACAAGGTCTAAGCTTAGTTACGGCTTTATTATTAGATCTAATGCGGTTAATGCAAATCTTACGGAGCTAATAGATGAGGCGAAACATTTGCATAATACTTATAAGGAAATCCTAAAGATGGCAATACATGGTCTTTTTTATACAAAAGTTTATGAGTCGCTACCTAGCTACATTACTGAGGTTAACCACTTAGTGGCGGAAGAAGATTTTGAACTTGTGACGGATAATAAAGAGGCTTTCAGCCTTATTAAGAATAACTGCAATCTATCTGATACAAGACTTCGCTTTTATGAGGATAAGCTGCTGCCACTATATAGCTTATATTCTATAAAACACAATATTGATGAGGCCTTAAGGCGTCAGGTTTGGTTAAAATCTGGTGCATACCTTGTAATTGAGGAGACGGAAGCCTTAACGGTGGTGGATGTTAACTCTGGTAAATTTGTTCCAAAAAAGGGTAAGGACAAAGATTTATCAAATTATAATGTTAATATTGAGGCTGCAAAGGCTACTCTTACTCAGTTAAGGTTAAGAAATATCTCCGGCATTATTATTGTTGATTTTATTAATATGAAGGATGAGTCCCTAAATGAGGACTTATTAAAATACCTTAAAAAGGAAGCTAAAGACGATGAAGTGGGGGTAAGAATCGTCGATATGACTAAGCTTGGGCTTGTGGAAATTACAAGAACTAAGCAGGGTCAAACATTAAAAGAAAGAATGGGACTAGAAAGAAATGAAGAATTACGAGACTAACTACAAGAAAATTACTGATTATTTTGACAAGCATGAAGGGGCAAAGAAAGCGCTTATATTCCTATATCGATTTTTGATTATACCTTTTGTAATCGCTTACTTTTTCCTTTTGTTTAATTCTATTTATACAAAGGCTTCTTATCTTGTGATTGCAAAGCTTATTATTGTGCCAGCTACAACTTTTGTGGTGATTTCAATTTTAAGACTTGCCCTTGATGCTAGAAGACCTTACGAAATCTATGACATTAAGCCAATTATTGAGAAGAAAAAGAAGAGACAGTCAATGCCAAGTAGACATGTGCTTAGTGCCACACTTATTGCAGGCTGCGCTATGTATATTAACCCATTTCTTGGTATTGCCTTAATTATACTTACAGTTATTATGGCCATTACAAGAGTTTTGGCAGGAGTACATTTTGTAAAGGATGTAGTCGTAGCAATTATTATTGGAATTCTAAGTTCTTATATAGGACTTTGGATTTTATAAATAGCGGGCTAATTAGCTAGTTGCTTATATTAGCGCTGCGAAAAGTTTTAGTTTTTTTAATTTAGATAAAAGCTAAACTATAATTACTTACTTAGGAATACTTGAATAAGGGGGATTTTATGAAAAATGTGAAAATTGCCTATATTGGCGGTGGCTCAAAGCTTTGGGCAAGAGTGTTTATGTACGACTTAGCTCTAGTAAAGGATTTTACTGGAGAAATCGGCCTCTACGATATTGATTTAGAGGCTGCAAAGAGAAACAAGGAAATTGGTGCAAGAATTAATGAATCTAAGGATTGTATTAACAAATGGGATTATAAGATTTATGAAAATCTTAAGGACTGCCTAAAGGGTGCTGATTTTGTAGTGATTTCTATACTTCCTGGTACTTTTAATGAGATGCGATCAGATGTACATTTGCCTGAAAAATATGGAATCTATCAGTCTGTAGGGGATACTGCGGGTCCTGGTGGCGTACTTCGTGCTATGCGAACAGTGCCTATTTATGAGGGTTTTGCAAAGGCTATTAAAGAGATTTGTCCAACGGCTTGGGTTATTAATTTTACTAATCCAATGACAATTTGCACAAAGACTCTTTATGATGTTTTCCCTGAAATCAAGGCTTTTGGTTGCTGTCATGAGGTTTTCCATACACAGGACTTCCTATGTGACGTTTTAAAGGAAGCTAAGGGAATTCGCCCAAATAGAGACGAAATCTACACTGAAGTTTCTGGCATTAATCACTTTACTTGGATTAGCTCTGCAAAGTACAAGGACATGGAGATTATGGACTATCTTGATGATTTTATTAATAAGCACTTTGAGGAGGGCCACTACGAGCATGGGGATGCAAACCAGTATAAGACTGACCCTTTTGCCTATGCTAATAAGGTGAAAATGGATCTCTATAGAAGATATAAGACTCTAGGGGCAGCAGGAGACCGCCATCTAGTTGAATTTGTAAACAATAACTGGTATCTAAAGAATAAAGAATGCGTGGATAGCTGGAAATTTGCCCTAACAAGCATTGACTTTAGAATTAATCAGGCCAATGAAAAAATTGAGGAATCCATTAAGATTGCTAAGGGCGAGCATCCAATTGAGGTTAAGAAGTCTAGCGAAGAGGCCGTAGATATTATGAGTGCAATTCTTGGCTACGGCAAAAAAATTAGTAATGTAAACCTAATTAATGAGGGGCAGATGCCACAGTTAAAGCTTGGAGCAGTAGTAGAGACTAATGCTATATTTACTCATGATAGCGTTAGACCAATTATGGCAAAGCCTTTAAACAACTCAGTAATTAGCCTTGTGGAGCGTGCCTCTGAAAATGTAGAGACTTTATATGAAGGTATTAAAAATCGTGACTTTAAAACAATCTTTGCTTCCTTTATGAATCAGGGACTTTGTTCTAATCTTGATTTGGCTTCTGGTAAGGATTTATTTAAGGAAATGTGCCTTAATACCTCTAAATATTTAGAAGAATACTATAATTTAGAAGAATTAAAGTTATTGTAAAGAAAATATGTTGACATACCACTATATTTGATATATATTATTATAGTATGCCGCTCAGTTAGGATACAAGTGGATTTTTCTTTATGAATATCCCTCCAAAACTGGCGAGTAATTTATTAGGAGGTGCCATATGTACGCAATTATCGCAACAGGTGGTAAGCAGTATACAGTTTCTGAAGGTGACGTAATCAACGTTGAGAAGCTTTCAGTTAACGCTGGTGATACTGTAACATTTGACCAGGTTCTTTTCGTTAACAACGGTGAGGCTAAGGTTGGCGAGCCAACAGTAGCAGGCGCTACAGTTACTGCTTCAGTTATTGAAGAAGGTAAAGAAGCTAAGGTCGTAGTTTACAAGTACAAGAGAAAGACTGGATATCACAAGAAGAATGGTCACAGACAGCCATTTACTAAGGTTAAGATCGAAAAGATCAATGCTTAATTAGTTGAGGGTGTTTATCCATGACTTTAGTAGACTTATACAGAGATGGTAAATCTCAGGAGATTGTAGGGTTTAAGGTTTCTGGACATGCTGGTTTTGCCGAAGCCGGTGAAGATATAGTTTGTGCAGCAATTTCAACACTTACAATTAATACAGTAAATTCCATTGAGGCATTTACTACTGATAAATTCGATTTAAATACTGATGAAGACGGTGCTTTAATTGAATTAAAGATGTCCTCTATCAGTAATGAGACAAGAATTTTATTACAGGCATTTGAGTTAGGTATGAATTCAATAGCTAGTGACAATGCCCAATACTTATTGATTAATATCAAGGAGGTGTAATGACTATGATGAATTTGAACCTTCAGTACTTCGCTCATAAAAAGGGTGTTGGTTCTACAAAGAACGGTAGAGATTCAGAATCTAAGAGATTAGGTGCTAAGAGAGCTGATGGACAGTTTGTTTTAGCTGGTAATATTCTTTACAGACAGCGCGGAACTAAGATTCATCCAGGTGTTAACGTAGGTCGTGGTAACGATGATACATTATTCGCACTTGTTGATGGACGTGTTAAGTTCGAAAGAAAGGGTAGAGATAAGAAGCAGGTTTCTGTTTACCCAGTTGCTGAATAATATTATTATTAGAAGCGTAAGTAAAGTGGCTCCAAGTCTTCGGATTTGGAGCTTTTTATTTGATTTTTATACATTTGATATATTGTTTGTAACGTGGTATTTTTATATCAGGTTTTAAGCCAGTAAGCATTCTTATTTATTGAATGCACGTGGAGGTTATATATGTTTGCTGACAGAGTTAGAATCTTCATCAAATCAGGTAAGGGTGGCGATGGTCACGTTTCTTTTAGACGTGAGTTATACGTTCCTGCCGGCGGACCAGATGGTGGTAACGGCGGCCATGGTGGAGACATTATTTTTCAAGTTGACAAGGGTTTAAATACTCTTGGTGATTTCAGACACAATGCTAAATACGTGGCTGAAAGTGGTCAAGAAGGTGGAAAGAAAAGATGTACTGGAAAGGACGGAGAGAATTTAGTAATCAAGGTTCCAGAAGGTACTGTAATATATGATGACGCATCAGGCAAAGTAATTGCTGATATGTCAGGCGATAATCAATGTGAGACTATTCTTAGAGGTGGTCGTGGCGGTAAGGGTAATATGAATTACGCAACTGCTACAATGCAGGCTCCTCAGTACGCTCAGCCAGGTCAGGATGCCCAGGAATTATGGGTAAGACTTGAGCTTAAGTGTATTGCCGATGTAGGTTTAGTAGGTTTCCCTAATGTAGGTAAGTCTACATTCCTTTCAAGAGTAACTAATGCTAGACCAAAGATTGCTAATTACCATTTCACAACTCTTAATCCAAACCTTGGTGTTGTTGATGTAGAGGGTGGTCGTGGTTTTGTAATCGCTGATATTCCTGGACTTATTGAAGGAGCTTCAGAGGGTGTTGGTTTAGGTCATGAGTTCTTACGTCACATTGAAAGAACTAAGGTTATTATTCACATCGTAGATGCTGCATCTACTGAAGGACGTGATCCTATTGCTGATATTAAGGCAATCAATAAGGAATTAGAGAACTACAATCCAGATCTTTTAAAGCGTCCACAGGTTATTGCTGCTAATAAGATTGATGTTATCTTTGATGATGGTGAAAATGACCCAATCAAGTCTTTAAAGGATGAATTCGAACCTGCAGGTATTAAGGTATATCCTATGTCTGCAGTAACTGGTAAGGGTGTTAAGGACCTTCTCTGGGCTGTTAGAGAATTACTTGATAACTTCAAGGATGAACCAGTTGTCTTTGAAAGAGAAATCTCTGAAGAAGAAATGTTTGATAATCCTAATGAAGCATTTGAAATATACTTTAATGAAGAAGAGAATATGTACATCATTGAAGGCCCACGTATTGATAAGATGCTTGGTTATACTAACCTTGAATCTGAAAAGGGCTTCGACTTCTTCCAGAAGTTTATGAAGACAAGCGGCGCTATTGATAAGTTAGAGGAATTAGGTATTGAAGAAGGCGAGACTGTAAGAGTCGGCGATTACCTACAATTTGATTATTATAGAGCTTAAGTAAATAATACATTTTTAATAGACTATATTTGAATTAGGAGGATTAGCTAAGATTATCTTAGTTAAAATGATTATGACAAGTAAACAAAGAGCTTACCTTAAAGGTCTTGCTATGAATATCGATCCTATTTTCCAGTTTGGTAAGAATAGCCTTACACCTGAGAATACAGCAGCTATTGCTGAAGCCCTTGAAAAGCGTGAATTAATTAAGATTCATGTTCTTCAAAACTGTGCAGATGACCCTAAGGCCATTGCAGCTATTGTTGCTGAAAGAACTAGATCTGAAGTTGTTCAGGTTATTGGAAAGAAGATTGTTCTATACAAGGAATCTAAGGATCACAAAAAAATTGAGCTTCCAAAGGCAAGAAAAGAGGCAAAATAATGGCAACTGATAATGTTATTGGTATAATGGGTGGAACTTTTAATCCAATTCATCTTGGACATCTTGAATTAATTAAGGCTGCACATGAGCAGTTTAATCTTGATAAGATTTTAGTTATGCCTAGCGGCACACCAGTTTATAAGAATCAATCTGAAATTGTGGATGCAAAGCACCGTTGCAATATGGTAGAGCTTGCAATTAAGGATTATGATTATATGGAATTATCTACTATCGAAATCGATAGAAAGGGTAATACTTATACCGCTGATACATTACGAGAAATTGCCTCAGATTACGATAAGATTTATTTTATTATCGGGGCAGATTCCCTTTTTGCCATAACTGATTGGTATAAGCCTCAGTACATTTGCGCACATTGCCATCTATTATGTGCCAACAGAGATGAATATGAGGTGGAAGAGCTTAATCGTCAAAAGAAATTATTAGTTTCTAAATACGATGCTAAAATTGACTTTATAAAATGTGATTCTATTCCTTTTAGTTCAACAGAAATCAGAAATAGAGTTAAGGAAAACAAATCAATTACTGATATGGTTGGTCGCGAAGTTGAAAATTACATTAAAGATAACAACTTGTATATTTAGACTAGATTGGAGTATAAATGAATAATGCTTATATCGAAGAAATCAGAAACAAAGTAGAAATAGCACTTGAAAAGGATCCTATGCGTTTTAAACATTCTATAGGAGTTGCAGATACTGCAGCTTGCCTTGCTATGCGCTATAACTCTGACATGGAGAAGGCTTATATCACAGGCTTATTACATGATTGCGCAAAATGTGTAGATGACGATTTAAAGATAAAAGAGTGCAGGGAGGCTAATCTAAGTGTTAGTCAGACTGAGCTTGAAAGCCCTTATTTATTGCACTCTAAACTTGGTGCACTTTATGCTAGAACTAAATACGGAATAGATGATCCAGAGATATGCTCTGCCATTGAATTTCATACTACAGGAAAGCCTAATATGTCTTTACTAGAAAAAATTGTATTTATTGCTGACTACATCGAACCTTATAGAAATAAGGCTTGGGATGTGGATATTATTAGAGGCCTTGCCTTTGAAGATATTAATGAAGCAGTATATTTTTGCTTAAAGGACACACTAGAATATCTTGAAAGCAAGAATAAGACAATTGATGTAATGACAAGCAAAGCTTATGCTTTCTATGCTAGTAATAGAGTGGAAGATTAATAGTAACTTATATGAGTTAAATTAGAGAATAAAAGAGAGGTAATTATGAGTTCAAATAGTTCTAAAGAAATGGCTAAAATCGCTGCTAATGCCTTAGCTGATAAGAAGGCTAGCGATGTAAAAATCATTGATATAAGTAATGTTTCTGTAATTGCTGATTACTTTGTAATTGGTAGTGCCACAAACATCAACCAGGTTCAGGCTTTAGTTGATAATGTAGAAGAACAGATGCATTTAGCTAACTACAAGGACCCAAGAGTTGAAGGTCATGGTAACTCAACATGGGTTTTAATGGATTTTGATGATATTATCGTTCACGTATTCTCAGAAGAGGATAGAGCTTTCTATAATCTTGAGAGAATTTGGAAGGACGGTAAGGAATTAGATCCTGCTAGTTTATAATTCTTGATAAATTTAATATGAATAAAAAAGAGACTATTTAGTATTACTAAATAGTCTCTTTTAAGTTACAAAACAATCTAAAGAATAAACAATTAATAATCAATGATCATTAAACGATATTCATTCTAATAAGGCCAATTACTTTACCAAGAATTTCGCAATCATCAACAATAATTGGATCCATAAAATCATTCTCTGGCTGAAGTCTTATATGACCGTTCTCCTTATAAAATCTCTTAACTGTAGCAGAATCATCTACTAAAGCAACAACAACTTCTCCATTAGCAGCTGTGCTTTGCTTCTTAACAATAATCTGATCCCCTTCATAGATTCCCATATTAACCATACTTTCACCCTTAACTGTGAGCATAAATGTCTCTTCGTTAGGCAAATATTCAGATGGAATAGGGAAGTAGTTAGATACATTCTCAACAGCAAGTAATGGCTGACCTGCAGCTACCTGTCCAAGAATTGGAACGTTAACAACCTCACGTCTAACTAAATTAAAATTGTCATCAATAATCTCAATAGTTCTTGATTTAGATGGATCTCGTCTAATATAACCGTTCTTCTCTAATGTCTCTAAATGAGCATGTACTGATGATGTTGACTTTAAATTAACCGCAGCACATATGTCACGTACTGAAGGTGGATATCCCTTATTAAGTATCTGGCTCTTGATATACTCAAGTATCTCTGTCTGCTTAGCAGTTATTCTCCCGTATGCCATAATAAGCCTCCTATCTAATAGTTTTCATTAATCTTTTAAATAATTGTATCACACGTTCATAAAAATTACAAACAGAAATTCGGAAAAAATGTTCGAAATTTTTGTTCGAATTTTATTGACAAACGACTGTTCGAATAATATAATCCAATTATAGAACAGCAGAACAGTTGTTCCAAACAAGCGTTTTAATCGATCTAAATGGGGGTTAAATTTATGAATATGACAAGAAGAAACTTAAAGGAAATTAGACCTAATAATTATATCAATAATAGAGAGGCAGCATTATCGAAAAGAACTATAGAAAGAAGAAAGAGAAGAGCTAGAAGATTAAGAACTATCTTTGGTATTAAGCTTTCTTTAATATCCTTTGCTGTTCTTATGATAACTGTTGTTACTATCGTAACATTTTTTAATATCAATGCTAAGGCTTCAGAAACTAATGAAGCTAAGATGACAACTAAGTACTATACAAGCATTGAAATTAAGAACAATGATACTTTATGGAATCTTGAAGACCAGTATAATAATGGCAATGAAAGCAAGAAAAACTACATTAACAATATTATGAAACTCAACAACCTAAACTCAGAGACAATTTATTCTGGTGAGAATTTAATTGTATATTACTACGGGAATTGATTACTAGGGGAATTAGATAGAGTTTATTAATCGATTATGTATCCTTAATCTGCTTAAATTCTAGTATTCTTAAGCCTTTGCTAGCCTTTGTTATATGGACTTTTCCCTAGGGGATTGATATAATAAACTAGATAAAATTATAAGAAGGTTATAGTATGAAATTCAACGAAATTAAAGAAATCAATGAACATATTGTTAGCTATTTAAATAGCAATAAGATTACTGATATGACAGCTGTCCAGGCACAGTCATTTAAACACATTTACAACAACAAGGATATGATTATTTGCTCTAATACAGCTACAGGTAAAACTTTAGCATATCTTTTACCTATAATTGCTAGATTAGACGCTAAATCTAACAATATACAAGCCTTAATTTTAGCACCTACTGGAGAACTTGCTTCTCAGATTGCAAAGGTTGCTAATGAGCTTTTAGAGTATGATGAGAAGCTTAATGCACAGTTTGTAGTGGGAGAGGCTAATATTAAGCGTCAGATCGAGCATTTAAAGAAGATGAAACCTGCTATTTTAGTTGCTACACCAGCTAGAGCGCTAGAACTTATTTCTTCTAAAAAGATTAAGGTTCATGAGGTAAAGACTTTTGTACTTGATGAATCAGATAGACTTCTTAATAAGACTTTTGAGACTACAATTAAGAATATTCGTAAGTCTTTAATGAAGAGAACACAGGTTTTATTACTTTCTGCAAGCATTAATAAGAAAACTAAGAATGAAGCTAAGGAGCTTTGCTTTAACCCAATTTATCTAGACATTAATGCCAATACAGCCAATGAATCTCAGGTACCTAAAACTATTAAACATTTTTACTTTTTCTCAGATCGTAGAGAAAGAATTGAGAATTTGAGAAAAATCATTAAGGCTGCAAAACCAGAGAAATGCATTATTTTCATTAATACAAAGTATGATCTAGATGAAAGCTACCAGAAGCTTCAATATCATAATTACAATGTAGCTTGTTTATCAAGTAATCAGGATTCACTTCAAAAGAAGAACACAATCGAAGGCTTTAAAACTGGTAAATACAACATTTTAATTGCAACAGATATTGCAGCACGTGGTTTACAGATTGATAATATAGATACGGTTATTAATGTTAATCTACCAGAGGAGAATGAAGAATACATCCATAGAGCTGGAAGATGTGGCCGTAATGGCAATAAGGGCACATGCATATCTATAATTACAGAGAATGAAGTCTCTAAAATTAAAAAGTATCAGAAGGCTTTTAACATAAACTTTATAGCAAAGAAATTATATCAAGGTAAGATTGTTGCAAAGTAATTATAAATAAACTAATTACTGATGAAGTCCTTACAGATTTAAATTACGAAATAAATATAAAAGAAAGATTAGCTGGTAAATGAAGATCAGGATATGAATTATCCTGGAATCTAGATTTTATCAGCTTTTTCCTTTATTTTACTTGCAATAAGAACTGAGCTTTGATATAATTATTTTAAGGGGTTAACTTCGTTAAACTGGACTTTAGCGAATAGATAACTATGAAGATAACTAGTGCTCTTTTATGTATTTAAGCCTGAAGTATTAATTTAACAGCTAATTTTATACAGATTCTAATTAGATTTAAAGGAGGTTTTTATGGCTACTAATAAGAATTACGTTGAGCAAATGAATAATAAATATGCAAAGCAATTAAAGGGTCTTTTAGATGAGATGCCAGACTTTTGTGTTGAATATTTTGATAGCTTAGAATTTAATAAGCAGGCAAGAACTAAGATTGCATATGCTCTTGATATTAAAGGCTTCTTTAAATATTTAATTGACGATACAAAGAAATTTGCAAATTATGATATAAAGGATTTTAGGGTTGAAGATCTTGATAAGATAACTGGTCAGGACATTTCTAATTATCTTAGATATATTAAATCCTACAATAGACACGGCAAGGATGTTTCAAACTCAGCTTCCTCAGCTAAGAGAAAGCTCTGCGCCCTACGCCGCTTCTACAACTACTACTTCCGATATGAGTTTATTAAGACTAATCCAAGCCTTAAGGTAGATATGCCTGTAATTCACGACAAACCAATTGTTCGAATGGAGCCAAATGAGGTTGCAGAGTTCCTTGATAACGTGGAATCAGGTAATAAATTAACTAAGAACCAGCTTGCTAAACATGAAAAGCTAAAGACAAGAGATTTAGCTCTTCTTACTCTCATGCTTGGCACAGGAATCCGTGTATCTGAGTGTGTTGGCTTAGATATAGACGATGTAGATTTTGACAATGACAGAATCCACATTTACCGAAAGGGTGGCGCTGAAAGCTTTGTTTACTTTGGTGATGAGGCTAGAGAAGCTCTCCTTGATTATATGGAGGAAAGAAAGCAATTAACTCCTAAGGAGGGCCATGAAAATGCACTGTTTATCTCAAGTAAGAACAGTCGCCTCTGCGTCCGTTCTGTGGAGCTTCTTGTAAAGAAGTACTCTCGTACTGTTACAACAGTAAAGCATATTACTCCTCATAAACTTAGAAGTACATACGGTACAAACCTATACCAGGAAAGCGGCGATATTTACCTCGTAGCGGACGTTTTAGGCCATAAGGACGTAAATACTACACGTAAGCATTATGCAGACCTTATTGACGAAAATAAACGTGCTGCAAGAAATATGGTACGATTACGTAAAGAAAAATAAGTAAAAAAAGCTTGCTAGTCTCCTAGCAAGCTTTAATTTTAATATTCTCTTATTGATAAATCTGTCTCCATTCCATATCACCTCGTTCAAGTGACTTAATAAGCAACTCTGCTGTTGCAAGATTAGTTGCTAAAGGAATGTTATACATATCGCACAATTCGCATATATTATTAGGATCTGGTTCATGCATTAAAGGACCTTCTACTTCTCTTAAGAAAATAACTAAGTCCAACTGATTATGTTCTATCTGAGAACATAGCTGCTGATCACCACCTAAGTGTCCAGCTAAAAATTTATGAACCGAAAGGTTAGTAGCTTCTTCTATTAATCTTCCCGTTGTACCTGTCGCAAATAACTGATTCTTATTTAAGATTCCCTTATATGCAATACAAAAATTCTGCATTAACTTTTTCTTGGAATTGTGTGCTATTAATCCAATATTCATACTACTACCTCATGACTTTTTATTTTATATACATTATACCAATTTTTTAAAGATATTTCATCCCTAAATTTAAAATTATACATTAATTTGTAATTAAAAAATTATTGATGGTAAAGCGGACATTCGGAATCCGCTTCGCTACTTCCTCATGAACGCAGTGGCACTTTGTGCCACCTGTCAGAAGGGGCTTTAACCCCTTCTGACACCAGTAAGCTTTATACCCCCGCTTAAAGCTTACGCTTTTGAAGCGGGGGATTGCTTACACTGCGTTCAATTAATATTAACCTTTAAAGTCTGGGGCAAATAAATCCTCGTCTCTTTCTACCTTAGTATGTAAGCCGATATTAAGTACTATACCCATTGATGTAAATACCGTAATAAGCGATGTAATACCACAACTAAAGAAAGGAAGTGGAATACCTGTATTAGGCAAAATCCAAGTAACAACACCTATATTAAAGAAGGACTGGAAACCTATATAGGCAGCTACACCGCAGCAAATCAGTCGCCCGGCAAAATTTTGCGCTTTCACAGCCGTTATTAGGCACTCTGCCACTATGGCAAAAATTAAGAATATAGTAAATGCCGAACCTACAAATCCAAGTTCCTCACCGATAACAGCAAAAATAAAGTCATTTTGTGCCTCGGCGATATAGCCTGCATTTTTTAAAGAAGAAGAATCATTATTATTTAAGCCCTTACCCGTTAGCTGACCCGAGCCAATAGCCTGAACAGCATAATACTGCTGATATGTATCATCATCAGAGCCATCATCCTCGTCATCATCGTCTGTTGAGTAGTTACTATCGATGAAAGTCATAATACGATTTCTTTGGTACTTCTTTAAAATTACCTGATTCTCATCAAGAATAATATAGGCAAGTAAGACCACAATTACTGGAATGACAACCATTAAGATCTTACCAATCATCTTATACTCAAGACCCGCACAGTAAATGATAACAACACAAATTACAAAGGTAAGAAGTGTTGTAGAAAGGTCAGGCTGAGCCAAAATAAGTAATAGCTGGAAACCTACTGTAACTGCTAAAACTCCTAAGAATTTAAATGTATTAAGTCTATCCTTATACATAGAAATCAACTTAGAAAGCACTAGAATTAAAATCAACTTAGTAAATTCTGAAGGCTGCACTGAAAATCCACCAAAAGAAATCCATCTTTGCGCACCCTTAGCGCTTGAACCAACAAGCTTTACAGCAAGTAAAAGGATTGTTGATATAGCATACCAAAGCCAATAATATTTTAATATCCAATTGTAATCAATAAATGATATTACTATCATCATAACAAAAGACAGAAGCATACCAACGCCCTGTCTTAATGTATATGCCGAATTCGCACTATTAACAATTAATATTGCGTAAACGCATGTTATTATAATTAAAGCTACAAGTCTGAAATTATAAGATCGAAGTTGATATTTTTTAAAAATCATAAATATACCTCTTATTTAACTTCTCTTGAGCCGCCTCTCATATCCTTAATTGGAATATTGGCAAATAAAGTTGGAACATTACCAGCATCGCCCTCAAGTGGTGTTGAAGTGATCTGAATATCCAAACCATCTGTATCAATATCCATATATTTAGATATAACTGCAATAATTTCGTTTTTGATTTTTTCCATTGTCTCTGGAGAACAGTTAGTTCTATCAGAAACTAATAAAAACTGTAATCTATCCTTAGCGACTTCAGAAGATCCTTTTTTCTTAAATAAATCTAATAAACTCATAATAATCCCTCCCACTATTATTTTATAAAGTAATTACTTCTTGAATGCTGAAACCAACTTCTTAAAGAAACCACTCTTATTAGTTAAATCAAGGAAAGGTACCTGTTCTCCTAAAATTCTCTTACAAATATTAAGATAAGCCTGACCAGGTAATGAATCATCACCTACAAGTGGCTGTCCCTTATTAGTTGCAACAACAATGCTCTCATCATCAGGAACTGCACCAATTAAATTAAGGTGTAAAATATCATTAACATCATCGATTGACATCATATCTCCATTTTTAACCATGTCAACTCTTATTCTGTTAACGATTAAGTCTTCCTTATTTCTTAAACCATTAGCATCTAATAATCCAACAATTCTATCAGCATCACGAATAGCAGAAATCTCAGGTGTTGTTACAACTAAAGCTCTATCTGCACCAACTATAGCATTCTTAAAGCCCTGTTCAATACCAGCAGGACAATCAAGAATAATATAATCGAAATTCTCTGGATCCTTCTTAATCTCATCTAACACCTTAAGCATCTGCTCAGGTGTTACAGCATCCTTATCTCTTGTCTGTGCTGTTGGTAAAAGGTAAAGATTAGGACATCTCTTATCACTAATCATAGCCTTTCTTGCGGATACGCTACCTTCAGCAACATCTACTAAATTATAAACAATTCTATTCTCCAAACCTAATACAACGTCAAGATTTCTAAGTCCTGTATCTGTATCAATCATAACAACTTTCTTGCCTAATTTTGCAAGTCCTGTACCTACATTAGCAGTTGTAGTAGTTTTACCTACACCACCCTTACCTGATGTAACAACGATAACTTCGCTCATTTTATTATTTCCTCCCTAGAAAATTATTAAAAATTAATCTGTGTAACTTTTCACACGCCCCTCTAAAAGCTAAAATGTTCAATTAACCACAAACTTAACATATATAATTATGTATGAAAATCCGCTATTTTTCAAGCATTTTATCTATTTTTTTAAAGATTAATATCAGCTAAAACGTCCTGGGAAAAGTCCTCAATATAAATGTTATTATCATAAACATAAGCAATCTTTGGCTCTATTGTTGCCTCATCTTTTCTGAATCTTCTCTTAGGACTAGGTTCAGAATCCTGACTTCTAGCAATAATATCACCAATCTGAATCTGCATAGGCTTCATTTCAAGCGCATATACAAAAGCATTAGAATTATCATTACAACCAGCTGTAATATAACCCTTTAAACTACCAAGAATAACAACATTGTCACCTGCAATAACCTTACCGCCTGGATTAACATCCCCTAAAATGACGGCACTGCCTTCTGTCTCAAAAACCTGTCCGGAACGAAGTGTTCCCTTATAGAAATGACAAGGCTTATCAATAGAATTAAGTCTTGATGCAATCTGTGATTCCACAATTTCATCAATTTTATCTTCCATAACTCTTGTTTGGTTATTGTTGATGACACAAAGAATGTTTAAATCAGAAACCTTGTTAATAACTTCAATAAGTTCGTTTTCCTCTCTTGAACTAAGGTTTCTACCTTCAAATGTAAGTGCTAAATTAGCATCATTAAAGAACTTAGCAGAAGCCTCAAACTTCTCCTCAAGCTTCTTCTTTAATTCTAAAAATGCGCAGTCCTTATCTAGAACTACAGTGATACCCTTCTTTCCACCTTTAATAATTACTGAATTATCCAATGTCTCACCTCATAAATCATATTAGATCAAAACGATAACAAATGCGTCAAATCAAAGCAAAATAACTGTTATCAATAAATCCCCACAATTAAATATTATATTCTAAAAACCATTAAATAACCATAGATTTTTAAAATAATTAAGAAAAAAAATTATAAATTAGCCAGTTACCCAGCTAATTTATAATCTTTCAAAATTTCATATATTTTTATACTTTATTAGAGTTTACTCCACTCCATAGTAACACTTATAAATCTCAGCCGATAAAGCAATGGCATTAGATGAAGTATAACCATTTTGAATTGTAACTGCCACGCAAACCTCAGGATTATCATAAGGTGCGTAACTTATCATCTGAGCATGGTCAGGAGAAGTTGTCTTTTCCTGCGCTGTACCAGTTTTCGCAGCAATCTTTAGGTTAAGTGCATTAACCGCTGAATAAGTAGAACCGGCAAGCTGCATACCAGTATGAACTGCGTCCCAAATACTTGAATCAAGCTCAACCTGGTTGTTAACCTCTGCTGAATTGTCCTCGATTACATTTCCATCAGAATCTGTAATCTTATCAATTAAAGTTAAATTATAAACAGTACCAGATGTTGCAAGAGTTGTTACATAACGAGCAAGATTTAGAGTTGAATACTTATGAGTACCCTGTCCAATTGCAGATGCAATAGCATTAGTTGTTGAAGCCTGAGGTGTACCCTCTTCAATCTCAACACCCACCGTTGTTGAAAGACCTAGCATATCTGAGTAGTTTTGTAAAATGCTTGTGCCATAGGTACTGTTGTAAGATCCATTTTTCATAGCAAGCTGATAGCCTACATTATAGAAATAAACGTTACATGAATCTCTAATGGCCGTTGTTACTGTCTCAGTACCATGTCCTGAAGTTCTCCAACACTTAGGAGATGGAGTAACCAAATCAAAAGAACCAGAACAATAAAAGCCTGTTGATGATGAAATAATTCCTGTGCTAAGACCTGCTATAGCTGAACAAGGCTTATAAGTAGAACCTGGTGCTATAAAGGACTGTGTCGCTCTATTAAGAAGTGGACTAGCATTATCAGAAACCAACTGACTATAGTAAGTCGCATCAATAGAACCAGATAACTTGTTGTTATCATAACTTGGATAAGAAACCAAAGCTAGGATATCACCAGAGTTTGGATCTGCTACTACTGCTGAACCAGAACAAGGCTCAAGCGCTAACTCACCTGGTGTAATAATTTTATTAGTGATTACATAATTAATAAAGTCATAAGCACCCATGCTACCGTTTACAAGCTCTGTGTACTTTGAATTCTCAGCATTAGGATCAAGATAACCCTGCTCATATAAAAGAATGCAGAGCTGTGAACCTGAAACTGAGCCATCCTCTATAAGGTATTTGTAGATTTTCTTAAAAAATGAAGAATCTGTATCAAGTGCAGAAATGATATAGTCAACTAAAACATCGTAGGACTCCTGTAAAGAAGTATACTGCTCATCTGTAAGAGATGACATATCAATCCAGTTTTGAGAAATACCATATGTAAGGAGTGTCTGTAAACTTACAGTACTATCCGTACCTGTCCAGTTTGCATAAGTCTCATCTGATGTGTCTACATTTGAAGTATCAAAGATACCCTCAGTTTTAAGTAAGGTGTAAATGTACCAAATGTAAACCTGCTGTTCAGAAGTCAAAGAACTATAGCCTGTATTACCAGAAGCCAATTCCTCCTTAACCCAGTCAAGGACTTCACTCTTCTTAGCTAAGAAAGACTGATAAACGCTTTGAGCTACCGAACTATCTGAATTTGATATCTGACTTAAAGACAACAAATTGTTATCAATAAATGCATAATAAACCTCTTGTGCTGTAATATAAATATCTTTTACATCACCGTCAGAGTCATAAGTATATTTTGTAGAGCCAGATGTAAGGTGGCTTGCAAGAATTGTTACAAGCTCATCTTCAATATCGTCATAGATAGTCTTTTGAAGATTTACATCAATAGTCAAATATACATCGTAACCTGCTGTTGCCTCTTCCTCTGAAATAACCTCAGTAATTCGGCCAACAGTATCAACATAAACTGTCTGAGAACCCTTAGTACCAGCTAAAACGCTTTCCATAGAAGACTCAATACCAGACTTACCAACTACATCATTACTTTCATAAGAATCTCCAAGCTCTTCTAGCTCTGAAGAAGAAACCGTACCTGTGTAGCCAAGAATCTGTGACATATATTTTCCATAAGTGTATCTTCTAATATACTTCTCTTCTACTTGAACACCTACTAATTCTCCAGAATTTTCTAAAATAGCTGCCATAGTGGCGTCTGAAACTTCATTAGCAATTGTAAAAGATAAGTATCTATTATATGAATTAGCTGACATATAACGTCTTAAATTTACAATCATCAAAGCATGCTCAACTGAGTAGTCATCAAGAGAAACAGCGTATTTATCAAGATAATAATTAAATAATTCCTCTGCCGGAACGCCCCTTTGTTCATCAGTTAATTCTGCAATACTACTAACACCGTAGCTATCTCTAATAAATCTTAAAAGTGTAGTTGACTCAATATTATAAGAGTATGTGCCATTTTCATAAATGATTGGAAAATCGTTAGAATATGTATCACCATTCTCTTCAATAATATTTAAAGTCTTATCTATACTTTTATTAATTGTAGCATTTTTAACATCGTTACTAGAATATGTACCGCTATCACTAATTGTTACAGCATACGCTAAATCGTTATAAGCAAGCAATACACCATTCTTATCAAAAATTCTACCTCTAGTTGCAGTTACACTCATCTTCTTTTGAATGGAACTATTAAGATTAGTAGCATAACTTGATCCATTCATAATCTGTAAACTAAACAATCTGTTTACAAGAACACAAATTAAAATAATAAAGATTAAAACTATAGGAAAGATTCTTGATTTAATAATACTTAAAATATAATCAAATACTTCCTTCATCGAAATTCACGCCCCTTTTCTTTGTTTTAACAGTGTCTAGTTTGTCATTTATATAAGCTAATAATTTATACAAAATTAAAGTACAAAGGCAAGTATAAACCACTTCTGGTATTATAATTCGCGAAATGAAAAATCCAGCATTTAATCTATTATGTAACAAGAAGTTACCAATATAACATAAAAATTCATAGACAAAATCAAAAACCAAAACCATAGCCATTGGGATTAAGATTTCGTATTTTTCATATTTCTCATAGAAAAATCCTGCATAATAACCAATATAAACAAAGCACAAAGCAGTAAATCCAAATAAGCTAGAGAAATATAAATCATACATAACTCCAGCAAAGAATCCAACAAACATACCTTCGTTTCTTCCCTTTAAGAAACCAAAAATGATTGGTAAAATAATAAGAAAATTCGGTACTATATTTGCAACTGCGATTACTCTACCAACTGACACTTGTAATAAATAAAAAATAACTATTAATACAAGTTCACAAACTTTTCTTTTCATATGTCCACCTCATGCAAAATAGGGAAAGACTATAAAAGCCTTCCCCCTTTTAAAGTACAAATTAATCCGTAGTTGTTTTTAAATCAGTAATAACTAAAACTTCCTGTAAGTTATTAAAATCAACTGCAGGTATTAAATAACCTGACTGAGTTAGGTTATTTGAGTCAGCTGTTACATTTGTTGCATATCCAATTAATATACCTTGCAAATATTTATCGCTAACGTTTGATGTAACGATCTTATCGCCATCATTAACTGTAACATCACTTGCAAAATATCCAAGATGTACCATGCCAGAATCCATAAGTTCCACATCACCCTGAACTATACAAGTTTCGTTAGTATCAATAATCATGCCACTCACATAACTATTATCTTCAACAATAGTCTTTACAATAGCGTAATTAGATCCCACCTCAGTTACAATTCCAACTAAACCACCGCTAGCAACTACGTTCATATCTACTTGAATACCATCATCTGATCCCTTATCTATAGTAAGTGAAGAATACCAGTTATCTGATGAAATACCAATAACATTAGCACCTACTTTTGAATATTGAGAATACTGATTATCAAGTTCATAAAGTTCTCTTAGTCTGTCTAATTCATATGTCTCTTGCTTAAGTAAATTGTTCTCTTCTGTCAATGCATCAACTTGACTTTGTAATTCTTCATTCTTTTCCAAAACATCAGAAATTTCCTGTAGGTTATCAAGCTTATCAGAAACCCATAGTCCTAAATTGTTCATACCCTTTTGTAAAGGAACGACAACATAAGAAACTGCAGTCTGTAAAGGCTTTGTTAGGGAATCCGTAAAAAAGGAAGTTCCAATAAAGAATAAACAAATAACAGTTAAGCCAATAAGAATATATTTAGATGTAAGAAAAGATTCGAATTTCTTTCTCATATACCTTATTACCTCGTTTCTTATATTTACTCAAAAGTTCTATCCTGAGGAGTATAAGGGATCTTAGCAAAATCAGGATTTGTTACAACTCCCATAAGACCTCTAACAACAGATTCTGAAGGATTTTCTACTATTGTAACATTAAGATTTGTCTCGCTCTTAATGAAATCCTCTAAATTATTAATCATAGATGTACCACCTGTGAAGTATACGCCATCCTTAATAATATCAGCAGCAAGTTCTGGTGGAGTTCTCTCTAAGATAACTTTTATTGAATCCATAATTGAGTGAAGCGCATCAACAATAGCATCATAGATAACATCTGAAGAAATCTGAACGCTTACTGGAAGACCTGATAAAATGTTACGACCAAAGCCAGGAGCAAACTTCTCCTCTATCTTAACCGCACTACCAAGTTCCTTCTTTAAACCTTCTGCAGTCTTAGAACCAATTACTAAATTATAAGCCTTTCTTACTGCAGAAATAATGCACTCATCAAGCTTATTACCACCAATCTTAACTGACTTAGAAATTACAATACCACCAAGAGATAATACTGAAATTTCTGTTGTCTCAGCACCGATGTTAACAACCATAACACCCTTTGACTTTGTAACGTCAATACCTGCACCGATTGCATCAGCTACTGGCTTGTCTACTACGAATACGTTCTTAGCCTTAACCTTAGACTCTACTACTAATTCATAGAAGGCTCTCTTCTCAACTTCTGTAACATCAGTTGGTACTGCTATATAAAATTCTGTATTACCAGTTTTCTTTTCCTTATTAATCTTCTCATAGAAACTATAAAGAAGTGTCTGCATATTCTCGATGTCAGCGATTACGCCAAACTTAACTGGGAAAGAAACCTCAATATTCTCAGGTGTCTTCTCATACATCTCGTATGCTTCATCACCAAAAGCTAATAATTCGTTCTTATTAGCGATGGCGATAATGTTCTTCTCATTAAGAATCTCGTTATCCTTAGTGCACATTTTAAAATTACTTGTTCCAATATCAATTCCATATACGTTAGACATGTCGTATTCCTTTCCTTTAGGTTATAAAACCCTTTCCTTTAATTAAAAAATCCCAATAGCCTTGAGACTAACATAGGTATTGTCACCTATAACAATATGGTCAGTTAAATTAACTCCAAGAATTTTACCAGCCTCATAAATCTCTTTAGTCACATTAATGTCTGCCTTGCTAGGTGTAGGATCTCCACTTGGATGATTATGGATTAGCATAATCTGTACAGCCCCGCTTTTAAGTGCCTTAATGAAAATGTCTCTCGTATCTATTAAGGAACTATTAACCGTGCCAACTGTCAAGACCATATCTTTAATTAAACAGCACTTACTATCTAATAAAACAAGAATTAGATGCTCCTGCTGTAAATGTCTTAAATCCTGCATATAAAACTTAGCCACCGTCTCAGACCTAGAAAAATCCAACTTCTCATTGGCCTTTAACTTAGCTAGTCTCTTTGAAAGCTCTATTATAGATTTAATCTGAATAGCCTTAACTCTACCAATGCCCTTTATCTTAACTAAATCATCAATTTCAAGAGAAGCAAGGCCAACTAAGCCCTTATTTCCCGCTGTCTCATATAATAACTTAGCTAAGTCTAGCACCTTAATCTTACCAACTCCCGTTCGTAAAATCACTGCTAAAATCTCCACATCCGTTAAAGTCTCTATTCCATATCTTAAAGCCTTCTCATAAGGCATCAATTCAATGTCAATGCCCCCGTTGTTAAACATACTATTCATGTAATTAAATTACAGAATACCCCGTCTTAAATAACCTTAAAAACTATAATTGCAAGAATAATGCCAATAATACTTGCAACTGTCAGTTTAATCTGAAGAGCAATAGTAAAAATTATAACCCCTAAATCAATAGTAGTTAAATCTCCATCTACTGTTCCAATTGTTTGTCCGTAGCTTAGCCAAGAAATTCCAGGAACTCCTTTTGCAGCTTCAGCTACCAAACCGCCAAGTACTATCCCAATAATAATAAACAGTAATAATAACCAGCCATTTTTATACTTAGCCATTATATCCCCCTCTTTACAATAATTTTCTTGATTACAAAATCACTTAAAATTATAGCACAGAACTATTTTAGCATAAATAGGGGGATTTTCAAGCACAATACTAATTTAAAACTTATTTAAATGTTAAAAAGACCAGCCTTAAACATCTCATTGGCACTCATCATAATACCAAGTTTAGCATGATACCATGTTAAGCCACCCTGGAAAAATACAAGGTATGGTTCCTTTAGTGGACCATCTGCACTAAGCTCAATAGATGAGCCCTGTACGAAAGCGCCTGCAGCCATAATGACATCTGAATCATAACCTGGCATTGCCCATGGCTCTGGTGTTAAGAAGCTATCTACTGGAGCAGCCATCTGAATACCCTTACAGAAAGCAAGTAAGCCTTCCTTAGAACCAAGCTCTACATTCTGAATAATATCGTATCTATCTTCGCTTGCTGTCGGTCTACACTTAAAGCCTGCCTTCTCGTAAACATTTGCAGCAAAAATCGCACCTTTAAGAGCGCCTGCTACTACTGTTGGAGCAAGGAATAAGCCCTGATAGAAGCTTTGATTAAGAGTAAGGGAAGCACCAACTTCCTTACCAAGACCAGGACTAGTTAATCTGTAAGCTGCCTGCTCGATGCATTCCTTCTTACCAACGATATAACCGCCACAAGGAGCAAGTCCGCCACCTGGGTTCTTAATTAAAGAACCAACGCACATATCAGCTCCAACCTCAGTTGGCTCAATCTCTTCTACAAATTCACCATAACAGTTATCTACCATACAAATAACTTCTGGCTTAATAGACTTAATAAAGCTAATAAGCTCGCCGATTTGCTCAACAGATAATGTAGGTCTTGTAGCATAGCCCTTTGAACGCTGAATTGTAACTAACTTAGTCTTTTCATTAATTGCGGCCTTAATTCCATCAAAATCAAAACTACCATCCTCAAGTAAATCCACCTGTCTATAGCTAATGCCGTATTCAGCAAGACTTCCCTTAGATTCTCTAATACCAATGATTTCATCCATAGTATCATAAGGCTTTCCAACAGGTGATAAAAGCTCATCCCCTGGACGAAGCTGGGAAGCAAGTGCTACATTTAAGGCATGTGTACCACAAGTAATCTGTGGTCTTACAAGAGCATCTTCTGCTTTGAAAATGTCAGCATAAATCTCCTCTAATGTATCTCTACCTAAGTCATTATAGCCATAACCTGTTGTTCCAGATAAATGTGCCTCTGAAACCTTTGCCTTTTGCATAGCGCTAATAACCTTTAACTGGTTAAATTCTGCAACCTTATCGATTTTCTCAAATCTAGCTTTTAAATCATTCTCTACACTTTCGCAAAAGTCATAGACCTTTGGGTCGATGTTAAATTCATTACAATATGCTAATTTCACGATATTCCTCCAACTAATGCTTTTAAATTAATTCTCTATTCTTAATTTCAAGCATCATAAAATCAATTATTCTACTAAAGTCGTAATCAAGCTTTCCAATATCTACCCAAAGACAGTCCTTCTCTCGTCTAAACCAAGTAAGCTGTCTCTTTGCAAACCTTCTTGTATCACGCTTGATTATTTCCTTAGCTTCCTCCAAAGAATACTTGCCATCTAAATAGTCAAGAATCTCTTTGTAACCTATGCCCTGCATAGACACAAGGTCTTTAGTGTACCCCATTTTAGCTAATTTTTCAACTTCACTAACAAGGCCATCTAAAAACATCTTGTCCACTCTTTTATCAATTCTTTCATAAAGAGCATCTCTATCATCATTTAATACGAAGTAAACATAATTAAAAGGAGAAGTCCTCTGCTTTTGAGTCTCATTATGCTTAGAGAAAAGCTCCCCTGTCTGATGAAAATATTCCAAAGCCCTAGCAACTCTCTTTACATTATTAGCATGTATACTAGCCGCAGACTCTTTATCCACCTCATCTAACTTAGCGTGTAGAGCTTCATTTCCATAAGTCTTAGCATATTCATATAAAGAGTTTCTATACTCGCTATTATCATCCTCAGTCTTTGTAAATTCCACATCATATAAAAGAGCCTGCACATAAAAGCCAGTACCACCAACTACAATAGGAATCTTTCCTTCATGTCTGATTTCTTCAATGGCCTTTAAAGCCATTTCCTTAAAAACCATAACATTAAACTCATCCTTAGGATCAAGACAGTCAATTAAGTAATGCTTAACTCCCTCCATCTCTTCCTTTGTAATCTTTGCAGTACCAATATCCATGCCCTTATAAACCTGCATAGAATCAGCACTAATAATAGAACCGTTAATGGCCTTTGCAAGCTTTATAGAACTAGAAGTTTTACCAACCGCTGTTGGTCCAGATATAATTATTAAAGGTTGTTTGTCTTTATTTTCCATAAATTTATTAACCTACTATTCTCTTAAACTTTCTTTCAATATCATACTTAGTCATAATAATCAAAGTTGGTCTGCCATGAGGACAATTGTAAGGATTATCAAGAGTCATAAGCTCTGCCATAAGCTCCTCCACCTCATTAATAGACAACTTATTATTACCCTTAACCGCCGCTTTACAAGACATGGTCGCCACTCTATCCGTAAAAATTTCTGCCTCAGCAGACTTATAATCCTCAGTTAAATTATCCAAAATCTCTATAAAAAGCGCCTTATAATCAAGAGTTGGAAGGCCTGCAGGAATTCCTGTAAGCTTATATTCATTGCCACCAAACTCCTCAATTTCATAGCCCAAGTCCTTAAAGCGCTTCATATTTTCTTTTAATAACTCCTCTTCTCTCATGTTAAGAGTAAGAATAACCGGAGGCATAATCATCTGTGAAGACATTTCCTTTTCATGCAAATGTTTCATAAAACGCTCATATAGCACCTTCTCGTGAGCTGCGTGCTGATCCATCATATAAAACTTATCCCCCAACTCAAATAACCAGTAAGTCTCAAAGAGCTGGCCAATAATCCTATACTTTGGCTTATTAGTCTGGGCTAATAATTTATCATCAAAAATGGACATCTGCTCTGAAGTCTTTAGCTTATCATTAACAGCCTCATACTCCTTTAAATCCTCTTTAATCATTTCATTAGAACGCTTGATTTCAAAAGGCTCAGGAAGTCTTTCCTTATTAATGTTTGGCTTAACCTGATTTTCAATCTCTGCAGCAGATACCTTATCGATTCTTCTCTCCTGATAGTTTGAAGCAAGAGTATCCTTCTTATCATGCTGATTTAGGCTAGCAGCCACAGGCTCAGGTCTTCTATCAGTAGGATTTGTTGCTTGTGCCATAAGGCTTGGCTGTGCCACAGTCCTTTCTTCCTTCTCACTATTAGGGCCCACAGGAACATTTGCTGCAAGCTCCTGAGCCTTTAGGCAAGAAAGCACGCTTGCATATACAAAATTATAGACATAATCATTGTTTGCAAAGCGAAGCTCCATCTTTGAAGGATGCACATTTACATCAATAATTTCAGAATTAATTGTAAAATGTATCGCTGTAAATGGATAATTCTTTGGCATTACAAAGCCCTTATAGGCATCCTCAATGGCCTTATTAATAATGTTACTTTTAATGTAACGGCCGTTGATGTAATAATTCTCGTAACTTCTATTACCTCTACAAATAAAAGGCTTACAAATAAAACCCTTCATGGAAATATCCATGGTCTTTGCATTAATCTCATAAAGATTTGCAGTAATTTCCCTACCATAAACACTATAAATAATGTCCTTTAGATTAGTGTTACCAGAAGTGTGCAATTTATTGTTGTTATTAGCAATAAATCTAAAAGAAACATCTGGATGTGAAAGGGCTAGGTACTGCATAAGAGAGTTAATATAGCCCCCTTCTGTGTTGGCAGATTTTAAAAATTTACGACGAACTGGCGTATTGTAAAATAAATTTCTTACAACAATTGTTGTACCATCAGGGGCGCCAACCTCCTCTAGACTCTTTTCCTTACCGCCTTCTATTACGTAACGATAGCCATTTAGCTTATCCTTAGTCTTTGTAATTAATTCCACTTGAGCCACCGCTGCAATACTTGCAAGGGCCTCACCTCTAAAGCCAAGAGAAGATACGCTAATTAAATCTTCAATAGACTTTATCTTACTTGTGGCATGTCTAAGAAAGGCCGTTGGAATCTCATCTCCGTTAATACCACTGCCGTTATCAGTTACTCTTATAAAACTAATTCCGCCTTCTTTAATTTCTACTGTAATTGCGCTTGCTCCGGCATCGATAGCATTTTCAACAAGCTCCTTAACAATAGACTGAGGTCTATCAACTACTTCACCAGCTGCAATCTTGTTAATTGTAGCCTGATCTAGCATCTTAATTGGCATATTATCCCTCCCAACTTTAGCCTTAATTTATGTCTCTTTTAGTAAAGTGGACATTCGGAATCCGCTTTGCTACTTACCTATGAACGCAGTGGCACTTTGTGCCACCTGTC
>JAEEGJ010008510.1_pt1 | contig 28229 bp, 23 predicted proteins | sample 8958761 | NCBI WGS metagenome assembly JAEEGJ01 (sample SAMN16246546, study PRJNA631951) | gut metagenome | biome: gut microbiome; feature: rumen; material: RS-attached | host: Bos | place: Iran: Karaj | collected 2018-10
AGGAAACTGTAAGCTGTCTCTATACTGTCTTTCGTTATCATTTGTTTTTGTCATAGCCTATCGGACGGAACTGTTTTTGCTTGTCGCTGTAAACGAATCCATGTCCGTATAGATAATTCTTTATATCCTTTGGCTCTGTTCCAAAATTATAGCACAACGATTCCAACGTATCGAACTCTTCATCCCTCAGAAGCATGTTGACGCTCGAAACCAGTATTGCAGGGTCTTTAGGCAGGTAGTCCATCAATTATTATCTCTTTTTATTCGTAGGCATATACTAGCCCGTACTTCTCATGCAGTTTCCGAAGAGAGCCGTCGGACTTCATCTGACAGATGATATTGTTAACTATCTGCAAAAGATCCTCCTGTCCCTTCTGCATGAGGACACCAATTTCACCATGAGTAAATGGAGCGTTCAATAGTGGGGCTGCAAGTCGGGTGTCAGTCTGTACATAATAGGGAGCCTCTGTAATTTCCGTTATCATCACGTCGGCTGCACCTTCGGCTACAAGTGTTGGTATTTCCTCGTTCTTTTGATAAACGACTATATTTGCGTGAGTCAGGTTCTCGTTGGCAAACTTTTCATTCAGTCCACCAGAATTCACCATTACAGTCACTTCGGGCTTGTCTATGTCGGCCAATGATTTGTAGCGGTCTGCCTCCGAAGCCCTGCAAAGGATGGTCTTGCCGTTAGCCAGATAGCCGTCGCTCATTAGCATCGTTTCCCGTCTGGTATCTGTTATAGTAATCCCACCAATGGCAAGGTCGAATATCTGAGGCTCTGTAAGTACGTCGGCTGTCAATGTTGGCCATGAGGTCTTTTTGAATTCTATATCTACTCCTAATCTTCTTGCTATTTCGTTTGCGACATCAATATCAAAGCCCCAATATGTTCCATCGGGTTCACAGAATGATAACGGTCTGTAGTCACCGGTAGTACCGAAGAGGATTGTGCCTCGATCCAGAATCTCTGCTACCTTATCGGCAATAGTTGTTATGTCGCTCTGCTCTGTAGCATAGTCCTCATTTGAAGAGCACGAGGCAAAATTGGCCGTTCTTTGCTGGGGCAAAGCGACCAAAGGTCGAGCGCCGCTAATGGTCAGGACTGCTATCAGAAACCAGGTCTTTAATCTTTCCAATCTTATCATTGTTTCTGTACTGTATTTGAAATCGGCTGCAAAATTACTCAATTTTTATTTGAAAATTGCCGAAATAACATACATTCACTTGCAAAAGGGCAGATTTAAACCGATTTTTAGTAATTATGTACTGAATTAAAACGCAGTCAACATGACAATGCCTGGTTTTGGGATTATGACTTGAAAAACTTCATGACGACGCAGTTGACACCATTGCGATAGTTGTAGTCGATATGGTCGCAGAGCTTGTTGACGAGGAGAAGGCTGAGCGCATTGCCTGTCATCATAGAGTCGGGATTGAGGGAGAGTTCGCGGACAGGGTTGAATGACTTGCCACGCGCCTTCAAGAAGAACTGTATGCCGCGCGACTGTGTGCCCTCATCGTCCATGATCTCCATCATGCGTACATCGAAGAAATGACGGCAGGACTCGCCCTCCTGGGTCTTCAAGCCAATGAGGCTGTTCATGATCTCTTCGGCGCAGACGGCAATACGATTGGGCAGTTCTCTCGACAGTTCGCAGATATCGAGATACTTCAGGATGTCGAGGAAAGCAGAACGTGTCTCCAGCTCATCGTAGTTCAAGGAGTAGTCGAGATAAGGAGCATCGACGGTCTTGGGAGCGAGTGTGAAACGATCGACCATGGGATTGCGGCGAGAGATCATCCAGGCTGTTGCAAGACAGGCAGCAAGGGCGATGACGACGCCCACGGGAAAGAACCACCAGAATACCCCTGGGAAGTAGTGCTCCATAACCCACTGCGTGGCCAGGATGAACGGCGGCTCGGAAAGGATGACGCCTATCGACAGCCGAACCCGATTCTGGGTGACATAGACAGAGCAATAGTAGAACAGGAGGGCAAACGGCAGCAGAGCGGTGCTGAGAATCGTGATGGGCTGGCTGGCGAAGTCTATCCTTTTGACGATGCAATGAAAGTGCAAACCGAATGAATCAAAGCTCGCTTTAGATTGCTGAGGTGTAGCCTGTCTTTGCGGATGTAAAAGTATGGCGAAAATTCGAGCAAAACAAAGGATCTTGTGTTTTTCAATTTCGTTTGTTGCGTCAGGGATTTCAATATGTGACAAAAGCCGAGCGATGGCGGTGTCAGTGTCGCAAAATGGGTTGGTCACTGTCAGCTGTGTCATTGATATGATGACAACGAAAGCTATCAGAACTTTCTTCATATCACAAAACTTATTAAAACTGTTGACTAAGTTACGGATAATTCCCCACTTTTTCGTATTTTTGCACTCAATATTAACAAGTGTTGATTCTTGTCACAACTCGACCAATTATGCAAGCATGTATGAACTAGATAAAATATAAAGGTTATGAAGAAAAAAGCAATTTTCACATCATTATTGGCAGTATTCCTGCTAAGTACTCTTCCGGCTTTTGCTCAGGAAGAGAATGGTTTTAAGAAGTTCAACGTGAGGGAGGACTTCACGGAGAACGGTTTCCAATGGTTCCACGATGCCGAGCTGCTGGCGGCTGGCGACAAGGAGAAAAGCAATGCTATGACCATCGGTTGGGGTGGCATTGGAACACTCTGGGGACGAACTGCCTTGACTGTGTATGTGGCTGAGAAACGCTACACTAAAGAGTTCTTGGACAAAACCGAATACTTTACCGTAATGGCTTTTGACGTAGAGAACAGTAAAGTCCTAAACTACATGGGTACTAAGAGCGGACGCGACGAAGATAAGGCTCAGGCTCTTGGGCTTCATACTGCGTACACTGCCAATGGAACACCTTATTATGCTGAGGCAGCGATGGTGATAGAGTGCAAGATCATGTATGCCGCACCATTTGAGCCTCAGTATTTTAAAAGTGATGTACCCAAGAAGATGTACGCAAACTTCCCGGCGGGTATCCACTCAATGTATATCGGTGAAGTTGTTAATGCTTGGAAGAAATGAGACCACTATCAATTAGAACAGAGGGCTTCACTGATTCCGTCATCCGACGCATGACTCGCATCTGCAATCGCTATGAGGCAATCAATTTGTCACAAGGCTTCCCCGATTTTGACCCGCCGCAAGAAATTACGGATCGGCTGTCAGAGATCGCACATTCTGGCCCACATCAATATGCGATTACCTGGGGAGCGCAGAACTTCCGTGCGGCTTTGGCCAAGAAACAGAGCCGTTGGACAGGACTTCCTATAGATGCTGACAAGAACATTGTCGTAACTTGTGGCTCGACTGAGGCCATGATGGCCGCGATGATGACTGTGGTTAATCCTGGTGACAAAGTCGCTATTTTCTCACCATTTTATGAGAATTATACTGCCGATACGATTCTTTCTGGAGCAGAGCCCGTATATATTCCTCTTGTTCCACCGACATTCTCGTTTGATGCGAACTTGATTGAAGATGCATTCAAGCAGGGAGCTAAGGCTTTGGTGTTGTGCAACCCGTCCAATCCATGTGGCAAGGTCTTCACTCGACAGGAACTAGATCAGATAGCTGACATAGTCATCAGATACGATGGCTATGTGCTAACTGATGAAGTATATGAGCACATCGTGTATGCCCCTAACAAGCATGTATATATCTCGACTCTACCTGGTATGTGGGAGCGTACCATATCTTGCAGTTCACTCTCCAAGACCTACAGCATCACTGGCTGGCGTCTGGGCTATGTCATTGCTCCGGAGAGAATCATCGATCGTGTAAAGAAGGTGCACGATTTTCTGACAGTGGGTGCTGCTGCTCCACTGATGGAGGCTGCAACCGTCGGACTATGCTTCCCTGACAACTATTACGAAGAGTTGCAGGCTCACTATACTCACATGAAGAAACTCTTCTGCGACGGGTTAAGACAGTTCGGACTGAATTTCACAGATCCGCAAGGAGCATACTATGTCTTACTTGATGTTTCCAAGTATGGGGTTAAAGACGACTTGCTTTTCTGCGAATGGCTGGCTGAGCACGTTGGGGTAGGGGCTGTGCCTGGCAGTTGTTTCTTCAAAGAGGATGTGAATCACTTGATCCGGCTCCACTTCGCCAAGCGTGACGAAACACTTTGTGCAGCGCTTGACCGTCTGTCTGAGTTGGATGCAAAAGCGAAATATTTTAATACGAAATAGAGATATGAAAAAAGTTATTAGTACATCAAAAGCACCTGCGGCCATAGGACCGTACAGTCAGGCAATACAAGTAGGTAATCTTGTCTATACCTCAGGACAGATTCCCATCGACCCTGCTACAGGAAGTTTTGTTGAGGGAGGTATCAAGGAACAAACCCGCCAGTCATTGCTCAATGTGAAGGCGATTCTGGAAGAGGCAGGTCTGACATTGGGCAATGTCGTAAAAACAACAGTATTCATGGCTGATATGAACGACTTTGCAGATATGAACGCTGTTTATGCAGAGTTTTTCACAGAGCCATATCCTGCAAGGTCTGCCGTTGCTGTAAAGACTTTGCCAAAAGGGGCATTGGTTGAGATTGAAGTAGTAGCAGGCGTATGAGAAAGAAGATTATATTGTCATTGTTGGGTGTATGTCTTGCTTTGACGTTGAACGCTCAGACGGCTTTGAAGAAGGTCTATAACGAGGACATCAACCCCATCGAACAGATAGATCAGGCATTAGTGAAAGCTAGGTCTGAAGGAAAGTTCGTCATCTGTCAGGTGGGAGGTAACTGGTGTCCCTGGTGCTTGCGGTTTGCTGATTTCATAACGAGTGACACCGCAATAAGCAATGTCATTGACGAGAGCTTTGTCTATATCCATGTGAACTACAATCCACGGAAATCTGAGGGAGAGGAAAAGATGCAGTTGGCAAAACAAATGCTGAATCGCCTGAATAATCCTGCACGTTTCGGATTCCCAGTGTTTGTGGTACTCGATGAAGAAGGTAGGGTCATCCATATTCAGGATTCGAGTTTCTTGGAAGAGGGACAAGGCTACAACCAGGAGAAAGTGCTGCGTTTCTTCAAGAATTGGACTCCAAAAGCAGTGAAGCAATGATATAGTACCACAAATCAACTTGTTATGAAAAAGATTTTTTTCGCCGCTCTCGTGCTGATGGCACTGACGGCATGTAAAAATGTGAAGGAAACGGCAGAGATTATCGACCTGCCACGTACTGAAACCCCTGACAGCGTCGCTAGGGCCATGGACGGCTTCTTCGAGCAGGCTGCCACCGACTCGATGGACATCCACAGTGTGATGATTGTCCGCGACGGCAGCGTCATCTACAGCCGCTGGCAGAGCGAGGGCGTTGACACCGTGCCCCATGTGCTCCACTCCGTCAGCAAGACGTTTACCGCCACCGCCGTGGGGCTCGCCATCGCCGACGGGAAACTGGCACTGACGGACAAGGTCATCGAATTCTTCCCTGACAAACTGCCCGCTGAGGTGAGCGACAGTCTGAAGGCAATGACTGTACGCGACCTGCTGACGATGACGTGCGGCCACGATGTAGAACCCAATGGACAAAGAGGTGAGGGGATAGACTGGGTCGAGGCCTTCCTGGCTTGGCCCGTCGTACACAAGCCTGGCACATTCTACCTCTACAACAGCCTCGGCACCTATATGCTCTCAGCCATCGTTCAGAAGGTGACTGGCCAGAAGGTGGTCGATTATCTCGACGCCCGGCTCTTCCAGCCACTCCACATCGACAAACCGCGTTGGGAGGAGAGTCCGCAGGGCATCAACTGCGGTGGCTGGGGACTCTACCTGAAGACCGAGGACTTGGCGAAGATGGGCCAGTTGCTGCTCCAGAATGGTGAGTGGAACGGTCAGCAGATTATCCCCGCCGAATGGGTGGCCGAGATGTCGAAAAAGCAGGTGGAGAGCGTCAATCCTGGCACGCGCATGGAGGATGCAGCGGCTAAAGGCATGACCCCGGAGACCAGCGATTGGATGCAGGGCTACGGCTACCAGATGTGGCGCTGCCGTCCCGGATGTTTCCGTGCTGATGGTGCCCGAGGGCAGTACATCATCGTCGTGCCCGACAAGAATGCCGTTATCGCCATCACCTCTGACAACGGCGACCTGCAGGGCGAGCTTAACCTCGTTTGGGAGCGGATCCTGCCCGTGCTGTAGTCACCTGCAAGGGCGAACATCCGAGCCTGTGGAAGGTGCGCGAAAGCCGCCGTTGGCTTTACTTCCCGAAGAAGAATAGTACTACAGAATAAAACTCGGTTTCGACCGACCGCTCCAGCATATAAGGGCGGGTGCTCCAAGATATATCAGAAACAGCCCTCTTTCATATCTATAAAAAAGAGATGAGTTCTTTAACGTCATTCATTTCAGCAATTTCTTGATTTGTTTCTCAGTAGCGTTGGGCAACAGTCCTGCCAGATGTTCCACCATGCGCTGATAGGATTCCTCGGGAGTCCTGTCTGTCAGACAAGCCTCGCGCCCTATCAGTTGCTCGGGTGTGGTCAGCAACGACCATCCGAAGCCATATTCCCGTCCGTGCTTGTCAACGGGATAGACAAAATCCTCGGTCACGATATGGGTGCCCATCTGTAAACGGCCCACGTAGGCATCGAACTTCGAGCGCATATTCTTGCCTGTGAAGTCGCAGGCGGCACGCAGTTCACGGGCTATCATACTGCCGTGTTCGCGCAGGGTGGTAAGGATGATATCCTCGATGGAGCCTTCCTCTGGCACAGGGTTCTTGCTGCGACGCCAATTATAGAAGTCTGGCCACCACTCACGGCTGATGAAGCCCGCCTTGCCTGCAAAGAACTTACCATAGACACAGCCGCCCTCACGCAATACGGAACCCTTCCATTGCCACAATGGCCATTCCCATGTGCCATCGGGGAACTGCGTGAATCGGCATTCTTCGGCCATCAGGCTCTCTGCTGCATAGCCTTGAATGCCACTTTCCAGCAGCGGCAGGAACCCTACCTGACGGATACATTCCATCAGCTCGGGGCACGAATGGATATATCCGATATCCCCGTTATGCTCTTGTATGTTTCTGAAATATTCTACAAATGCATTCATAAAATGTTAATCCGTTACTACTTCATTGAAATGCTCTTTTCCCCAGGCTATCAGAGCTGTGAGTGCTGGCATCAGCGATTTGCCCGTCTTTGTCAGGGAATACTCCACTCGGGGAGGAACCTCCGGATAGACCTCACGATGAACAAGGTGACTCTGCTCCAGATTCTTCAGTGTCTGCGAGAGCATCTTCTGGGAACAGTCCGTCATCAGACGGCGGATCTCATTAAAGCGCAATACACCCGTCTCGCTGGTGTGAAGCATATAGAGCACCAGCATGGACCACTTATCGCCGAAACGACTCACAACTTGCCTGATAGGACAGGCTAAATACTCTGCTTTGATATCTGCCATAATATACTTATTAGAACGCAAAGGTAACCAATAGTTACCGAATTACCAAATTTTACTTAGTTAATCTAAGTTAACGCCACTTTCGCAGAAGTTCGATAACATCACAATTCCTACTTTTTGGTAACTATCTCACCATAAAGTGCCTTCTTGTGGGAATGAAAAACTTGTCGTACCTTTGCACTCGAAATCAAACAAATAACATTTTAAACGAATAAGAATTATGAAACAGATTGAGACAATTAAGAGTGGTAAGAACTTCAGCGCAGTAAGCGTAGGTAAGATGAACGAGATTATCGAGCACGTGCTTCCGATGGGACCCAACGTAACCATTCAGGGTAAGGTGTTTGCAGGTCAGGCCATAGGTGCAACAGGCAGCGAGCTGAGTTTCCAGACACTCGTTCCTGGTCAGGACAGCGGTTTCCTGCACACTCACAAGACTCACGAGGAGCTGTACATTATCCTGAAGGGTGAAGGCCAGTATCAGGTGGATGGTGAGATCTTCCCTGTCAGCGAAGGCACCATTATCCGCGTCGCTCCCGATGGTAAGCGTGCGCTGAAGAACACGGGCAGCGAGAACCTGACCATGCTCTGCATTCAGTACAAGGCTAATGCCTTCACTGAGGCTGACAGTCCTATGACCGATGGCACAATCCTGCAGGAAGAACTGAAATGGTAAGCGCAATGTTCGACAAAGCAATTCAGTTCCTGAAAGATCACAAAGAGATTGCCCTTGCAACGTGCGAGGGCAATCTTCCTAAGTTGCGCATCTTCCAGATCATGAAACAAGAAGGGCATGTGCTCTACTTTGCCACTTCTGCCCAAAAGGCAGTCTATCGGGAGTTACGCCAGAATCCCAATGTTGAGATACTGGCCTATGCAGATAATATTTCCGTTAGATGCTCAGGCATGGTGAACTTTAACGTCGAGGATGACGTGAAGCGATGGATATACGACCATAATCCCGTGCTGCCTCGTCTTTATACGAGCTATGACCAGATGGAATACTTCTGTCTGCCGATAGCCGAGATAGACTATTACGACTTAGCACCGACACCGCCAGTATTCCAACATTTCGATCTCATTGCTGGCGAAGTTTACGATTCAGCGAGAGAATAGCCAAACATGTTTGAGCAATCCCGAGCGTAAGCAAACTCGACTGAATTTCTATCATATTCATAAACAATCCTAATTGTTTGCACAAAAATACTGAAAATCGATCAAAAATGAGTAAATTTGCCCCGTTTTACAACAAAGATTAGGAGAAACAATGGAACAATTTGAAGATAAGCCAACCATTACAACTGAACAAGATCCGCTATAGCTATGCTACATCTGTTGATTCAAATATTTTTAATTTATGGTACAAACTGCTATATTTACACTGACATCTGAACTTCACGACGAACAAGCTGTCGATGCCGTAACCAAGGATTTTCTTGGCAGTCTTGGTATTGACCATTTGTTCAAGGGCAGCGACTACTCCGATTATGGAAGCCATACACTCAACCTGATCTTTGTAAGGACTGGTGGGACGGAAGGCATTTTCAAAAGGCTGTTACCCAAATTACGGGAGAAATCAGACCGTCCCTTCTACTTGTTGACTTCCGGGAAGAGCAATTCACTTGCCGCATCGATGGAGATTCTCTCATATCTCCGACAGAATAATCTCTGTGGGGAGATCATTCATGGCAGGCCTGAGTATATCACCAGTCGAATCTTACTTCTGGAAAAGGTCGAGGGAGCGAGGAAAAAGATGAATGGCTGTCGGTTGGGTGTTATCGGAAAACCTTCTGACTGGCTGATTTCCAGCTGTGCTGATGTTGACGTTGTGAAGCAACGGTTAGGTGTGGAATTAGTGGATGTGCCTATGAATATGCTTCTTGATACGATTGCTGCCATCCCAGAAGAAATGCCAAGTGAATCATCTGACAGGGAAATGATAAGAAAGTCTCTCCCAGGAGCCAACAGGATATACAAGGCACTGAGAGACATCATTGACAAGCAACAGCTCCAAGGGTTTACGTTACGATGCTTTGACTTGCTGAGCACTGTGAAGAATACAGGCTGTCTGGCTTTGGCAAAGCTGAATTCCGAAGGGTTTGTGGCAGGCTGCGAGGGTGATGTGCCAGCCATGTTGTCGATGAAGATTATCCAATCTATTACTGGGCTGTCTGGCTTTCAGGCAAATCCCTCAGCGATTGACCCGGAAACAGGTGAGATAGTCTTTGCCCATTGTACTATTCCGTTGAACATGGTTGAGCGCTATGAGTTCGACACACACTTTGAATCTGGCATTGGTGTGGGCATCAGGGGATATATGAAGGAAGGAGCGGTCACTTTATTCAAGGTGTCTGGTGACTTGTCTCGCAGTTTCATCGCAGAGGGTACATTGGTCAGAAATCTGTCAAAGCCAGATCTCTGCCGTACTCAACAGGTTATCCAGCTGTCGGATAAAAGTCAAGCCTCTTATTTCTTGACTAATCCTATCGGTAATCATCATATCATTGTCCCTGACTGTTGGAAATCATTGTTAGAAGAGATATTGAAATGAGAATGATAGTAATTGAATAATATGGATTTGTTGGACCTTGTTTGCACATAGATGAAGAGAGAACTGAACCTGAGAGACCTTGGTAGCGTTGGCGGCGGTATCGTCCCCAAGGGGCTTTTCCTGCGTAGTGGAAAGCTCAGTATCCTAACACCCAAAGAATGCACCGAACTCTGTAATAAGTATGGTATCAAGTGCGTCATCGACCTCAGGACACCAGTAGAGTCGGCTGAATTTCCAGACCCATTGCCTGAAGGAATTGAGTATCTGCAAATTCCCTTACTGAATGATGCGGCTGTCGGCATTACCCATGAGACGGGTTCAGACCCAATGACCATCGTCAAAAACTTGCGCAAACATCCTGAAAAGCTGAAGGCAATGATGCCAGACTTCAAGGCTCTCTATACAGACATTGTGACAGATGAATACTCCCGAAGCCAATTGGACAAAGCCGTTTGGACATTGAAAGATAATGCGAGTAAAGGCATCTGTACGCTCTTTCACTGTACTGCTGGCAAGGATAGGACGGGGATTGTCAGTATGGCCTTGTTAAGATCCTATGGTGTCAGTGACGAAGAAATCATCAAGGACTATATGCGCACCAACCGTAATGCCTTCTGTCCGACGTTGAAGAAATGCTTGGGTGTCGGGCTGATGACATGGAATTGGGACTTGGTCAAGACAGCGTACAATTCTTTTATGGCTCAGAGGGAACTCATTGTAACAGCATTAAAAGAATATAGAATTTGAAGCACCTGACTGACGTGTATAGAATAAATTGACACTTTGAAAATTTTAAAAAAGCGTCAATTTATTCTGTACACGTCAGTATTGTGGTTTACTTTGTTGTGACGATGTTGAGGCTAGCAGGTGGTAGACTGCTCTTGACACTAAGATTTGCGCGTCCAGTCTTCTGCGCACTGCGTACGGCAATCAAGGCTCGTCCCTTCCAAGTCTTTACATGTGGTGAAGTGTAGGGCTCTGTGTCTTTAAGATCAGCACTGGCTGCAGCGAGCAGCTTACCACTGCCGCTGACACTGACTTCGCAAGGAATGGCAGCTTCAGGGCATACACGACCTTCTTGGTCGACAACCTCGATGGTAACGAAGGCCAGATCCTGTCCGTTGGCTTTGATAGTACGACGGTCTGTTGTCAGGCGCAGTTTTGCAGGTTCGCCTGCCGTACTGAGCTCAACACGTTCTTCACCAGCTTCTGCACGTAATGTGCCAGGTTGATAGTTGATGGTGAATACAGCCTTAAACTGCGTGTCGCGATTCACCTTCTTTGTCTCGATCAGTTGGTCGTTCAGATAGAGCTTAACCTCAGGCTGCTTGGTATAGACTTCCACTTCCACAGGCTTGCCTTCCCATCCTTTCCAGGACCAAGATTCCCATGTGGGCCATACGCTCCATGCGGTCTCACGTATCGTGCCGAAATAGCCATCGGGCTCTTTCACGGCCATATAAAGGCTTGCTTTGTCGTTCCACAATGTCTCTCGATAATGGCTGATGGGCTTGCGCCAGCCAGTAATGTCTACATCACCGCAGTAAGCCCCGTGCCATTCAGGCATGCCACCTTCTACATAATGCTCACCTTCACGCTCTCCTTTATAGTAGTAGCGCCCAATGGCTGATTCGCCAAGGTAGTCGAGACCTGTCCATACGATATCGCCCACTACGTAGTTGAAATCGCTTGTGATCGCCCAGTTCCTGAAAGCGTCGCGTGGAAAACTCTCCGTCTGCCACATGATGCGCTTAGGGTCGCGCTGGTGGTCGGAGGCATGTTTGAAGATCATGTAGTTATAGCCAACCACGTCGAGTACTTCTGCGTGGGGATCATAGATTTCCCAGTCGCTGTCCCATGAACAGAGGGCTTCCGTAACAGGTCGTGTAGTGTCTTTTTCGAGAATAGCAGCTTTCAGCTGTCGTGCTGTATAGACCACTCGGATGTCCTTACGCTCCATCACCTCGTTGCCTATACTCCATGAGATGACACAAGGGTGATTTCTGTCGCGTCCCACAAGGGCATGTATATCTTCGCGGTAGCATGAATCGATGACAGTCGAGTAGTCGAATGGATTCTTCTGTGTGCGCCAGCCGTCGAAGGCCTCGTCGATGACAAGCATACCTATCGAGTCGCAGGCATCGAGGAAGGCACGGGTCGTAGGATTGTGCGAGGTTCTGATCAGGTTGAACCCAGCCTCCTTCATCTGTCTTACCTTCCGGATCTCAGCGGCATCAAATGCCATTGCACCAAGAATACCATCGTCGTGGTGTACGCAGGCCCCATTGATAAGCACCTTCTTGCCATTGAGCATAAAGCCATTCGCTGCATCGAATGAGAATGAGCGTACTCCGAAGTTGACTGTCTCTGACAGCTCTCCATTTAGCATCACCTCGGCAGTATAGAGATGAGGCGACTCAGGCGACCAGAGTCGTGGATTGCCGATGGTGTAGTCGAATGTGACCTTCTGTCGTTCACCAGCTTTCAGGCTGACAGTCTGCTCAGAGCAGCCTTTGACAGTCACCAATGCCTGACAGGTTCCTTCTGACTCATTCTCTACTTCCACCTCGACTTTCACCTTAGCCTTTTCTGCAGAGACCTCTGTTGTCGTTATGAACACGCCATTCTCGGCAACGTGTACCTTTGGCATCGTCAGTAACCACACATGGCGGTAGATGCCCGAACCACTATACCAGCGACAGTTGGGCTGTTGTGAATTGTCTACTTTCACCACCACTTCATTCTGTCGCTTGTCTTTATATAAATAAGGTGTGACGTCTACCGTAAACGGTGTGTAGCCGTATGCGTGCTGTCCGGCCTTCTGACCATTGATGAAGACTTCGGCATGCTGGTAGACACCCTCAAAGTGAAGTTTTACCAGATCTGCGCTGGGTGTGGCGAACATCTTCTTGTATTCGCCTATGCCACCATCAAACCATCCGCCTCCAGTGCCAGTGGCTCCTTTGTCAGGGTTAGGGCCTTTATAGATGTCCCAATCGTGTGGCAAATCCACGGTTATACACTTCCCGTTTTGAGAGAACTGCCAGCCGAAATCCATCATTTGTCGGCTCTCATTCCCTTTGGCCATCAGCCCTAATGTCACCATCAGGCTGATGGATAATAGAATAATCTTTTTCATTTTCTTTATGGTTGTTGTTCTGTTATGTCTTATCCTTTTTTAGGGGTGGTACAGATATTAACCAGATAGATGATACTCATATAGGGGATGCCCGTGTTGGCTTCAAGACCAATCTCGCAGGTACGGCTATTGGAGTAACCCACCTCGATCTTGTTCTTCTCAATCTGCGGGCGGAGTTTCCTTAATCCATACTTGTTCAGCTCAGGGAAAGTGAAGCCTCGATCGCCGGCAAATCCACAGCAGCCCACACCTTCAGGCAGATAGACGTTGGTGGAGCACAGCTTTGCCAGAGCGATCATATCCTTGTCGACACCCATCTGGCGTGTAGAGCAGGTCAGGTGCAGGGCGATACGCTTATCTGTCGGATGGAAATCAAGACGATCCACCAGGTAGGTCATGATAAACTCTGCAGGCTCGTAGAGCTTCATCTTCTTCATGACTTTGCGCATGCGATGCAGGCAAGGACTCTGGGCGCAGAGCACGGGATACTTGCCATGCTCGGATGCTTCCCAGAGGGCTTTCTCCAGTTCGGCACTCTTACGGTCGGCAATATCGAGCATACCCTTCGACTCCCATATCTGTCCGCAGCACATCCGCTCCATACCTTCGGGGAAGATCACTTCGTAGCCAGCCTTTGCCATCAGCTGGATTACCTCGTCGACAAGAGCGTGCTTTACTGGGGCTTCTTTTGAGAGTCCCATCGTCTGATTGATACAGCTTGGGAAGTAGACTACCTTCAGGTCTGAATGTTCTTCCTCCTTATGAGGAATAGACTTCTCGATGATAAACTGCGTGAGGTCTGATTTCTTGGGCTGTCTCTTTTTCTTAGGCATCGCTGTTGTCCAGAGCGGCATACCCATCTTGTTCATCGTCCTGCAGACGTTGGTCATCAGCGTGGGACCAAGGGTGACGTGAGCCAGATGTGCCACATCGAGTACTACGCGCAGACCTGACTTGATGCCTGCCATGTGGTTGGCAGCAAACTCTCCGACCTGATAGCCCAGCGTCGATTTGTTCATGTCGAGCTGACGTATGAGGTGAGTCAGTTCGCCCGTGTTGATCTTCATCGGACACGAGGTTGAGCAAAGACCATCTGTCGCGCACGTCTGATCACCATAGTACTTATATTGCTTGCGCAGTGTAGCTGCCCGCTGAGGATCGCGCCCAGTGACCTCCAGCTCGCGGATTTCGCGCTGAACGGCAATACGCATCCTTGAAGAGAGGGTCAGTCCGCACGACATACAGTTCACCTCGCAGAATCCACACTCGATGCACTTGTTGGCCCGCTTCACCTGTTCGATGGTTTCCTTGGCTGTCGAGAGTTTTGGGTCCATCAGATAGTGTCCGCCATCAGGCACACTTGCAAAGTCGTAGTCTAGCACGGGCAGTGGCTTTAGGCACTTGATGAAACAGTCTGGATCATCGTTGAAGATGACGCCCTGATTCAGCAGTCCTTCAGGATCGAAGATGGCCTTCAGTTCCTTCATCGTCTCATAAGCCTTCTCGCCCCACTCGTACTTCACGAATGGTGCCATGTTGCGCCCTGTGCCGTGCTCGGCCTTCAACGAGCCGTCGTAGCCCTCAACCACCAGCTTGGCAACATCGCGCATCATCTCTGCATAGCGTGCCACCTCGTGCTCGTCGGCAAAGCTCTGGTTCAGGATAAAGTGGTAGTTGCCCTCAAAGGCGTGCCCGTAGATACAGGCATCGTTGTAGCCATGATCGGCTATCAGTTTCTGCAGTTTCACGGTAGCCTCTGGCAGACTCTCGATGGGGAAGGCCACATCCTCGATGAGGCATGAGGTACCGATGGGACGCGTTCCACCCACACTGGGGAAGATTCCGCTTCGGATGGCCCAGTACTTGCCGTAGACAGCAGGATCCTCCGTAAACTCTGCTGGGATATAGAGCTTGAACTGCCCCAGACACGCCTTGATCTTTTCGATCTTCTCCAGAAGTTGTTCGTGGGTGACGCCCTTGGTCTCCGTGAGAATCGCTGTCAGGTTGTGGTAGTCGCCTGGCTCTACACCTTCGATCTTACCAGCATCTACATCTTTCTTATATTGCAGGAACACGGGATCGTCCACAGAGTTGAGCGACATGTAGTCGAGCATCTCAGCGCTCTTCACCGCCAGGTTCTCAGCGCTCATCTTCAGATCCTCATCGCCTGCCTTCAGCTTCTTCATCGCTACTACCGCCTCACAGCTCTCCTTCATCGTCAGGAAGTAAACCATCGCTGAGGCCTTGTACTTGTAGTCGTAGAGTGTCTTCATCGTCACCTCCGAGAGGAAGGCGAGTGTACCCTCACTGCCCACCATCGAGTGGGCGATGATGTCGAAGGGATCGTCGTAGGCCACCAGAGGGCGCAGGTTCAGACCCGTCACGTTCTTAATACTATATTTGGTGCGTATGCGCGAGGCCAGTTCTTCGTCGGCTCTCACTTTGTCGCGCAGGGCCTCAATCTTTTTCAGGAATTCTGGATGGCTCTTGCGGAAGGCCTCTTTGCTCTCCTCCGAACCCGTGTCGAGCACGGTACCATCAGTCAGGATGATACGTGCCGACACCATCATGCGGTCGCTGTTGGCATGCACACCGCAGTTCATGCCCGAGGCATTGTTGATGACGATGCCGCCCACCATCGCACTTCCTATCGAGGCAGGGTCAGGAGGAAAAACGCGACCATAGGGCTTCAGTATCTCATTGACTCTGGCGCCTACGATTCCTGGCTGTAACTTAATGGTGTCCTGATGATCACCGATTTCGTATTTCTCCCAGTGCTTGCCAGCAACAATCAGCACACTGTCTGTGCAACTCTGACCGGAGAGAGAGGTACCAGCTGCACGGAAGGTAAAAGGCAACTTGTATTTCCGGCAGAGCCCAACAATCTTAGAAATTTCGGCTTCGCCATCGCTGCGAAGCACCACTTTGGGAATCTGGCGATAGAAACTGGCATCTGTTCCCCATCCGAGGGTACGAAGCTCGTCGGTATAAATACGGTCTGACGGCATAAACTGCCTGAGGTCTGCTAGAAATTGATTCATCATAGGGCGTTCTGGGTTTTTACGTTATACTTTTGGGGCAAAGATACGAAAAAGAAGTGAATAATGACGAGTGAATTGTGAATAGTTTTCTGTCATTTTTGATTTTTTCACTAAATTATTGTTGTTATATCACAGAATCTTCGTATATTTGCCGAAAATAATAAATATTCAAACCTATGACAGCTCTTATTTCCGTTATCCCAATTCTCTTGCTCATTGTTCTGATGATGGGCTTTAAAGTGTCAGGCTACAAGAGTGCGGTAGTCACACTTGTTGTAACAATCCTTCTTGCATTGTTCGCAGTGCCTGCTATGGGCATTGTGCCCGCTAAGTATGCAGATGCCTCCATCTTTGGCATTACTATCTGGTCGGTAATCGAAGGCTTTTTGAAAGCCTGTTTCCCCATTATCCTGATCATTATCTGTGCCATCTTCAGCTACAACATCCTTTGCGAGACAAAGGAGATTGAGACCATTAAGACGCAGTTTATCCAGATGACCTCCGATAAAGGTCTGCTCGTGCTGCTGCTGACTTGGGGTCTTGGTGGTGTGCTCGAGGGTATGGCTGGTTTCGGAACGGCTGTGGCTATCCCTGCTGCCATCTTGATAGGACTGGGATTCAAGCCGATGTTCTCAGCTGTTATCTGTCTGATAGCCAATACAGTGGCCGTAGGTTTTGGCGCCGTTGGTCTGCCTGCTACGACACTTGCCAATCAGGTAGCAGCCAGTGGTGTGGCTACGCCCGAGGAACTTTGTGAGGTAGCCACCTTCATCATCTTGCAGCTCTCTCTGATGTTCTTCATAACTCCATTCCTCATCCTGATGATGACAGACCGTACGAAGATCCTGAAGAATCTCTCCATCGCCCTCTTCGTGGGTATGTTCTCTATCATCGTTCAGTTCTGCTGTGCCCATTTTATTGGACCGGAGACGCCTGCTATCCTTGGTTCTGTAGCTGCTATCATCGCAATGCTTATCTACAATAAGCTTTTCATCAAGGACGAGAATCCTGCTGACGAGGTGATTGTCGAGAAGAAGAAGTTTGGCACTACGAAGACCCTCAAGGCTTGGAGTGTCTATGGACTGATTATCTTCTTCATTCTCATCAGCAGTAAGATTGTGCCTCCCATCAATGAACTGCTCAACCAGACACTCGTTACCAAGTTTGAATTACCCGTCATCGGCAACACGTTTAAGTTTGGCTGGTTGTCGAATGCTGGTCTGATGATCTTCCTGGGTGCTGTGATTGGTGGTCTGATTCAGGGTATGAGTTTTGGTCGCCTGATGAAGCTGTTGGCCAAGACCACCATCAATCTGCAGAAGACTGTGGTCACCATCTGCTGCCTTGTTGCGATGGCTATGCTGATGAATAATACAGGTATGACCAACGATATCGCTAAGGGACTTGTCATGTTGACTGGCGCTGCGTTCCCGTTCTTTGCACCGCTGATTGGTTCTATCGGCACCTTCGTGACGGGTAGTGCTACGAACGCCAATATCCTCTTCGGAAAACTCCAGGCTACTGCCGCCAGCGACCTCGGATTGGTCAATCAGGGAACCTTCTTCGGTGTCAGTGGTAGTGAGACCAACTGGCTCGCTGCTGCCAACTGTGCTGGTTCTGAGGGTGGTAAACTGCTTTCACCGCAGAGTATAGCGATTGCTACTGCTGCCTGCGACATGGAGGGACAGGATGGCGATATCATGCGTAAGACAATGCCATTCGCTATCTTCTGGATCCTGATGAATGGTCTGATGGTATTCCTCGGCCTTCACGTGATTTGATCCTGAAAGGAAATATGATATAGAAAAGGCTCGCAACTACTGCGAGCCTTTATGCTATCTACTGGAAATGATGCCGATGTATTCTTCGTAGGGGATGAATCTTCCGCCCATCGAACGGAGATGAGGTGTCTCAAACTGGCAGTCGATGAGTTTGCCACCCAAGATCTCGAACATGTGGGCCAAGTGAATGAGTGCCAGCTTCGAGGCATTAGGTACGAGTGAGAACATGCTCTCGCCAAAGAAGGCGCAGCCGAGGTTTACGCCATAGAGCCCACCCACCAGGCGGTCTTCATCCCAGATCTCTACACTTGCCGCAAAACCTTGTCGGTGCAACTCTGTGTAGGCTTCGATCATGTTAGGTCCCAGCCAGGCTCCTTCTTCCTTATGACGGTTCTGCGCTGTGGCACAACCTTGGATGACACCCTCGAAGTCCTTGTTGATGGTGGGCTTTAGCTGGCTTTTGTGAATCAGTTGCTGCATGGAGTGACTCACATGAATCTCACTGGGGAAGATGACAAAGCGTTGCAGCGGACAGAACCACAGAGGCTCCTGATTGTTACGAAACGAGAACCAAGGGAAGAACCCGTTGGAATAAGCCAATAGCAGACGGTCTACACTGAGGTCGCCACCTACTGCTACCAACCCGTCGTCCTCGCCCAGATGCGGGTCAGGAAACCATAGGTCTTTATCTAATTGATATACTGCCATCTTTTGTTATGACTTCAATGTTGCCACCATGTTTCAGGCTGCCGAATAGTATTTCTTTCATGAGCAGAGGCTTCAGCCGCTGGGCAATCACACGATCCATCTCCCGGGCACCATATTCATGCGTGAACCCTTCATTTAGTAATAGCTCGAACGTCTCGTCGCTCAGCGTCATCGTTACCTGCTTGGTTGCCAGCTTCTCTTGCAACTCACCCAGTTTCTTCTTTAGAATCAGTGTAGCCATCTCCCGATCCATATCATTGAAAACCACTGTTCCTGTCAGTCGATTGATAAATTCGGGTTTGAAGGTTTTCTTCACCTGCTTCAACATCGCTTCGCCTCGTGAGACCTTACCTGTAAAGCCTATGTTTGCTTGTCCTGCATACTGTGCACCAGCATTCGAGGTCATGATGAGAATCACGTTACGGAAGTCTGCTTTGCGTCCCTTGTTGTCCGTCAGCTTGGCATAATCCATCACCTGTAGCAGAATATTGTAGATATCCTGATGCGCCTTCTCAATCTCGTCGAGCAGCAGAACGCTGTTGGGCGTCTTGCGGATGGCATCTGTCAGCAGGCCACCGTCTTCATAGCCCACATAACCTGCTGGCGATCCAATCAACTTAGCTACAGTGTGTTTCTCTGTGTATTCACTCATGTCGAAGCGTAGTAGGGTAATCCCCAGCTCTTGGGCCAGGACTCGTGCAACCTCCGTTTTTCCTACACCTGTAGGTCCAACAAACAACAGCGAGGCCAATGGCTTGTTATCATCGGTCAAACCTGCTTTTGACAACTGAACTGATTCCACCACTTGTCTGATGGCTTCGTCTTGACCGTAGATTTTCGACAATAATCGTGGTGCCAGTGTCTCCAGTTGTGAATTGTCGTCTTCCTCGTTCATGGCCATAGCATCCACCTTACAGGTTTTGGCCAGCACGTCAGATATCTTTGCTTTCGTCACTCTTCCGTGAGCTTTTTCCCCTCTTACTTCCTCACTGGCGCCCGCTTCGTCAATCAGGTCGATAGCCTTGTCGGGCAGGAATCGGTCGTTCACGAACTTATAGCTTGCATCCACAGCATAGTCGAGTGCAGCTTCGTCGTAAGTCACGCCATGATACTGTTCGTATTGTTCGCGCAACTGCCTCAGGATGTGTTTCGTCTCATCTGGTGTCGGTTCTGGAATATCTATCTGTTGGAATCTGCGCACCAATCCTTTTGAACGCGAAAAGTGACGGTTGTATTCTTCGTAGGTTGTAGAGCCGATAAAGCGGATGGAACCTGCTTCCAGATACGGCTTCAGCATGTTCGATGCGTCCATCGATCCCTCGCCGGTGGCTCCAGCGCCCACCAATGTGTGTATTTCATCGATGTAGACGATATTCTTATCGCTCTCTTCCTGGATGCCGTCCATGATTTGTTTGATGCGGTTCTCGAAGTCACCACGATACTGCGTACCCGCTAACAGCGTCCCGATATCGAGCTGGTAGATACGACTCCCCTTCAGGCGATTTGGCACGCGCCCTTCTTCAATCATTCTTGCCAGTCCCCAGATAAGGGCCGTCTTGCCTACACCAGGTTCACCCACATGCAGTGGATTATTCTTGTCGCGACGGCACAGCACTTGAATCGTGCGCTCCAACTCCTGCTCACGACCTATCAGGGGATTATGGTTTTGGTAAAGTTCGTTCATGCAGGTTACTAGTCGTCGCCAGGCAGCCTCTTGCTGGTGCTTGCCCGTTTCCTTTGCAAGATGGTCGTCAAATTCACAGACACTGATCAACTCGCTCATGAAGTTGCTCTCCTTGTCGCCTAGCGCATCTTTCAGCAGATAGCATGCCCACGACTCTTTCAACTGTAATATGCCCATCACGAGGTGTGGCAGGTCCAGTGCCGTAGCACTGCTGTTGATGACCTGTCCGCAGGCCATCTCAATCACTTGCTCCATCTGTATCGAGGTTTCTGGTTCGTAGTCTGTTCCCTCAGGTACAGTCTCTACATCCTCCAACCTCTCTTCCAGTCGTTCTACAAAGCTTTCGATCGGATAAAAGATATTGAGTGTTCTGTCGAAGCAGAACTCGTCTGCCAGTACCAATAACAGGTGTTCTGGCATCACGAATTCATGTCTGTAGTCTTTGCAGCAGTCCATCGTGTCTTTTAGCACTCTGGCTGCGCGTTCTGTCTGTTTGATCTCTGCCATATTACTCTTTTTCTGGTTCTACGGTCAGACGAAGTGGGAAGCCAGCTTCGCGGGCCATTCTCGTTGCTTTCCTTACTTTCGAGGTTGCCACGTCATAGCTGTATATGCCCACTACCGCTTTGTCGGAATGGTGAACTTGGAGCATCAGTGCCTCTGCCTCAGTCTCACTCTTGAAAAACACCTGCGTCAGTATCTTCACAACAAACTCCATGGTGGTGAAGTCATCGTTGTAGATGGTCACCTTATAGCGTCGCGGCTCCTTCAGGTCCGTTCGTTGCCTTTCCTTTGTCGCTGATTGTTCTTTTGCCATTTAGCTGTCATATTCAAATCACGCCACAAAGATACGGTTTTTAATTGAGACCAAAGCATTTTGAAGGAAAAAAAGAATTCCCTCACTCAAATTGAAGTGGGGGAACTCTTATGGGGGATATTATTGTTTTTGGACTAAGTTCTTGAAGGCAGAACCGAAAATGATGTACTGGGTATTACCAGCAATGGTGCCTTCGTTCTGTCCCCAGAGGAAGGGCCAGTCGTCGAAATTCTCAAAATGATCGGGCTTGCGGAACAGCAGTCCTGGAGCCACATTGCCTGGGATTGCAGAAAAGTCGGCACGGTTGTTCCCGTAGAACACCTGCTTGGGGCGGGCAGCTCCTACGACGGCTACGAATGAGTAGTTGTGATAGGGATGACAGCCGTAAAGCCAGTTGGCAACGCGGTAAATCTCATCCTTGCTGACGATGTCTGGATAGTAGAGGTGGGCATAGTTCACAGCGATACCGAAGTTAAGCACCATATTCACACCAGCCCAGTTGCCCAGTCCGATGGGTACACCATAGGGATTCTGCTTGTCGAAGTTCTGGATGTAATCCTTGTATTTCTCCACGTAGGGACGCAGTTTCTGCTTGTAGGCCTCGTCCATATATGGTACGGCGTCGAGAGCTGTCTGCATGTTGTAAGGCAGTGCCAGTTCTAGGGCATCCCAGATTTGCTTTTCGAAGTTGTCGAGATACTGCTTATCTTGTGTGGCTCCGTAGAGCTGCAGGTTTGTTGCCATGTCGCCTAGCAGTTCACTGTTCCTGCGACTGCGCTCTATCAGTTTCTGACGCTTTTTGTCGGGTTTGGCAGCAGAATTGCTTCCAAATTCGAAACCGTCGAGCCAACTGTAGTCGGTCACATCCTGACGGCCTTTGGCTGTAAGTTCTTTGATGAGCTCCGTACCCTCCTTCATGAGTCGTTTCGACTGGGTGAGGGCGCGCTCGGCCAAATCGTCGTTATAGCCACGGAGGGCACGACTGGCAGCAGCGAACATGGTGGCGGCACGGAGGTCAAGATAGGGATTACGCGTGGTGAAGGCCCACATATCATCGGGGGTGCCACTGCGCTTGCCATCGGCTGATACCTCGTAGGGTTTCAGACTGGGATCATAGTGTAGACCGTCGGTGATGGAGGCTGCATCGCCCAGATGATGATAGTTGTCGAGGACAGAGTTTGAGAGTGTCTGTGCCATGTGCCCGATCTGCTCAGCCTGAGCCACGAGGTTGAGTGTGCCATGCTCAATAAACTGTAGGATGTCGGGCACGCCATCTGGACGATGGAGGTCGACGTAGCGTTGTTTCTGGCTGACGAAGGTTTCGTCGCGCATGGGCTTGAAAAGCTCCCAGGCACGGATGAAGTTCTGTACCACGCTGATGTTTGAGCCCGTCTCAATGTCGAAATCACCTGCATCGAAGAATCCTCCGACATTCAGGCCTGGAATAAGTTCGTAGGGTTTATATTTTGTGTCTGTGGTTGTTCCTTGGCGGTGTAAGTCGAAGTGGTCGCTCTCGGGTGCCTGCAGATAGCCCTCTTTGAAAGGTTCTCCATGCCAGGTACGATAGCCTTCTGTGACGTACATGTGGTTCATGTGGATGGGCACCCAGACATCGGTGGTGGCATCAGTAATCTTGTCGTAGACATGTTCGTCGATGAGGAAATTGTTAGTCTTGGTATGGCCATACTGGATGTAGTAGACACCAGGTTCGCGGACTGACGAGAAGTCGAACTTCACATAATTATACTTGAAGTAGGGACCCCAGTTCTGGATGTCGCCCTTGAAGGCCTCCTCAGTACTGCCATCAGCCTTAATTCGCATGAGTGTAGCAGTCGTCTGGGGCTGATCCTGCTTGTCGAGCTCGATGACGGCTACTTTTGGCTGTTCCGGAGTGTAGCCTACCTGACAGAATCCGATATTCGGCTCACGGATCCATCCTGGGATGGCGTGAGGTTCTACTGTCCAAGTGACTACCTTACCCGTCTTACCCTTCGGCAATACGCTACGCAGTACGAACCAACCGTTCTGAGCCAGCATACGTCCGTCATAGAGTTTCAACTCGGCATCGTCACTGCTGATACGGACCATTCGTTCAGGCGCATCTGCAGCCATCACGATAGAGTGCCCAGTTTCGAGGGGTAGGGGATCGACAAACTGATCGGTACCGCGATCGTCGTAGGTCTTGAAACCCTTAAACTGACGGGGCTTCTCGCTGTTTGGTCGTGCGATGGTCTGACTGGTGGCATAACGTGGGAAACGGTTCAGTCGACCGTCCATCGTGAATGTCTTTAGCCAGTATTGCGAGGGCAGGAACTCCAGATTGAAACCTGCTTCGCCAGCCAGTTTCTCTGGGACAGGCTTGTCGAGCCATACGGCAATCTCCACAGCCTTGCCTTTGGCTGTGACCACGACGCGGCTGTCAAAATCATAGTAATCGTAGCGCAGTCCCACCTCGATGGTACCTTTCTCACGATCCACCTTTCGGCTGGTCATCGTTGGCACGAGATCCCACTGCTCCGGGGTGTTGTTCAGACGGACGGCACCTCCTTGGATTGTGCGCACACCGTGATGGATAACCTCAATACCAGAATTCTTCTCGTCGTTGAAACCGCCGTTGAAGCTGTTGCTATAGACGAGTACGTTCACACCCTGGCGCTCGAAGTACTCGAGGTCATTAAGTTTCAGGTCTTGTGCCCAGCCAACGGTTGTGGCCAGCACTGCCAGTGATAAAAGAATACGTTTATTCATATATGTAAATTTAGTTCTGTTGATAATAAGTGTGGTCATTAATATTTAACGTATTCATGCGGGTAAAGTAAAAAGGCTGATCTGATAATTATAGAATGTTAACGTTAGACTACAAAAAAAATCTCCCGCTCGATTGAACGGGAGATTGAATGAATATGGAGAAATAGGATTAATATCCAGGATTCTGCCACATGCCATCAGTAGTAGAGGTGTACTGGAGTACGCCATTAGCATCCTGAGAAACACTGATTTCAGCACGGTTGGTTACAGCCTCGAGCTCGTTGAGAGGAATCGGGCGATAGTAGTGCTTGGCAGCAATGTTACCAGAAGCCTGTGCGTTATAAGCTTTCACGTGGCTGATGAGCGTGTGGGTACGCTTCAGGTCGAACCAGCGCTGGTACTCACCGCAGAGCTCAAGAGCGCGCTCCTGCAGGATGGTCTCGATATCAACAGTACCCTTGATGGTGTTGTCCTTACCAGCGATGGCACGGGCAGTGCGCAGCTCGTTGATAGTACTCAGGGCGTTGCCGCCAGTAGCGAGTTCAGCCTCTGCCTTGATGAGGTACATCTCAGCCAAACGGAGCACCATGATGTCGCGGTAGCTCAGGTCATGAGTAGGATAGCTGGGGTTGTACTGGTCATCGAGGAACTTCTTGATACATGGATAAGAACGGCGTCCTTCGATCTTCTCACTCTTATAGCGGTCGTCACCATAGACGTCAGACTTGGCCTTACCACCCTCAGTTGGCAGAGCTGTTGCGGGATCGCCAGAGGTGTAAACAGGGATGTCACCACCGAATGCGAACTGCAGACGATACTTGTCCTTAGCCTCAGCCTGGAGAGCCTGACCCTCAGCAGAGTTACCGTCGAGGATGCTATAGAGAATGGCGATACCACCACCGTTGAAGTAGTTTCCGTCTTCCTTGTATGCCTCATCGTAGTCCTTGAACTCCTGCTCAGACATCTTCGGATACTTCTCAGGATTCTTCGACAGCTCATAGGGGATGCGATAAGCGGTGATCAGTGTACCGTTGTAACGCTGGTCGGTCTCTTTAACGCTCTCCAGCAACTGCCAGAAGTAGAGTGAAGGCAGGTAACGGGTAAATCCACGTCCGTAAGGAGAGTAGTACTTACCGCACTCAACGTTCTCACCAGTCATCTTACTCTTGATAGTGGTCTTACCAGCAGCCATACGGAAGAATACTGACTTGTCAGTCTGTCCGTTAGGACCGATATCGTCGCAACCATTGTTCCACAGTGAGGGGAACATCAGCAGAGAGGCACTACCACCTTGACGGCTATAGCCAGTACGGGTGATCAGAGAGTTGTACTGACCTGTACCACCGTCAGAGAAACGATAAGGTACGCAGTTGTCACGACCAGCAGAGAGGTCGTTGGTGTAGTGAACTGCAAAGAGGTTCTCGGTGTTGACGGTAGCCTCCTCGTTGTTCATGTTCCATGTGTCCTGATAACGGTCGTAGAACTTAGCACCTGAGTTGTTGATAACGTCGGTAGCTGCGTTCAGAGCCTCAGTGTAGAGGTTGCCAAAACCGTTTACGCTGCTGGCACCCAGCCAAGAGGCAGCATAGAGGGCTACGCGAGCATAGAGAGCCTCAGCAGAGTAGTAGTAGGCACGGCCTGCTGCTGTTGCAGCCTTCGGTGTCATCACGTTGGCCTGCTTGTAGTTCTCCATCGCCTTCTTCAGGTCGTTGAGGATATTGGCATATACCTCAGCCTCGGGGATACGAACAGGGTTGTTATTGATGGCTCCGACGGGCTCTGAGTTGTAGGGAATCGGGCCCCACATAGCAACCATCTGAGAGTAGTACAGTGCACGGAGGAAGAGAGCGTCAGCAGTATATGCAGCCTTCTTGTTGTCGTCGATGACTGTACAGGTAGGCACATACTTCAGAGCGTTGTTACAAACGTCGATACCAGCGTAGAACATCTCCCAGTACTGGTCGAGACATGGGTTGTCGGCTACGTTGTTGCCAAGAGCCTCTGCAGAGATGTCATACTTCAGTAAAGACTTCTGCTTGTTATCATATCCGAAATAGAACAGGTCGCTGCCCATCTCGGCGAGTCCGAGTGACGGCTCCTTGCCCCACCAGCCGTGTGTATAGTCATAGGCTGAGGTGATCAGTCCGTCGATACCCGATATGGTGTTGTATGCCAAGTCGGCAGTCTCACCAGTCTTGTTGTCCTCCTCCAAGAAGTCTGAGCAGGAGGTTGTGCCCAGCGCGAAGGCTGCGGTCACAAAGAACATACTTAATATCTTTTTCATATCGATTCTCATTATTGATTTAGAAAGTTATGTTAAGACCAATCACAGCCTGCTTCATCAGCGGGAAGTTCACAGAACCACCACGCTCTGGATCGTAGTTGTCGAAGTGGCTGAAGGTGAAGAAGTTCTTCAGAGAGCCATAGATGCGAGCATTGCTGATGAGGATCTTCTTCAGGAAGCTCTTCGGCAGGTTGTATGCCAGTGTGATGTCCTTGATCTTGAAGTAGTCAGCTTTCTGGATCTGGATGGAGCTCTTGTAGAAGGTAGGAGTAGCACCAGCGCAACCAGGTGAAGGAATGTCAGCACCCTGGTTCTCAGGTGTCCAGTAACCCAGATCGCTCAACTCGCCCCAGTTGGCGTTGTCGTAGAGGTAGAGACCATAACCAGCATAGTCGAGGTATCCGCCCAGACGAGCCATTGTTGAAACACTCAGTGAGAGGTCCTTGTAGGTGAGCGATGTGCTCAGACCAAGGATGGCCTTCGGGCTGCGGTTGTAGATAATCTTATCGCTATCGTCGATCACGTCGTCGCCATTGGTGTCGATGACCTTCGGAGTACCAGGATCGCCGTAGTCGGCCTGAGGCTTCTCAAAGTTGGGATGAGCGGCCATGTACTGGTCGAACTCGCCGATACCCCAGCAGCCGTCCATATCGTAAGCATAGTATGCAGATACAGGCTCACCAACCTTCAGGATAGTTGTTCCACTAACGAACTGCTCGATACCGTCGGCCAGCTCTTCAACCTTGTCGCGGGCGAAGGTAGCTGAAGCAGTCAGATCCCAAGTAAAGGCGTTAGTCTTTACAGGAACAGCACCAAGAGATAATTCCCAACCGTGACCCTTTGTCTTACCAACGTTAGAGATGGTGCTGGTAAATACTGATGAGGGAGGAGCGGTCTTATAGTACAGCAGGTCGTAGGTCTTACTGTTGTAATACTCAACGGTACCGTAGATGCGGCCATTGATGAATGAGAAATCGAGACCGACATTCAGGGCAGAAGTCTTTTCCCAAGTCAGTTCAGGATTAGCCATAGTCATCGGAGCCTTCTCTGTAGAGTTAGGAACGATTGAAGAAATGGTAGCCAGAGTCTGATAAGCATCGATGGCAGCGTTACCAGAAAGACCCCAAGATACGCGGATCTTCAGGTTGTCGAGCCAAGACTTGGTACCAGACATGAAGCTCTCCTCTGAGAGACGCCAACCAGCGCTGACTGAGGGGAAGTAACCCCACTTGTGGCCCTCGGCGAGTACTGAAGAACCATCAGCACGTACAGAGGCCTGCAGCAGATACTTGCCATCGAATGAGTAGTTGGCACGTGCTAAGAATGAGAGCATAGAACTCGTTACATAACTTGATGTAACCAGCGGAGAACCGATTTTGCTGACATCGTAGAATGAGCTGGTCTTATAGCTTTCAGAACCTGCATCACCTGAGATGCTGCTCGTCTCAGTAACGTGCTGTGACATTTCGTGTCCGAGCAGGAAAGTCATATCATGTTTGCCAATCTCCTTGTTGTAGTTGGCTGTGTTCTGCCAAACATACTTCGTGCCGACACTCTTATCGTTAGCGATATAGGTTGTGGTAGGCGACTGGTAGCGAGCCTGGCTATGGTAGTCCTGATAGGTACCTGTGCGAGAATCGTTACGGTCCATCGTGAACTGAGATCTCAGGGTAAAGCCCTTAAACGGGTTGAGCTGCAGATAGGCGCTACCGAAGAAGCGTGTGCTCTCGATATTGCGCTGGTATGCGCCATCCTCGTCAAGCAGAGGAGAACAGTGGGCGGGATACCAGGGGTTAGGAGTAGCATAGATACTGCCGTCATTCAGATAAGCGTGAGTAATAGAGGTCATCTTCTGTGCCTGGTTGAACACACCACCATTTCGCTTGTCGTTGCTCTTATATGCATAAGAGAGGCTTGCACCAATCTTAACGATCTTGTTAATCTGATGGTCAATGTTGACACGACCTGTATAACGCTTGTACTTATCGCCCTTCAGAAGACCCTTGTCGTCCATAGCG
>JAEEGJ010008514.1_pt1 | contig 28221 bp, 20 predicted proteins | sample 8958761 | NCBI WGS metagenome assembly JAEEGJ01 (sample SAMN16246546, study PRJNA631951) | gut metagenome | biome: gut microbiome; feature: rumen; material: RS-attached | host: Bos | place: Iran: Karaj | collected 2018-10
GTAAGGACGGTAAGATAAAGGTCAACTTCGACGGAAGCGTTGCCGCCTCTTTCTATACCAATAAGATTGAGACGATGAATGCCAGCGAGTGGGGCAGAGCTTATTGGCAGGCAAGTGTCAACGATGGACTGAATCCCAGCAACAACAATCTGGGTTATAACTATGACTGGAGTTACGACAATAACGGCAACCCCGTGCTGAACAATATGACGATGAACATGTTCCTCGATGAAAACGGTACAGTACGCGCCGGCGACACCGACTGGTTCAAAGAGATTACCCGTACGGGTGTCGTTCAGCAGTACAATGTATCTGTCAGCAACGGCTCTGAGAAAGGAAGCTCGTTCTTCTCTTTTGGCTACTACGACAACAAGGGTACGATCAAGGACAGCTATTTCAACCGCCTCTCCGCTCGTGCCAATGCAGACTACAAGCTTTTCGACGGCAACGTGGTTCTCGGCGAGAACTTCACCATCAACCGCACAAGAGGCGCTGATGCACCTGGCGGTGTGCTAGAGCACGCTCTGGAGTTCAATCCCAACTTCCCCATTTACGCCGAAAACGGCAAATATGCTCAGGCTCTTGGCGCCTACTCGGAACGTGAGAATCCGCTGAGCATGATCGACAATGCCAAAGACAACGAATACACCCAGTGGCGTATGTTCGGCGATGTTCACCTGAGTGTGACTCCGTTCAAGAACTTCATGGTTCGCACCACCTTTGGTATGGACTATACGCAGAAGGAACAGCGCTTTTTCACCTACCCTATCGCAAACGGTAAGGTGATGCGTACCGATTCTGCCGTCGAAGGCAAGCAGGAACACACTATGCGCTGGATGTGGAACGCCATTGCTACCTATAATCTGGAGATCGGCAAGCATCGCGGTGATGCCATGATCGGTACTGAGGTGAACCGTCAGGACTACAAGATGAACAGCGCCAAGCGCTATGAGCTGGCTATCCTGAACACTGACTACATGTGGCCTTCAGCAGGCGCTGGCCGTCAGTTGGCTGAAGGTTTCGGTGAGGGATTCTCACTCGTATCGTTCTTTGGTAAGGTCAACTATACATACGACGACAAGTATCTGGCTTCGTTCACCATCCGTCGTGACGGTTCAAGCCGCTTCGGTTCCAGCAACCAATATGGTACATTCCCGTCTGTCAGTGCTGGTTGGCGTATTTCTCAGGAGAAGTTCATGGAGGGCACCAAGAACTGGCTCGACAACTTGAAATTGCGCTACTCTTGGGGACAGACCGGTAACCAGGAAATCTCTAACACAGCGCGTTATACCCTATATAAATCTGTAGTCTCTACAGGTCTTTGGGGTAGCGGTCAGGCCGGTTCATCATACGATATCACAGGTACGAACGGCGGTTATGACCTGCCCAACGGCTATGTCCGCAACCAGCGCGGCAACGACGATATCAAGTGGGAGACCACCACACAGCATAACATCGGTCTCGACTTCGCCATCCTGAGAAACGAAATCTACGGAAGCTTCGACTGGTATGATAAGAAGACCACCGACATTCTGCTCTTCATGGAAGGTATCGCCGCTATGGGTGAGGGAGCCGGACAGTGGATCAACGCTGGCGAGGTGAAGAACAACGGTTGGGAACTGACAGTGGGCTATCGCCATCGTCTGCCTAACGATTTCTCCTGGGACATCAGCGGAAACATCAGTAAGTATACGAACGAGATCACCAAGTTGCCTGAGACAGTGGCTGCCAACGGTAAATATGGTGGTAACGGAGTGAAGAGCGTTGTTGGTCACGCCATGTTCTCGCAGGTGGGCTATATCTACGACGGTATCTTCAAGAGTCAGGAGGAGATCGACAACCATGCAATTCAGGAAGGTGCCGGACTGGGCCGCATCCGCTATAAGGACCTGAATGGCGACGGCTTCATCACAGAGGAAGACCAGGACTGGATCTATGATCCCACACCTGCCTTCACCTGGGGTCTGAACATCTATCTGCAGTACAAGAACTGGGATCTGACCATGTTCTGGCAAGGTGTGCAGGGGGTAGACGTAGATTGTAGAGGATACAAGTCTCAGACCGACTTCTGGGCCAACTCTGCCATCAACGTACCTTATCTGAACAAGGGTATCCGTGCACTTGATGCTTGGAGTCCTGCCAACCCAGACAGCAATATCCCTGCACTTACCACTTCGGACACCAACAACGAGGGTCGTGTATCTTCTTATTATATTGAAAACGGTTCATACGCAAAACTGCGCACTATACAATTAGGCTATAACATGCCGAAACAGGTGACTGACAAGTTGCGCATAGACCGTATCCGCCTCTACGCTTCTGCCCAGAACCTGATGACCATCAAGAGCGGCAAATTCACTGGCGCCGATCCCGAGAACCCTGGATTCAACTATCCTATCCCACTCAATCTTACTTTCGGACTCAATGTTTCATTCTAAAAAATAGCAACGATTATGAAAACGATATATAATTTGATCTGCACAATCTGCGTGATCTGCGGTCTTACTGCCTGCTCGAATTTCCTTGAGGAACAAGTGCCACAGGCAACGCTGACGCAGGACGAGGTGAAAAGCCCAGAGTATATTGACAATGTGCTAATCTCTGCATACGCCGGACTGGTTTCTATTGAGGACATGAACGCTTCGTTCTCACTCTGGAACTACGATACCCGTTCAGACGATGCCTATGTAGGCGGTTCTGACTTCTCTGATGGTGAGCCTTTCCACAGACTGGAAAAGAGCACTGGCGTGATGACTACCGACTGGCCTTTTAGCTCTATCTGGACTAAGATGTATAACTACCTCTCACGTATTAACCTGTCGCTCGACATCCTGACCAGTGCTGACCAGAATAACGCAACCATTCAGCAGCGTACTGCCGAGATGAAGTTCCTGCGTGCCTACGGACACTTCCAGTTGAAGCGCCTGTTCAAGAAAATTCCATTCGTGAACAAGCCCAACATGGATGAAGAGGACTATAACAACCTCTCAAACACAGAATATACCAACGATGAGGGCTGGCAGCAGATCATCAATGACCTTGAAGACGCCTACGCCGTTCTTCCTGTCGTGCAGGCCGACAAAGGACGTCCTACAAAGGCCGCATGTGCTGCATTCCTGGCAAAGGTGTACCTCTATAAAGCCTACCGTCAAGACGATGCCAACACGAATCAGGTAACAGGCATCAACGAGGCTGACCTGCAGAAGGTCGTGGAATATACAAGCCCGTCTTTCTACGCTGGCTACGGTCTGGAGTCTGACTTGCACAACAACTTCCGTCCTGAGGAACAGTATGAGAATGGCAAAGAGAGTCTCTGGGCTATCCAGTACTCCAAGAACGATGGTACCGTATACGGTAACTTGAATTTCTCTAACCGTCTGATTGTTCCATGTATTCCTAAGGTTCACGATTCTGGTTGTGATTTTTACAAGCCATCTCACAATCTGGTAAATGCCTATCGTACCAACAGCGACGGTCTGCCGATGCTCGATAACTTTGCCGATGCCGATTATACCGTCGGTTCCAATCAGACTGTAGACCCACGCTTGTTCGTCACAGTTGGCGTGCCTGGCACTCCCTATATGTTCAACACCAGTTTCATGATGGCAGAGACTAACGCCTGGAGCCGTTCTGGTGGTACCTTTGGATACTTCGTATCGCTGAAGCAAAATATAGACCCCGCACTCACAGATATCTATCTGTTCCTGTGTGACTCACAGTGGGCCAGCTCAATGAACCGTATCGTCTTCCGCTATGCCGATGTACTGTTGATGCGTGCCGAGGCACTGGCTCAGCTGAATCAGACTTCAGAGGCTATAACTTTGGTCAATCAAGTACGCGAACGTGCTGCCGGTATGGCAAGCAACAGCATCGTATCTAACTATCCCACTAAATACGGTATCCACTATGCAGTGGGCAAATATAGTGGCTCGTATTCTAAGGAAGACGCCATGAAGATTGTCAAAATGGAGCGCCGGCTGGAGTTGGCTATGGAGAGTGAGCGTTTCTTCGATCTCGTACGCTGGGGCGATGCTGCTACTGTGCTCAACAAGTACTATACCAGTGAGAGTGAGAAGATGAACTTCCTGAGTGGCTCACTGTTTACTGCCAATAAGAACGAGTATCTGCCTGTTCCCTGGGAGCAGATGGCTGCATCAAACGGACACTACACGCAGAACTGCGGACAGTGGTAAGACCTCACCCTAACCCTCCCCTATGAGGGAAGGGAATGAATACAAGAAAATCATTATAAAAAAGAAAATAAATATGAAACAGAATATCATAAAACTTGCAGTTTATCTGGTAACTGCTCTCCCCCTTGGGGGAGTTGGAGTGGGGCTTCTCTCCTCCTGCAGCGATAATCATACAGGCAGCATCAACGTGGGCGGTTCATGCCTCGTGGAGAAGTTCGTGCTGAACGGACAGTATGAAGGCATCATCAACACAGAGAAGCGACTGGTAAAGGTGAAGGTTCCCTCTGACTTCGACCAGAAGGGTAACATGGAAATCACCAGCCTGACCGTTTCGCCTGGTGCTCAGACTAATATGAAGGTGGGTGACCACATTAACTTCGACGGAGACCGTACACTGCACATCTCCAATGGCGACCTCGTGATGGACTATCAAGTAAGTGTACGTAATGATGAAGCACTGATGTCACTCTTCATCCTAGAAGGTGTGAAAGGTGCTATCAACCAGCAGGATAAGACTATCACGGTAAGTGTGATGGCCAACAGCGGTATTGATTTGAGCAATGCCACCTTTGAGGTTGAGTGCAGCGAGGATGCTATTTGCAGTCCTGCCAGTGGCACGAAGGCAAACTTTACTGAGCCGTTCCAGATAACACTGAACGACAATACTGCCACTTCTGTCTATACTGTCAATGTGACACTGATTGCCAACCCTGTAGCCATCTTCGTTGGCGAGGCTGAGAACATTGAACTGTTGAATGACGAGGAGAAAGCTGCCGCCAAATGGCTCACCGGAAACATAGCCAGTGCTGCATACGCTTCTTGGGACGATATAGCCAGCGGAAATATCTCACTCGATGAATGTAAACTCGTATTCTTCCACCGTCACTGCTCTTCATACGGCAACTACAACGGCTTTGCAGAGGCTGAGAGCGGTGCCATGACGGCTCTACCGAAGATGAAGGAACTCTGGCAGCGTGGCGTAGGTTTCGTACTGGGACGTTCGGCTGTGAACTATGCTATCGCTCTGGGTGCCATGCCTGAGGATGCCTATCCCAACAATGTGTGGGGTGGCGGAGGTGGCGAAGGCTCCGATCTGATGGGCGATGATCCTTGGCACTTCTATGCTTACGACATCACACACCCGTTGTGGAAGAACCTCAAGACCTATGCTGGCGCAGCTGATAACGCTGTCTATACGCTCGATAAGGATTATACAATCTGTAACACGACGTCGCAGTATGGATTCTGGGATACCTATCAGGATGGTAAGGATGCCGTTGAGGCTAAGACTGGTGGTCGTGCGCTGGGTGGCGACAACAGCGTATCGTCATGGGAGCTGAAGGGCGCTAACGGTGAGTTCGGTAAGGGTGGTATCATCTGCCTCGGCTCAGGACTCTTCGACTGGAACTCGCCTACACCATACGTGTCGAACTACCACGACAACATGGGATCCATCCTGCTCAATGCATTCGATTACCTGACGAAGTAAACAACGAATTATACGATTTTCACGAATTAAAGAACAGATAATTATGAAGACAATGATATATTCAGTATTCGCATTCATGCTGTCAGCTTCTGCGCTGACGGCATGCAGCGACGAAAAGTTCAGCGGAGATCCCTCTAAGGACTGGGACGGCACTACCACCTTCTTCGCTTCTACAGATGCACCGGATTTCGGCACGTATTATATGCCTTATGTAGGACGCGTTGGAGACCCCATGCCTTACTACGATCAGAAGGATGGCACATTCAAAGTGCTTTACCTCCAAGAGTACATCAATAACATGCCCTTCCGTTTCCATCCCATTTGGGCTGTCTCAACAAAGGACTGTGCCAACTACGAGTCGCTCGGCGAGCTGCTGCCTTTTGGTGGTAACGATTTTGAGCAGGATGCTGCGCTAGGTACTGGCTGTGCTTATGAGAAAGATGGCACATACTATATCTATTATACAGGTCATAATGGCAACTGCAAGAACCGTGAGGTGGTGATGCGCGCTACATCGACCGACTTTAAGAATTGGACCAAGGATGAACTGTGGACACTCTACGGCACCGACTTTGGCTATTCTGCCAACGACTTCCGCGATCCGCAGATCTTCGTGGCCGACGACAAAATGTACCACATGGTCATCTCTACTTATCCTGAACACGGTGGCGATCCTGTGTTTGCTGAGTTCAAGTCAAACGATCTGAAGAACTGGGAACACGTAGGCCGTATCAAGATGATCTGGGACCGCATGCTGGAGTGTCCCGACATCTTCAAGATGGGCAACTACTGGTACATCGTATTCAGTGAGAGCTATCGCGCCAGCTGGAGCCGTAAGGTGAAGTATATGGTGGCTCCTACCTACGAGGAACTGAAGAACTGTCTGAATGACGGACCGAAGTGGGCACCTGATGGTCATGAGGGCATCCTCGATAGTCGATCGCTTTATGCTGCCAAGACTGCCTCTAATGGTACAGACCGTTACATCTGGGGCTGGTGCCCGTTCCGTTCAGGTGCTGATATCCATGAGAAGAATACCAATGTAGGTGCCGGCGACGGCAACGAGCCCAACTGGAGTGGTGCTTTGGTATGCCACAAGATTATCCAGCACGCCGACGGCACACTCACGCTTGGTGCAGTGCCTGCACTGGCAGAGAAGTATAAGAATGTTGTCGATGCAAAGGTAATGGATTCTAACGGCTACAGCAATGGTACGCTGAGCGGTGACGGCGCTTATGTGCTCTACAATCGTCTTTATGCTGCCAACCACATCTCGTTCACTGTGAAGACATCTAACAACTGGGATAAATTTGGCGTTTCGTTTGTTCGCGGTACCGACTCGAAGAAGTACTACACCATGGTGGTGAATCCTGAATGGGAGGATGGCCGCAAGGTGAACTTCGAACAGGAGGGCGAAGATGGTAAAGGTTTTATCGAAGCTGCAGATGGCTATGTATTCCAGCGCCCTGTCGACAATGTCTATAACATTGACATCTACACTGATAATTCAGTTCTTACTATGTATATCAACGATGTATGTGCTTACACTCAACGCATCTATGGTATCCAGAAAAATTGCTGGAGCATCAATAACTACGGCGGTTCTATCACCGTTTCTGATGTGAAAGTAAGTCAGCAATAAGAACGATACAGAAAACAGAAATCCCCAGCCAATAGAAATGGTTGGGGATTTTTGTTTAAATTAAGCCTCGGGTTCTGCAGCGCGGAAGTTCTTAAGGTCTTCAGCCTTGAACATCTTGATGTAGGCAGCCTTGCCGAAGATGTCTTCTTCTGCCATACGAACATATACGTTGGCGCTCTTCTCGAAGAGTTCGGGGGCCTTGGTGGCATCGCGGAGGATGAGGAGCGACATCACGAGCTCGGCCGTCATGTCGTAGAGACGACGGGCGAGGAAGTCTTGTGCTTCCTGATTCTCGAGAGCCTTCACGTTGGCCAGTGCTTCCTCATAGACCTTGATGAGGGCAGTCACATGATTCTTGATGCTCTGCAAACCCTCGCTCACCTGCAGATTCTCATGCATGTCCTTGATATTGTTGAGCATGGTGCCGTTGGTGATGTAGCGGATAGCAGCGACGACCTGCAGCTGAGTGGTACCCTCGTAGATAGAGAAGATACGTGCGTCGCGGAACAGACGCTGGCTCTTGTACTCCATGATGAAACCTGAACCACCGTGGATCGAGATGGCATCGTAGGCGTTCTGGTTGGCGTACTCTGAGTTCATACCCTTGGCCAGTGGTGTGAAGGCATCGGCGAGGCGCTGGTACTTCTTCAGTTCCTGCTTCTCCTCGGGTGTCAGTTTGCGGTCGCGCTCGATATCCTCCAAGCACTTGTAAATGTCAACGTAAGCGGCTGTTTCGTACAGCAGTGAACGACCAGCATCGAGCTTAGCCTTCATGCGAGAAAGCATATCGTAAACAGCGGGGAAGTTGATGATCTTATCACCGAACTGCTGACGCTCCTTAGCGTAAGCCAGACCCTCGTTGTAAGCCTCTTGCTCAACACCTACTGACTGTGCGGCGATACCCAGACGGGCGCCGTTCATCAGAGCCATCACGTACTTGATCAGACCCAGACGAGTGCTACCGCAGAGCTCGGCCTTTGCGTTCTTATAGGTGAGCTCACAGGTAGGTGAGCCGTGGATACCCAGTTTGTGCTCGATGTGACGTACGTCGACACCGCCCTGACGCTTGTCGTAGATGAACATGGAAAGACCACGTCCGTCCTTGGTGCCCTCCTCAGAACGAGCCAGCACGAGATGGATGTCGCTATCACCGTTGGTGATGAAACGTTTCACACCATTCAGGCGCCAGCAGTTCTCCTTCTCGTCGAAGGTGGCCTTCAGCATGACGCGCTGCAGGTCGGAACCAGCATCTGGCTCAGTCAGGTCCATACTCATACCCTCGCCAGCGCAAACGCGGGGGATGTACTTCTGGCGCTGCTCCTCGCTACCGAACTCGTACAGCGTGTCGATACAGCTCTGCAGGCTCCAGATGTTCTGGAAACCGGCATCAGCAGCCGAAATCATCTCAGACAGCATAGAGAACACTGCGTTGGGCAGGTTCAGACCGCCGTAACGGCGAGGCATACTTACACCCCACAGACCAGCCTTACGGGTGGCGTCGAGGTTCTCGTAAGTCTTAGAGGCGTAGATCATACGGCCGTTCTCGAGGTGTGGACCTTCGAGGTCGACGCTCTCAGAGTTTGGCTCGATGATATTGGCAGCCACGTCGCCAGTGATGTCGAGAATCTGCTTGTAGTTCTCGATGGCATCGCCCAGGTCAACGGGGGCATAGTCGTATTCTTTCGCATCAGCGAAACCCTTTTCTTTCAGCTCAACAATACGAGCCATAAGGGGATGGTTCAGATAGAAACCAATCTCCGGGTGGTCGGAAAAGTAATTTGCCATAGTTCTTTTATTTTTTGGAAACGAACTTCTTTTTATTGGAAACGAATATGCATAATGTGAATAATTCTGTTCACGAATATGAATAATAATAATTCTAATTAATATTTATTTGTTCTTATTAGTGGATTAAATTATGTATATTATTCACATTCGTTTCATAAAAATCCATTTATTTCCTTCATATTTTACTTCGAATTCTGTTTATAATACTTAATTAATTTCGGAACGACCTCTTCGACGGTGCCATTGATGACGTAGTCGGCGATGCGGTTGATGGGGGCATCGGGATCAGAGTTGATGGAGATGATGATACCAGAGTCCTGCATACCAGCGATGTGCTGAATCTGTCCAGAGATACCACAGGCGATGTACACTTTGGGGTGAACGGTCACACCTGTCTGACCAATCTGACGGTCGTGATCCAACCAGCCAGCATCTACAGCGGCACGAGAACCACCAACCTCACCATGCAGCACCTTTGCCAACTGGAACAGCATATCGAAGTTCTCCTTCGAACCCATACCGTAACCACCGGCTACAACGATGGGCGCACCTTTCAGGTTGTGCTTGGCAGCCTCCACGTGGTGGTCGAGCACCTTCACAACGAAGGCCTCGGGAGAGACATATTTGCTGACCTCAGGATAAACAACCTCCTTCTTGCAGGCACCGTCGTAGATTGCCTTCTGCATCACGCCAGAGCGGACGGTAGCCATCTGGGGACGATGGTCGGGGTTGACGATGGTTGCCACGATGTTACCACCGAAGGCGGGACGGATCTGATAGAGCAGGTTGTCGTAGTGCTTGCCGCTCTTGGCATCGTCGTACGGACCAATCTCGAGCTCTGTACAGTCAGCTGTCAGACCAGAGGTCAGAGAAGACGACACGCGGGGACCGAGGTCGCGGCCGATGACGGTGGCACCCATCAGACAGATCTGCGGCTGCTCCTCCTTGAAGAGGTTCACGAGGATATCGGTGTGGGGAGCAGAGGTGTAGGGGAACAGATCCTTGGCGTCGAAGACAAAGAGCTTGTCGACACCATAGGGGAGAATCTGGTCCTCGACCTTGCCCTTGATGCCTGTGCCGGCAACAATGGCGTGGAGCTCAACACCCAGTGTATTGGCCAACTTACGGCCTTTTGTCAGGAGTTCCTGGGAAACTTCTTGCACTAATGTGCCTTCTATTTCGCAATATACAAATACATTGTTCATAATCTTATCTGTTTTATGGAAACAAATTCCCGTAATTATTCGTAATTATCCATAATTATTATGGGCAATTATGGTCAATTATGGCAATTTGTTTCTAAATATTCATTAGCCAATTATTTTCTCTTCCAGTAACTCCTTGATCATTCCTTCAATGTCAGCATCAGAGGCAGTGAGGGTCTTACTTTCCTTAGCCTGGAACACGATGTTCTTGATGGCCTTCACCTTGGTGGGAGAACCACTGAGACCACACTGCTGCACGTCGCCATCGACGTCGGCCACGCTCCACTGGTTCAGTGTCAGGTAGGGACGCTCCTCATAGAGATAGTCGTAAGCTGTACCTTCGGCAGGACGCTCCATAGGACAGGTGGCGCGCTTGTACTTCATCACCAGCTTAGCATTCTGGGGGCGGCAGGGAGCAGCAGAACCATTCACGGTAATCACCACGGGCAGGGGAGCCTCTACGGTCTCCACGCCGCCGTCGATCACGCGCTTCACGGTAGCCTTGCCATCTTTTACTGAGAGCACCTCCTCAGCATAAGTCACCTGGTTAAGACCCAACTTCTGAGCCACCTGAGGACCTACCTGAGCGGTATCGCCGTCGATAGCCTGGCGGCCACCGATCACGATGTCTACATCGCCAATCTTCTTGATGGCAGTAGCCAGCGCATAAGAAGTAGCGAGGGTATCAGCACCAGCGAAGAGACGGTCAGTCAACAACCAACCAGTATCAGCGCCACGATAAAGTCCCTGACGGATAATCTCACCTGCACGTGGAGGACCCATCGTGAGGATTCCTACTGTTGAGCCCGGATTCTGCTCCTTCAGGCGAAGGGCCTGTTCCAGGGCGTTCAAATCTTCTGGATTGAAGATGGCGGGTAGGGCAGCGCGGTTCACCGTTCCTTCGGCAGTCATTGCATCCTTACCCACGTTACGGGTGTCTGGCACTTGCTTGGCCAGAACAACAATCTTTAAAGCCATAAATATATTATTAAAAATGTATATTCTTACCCCCTCAAACTCCCCCTTGCGAAGGGGGAGAAAACCGAGGGGCTCAAAAATCGGCTGCAAAGGTACTGCTTTTTGCGCACACAGCCAAATAAATTGCACAAAATCAGCCGATTTGTGCACACTTTGGCCGATTTGTGCAATTAATTTGGAGGGAAATTGATAATAATCAATTCATTTCACTCTTTTTTGCCACGGAATTCGAACGGCATCCATTGCGGATCCACCTCGACATGGTCTGCCACGCTGGCATGGATGATGTGGATGCTCTCTTCCTTCGAACCATAGCCGATGATCTGCGGCTCCCATCCTATCTCTTCGCCATCCTCGTCAGTCAATGGCGAATCCGTCACGAAATACCTGATGAAGCCGTCTTTTATCACGACGTAATAGCTGACGTGCATAAAGTCGCTGGTATAGGCCACGACCTCCTGTCCAGTCCAGGGGGCATCCTCCTCGGGCTTCACGTGGAAGAATCCCCGGATGCGGTGGAACATGTCGCTGATGGCCACCGTCTGCATCTTGCCCTTGAACTCTGCCAGGATCAGCATATCATCGCGCTCCTGATCCTCAGAACCCTCCGCCTTCCTCAGACAGAGCAGGGGATAGCCCTTGCCGTCCAGATCCACGAAAGCCACCTCCTTGAAACCCTCACCACTGGCCTTCGTCCACTCGCCGTCGCCAAACTCCTGATACTCAAAGTCCTCCAACTGAATCTTTGAGAATTGAGGATTCATGCCGTCCCATGTGTAGATGCGACAGAGGGTGGGATAGAAGGGTGAGTATTCGCTGATGATGAAGTCGGTGCCTTTCTCAGGCAGTGTCCAGCCTACGTCTACGAGGGGGGATGGCTTCTGATAGTCGTCGAGCGGACTGCGCTCGGGCTTCATCGTCTGCGTCTCAGGGTCGTAGTCGTACCAGCAGAGCAGGTTCTGCGGCATCACGTGCTGTTCGTAGAGGCTGATGGCGAAGAGGCGGTGGCCGTTGGTGCGTCGCCAGACACAACATGACATCTGATCGATGTCCGTCAGCGACTCGTAGCAGGCAAAGCCGTTCTTTGGGTCGATGAGGATGCGGAGTTCATCCTCCTCGTTGTTCTCATACAGCAGCGTCGTGCCGTTGCGCTTGGTACCTGGGATGGGTTTCTTCTGCTGATCCAGCACCTCGCCCACCACCCATGTGGGCAGTGCCTGATGGAAGGCGCGGAGCAGTGTCATCACGTCGGGAGCCTGACCACCGTTCTTGACGCTGATGGTCGTCTGTCGCCACAGGCTGTCGATATCCGAGTTTATCAGGATTGTCTTGGCACTCATACTGATGGCTGAAAGCAGCACGATGATGGATAAAAAAATCTTTCTCATTTCGGTTCTGGTTAGAATTAACGGGTACAAAGATACTCAATTTTACCCATACAGCCACATAAATGGCACAAAATCAATACATTTTTGCACATTTCGGCCGATTTGTGCAGTTTATTAGGATGGAAATTGAAAATAATCAATCGTAATTCATACACTTTCATAAATAAATTGTACCTTTGCAGCCACAACTAACAAATGAAAGAAAGAGAATATAATCGTTCGTTTGCCACAAGGCTGTCGCGATGGGTGATATTGGTACTGCTCATCATGATGGGTGGAATGTCAGTCCTGCTCTACGAGCTTATCGAGAGTGCCTTGGTAGAAACCAGTGCCAACAGCTTCCATGTTGGTATGAGGTCGTCGGACAGAGCCATCAACAATGTGATGTCGGATGTGTCTGTAGCCGTCAAGAACAACCTCTTTGATATTGAACGCCACCTGAAAGAGCCTGACCAGATGCAGGCCATCGTGGAGCGTATCGTCACACAGAACCCTCGTATACGCAGTTGCGGTATCAGTTTTGTTGAGAACTACTACCCCCAAAAGGGGCGCTGGTTCCGTCCGTATGCCTGGCGCAACGACAGTATGCAGGTAGAGGCCAAACAACTCGGTGGCGCTAATTACGACTATCAGAATACCGGATGGTTTAAGGATGCCACCGCCAGAGATTCTGCCTTCTGGTCGGAACCCTTCTTCGACGGTCAGGATGCCAAGACGTCACTGGTGGCCTATCTGCATCCCATCCATGATGCGCAAGGTGGTGTCGTGGCTGTCTTGAGTGCTGACTTCTCGCTCGACTTCATGACGCAGATTATACAGGAGCAGGACAGCATCATCGAAAAGGAAAACTGGGCGATTCCCGGACTGCTACAAAGTTTTGTGCTGTCGCGCAACGGTATGTACATCACCCATCCTGACCACCGGCGCATACAGAAGGGCAACTTTTTCATACATGTGAAGGATGCCGACGAGGCGGGTGTGGCTGAGAAGCTTATCAATGAGATCAAGGAGTGCAAGAAGAGTGATGACGAGACAGAGCATATGGTGATGGTGAACAGGAAAGAGTCGTATTTGTTCTATTCACCTGTCACTGGCACCGACTGGATGCTAATGTTGACTGTTTCAAAGTTCGGAATAGACTTTTTTGCCGTGGTGGTTGGCATCATCACCTTGTCTGTCATCATCGTCGTGCTGATGGTCACCTTCTTCGTGTGCTTCCTCACCATCAAGCGCACTACAATGCCCCTGAAACTTCTGGCAGACACAGCCGACAAGGTGGCTCAGGGAGAGTTTGACACCCTGCTGCCGACTGTCAAGCATCGGGATGAGATATGCCAGTTGCGTGACTCCTTCGAGAATATGCAGCACTCGCTGACCGAATATATTGAGAACTTGAAGCAGACCACCTCGGCAAAGGCTACGATAGAGAATGAGCTGAAGATAGCCCACGGCATTCAGATGAGCATGCTGCCTAAGACCTATCCAGCCTTCCCAAGCCGTAACGATATTGACATCTTCGGACAGGTGACGCCGGCCAAGGCTGTAGGCGGAGATCTCTACGACTTCTTCATCCGTGACGAGAAACTGTACTTTTGCATTGGAGACGTATCGGGCAAGGGTGTTCCTGCATCGCTCGTGATGGCGGTCACCAGATCACTGTTCCGCAATATCGCAGCCCACACCACGGAGCCGCAAAAGATGGTGATGGGCATCAACGAATCGCTGGGCGACAACAACGAGACCAGTATGTTCGTTACCCTTTTCGTGGGTGTGATCGATTTGGCAACGGGTAGCCTGGACTACTGCAATGCCGGCCACGACCAGCCGCTGCTGCTGACGGACGGTGAGGTCAGTCTGTTGCCATGCGACCCCAATATCCCAGCAGGTGTGATGCCAGGATGGGAATACACCTGTCAGCAGGTACAACTGAAACGCGGCACCACCATCTTCCTCTATACCGACGGTCTGAACGAGGCTGAGGACATCAACCACCAGCAGTTTGAAATGGATCGTGTGATGGAGACGGCCAAGGTCGCTGGCAACAGTCCGCAGGAACTCATCGCAGCCATGAGCGCCGCCGTCGCACAGTTCGTGGGGGAGGCTGAGCAGAGCGACGATCTCACCATGTTCGCCATTCAGAAGAAGTAGGGGGCCGTATTTGTAGTTTATAGTTTAGAGTTCATAGTTTAGAGTTGTTTACGGTTATGGACATGTATACAGAAGGATATATAGTAGCAAGAGTTTTTTTTATCAGTCTCTGTCTTTTGGTTATCGCCATATCGACATGCATTCCCATGTATGGTTATTGTCGCAGACGGTGGAAGGGCGCTGCCATAGGCTGTCTGATGCAGCCCGTTGTCTGTTTGGTGGTTATAGGTGTTGTTACCGGTGGCGTCCTCCTCTATAAACTGGTAAGTTACGAAATGGAGGTGAAATCGGCTATGGTGACGGTCAAGTCCATAGAACAGGACGTCAATGGCACAGACACGCTGACCTGGTATCTGAATGCCAATGAAGAGTGTATTCTGGATTCTGAAAAGAAAAGTGGCCGTTTCGACGTTATCCGCCTCGACTCTTTGGACACAGGTGTGTGTGTGGAGGATAGGATTGTGGTTCGTTTCGACCTCAAGAACCAGAAGGCCACTGCCACCGACTATGACCTGCCGGCTGAGGTAGTCGATGTGAACTGGGACAAGGTCAGGGACTACTTCGAGAAATAGTTGTGAATAATGTTACGATGATATGACAAACGGTATTTATACGATTCTGCTGCTCATCATGAGCAATGTGTTTATGACCTTCGCCTGGTATGGGCATCTGCGCCTGCAGCAGTCAGGCGTATCTACCAATTGGCCGCTATACCTTGTGATCGCCTTTTCGTGGATGATCGCTTTTTTCGAGTATTGCTGTCAGGTGCCAGCCAATCGTCTCGGCTTTGTGGACAATGGCGGACCGTTCAACCTCGTACAGCTGAAGGTCATTCAGGAGTGTATCTCACTGGTGGTGTTTGCTGTGATAGCAAACTTCATCTTCCAGCATGAACAGTTACACTGGAACCATGCTGCTGCTGCCCTCTGTCTGGTGGCAGCCGTCTACTTCGTATTCATGAAACCGTGATATAATCAGGGATTATTTTCCAGTTTCCCCAGGCAGTAGCTACGGACATCGGCCCAGTGGTAATAGGGTGCGCAGTCGGTAGCGATAGGCAGTGTGGCTTCCTGTTCATTCAGGAGCACCTTCATGAGCACATCCTTGTCTCTCGGGCTGCTGCGGTAGAAGATAAACTGCAGGTTTGCAGCCATGGGGAAAACACTGGAACACCACCAACCTTTCTCTTCGAGTTCATCAAAGTTGTCAGTAGCCAGATCGAAGCCATTGATGCCCATCAGACAGACCAGTGGCAGCAGTACCGTATCGTGGCCGAATCGCAACTGGGCGCCTGGCTTGTCGAGCCTGATACAGCTGTCGGCATCGGCAATGAGCTGTCGCAGGAGAAATCTCTGACTGGTGGGCTGCTTGCCGCCATTGAGTTTGCAGGCACCGTGCTGGATATACCAGAGCACATTGTCGATCTGCCACATCTGGTATAACTCGTCGGTCTCGAAGAGATCCTTCAAGTAGGTGTTCCTATAGAGGTGAGTGTTCTGCTGGAAGAGTCCCATCTTCATCAGGTAGTAGTTGAACTTCTCATCGTCGACAATCTCCTTGACGATATCGGGATTCTTGAAGATGAGCTCCATCAGTCGGCTGTTGCCCAGTCGGCTGGAGATATAGGCGTCGTAGGCTTTCTTGGCCTCAGGAGTCATATAGTTCTTGCGCAGTTTACGGTCCTGGTGGTTCATGTACCACTGGTTGCGCTGCGATGCCACCATGGTGATGCGCAGTTTGGGATTTACTTGTTTCATTTCAGTCATAGCGACACCCATCGACTCGATGCATCGGGGTACGATGGTGCTGACACAACTGACGCGCGCATCGTCGCGGAAAACCTCTGGAAAGCGTTCCAGCATTCTTCGGGCTATCTTGCGGTGCTGGGTCTTGCCATAGCTTGTGAGTTCTCCCCAGCGTCTCTCCGTGTCGGCCATGATGAGTTTCATCTCATCGAATACGCGCTCACCTGTGGGTGTCAGTTCATTGACACTGTCGGCATGGGCAATCATCTTGAAAGGGATGTCATAGCCACTACGGCTGCTGATGTAGCGCGACCCATGACGGCCATAATGCGAGATGTAGAAAGGCTTCTTGCCTTTGGGCGACGGCGTCAGGTTGTTGGGTATGCTGTCTGGATAGGTATTATAGTTGCATGAGGCATAGACAGGCTTTTGGATGATCAGATCCCTCACAGTCTGGGCGTATGCTGGTGAGAAGGTGAGAAGGAAAAATAGCGTATATATTGTTTTTTTCATACTTTCAATATTATTTCATCGCCTCTTTATTCAGTCGGATATTCTCGTAGCGGTAGAGTTTGCGCAGGTAGTAGCGCTTCACATCCTCCCAGTGGTAGTAGGGGGCACAGTCGCTCTCGATAGGCAGGCGGGCCTCCTCCCCGTTCAGCAATACCTTCACAAGCACATCGGGGTCGCCCACTTCACTACGGTAGTGGATCATCATGATGCTGCCACCAATGGGAGCAATGCGATAGGTTATCCAGCCCATGTCGCCAAGGGCGTCGAGATTGTCGGTCTGAAGGCCACAGTCGTTGAGTTCCATCAGGCAGGCCAGTGCCATCACGACACTCTCGTTGGTGAAACGCAGGTGAACGACGGGGTTGGGGCGCCTCTGTATACTATCGCCCATGTGGATCATGTTTCTGAGGGTGGAGCGTTGCATGAAAGGCTGAGTACCACCGTTCAGCTTGCATGCACCGTATTGAATATAGTATTTGGCATTCAGTTTCTTCCAGTGGCTCTGTATCTCGGTAGGCGTGAAGAGGTCGTAGAGTGTCACGGAGCCAGCGAGGTCGGTGTGCTGGATACTGCCTGCGAGGACGATGAGTTGACGGCTAAGCACCTCAGGATCGGTCTGCTCAATCAGGAAATTCTGATCGGTGAAGAGCGACTCCATCAATCGGGCATTACCCGTGTTGAGTGCCAGGAAACGGTTATAGTGGGCCAGTGTCAGCGAGTCCCAGCGCATGGCTTCGAGCACTTTGTCTTGAGGATCCATGAACCTGTCCTCCCTATGTGAGGCCGTATTCCTTAACTGCGCAGGCTGTACCATCGACGATAGCTGCACCATGGCCTCCTCGAGCGATAGCAGACAGTTGTTCTGCACGATACTGCGACAACTATAATAACCATTTGGCGTAAACATGTCAGGGAAGCGCTGTACCATCTGGCGAGTCAGTTCACGAATCTGTTGGGCACCCTTCGTCGTCAGTTCCCCGATACGGTCCTTGGAATCGCGACACAACAGGTCAAGGCGCAACTTCACCTCCTGTCCCAGCTTCGTCAGCTTGCCTAAGCTGTCGGCTTTGGCAAATACGGCGTAGGGCTCCTTGTAGATGGATTCTATCTCGCGATAATACGAGCCTGGACAGCCGTAGTGGTTGATGTAGAAAGGTTTCTTTCCCATAGGGGCAGGCGTATCCTTTGGCATTTTGCCAATGAGGAGGGCGTAGAAGCTGCCTGCCGCACGGTTGGGGTCTGCCATCAGTTCTTCGGCTACGGTCTGCCCTGATGCCGTCATGGTGCTCATCAGCAGCATACCGACTACGAAAATCCGTGCAAGTCTTTGTACATTGAATAAGCTTAATGGTCTCATACATTTAGGAATTGAGCGACAAAGATACTCATTTTTTCTACAAGATAGGTGAAACTTCCTGTTGAATTTAAATAAATTAACTTTTTCCGTCGCTCCTACATCATAACATTATTTATCTTTAATAATGTCGAATTAATTTGGTAGAACAATTATAATGTGTTATCTTTGCATCCCAAATGATAGACAGACTGACGATAGATAAGATCATGGACGCCACGAACATTGTCGACGTGGTGGGGGAGTTCGTGACGCTGCGGAAGGCAGGCGTGAACTATAAGGGCCTGTGTCCGTTCCACGACGATAAGACCCCGTCGTTCATGGTGTCGCCGTCGAAGCAGATCTGTAAGTGTTTCGCCTGTGGCGAGGGTGGCACCGCCATCAACTTCCTCATGAAGCACGAACAGATCACCTATCCCGAGGCCCTGCGCTGGCTGGCGAAGAAATACAATATAGAGATACAGGAGAAGGAACTGACTGACGAGGAGAAACAGCAGCAGAGTGACCGTGAGTCGATGTTCATCGTCAATGAGTGGGCGATGAAATACTTCGAGGATATCCTGAAGAACGATCCCGACGGCATCGCCATCGGCAAACAGTATTTCCGTAGTCGTGGCATCCGCGACGATATCATCGCGAAGTTCAACCTCGGCTTCGCCCTGCCTAAACGTGATGCCCTGGCCACCGCCGCCCAGAAGGCGGGATACAAGGCGGAGTACCTCATCAAAACAGGACTTTGTATTTCGAGGAATGAGGAGGGAGGAGTGAGGAGTGAGGATACTCCTGCTGCAGACATTTCTCACTCCACACTCCACACTCCACACTCCACGTTAAGAGACCGTTACGCTGGTCGCGTAATCTTCCCCTGGCTGAACGTCAGCGGCAAGGTGGTGGCCTTCGGAGGACGATTGCTGGACTCCAGGACGAAGGGCGTGCAACAGAAATACGTGAACTCTCCTGACTCGGAGATCTATCATAAGGAACGCGAGCTCTATGGTCTCTTCCAGGCGAAGAAGGCCATCGCGAAGGAGGATCGTGTCTATATGGTGGAGGGCTATACCGATGTGATAGCCATGCACCAGTGCGGCCTCGAGAATGTCGTCGCCAACTCGGGTACGGCCCTTTCCGTGCATCAGATCAAACTGTTGCGTCGCTTCACGCAGAATATCACATTGTTATATGATGGTGATGAGGCGGGTATCCATGCCGCCATGCGAGGTACGGACATGCTGTTGGCAGAGGGCATGAACATCAAGGTGCTATTGCTGCCTGACGGCGATGACCCGGACTCGTTCTCGAAGAAACATTCCGCCCAGGAGTTCAAGGACTATATCGAGAAGAATGCTACGGACTTTATTTCCTTCAAGACCCGTCTGACGGTGGAGAACGTGACTGATCCCGTGAAGCGCTCCGAGGCCATCGGCGGCATTGTGAAGAGCATCTCCGTCATACCAGACCAGATTCTGCGCTCCACCTACCTCAGCGAACTCTCCCAGCGCCTGGGCATCAAGGAGCAGACACTGCTTAACTCGATGAACGGGATGATCAGTAAGGACATTGAGGAGAAGGCTAAGGAACGAGAGAGGGAAAAATCGAGGAATGAGGAAGGAGGAATGAGGAATGAGAATACCTCGGAGGCAGAAAATCATCCGCAGAGTAATCTCATTCCACATTCCACATTCCACATTCCACAAAACAACTCTCCTGAAGCCCAAATCGAACGCCTCCTTGTGCAGGCGATTGTCCGCGACGGCGAGAAGGTCATCTACGAGGGCATCGAAACGGAAGACGGGCAGACCATCAACCTGACGGTGGCGCAGTATATCGCCTATGACCTGGGACTAGACGGTCTGTCGTTCCACGACGACCGTTATAATCAGATCCTCTCCGAGGCGGCTGCCCATGGCGGGGAGGAGGGCTTCAAGGCAGAGGAATATTTCAAGCGCCATCCGGATATCGCCATCAGTTCGCTGGCAGCAGACTTGGCCATCGACCGTCATCAGCTGACACCAGGCTTCCAGCCCAAGGAACGGGAGGGTGGGCTTCGTCAGCGAGTGCTCCATCTCGTGCTTGACTTCCGGATGGACATTATCGAGAAACGGCTCAAGGAGATTCAGGCCCAGTTGAAAACCGTTGGCAGCGACATGGAACGGATGAAACAGCTGTTGGAGGAGTTCCGCGACACCCAGCAGATCCGCGACGCCCTCGCCCGCCAGCTCGGCAATGACGTCATCAGGTAATCATAAAGCTCAAAGTTCAAAGCTCAAAGTTCAAAGTCAATGAGTTGGAACGTTATATTTGTCATCGTCTCGCAGTTGATCGCCATCCTGGCTATCATCCACGTGGTGCTCGACAACCGCCAGCCCGCCAAGACCCTTGCCTGGGCGCTGGTGATCTGGTTCGTGCCGGTGGCAGGTGTCGTGTTCTACCTCTTCTTCGGCATCAACACCCGCAAGGAGCGCTATGTCAGCGAACGGAGCATGAACCAGTTGACGAAACGCTCCATGCTGGAGTTCGTCGAACAGCAGAACCTCCGTCTGCCTGAGAAGCAGAAACCGCTCATCGACCTCTTCATCAACCAGAACCTCGCCCTGCCTTTCAAAGATAATAAGGTGGACATCTATACCGACGGCTATCAGTTCTTCCCGGCCTTGTTGCAGGAGATCAGCAAGGCCCGCAGTCATATCCATGTGGATATGTATATCTTTGCCGACGATGCCCTGGGAACGCTGATTGCCGATGCGCTCATCGCCAAGGCCCGTGAAGGGGTGGAGATACGAGTGATCTACGACGATGTGGGCTGCTGGAATGTCAAACGCCAGTTCTTTGAGCGGATGCGTGAGGAGGGCATCGAGGTGGTGGCGTTCATGCCTGTGCACTTCCCGTCGTTTACGAGTAAGGTGAACTACCGTAACCACCGTAAGATTATCGTCGTCGACGGTCTGGTGGGCTTCATCGGCGGTATGAACTTCGCCCTGCGCTATGTGAAAGGTTCGAAGGGACAGCCTTGGCGCGATACGATGCTCAAGGTGACGGGTGGTGCCGTCAATGCCCTGCAACGGGCGTTCCTCGTTGACTGGTATTTCGTTGACCGTACCCTGCTCTCCGACCGTAAGTTCTATCCGCAGCATGCTTCCGAAGCGGACGAACAGATCGCCAACAACTGTCTCATTCAGGTGGTCACCAGTGGTCCTGTCACGCCTTATCCGGAGATCATGCAGGGCTTCGTGCGCATCATTACGGGTGCCCGTCGTTACCTCTATCTTGAGACGCCTTATTTCCTGCCCAACGATCCTGTGCTCTTCGCCTTGAAGACGGTGGCGCTGGCAGGTGTCGACGTGCGTGTGCTCTGTCCCCGTCACAGCGATGCCCGTTTTGTGGAGTGGGCCAGCCGCAGTTATTTGCGTGAGGTGGCAGAGGCTGGTGTGAAGGTGAGCTTGTATCAGTCAGGGTTCCTCCATTCGAAGGTGATGGTGTGCGACGATGCTGTCAGCACCTGTGGTTCCACGAACCTCGACTTCCGCAGTTTCGAGAACAATTTCGAAGCCAATGCTTTCTTCTACGACGAGGGGGTGGCACTCCGAATGAAGAAAGTGTTCCTCGACGACGAGCGACAGTCCGTGGCACTGACAGACCTGCCGGAACGCATGCGTGCCAGCTTCTTCATCCGTCTGTGGGAGAGCATCACTCGTCTGATGGCCCCGTTGTTCTGAAAATCGAGAAATTCACGCTTCCATAACAGCGATGCTCCACGAAGTGTGGATCATCCGAGAAGTCGTTGTCCTTGCCATGCTCGAAGACGAAGATGCCGTCGTCTTTCAACAGCCTCCGTTCAAAGATGAGGCTGGGGATCGTCGGCAGTTCCTTCAGGGCGTAAGGCGGATCTGCGAAGATAAAGTCAAACTGCTGCTTGCACGATTTGATATAACGGAACACATCGCCTCGGAGCGGCAGACAATTTGGCATCGGATTAACACGGACTATCTCGGACTGTCCATTATTGGAACCGTCTCTCTGCGACATCTCGGACTGTCCGTTATTGTCCGTGTTAGTCCGTTGCTTATTTAAAAGTTTTCCGATGCAGTCGCAGATGAAACGGTGATGGTCACGGTCGAGTTCGACGCTGACCACGCGGCTGCAACCGCGTGAGAGCAGTTCGAGGGTGATGCTGCCTGTGCCTGAGAAGAGATCCAGTGCCTCGGCTCCCTCGAAGTCGATATACTGCGTCAGCACGTTGAAGATATTCTCCTTGGCGAAGTCCGTCGTAGGCCTCGCCTTGAAACTCCGTGGAATATCGAAGTGCCGTCCCTTATATTTCCCAGTGATAATGCGCATGCAAATCGTAAATTGTAAATCCGTAAATCGTAAATCTCAACGTCCTTTTACGATGAGCGTCATAAGATCATACGGCATTCCCTTCACCTTCGTAGCGGGTGCCTGGTTGAATTCGACAGCGGGATTGCTGTGATACACCTTCTGCAGATACATCTTCAACTCCTTCATGAGTTCTTCCTCTTCAGGCACCTCACCTGACAGATGCAACTCGTCGTGGAGCACGTCCATCCGCAACTGTTTCCAGACGTAGATGATGAAATAGAGGGCATCCTGTGCATGGGTTACCTCGAAGGTGTTGCAGAACTTGAAACGGTTCTGCTGGAAAGCAAACAAGCAGAGCTGACGACCACCCAGGAACGAGGTGTAGAGCTTATTGAAATGGCCCGTGAAGCTGCGCTGGTGCATATGGCGCCAGACGGGTGTCAGGGCATGGATGAACTGCACATCGGCATAGCGGTCGTTGATCACGACATACAGGTCTTTGTTGATGGGGAAGAGGCAGACGGCCTTCAGGTCGGGCAGCACGTTGAAGAGTATCTTCCTCGGCTCCTGACTTGGGGCGAAGGTGTAGGTATAGAGGTCATTGATGTCCTCCTCCTCAAACTGTTCGGTGGGCACGAGCATCGACGGGGTGTCGAGCACCACCTGCACCCGCTTCACGTCTGCCGACGGCAGGGTGGCAGTCTTCAGGGCCTCCCTGAGGTTGGCTGCCATCGAGATGCCGCCTTTCACCACGTAGGGCTCATAGCGGAGTGGCTGTTCCTTATCAGCAGGGTCGGGTAGGGTGAACGAGAGGGTGTTCCTCCCGATGCGCATGATCAGTTTCCTGTTTTGTATCTCTTCCATCTCTCAACTGTCAACTCTCACCTGACCACGCTGGCGATGCACAGGGCGAGCAGACCGAGTGCCACGAGTGCCAGGATGATGTTGGTAATCTTGTCTGATTTCTGCATTTGGCTGCAAAGGTACAAAAAAATGTCCACAAAGGACACAAAGTACACAAAAACTTTTTTAAATTCGTGTCCTTTGTGAATAAAAAATACTATCTTTGCAGTCGAAATGATACAGGACGAACTCAAATACCGCATCCTTCAGGCGCTGGGATTGACGCCTACGACGGAGCAGGAACACGCCATCGACGTGTTCACGCAGTTCATGACTGACCGTTCGGAACAGGTGGTGATGATCCTCCGTGGTTCGGCAGGTACGGGTAAGACCACCCTTGCCGGAGCCATCGTCAAGGCATTGGCGGCGCTGAAGCAGAAGCTCATCCTGCTGGCTCCGACGGGTCGTGCCGCAAAGGTCTTCTCGCTCTATGCCGGCCATCCCGCCTACACCATCCATCGGCGTATCTACCGTCAGAAGACCGCTGGCGATCTCTCGTCCTTCAATCTGAACAACAACCTGAATCGCGACACCTTATTTATAATAGATGAGGCCTCCATGATCTCCAATGACCTATTAGGTAATCATAATTCTCAATTCTCAACTCTCAATTCTCAATTCGGAAGCGGTTGTCTGCTTGACGATCTCATGGAGTTCGTCTATCAAGGCCAGAACTGTCGCATGCTGTTGATTGGTGACAAGGCCCAGCTCCCGCCCGTCGGTGAGGAGGAGAGTCCTGCGCTGATGGCCGACGTGCTCCGAGGCTATGGCATGACGGTCTATGAGTGTGACCTCAATCAGGTGCTCCGTCAGAGCGAAGCCTCCGGCATCCTTTGGAATGCCACGAGGATTAGAGAGATGTTTTCGAGGAGTGAGGAGTGTGGAGTGTGGAGTGAGGATACTCCTGAGGCAGATTCTTCCCTCCAAGGTAATCTCACTCCACACTCCACACTCCTCACTCCTCGAATAAAACTCACCAGTTTCCCCGATATCTCCGTCGTCCCTGGCGATGAACTCATCGAGTCGCTCGCTTCCAGTTACAGCCGTGTGGGTATGGACGAGACGATGGTCATCACCCGTAGCAACAAACGGGCGAACATCTACAACCAGGGCATCCGCAATACCGTCCTCGACCGTGAGGATGAACTCTGCCGTGGTGACCTCCTGATGATCGTGAAGAACAACTACTTCTGGGGGAGTGTGGAGTGTGGAGTGAGGAGTGAGGATACTTCTGCGGTAGGCTCTATCCTACAAGGTAATCTCACTCCTCACTCCACACTCCACACTCCTCGATTATCTTTCATCGCTAACGGCGACCGCGCCGTGGTGCAGCGCGTCAGGAACATCCACGAACTCTATGGCTTCCGTTTTGCCGAAGTCACCATGACCTTCCCCGACTACGACGACTACGAGCTCACCGCCACTGTCCTCCTCGACACCCTCACCTCCGAGGCACCGGCCCTCACTCGTGAACAGCAGGAACAGCTCTACAACGCCGTGCTGGAAGACTACGCCGACATCCCTATTAAGGCAGACCGCATCGCGAAACTCAAGACCGACCGTTACTACAACGCCCTGCAGGTGAAGTTCGCCTATGCCGTCACCTGCCACAAGGCCCAGGGCGGACAGTGGGCGCATATCTACCTCGACCAGGGCTATATGACCGACGATATGCTCACCCCCGACTACATCCACTGGCTCTATACCGCCTTCACCCGAGCCACCGAAAAACTCTTCCTCGTCAACTGGCCAAAGACCCAAATCAGTGTAGATTAGACACCAGTTAATAAATTATAAAAAGCCCGCAAGATTCTTGTGGGTTTAAAGATTTAACATTATATTTGCAAAACAAAAGACTACACATTAAAACGATTGGAATATGATTTCAACAAAAAAACTGCTGTTTGCGCTTGCCCTGTTCATGGCTCTGCCCATGATGGCGCAGGATGAGAACGCCCTCAAGAACGTGAATGTGGGCGAGTTAAGTTACACAATGAAGGAAGAGCAGAAGACGAACCTCGGAACGGTGGTCGGTGCCGTTCTCGACGTGCTCTCTGACCAGCAGACCACTGAGCAGCCCGGCTATGTCGATGCCGTGCGTGCCAGTGTTATCGCTGCCTTAGGCGACGTGCGGCGTTTCGTCGTCACCGACGGCTTCCAGGTGCAACCCAACGACGAGACCAACATCCTCATCGACGGTGTCGTAAACTACATCTCTACGACGCGCGAACTGCGACTCGCCTCGAACAAGAAAGACAAGATTCCGCAGTTCTATGCCCAGATCAGTCTGACTATCAACTTGAAGGACCCTGCCACGGGCACCATCATCAACAGTCAGGTGTTTGATGTGAACAGGACCGGCTGGTCGTGGTACAACAGCTCCGACACCGCCATCAAGGAAGCCCTCGAAGGCCTGCGGAAGAAAGTGGAGAAGTATTACAACACCGCCTATCCCTATACCGCCAACATCCTGGAGCGCGGCACGGAGAAGAAGGACAAGCAGAAGGAACTCTACATCGACCTCGGAGCCAGTCATGGTATGAGGACGGGTACCCACTTCACCGTCTATATCCTCGGCAGCATCGGCGGCAAGGAGACGCGTAAGCAGATCGGCCGTCTGAAGGTGACGAGCATCGAAGGCGACGAGGTGAGCCTCTGCAAGGTGTCTTCCGGTGGCAAGGACATCAAGGCCGCCCTCGATGCCCAGCAGAAGCTGCTCATCATCTCTACCGACTAAGTTTTCGCACGCGAACATTATTATATATATGACTACTACCGACGAACTGAGTGTCATCAGTCAGATCCGTGGCGAGGTGAAGAGCGATAGACAACCTACAGGCGAGAACCTGTTTCTTGCCTGGGGCTACCCTACAGCCTTCTTCCTCTTTTTAGAGTTTCTTGCCCTTATCCTCTGGGGCAAGTTCTGGTGCCAGTGGATTTGGCTTGGCATCCCGTTGGTGGGAACACCGCTGATGATGTACTTCCTCAACGAGGACTACGAGCGTACCCACCGTCGGACACTCGACCAGAACGTCATCCTCCAGATGTGGATATTCGTGGGCTTCCTCAGTTGCCTTGGAGGTCTCACGATGGGCCTTGCCGGCGTGTTCGATAAGCTCTACTGCACGTTCCAGTGCCTGCTCATCAGTTTCGGTTGTCTGATGACGGGACTGATCCTCCACTTCCGTCCGAAGACCGTCTGTGGCATCATCGGTTCTGTTCTCTCGCTCGTCTGTCTCTTCTTCCAGGGTGACCTCTGGCCGTGGCAACTACTTGTCGTGGTGCTCGTGACCATCCTGACGCTCATCATCCCCGGACATCTCTTCCACCGCTATGTCAGGAGATATAATTCGTGAAATTCGTTTAATTCGTTGTAGTAAAACAAAGTCTATGAGTGAATTTAAATTTCCAGTCATCAATCCGCTGCTGCACAGCGAGCTGCGTCTGAAGATCATGGTGGCGCTCGACAGCCTCAAGAGTGCCGACTTCATGTATCTCTGTCGCATTACCGATAGTACACGTGGCAATCTCAGTGCCCAGATCACTATTCTCAAGGAGGCAGGCTATATAGAGGTGAGCAAAAGCGGTCTCGGTCGTTTTTCCCGTACAGTCCTCTGCATCACTCACAAGGGTCATGATGCCCTGCATGCCTACGAAGACGGTCTCCGCAAAATGTTCGAACAACGTATTCCCGAGAAATCGGAGGAGGCAAAAAAAGCTATCTGATAGCAGGATGCCGATGATTTCTAGGGAGTATTGTGTACCTAAGTGTTTATATTTCAAACTAATAATATCAATTTAAAACTCAAGATTATGAAGAAAAGACTACTTAGACTCGTGATGACGGTGTGTTTCATCATGGCAACAATGTCCGCAAAGGCAGATACCGTTGGTGGCTTCTGCGGATTGGAAGGTGACAACATGATCACCTGGGAACTCAACCTCGACTTCGGCCTGCTGACCATCTACGGTAATGGCCGCATGGCTGACTTCGATGATCCCTCGGAGGCCCCCTGGTGGAGTTACTCCAAGTCAATCGTCCACCTCATCGTTGAGGACGGCATCACCCACATCTCTCAAGCAGGCTTCCAGTATATGCCCTACTTGGAGAGTGCGGAGATTGCCGAGACCGTCACATCCATTGGCGACTATGCCTTCTACGGTTCGATGCTCAACAAGGTCATCCCCACGAACTGGACGGGTGACATCGATGCGAACTTGCTGCCCAACGGCCTGCTGACCATCGGCTACTATGCCTTCGCAGAGACCAAGCTCGAGAACATCATCCTGCCCACCACGTTGGAGCGCATCGGCGCAGCAGCCTTCGCCTACAACGACCAGCTGCTGGAAGTGGCGAACCTCGCCACCGTGCCTCCCGCTATGGAGCGTGCCGTGTTCTACGACTGTAACAAGCTGTGGGCCATCCATGTACCCGACGATCAGGTGGAGGCTTATTGCAACGCTGACGGCTGGGCCACCTATACCAATATCATCGTGCCTGCCAGCGGACATGCCGAGCATTCCGACATTCAGCCTGAGGAGATCGACCTCCTCATGC
>JAEEGJ010008516.1_pt1 | contig 28218 bp, 22 predicted proteins | sample 8958761 | NCBI WGS metagenome assembly JAEEGJ01 (sample SAMN16246546, study PRJNA631951) | gut metagenome | biome: gut microbiome; feature: rumen; material: RS-attached | host: Bos | place: Iran: Karaj | collected 2018-10
CCGGCTGTCCGGAGAAATTTGTACCTTTGCCCATAGATTTGAATTTTGATTGTTGCAGATACAAAATTACAAATCTTTGGGGACTTATCGAAAGGTTTGTCCCCATTTTGTTTGGCTCTGTTTCATTATTTTATCGGACACCACTAATTAAAAACAAAAAAAACTTGTGCTTTAATTGAAGGGAATTTTGTAACTTTGCAGCGTGTTTTGAAAGATAAATGAAACCAGAAAGATATGGAGACAGTATTACTGCAAGACCTCTGCATCGGCTACACAACTAAAGGCAGCAAGAAGGTGGTTGCCAGCCACCTGAATGCTGCTATCAATAGCGGAGAGCTGACCTGTCTGCTGGGTCAGAACGGCGTCGGTAAGTCGACGCTGCTCCGCACCCTGTCGGCATTCCAGCCTCCTTTGTCTGGTGACATCCTCATGTCCACCACCACCCATCACCCATCATCCATCACCTCCTTCTCTGACAAGGAGCTGAGCCGACTCATCGGCGTGGTGTTGACGGAAAAGCCTGACGTGCAGAACATGACGGTCTTGGAGCTGGTGGGTATGGGTCGCTCGCCATATACGGGTTTCTGGGGAACTCTGACCGACGAAGACCGTCAGAAGGTGGACGAAGCCATCGGTCTTGTTCACATAGAGCCGTTGGCTCATCGTCTCATCCATACGCTGAGTGACGGTGAACGCCAGAAGGTCATGATAGCCAAGGCTCTGGCGCAGCAGACACCCGTCATTTATCTTGACGAACCGACAGCTTTCCTCGACTATCCCAGCAAGGTGGAGATGATGCAGTTGCTGAGACGGTTGGCCATTGATGAGCAGAAAACGATTTTTCTCTCTACGCACGATGTGGAGCTGTCGTTGCAGGTGGCCGACAGACTTTGGCTGATGGAACCTCAGAGTCTTAGTGTGGGATCTCCCCGCGAATTGTCTGACGATGGTGCCTTGAGCCGTTTCGTCGAACGTCCGGGCATTGTCTTCGACAAGGAGACAATGGCGATAAGAGTTAGGAGTTAGGAATTAAGAATTAAGAATTAAGAGTTAAGAATTAAGAGTTAAGAATTAAGAGTTAGGAATTAGGAGTTAAGAGTTAAGATGCTTGACGGACACGGAGACGATATCTACCGCTATGACGATTTGGTGAAGATGAATTTCAGTTCGAACATCTTCCAGCACGTCGACCATACTGCATTGAAGCAGCACCTCATGGAGCACTTTGATGTAGTAGGTAACTATCCTGAGCCACAACCCCGACAGCTGGAACGGCTGATAGCGCGGCAAGAGGGCATTTCGCCAGAATGCGTGATGGTTACCAATGGGGCTACTGAGGCCATCTATCTCATCGCCCAGCAGTTTCATCACAGTGCCTCCGTCATCCCACAGCCAACTTTCAACGAGTATGCCGATGCCTGCCGAATCAACCACCACATCATTTCGTTCGAGAATACTGACGATTTGGCCCATCTGCCCAAGGACCGTGTCTATTGGATATGCAATCCCAACAACCCCAGCGGCAATGTGCTGATGAAGGGATTCCTCGACTATGTCGTACGCCGCTCACCGCGCTACATCTTCGTCGTTGACCAGTCGTACGAAGATTATACGAAGGAGCCGCTACTGGTGTACCGGGAGATGCAGAACGTTACCAATCTCATCCTCATCCATTCCTTTAGCAAGAAGTATGGTATACCCGGTTTGCGCCTGGGTTATATCACAGCCCATCCTAATACCATCCAGCTGCTGCGCTCGCGTATCACCCCATGGTCGGTCAATGCCCTGGCCATCGAGGCTGGCATGTTTCTCATCAATAACGGTCAACCAGTAGTCGACGACCTTGACGCCTATCTCGCCGAAACGGAACGGCTGCGAAGCCAGTTGCGCGCCATCGATGGCATCCGCGTTTTTGAGACCAAAACCAACTTCATGCTTTGTGAGATAGAATCCGTTTCTGCCAAGGAACTGAAGTCATATCTTATTCATGAACATGGCATCCTGATTCGCGACTGCAGCAATTTCTTCGGTCTTTCGAATCAGTTCTTTCGCGTTTCTACCCAATTGCCTGAAGAAAACGATACCCTGGTCAGTGCCATCAAGGAATTCCTTGACTCCCAAAAGCACAAAAAGACAACTCCGCCGACCCCTACGGAATAAATGTTGCCTTAGGCTTGATGGCATCGTAGTGGAATACCAGCGTATCGGCATGCGTCACACTGCCTGCCGTAAAATAGCCTAAGCAACCACCGATCAGGTTGCTGCGCGGATTGGCACCATTGCTTTGTCCTGCACGCAACGAGGTGAGGTAGTCGTACGTGGCACGGTCAATACTCATCAGTTGGCACGTAATGGTGTCGCCCTCATACAAGATGTAATCCCAATTTTCTTCTTTGTCTTCCTCGGCCATGCGCTCCGACATACACATCACGTCACGGTACAGCAGACCGGGCGGACAGCCGCGATTGTCAAAGACATTCCAGGTATAGGGCTCTTGGTATTTCTTGTCCTTGAAATGAGGATGGTGTGTCCGTCGGTCCATGCGGAACCAAAAGTAGTTGCGCTCGTCAGGCTTGGAATCCGCAGCCCATAGTTCATAGACCACCATTCGCTCGTCGAGCATTGAAAACCAGAGAAATTCCGAATGTAGAATAGGTGCTGCAGCTGGCATGGTGGCCGTACCCTCATAGCGACGCCCTTCAAAGTCGATGGTCAGCCGATAGGTCTCCCCAACCTTGCCCTTTAGTGGCGAACGGTAACACTGCGCCTGCGGGTCATAGACAATGATTTCGTAGACACCTCCGCCACTGATAGTGACGACAGCTCCTGGCAGACAACGTCCACGGACGCTGTCGGTCATGTTGCGGCTCTTGGTAATCATGACCGTAGTGCCCTCATTGGTGACACGTCCTTCGACCATTACAATGGAATCTATCTCGTTATAGTCGAAGTCAATCTCTTTCGTGCAGGCTGTCAGTGCCATGACTGACAGGGTGATATATAGTATCTTTCGCATATTCATATCTCTAAGCTCTCATCTCAAAATTTTACCGAGTACGAAACGGAGGGGACTACGCCAAACAACGACGTCTGTTCGGCAATGGTACCTGTAGGACTTTTGTCGTCGTTTTTGAAACGGATGGTAAAGGGATTATAACGGCAATAGGCATTGTAGAGTCCGAACGACAGGATGCCTGTGAAGCGTTTCATCTTCTTGGTATAGTTTGCACTGAGGTCAAGGCGGTGATAGGCAGGTGCCCGATACCCGTTGCGCTCATGATAATAGTAATAGGTGGTGCCGTCTATTTCGTATTTCGCACTGGGGGCAGTAAGCGCTTGGCCAGTGTTATAGCGCCAAATGCCAGAGAACTCCCACGATGGCGACAGCTTATAGACACCGACAACGGCTAAGTCGTGACGACGGTCGTTGGATGCCGTATACCATTCTCCGCCATTGATGCCCGCAATCTTGTTTTGCGACCATGACAGCGTATAGCTGACCCAGCCCGTCAGGCGTCCTTTGTTCTTACGGACACACAGCTCCAGACCGTAGGCGCGCCCCTTGCCACCCAGCAGTAACCGCTCTATCTCTATTTCAGAATAGAACATCTTGCCATCGCGATAGTCATAGACGTTACGGATGTTTTTATAGTAACCCTCTACAGTACAGTCGTAGTCGCCATCAGGTGTCATGCCCATCCAGCCCACAGCAATCTGGTCGGCCTTCTCTGGCTCGACGATATTACTGGTCATGGTATAACGGTCGAAAGGCATTGACAACGATGCACCACTGATGGCATGGATGTCCTGCGACGTACGGCTGTAGCCGAATTTCAGACTATGCTGTGGGGAGAGCATCCATTTCATGCTCAGTCTCGGTTCCACATTGGCGTAGGTTTTCACAATACCGGTCTTGTTGATGGTCTCCGTGATGTTGCCTTCACTATCCAACAGGTAATATGGTGCTCCACCCAGCACGCTGAACAAGTGTAGGCGCAGTCCTGCCGACAACTGTACGCAGTCTGACAGATGCCATTCGTCATTCAGCCAGAGCGCATTGGCCCAGGCGTCGCGCTTTTCTTGCTGATGCAACAGGTTAATGTCCCATTCGGCAGACTTCAGCTGTAGGTAGGTGCTTTCAAGACCATAGCACAGACGGTGTTGCCCCATTGTTGCCACCTGCTGGTGGCGTAGGGTGCCCTGGCGTATAAAACCTCGCATCGTATAATAGGTATTGAGCACGTCGATAGCTACGTCGCTCCTGAAGTCGCTGAGGGTAAGCTCTGTATTGGCATAATGATGGTCGTTGGCCGTATGTAGCCAGTTGGCTGTACCTGTCGTATTGCCCCATTCCAGTCGCATCAGATCTTCCATTCCCAAATTGTCACGGCCCCGGAAGAATGTGGCCGACAGCATATCCTTGTCTGTCAGGCGGAAATTCAGTCGGACGTTGACGTCATAGAAGTTTAGTGTGTTGTCGCGATATTTGTCCGTCGCCTTGAGAAAGAGGTCGAGATACGAGCGCCGGCCAGCCACAAGAAAAGAAGATTTCCCCTCTTTGATGGGACCTTCAGCCACCACTTTAGCCGATAGCAGGCCGATGGTACCTCCGAAGTGATAGTCTGTCAAACTGCCCGAACGGGTGTTGATGTCGAATACCGAGGCCGTACCACCCCCCAACTGTGCAGGCACCAGACCCTTGTAGAGGGAAGCTCCCATCAGCGCATCGTCGTTGAACGTCGAGAAGAGTCCCATCAGGTGGCCTGCATTATATACCGTTGCACCATCCAGTAGTATCAAGTTCTGGGCCGCCTTGCCACCACGCACCTGGTAACCTCCCGAGGCTTCGCTTTCACTCTTCACACCAGGCAACAGCTGTATACCCTTGATGATGTCCTTTTCGCCAAAGAGCGACGGCATCTTCGCCAGTGACTCCACCTCTATCTGCTCAACACCTATCTGTACCTCCTCCATGCGTTTCTGGGCAGAGCGCGACGTCACCGTCACCTCATGCAGGGTGTCGCCCACCACGTCGCCCGTTTCCGTCCTTACATGCTGAGACCAACCCTCCCCGCTGCCTAACAGCAGGAAGAGGCCTGTTACACCAACAACTATTTGTTTCTTTTTCATCTGGCTTTGCATTTTCGCCTGCAAAGGTACGAAAATACTCTGTGATAGGAAAAAAAGGAACGAGTTTCTTTGTTTTCTGCCCGACTTTTCGTAACTCTGACTTCGTCGAACTTACTTTGCACTCAGAAAAGCTCAAATATATTTGGCTTTTCATTCTTTTTTTCGTAACTTTGCAGCATCTACTATACCTAATATGCTTATGAAGAAAAAAAATCATGTATCATGCATTGTGAATTATGCATTGACACTTGCCCTCTGCCTGGTAGGCATGACGGCACAAGCCCAACAGAATTTGAACTGGGGACAAGGTCCGCAAGTTGCCTCCCCCGATGTACACGCCGACAACACGGTGACATTTAACCTGATAGCCCCCGAAGCTCAGAAGGTGCAGATTACTGGTGATTTTCTGCCACCTCAGAAGGTAGAATACCAAGGAAATACCTACGATGTTCCTGGCGTGGCAGATCTCGTCAAGGACGACAAAGGTATATGGAGTTTCACATCGGAAGTGTTGAAGCCTGAACTCTATACGTATAATATGATAGTAGACGGTGTGAAAATCATCGATCCGCTGAACGTCTATAACATTCGCGACATCAACAATCTTTTTAGCGTGCTGCTGATAGGTGGTGACCAGCGTACTGACTTGTACAAGGTCAACAAGGTGGCACATGGTACAGTCAGCAAGATTTGGTACGAGAGTCCTACGGCTGGCCTGACACGTCGCCTGACGATATACACCCCTGCTGGCTATGAGACCAGTGGCAAGCAATACCCTGTTTTCTACCTGTTACATGGCATTGGTGGCGATGAGAATGCGTGGAGTGAGCTTGGTCGCGCAGCCCAGATTATGGATAACCTGATTGCTCAGGGCAAGGCAGAACCGATGATTCTGGTCATGACCAACGGCAATATCTCGCAGGAGGCATGTCCGGGAGAGACCAGTGAGGGCTTCCGTGTGCCTACGATGATGCTGCCTAAGACCATGGAGGGTTCATTCGAGACGGCCTTCCCCGACGTGATCAAGTTTGTTGAGAAGACCTATCGTGTGAAGAAGGATAAGGCTCACCGTGCCATCGCCGGTCTGTCGATGGGTGGCTTCCATAGTCTTTTTATTGCGATCAACAATCCCGACTTGTTCGATTACGTCGGTCTGTTCTCAGCAGCTGTTGACCAACAGCAGAAGAGTGATGAAGGGTTCCCCAACATCTATGCTGACCGCAATCAGAAGATAGACGTGCTCTTCAGCAAGAACCCCAAGCTCTTTTGGATCGGAATCGGCAAAACCGACTTCCTCATCAAGAACAACAACGACCTGCGAGCTTACCTCGACTCGAAGCAACACAAGTATAACTATCTGGAGACTGACGGAGGTCACATCTGGCGCAACTGGCGCATTTACCTGACAGAATTTACACCTTTATTATTTAAATAAAAGCTTATGAAAAAACTATTCAATGCTGTAACCGTCATTGGTTATTGCTTCTTATTTGTCGCCGTTGTTGGCTGTAACTCTGCAGACAAAGTTACGAAAAACACCATTAATCAGGAAGAAGTGATGGAAAAAATGTCACTCGAAGACAAGGCTCATTTCGTGATTGGTGTGGGTATGAAAGGCTTTTCTGGTGATGACGCTGTGATTGGTGTCACGGAGAGTCTTGTACCTGGTGCCGCAGGAACTACCTATCCGCTCGATTCATTAGGTATTCCTGCTGTTGTGTTGGCTGATGGTCCTGCAGGACTGCGCATCGATGCTACCCGTGAGGGTGACGATGCCACTTATTACTGTACACACTTCCCCATCGGAACGCTGTTGGCTTCTACGTGGAACACGCAACTTGTAGAAGAGGTTGGTAAGGCCATTGGTGAAGAGGTGAAGGAGTATGGTGCCGATGTGCTGTTGGCTCCTGCTCTGAACATCATGCGTAACCCGTTGTGTGGCCGTAACTTTGAGTATTATTCAGAGGACCCTGTCGTGGCAGGCAAGACAGCTGGAGCCTATATCACTGGCGTGCAGAAGAACGACGTAGGTACGAGCATCAAGCACTTTGCTGCCAACAACCAGGAGACAAACCGCATGAATACCGATGCTCATATTTCGCAGCGTGCTCTGCGCGAGATCTATCTCAAAGGTTTCGAGATTGCCATCAAGGAGGCTAAGCCCTGGACGGTGATGACCTCGTATAACTACATTAACGGCACCTACGCTTCGGAGAGCAAGGACCTCGTGACTACTATTCTTCGTGATGAGTGGGGCTATGAGGGAACCGTGATGACCGACTGGTTTGGTGGCAAGGATGGCGCCAAGCAGATGTGGGCAGGCAATGAGATGCTCCAGCCGGGTAAAAACGAGCAGTTTGACAGCATCGTAGCAGGTGTGAAGAGTGGTAAGCTCGATGTGGCCGACCTCGACCGAAATGTAAAGCGCGTGCTGAATCTGGTAGAAAGGAGTCCGCGTTTCCAGGGCTACAAGTTCTCGAACAAGCCCGACCTAAAGGCTCATGCTGCTGTTACCCGTCAGTCGGCAGCTGAGGGTATGGTACTCATGAAAAATGAGAAAATGGATGCGCCGGTACTTCCGTTTGGTGAGAACATCAAGAAGGTGGCCCTTTATGGCTGTACATCTTACGACTTCATTGCCGGCGGAACTGGTTCTGGCAATGTGAATCATGCGTATGTTGTGTCACTCGTCGATGGTCTGAAGAACGGGGGCTATACCATTTCTGACGAGATGAAGAGTGCTTATGAGACATATATCGCCGACTACAAGAAGAAGATGGAGCAAGAATTGGAAGAAAAAGCGAAGAAAGATCCGAAGACGGCCCAGCTTGTAAAATTTCTGCCAGGCACACTACCCCCGGAGAAACTGTTTACTGCTGAGGAACTGACAGCTCAGGCTGAGGCTTCTGATGTGGCACTCATCACTATTGGCCGTATCTCCGGAGAGTTCCTGGATCGTAAGGTCGCTGATTTCAATCTCAACGATTCTGAGATGAAACTCATCCAGCAGGTTTGTGATGTCTATCACAAGGCAGGCAAACAGGTGGTGGTACTGCTGAACATCGGTGGGGTTATTGAGACAGCTTCGTGGAAGGACCTGCCCAATGCCATCCTCTGTGCCTGGCAGGCTGGTCAGGAAGGTGGCAACAGCGTCGTTGACGTTCTTAGCGGCAAACAGTCACCATCAGGAAAGTTCACTATGACGTGGCCTTTGAAGTTCAACGATGCTTACAGTTCGAAGAACTTCCCCATCGATGAGGACCCCCGCATCGATATGCTGAATCAGGGAAAGAAGGGTAATGTCCGTAATGTCGACTATACCGACTATGAGGAGGACATTTATGTGGGCTACCGTTATTTTGACTCCTTCGAGGTCCCCGTTGCCTACCCATTCGGCTATGGCCTCAGTTATACTACTTTCGAGTATAGTGATGCCAAGATTACTCAGAAGAACGACATCTACGACATTTCAGTTGCTGTCAAGAATACAGGTAACCGCGAAGGCAAGGAGGTCGTCCAGGTCTATGTCTCTGCTCCTGACAACAAGGCTGCCAACAAGCCCGTCAAGGAATTGAAGGCCTTTGCCAAGACCAAGCTGCTGAAGCCCGGCGAGAGCCAGACGCTCACGCTGAGTATTACTGCTCCTGAGCTTGCTTCGTTCGATGAGACCGCTTCTGCCTGGATTGTTGCCGAGGGTGAATACCAATTCCTGGTCGGTGCCTCGTCACAGGATATCAAGGCTACGCTGTCAGCTCCCGTCAAGTCGTTCCAGACGAAATGTAACGATGTGCTGAAACCGCAGGTACAGTTGAATCTGCTGAGAAGATAATCTCTAAACATCGACACATCGAAGTATCGAAATGTCGTAATAACGTTATAACGAAACAACAATGAAAAAGATAATAGTGACTTTGGGCTTTATAGTTGTCGCCTTGTGTGGCTATGCCCAGCCTCAATTAAATGCCAATAACATCGACGCAGTAGTCAAGGCGATGACGCTTGAAGAAAAGTGTCACTTCGTTCTGGGACGTGGCATGCACTATAATGATGACGATAAGTTTCCTGGTACGGCAGGAAGTACGTTCTCGGTAGCTCGTCTGGGTATTCCCGAAACCTATTGTGCCGATTCTCAGCAGGGTCTGCGCATGAACGCCAATCGTGCTTGGGATCACCGTGACTATTACACCACCGACTTCGTGGCTTCGATGACGCTTGCCTCCACGTGGGACCGTGAGGCAGCCTTCAAGGTTGGTCAGGGCATTGGCAACGAGGTGCGCGAGTTTGGACTCGACTGGATTCTCTCGCCAGCGATGAACCTTATCCGCAATCCACTGTGCGGACGCAACCATGAGTACTACAGCGAGGATCCCTATCTCTCGGGTACTATTGCCGCCGGTTATGTGAACGGTGTGCAGAGCGAGGGAACGGCTGCCTGTCCGAAGCACTTTGTCGCCAACAATCAAGAGACCAACCGCAATAGCAACATCTCGCAGGTGTCGCAGCGTGCCCTCCGCGAGATTTACCTCAAGGCCTTTGAAATAATGGTGAAGGAGAGCAATCCATGGACCATTATGACTTCGTATAATAAGTTGAACGGGCCGTATGCTGTACAGAACCGTGAACTGCTGACCACCATTGTTCGTGACGAATGGGGTTGGAAGGGAATGTATGTCTCTGACTGGAATGCCGGTGATGATGCTGTAGCCGCTATGCTGGCAGGTAACGACATGCTGCAGCCTGGTCAGGATAAACAATACCAGGCCATTCTCGAAGCGGCTAAGAGCGGTAAGCTACCTATGGAGGTGCTCGATGCTAACGTAAAGCGTATTCTGGAATATGTTGTGAAGACGCATAACTACAAGGGACATAAGTATAGCAATGAACCTGACCTGAAAGCACATGCTCAGACTGTTCGCGAGGTGGGTGCCGATGGTATTGTTCTGCTCAAGAACAACGGTATCTTGCCTCTGACTGGCAAAAGTGTGGCACTGTTCGGTTGCACATCGTACGACTGGATTTCTGGCGGTTCTGGCTTTGGCGGAACCAGCGTGGGACATTATACTGTATCGCTCGTCGAGGGTATGCGTTCAGCTGGCTACGAGGTCTACAAGCCGCTTATTAGCATCTATAAGCAACACCTCGCTGACGAGGAGAAACGCCTGTTCCCTGAAGGTCGTCCCCCATTCTCGCTCACTCCACCGGCCCGTGCTGAGGAGAAACAGTTTGAGACAGGGCTGCTGAACGACGCTATCCGCCACAGTGACGTGGCTATCATCAGTATTGGTCGTAAGAGCGGTGAGGCTGCTGACCGTAGTGAGGCAGACTTCTACTTGAAGGAAGGCGAAAAACAGCTCATCAAGGCTGTCAGCGAGGCTTATCATGCTCAGGGCAAGAAAGTCATCGTCTTGCTCGACATTTGTAGTCCCATCGACGTCGCTTCCTGGCAGGATCAGGTGGATGCGCTTATCTGTACTTGGCAGGGTGGTCAGGAAAGCGGTTTCAGTGTGGCTGATGTACTCTCGGGCAAGGTCAACCCCAGCGGTAAGCTACCAATGACCTTCCAGATTAACTACGGCGATGCCTATGCCGACAAGAATTTCCCTGCCAATGTGGACGATAAGACCCTCGGAGCAATGTTCATGTGGGGCTACGACAAAGACAAGGCCCCCAAGGAACGCCAGCCGCAGAAGGATATTGACTTCACCAACTATGAAGAGGATATCTACGTGGGGTATCGCTACTTCGATTCCTTCGGCAAGCCAGTGGCTTACCCCTTCGGCTTCGGCCTGAGCTACACCACCTTTAGCTATGAGAACATGACTTGTTCGGTGGACGGTGATTTCGTCACCGTCAAAGTCGACGTCAAGAACACCGGCACTCGCGCTGGCCGTAACGTGGTGGAACTTTTCGTTGCTGCTCCCAACAGCAAGAAGCTGAACAAGCCTGAAAAGGAACTGCGCAACTATGCCAAGACCCGCCTGCTGAAGCCCGGAGAGAGCGAGACCATTACCATGAAGGTTACTACTGCCGACCTCGCCTCGTTTAACGAGAAGGCATCTGCCTGGAAGACGGACGCCGGCGTCTATACCTTTATGATCTGTTCGTCTGCCAATGATGTCGAGGCCAAGACCACAGCGAAGGTCAAGGCGTGGACGAAGAAGGTGAACAACGTCATGAAACCCAATGTCAAGCTGAACCTGTTGCACAGATAATACAGGAATGTCGAAATACCGAAAGGTCGTAATAACGCGATATCGCAATAACAAAAAAACAATAAAATGAAAAAGACAATCATCATAATGGCTCTGGCAGTCCTCTGCCTCGGAGCTTCGGCACAAGAGAAACTCTTCAATAGTGCCAGCGTGCAATCTCCCGTCGTCAATCCTGACGGCACAGTGACCTTCAACATCTTTGCACCAAAAGCCGTCAAGGTTGAGGTGACTGGTGATTTCCTGCCCACGCAGCCCATTGAGATCGAGGGATACGGAAAGTATGATGCCCCTGGCGTCGCCCAGCTGGTAGAGGGTAAGAACGGGGTGTGGAGTTACACCAGCGAAAAACTGACCCCTGAGATGTACAGCTACACCTTTAACATCGACGGCATGACTGGTGTCAAAGACCCTGCCAACATCTATGTCAATCGTGACATCGTGTCGTTTACCAATATCTTCATCGTCAGCAACGAGAAAGGTGACAAGGGCGACCTCTATCGTGTGAATGAGGTCCCCCACGGCAACCTCTCGAAGGTGTGGTACAACAGTCCCACGCTTAAGATGCAGCGCCGCATGACCATTTACACCCCACCAGGCTACGACAAGGGTGGCCGTTTTCCTGTCATGTATCTGCTGCATGGCTCTGGTGGCGACGAGAATGCGTGGAGCGAACTTGGTCGTGCTGCCCAGATTCTCGACAACCTGATTGCTGCGGGTAAGGCAAAACCCATGATTGTGGTGATGCCCAATGGCAATCCCAACTGTCAGGCAGCCCCTGGCGAGTGGTCGTTCGGCATGTATACCCCTGGCTTCCGCGATGGCGGCACTGGTCCTAAAGAACCCGCTGTAGCCACGATACCTGAAAGCTTCATGGATATCGTTAATTATGTCGACGCCAACTTTCGCACCCTGAAGGATCGTGCTCACCGTGCAATCTGTGGTCTCTCCATGGGTGGTGGCCACACCTTCCACGTCTCCCTGCTCTATCCCAATAAGTTCGACTACTATGGACTGTTCTCTGCTGGTCTGCACTTGGCAAAAGGTGGTTACCAGGATTCATTTGCCGATCAGATTAAGGCCAATCCCGAGTTCGAGACGCAGAGTGCCCGTCTTTTCGGCAGCAAGCCAAAACTCTACTGGATGGGTATGGGAAACACCGACTTCCTCTATCAGAGTACGGTTGACCTGCGCAACTACTGGGATTCAAAGGGGTACAAATATGAGTATGTGGAAACCGATGGTGGCCACATCTGGCGCAACTGGCGCATCTATCTGACGATGTTTGCGCAGAAGATATTCAAGTAGGATTCTACTTATACAACGACTTCAACGTCTCTTCGGCTTCGATGGTCACCTTGCGCTCGTCAAGCATTGTGCGGTCGAGGCCGAAGATGTCTATAAAGAAGTCATAGACAGCCTGTCGTTTGTTTTCCTTGAAGTCGTGACGTTCGCCAGGCAGGTGTACGTTGCGTACTCTGTCTTGAGCACCATAGAAGCCATAGATACGCTGCAGATAAGGGAACTCCAGACGAGGCACACTACTGGTCCAGTCGCCGTCATCGCTGACAATCAGCATGGGCTTGGGGGCCATGATAGCAGCCAATTCTGGTTCACACGTACCACCACCTGAGAGCTGGACGGGTTTGCCGCTTTCACAAGGACACCCACCGTCGAAGTGAGAGGCCAGATGCACCACAGGAGCTGAGGCTTTGACACGCTCGTCGAGTAGCGACAGCAGGACGGTGTGTGTGCCACCACCCGATCCACCCATCACGCCGATGCGCTCCGTGTCAATGTCCTTGCGGTGGGTGAGCATCCACTCGAGCAGGATGTAGCCGCATGCTGCTTGATAGACGTGGGCCCGACTGGTATGGTGAGCTTCTCTACCCACCTCCTTTTCACTCTCTCCCCAACCATACAGGTCGAAGTCGACACACACGGCACCCATACGGGCCAATGTACCCAGTCTCTGCTGTTCGTCAGCCCGATAGCGATAGGGCCAATGGCCGTCAGGACAGACTATCAAAGCATGTTTGCCTTTTTTTGTGGATGCGTAGATGGTACCAAAGAGATGCTGACCTGGGGTTAGCTCGATGCAGATATTCTGGGTGGTATAGCCATCGTGTTTGCGGACCTTTGACAGGATAACAGGGCGCTCGCTCTTTGTGGCCGATGGTCTCCCCGTCGACACTATCACGCATGAATCGAGGAAAGCATCGAGTTCCAGTCGCTGGCGCACTTCCCGGCGAAGACTGTCACGACGTGCTTCCCATTCTTCCTTATTATTATATAAGGAGGAAAGCCAGTCGAGCACCATTTTTCCTTCGGCTTCATGGCGGCGTGGATATTCATAGGGTTTAATCTTATAGGTATTGCCATTCTGCTTCCACCAGTTCCAGTCGAAGTATTTGCAGATGTTGTCAAGTGTCATCTCGATGCTGTAGGGACGCACACGGAAGTCGGCATACGGCAGGCGCTTGCCTACGGTATCAACGTTTGAATCGAACTTGAACCTCACGCCAAAGCGCTTGCTGACATCCTGCATCAAGTCGTTCACGCTACGCTCATAACGCGTCTCAAAAGTCTGTGCCAGAGCCATTGTCGTCAAGGGCATTAAGACTGCCATCAAGAGTTTTCTCATCATCCTGTTTTGTTAGTCTGTTTATTAAAAAGACTGAAAACAAATAGCTTTGTCGTCACATATTATTTTTTTTTCGTATCTTTGCAGCAGTAAACTTAACTTATTATAAGCTATGAATAAATTTTTGTTGTTGGCAATGACGGCTATTGCCGTGAGCACCATTAATGTGAGGGCTCAGTACAAGTATCCTTGGCAGAATCCACAACTGCCACGTGCTGAACGTGTAGAAAACCTGTTGGGCATGTTGACACCTGAAGAGAAGGTGGGTCTGATGATGAACAAGAGTGTCTCCATCGACCGTCTCGGTATCCCATCGTACAACTGGTGGAGCGAGGCCTGTCATGGTGTACGTCAGGGTGGCTATACCGTCTATCCGCAGCCCATTGGCTTGGCTGCTGCCTTCAATACTCAGTTGGTGTACAATGTCTTCTCGCAGGTCAGCGACGAGGCCCGTGCCAACTGGAATCGTACCGACCACAACGACCCGAAATTGTTTAACGTCCCCCAGGGTGTCACCTATTATCCTGGCAATCCAGAACTGACCTTTTGGTGTCCGAATGTCAATATCTTCCGTGATCCACGTTGGGGACGCGGTCAAGAGACGTGTGGCGAGGACCCCTATCTGAATGCCGTCCTCGGTGTCCAGACTGTCCTAGGCATGCAGGGCAACGACACCCAATATTTCAAGACCCACGCCTGTGCCAAGCACTATGCCGTACACAGCGGACCAGAGCCCCTGCGCCACTCGATGAACGTAGAGCCCACGAACCGTGACCTGTGGGAGACCTATCTGCCTGCCTTCAAGGCTTTGGTCAAGAAAGCCAACGTCCGCGAGGTGATGTGTGCCTACCAGCGTTTTGAGGGCAAGCCCTGTTGCACCAGCGACCGTCTGCTCATCGATATCCTGCGCAACAAGTGGGGCTACGATGCCATCGTGCTGACTGACTGCGATGCCATCAACAACTTCTATAACAAAGGCCAGCACGAAACACACAAGGACCCATTGTCAGCTTCTGTCGATGCTGTGCTGAATGGTACGGATTTGGAATGTGGAAAAGTGTTTATGTCGCTCTCTGAGGGCCTGAAGAAGGGACTCATCACGGAAAGCGAACTGGACAAGCATCTGCGCTATACCTTGACAGGCCGCTTCGAACTGGGTATGTTCGACCCTGCCGACATGCTCCCGTGGTCGACAATCCCATCGTCGACCATCTCCTGCGAAAAGCACGATGACTTGGCTACCCAGGCCGCTCGCGAGTCGATGGTGCTGCTGGAAAATAGGAGCCTCCCCACCCCCTCCGAAGGAGGGGCTTCCAAGCCCGTTCTCCCGCTCTCAAAGAGCATCAAGACGCTGGCTGTCCTTGGTCCCAATGCCGACGATGTTGAACTGCTCAATGGCAACTATGGTGGCACACCAACTAAGGAGCATCAGCATTCTTTGTTGGAGGGTATCAAGAATGCCGTTCCTAGTGCGAAGATTATCTATCAGAAGGCCTGTGAGCTGAACGATGAGTACGAGACCATCCATCACCTGCAGGACTTTAACGACGGCAAGGGTGCTTTGGTGGAATTCTATAATAACAAGGAACTGAGTGGCGAGCCTGCCAAGACCGACTATTACAACAATCTGGACTTCTCGACCTTCGGTGCCTGGGGATTCGCTCAGGGTGTCAATCGCGACACGCTGTCCGTTCGTGTCAGCGGACAGTATAAGGCCACCTTTACAGGCGACATGAAATACACGCTGATGACCGATAACGGCTACGTGCTGAAGGTGAACGGCGAGGTGGTGGAAGATGCCAAACCTGCTGGCCGTCGTGGCTTTGGCTTCGGCTTTGGCAGAAAGGTGGAATACAAGTCGTTCCCCGTGGTTGAGGGTCAGACCTACGACGTCGTGATTGAATACCGTCACGGCAATGGTCAATTCGCTCTGCTGCGTGGTGACATCTGCGAACGTAAGCTCGTCGACTTCACCACACTTGCCAACGACGTCCGTGAGGCTGATGCCATCATCATCATCGGTGGCATCTCGGCCCGCATGGAGGGTGAGGGTGGCGACAAGCAGACCATCGAGTTGCCTGTGGTACAGCAGATGCTCGTCAAGGCCATGCATCAGACTGGCAAACCCGTCGTCTTCGTCAACTGTTCTGGCTCCGCCATTGCCTTCGGTAGTGTCGAGGGGCAGTACGATGCCTTGCTGCAGGCGTGGTATCCTGGACAGGGTGGTGCCAAGGCGCTGGCTGATGTGCTCTTTGGCGACTACAATCCTGGTGGCAAGCTACCTGTCACGTTCTATCGTTCGAACGACGACCTGCCCGACTTCCTTGACTACTCGATGAAGAACCGCACCTACCGTTATTTCACGGGTCAGCCGCAGTATGCTTTCGGCTATGGTCTGAGTTACACGTCGTTCAGTGTGGGCAAGGGAAAGCTGATTCATAAATCTGTAAAGATCGGCAAGTCCGACAAGCCCTACACCGTTGTCGTTGCTCCTGTCACCAATACCGGCAATCGCGAGGGCACCGAGACCGTACAGGTCTATGTGAAGCGCCTGGGTGATGCTGGTGCTCCCATCAAGGCCCTGAAGGGTTTCCAGAAGCTGACTCTTAAGCCTGGCGAGACCAAGCATGCTGTGATTGCCCTCACCAGCGAGGCCTTCGAGTACTACGATGAGGCTATCGATGAGCTGGCCGTTAAGCCAGGCCGTTATCAGATACTCTACGGCACCTCGTCACGCGACAGCGATTTGCAGTCTCTTGACTTCACAGTAAAATAGTTGTCTCTCATCCTTTTTAAACACCTCAAAACTTAATCAAATAATAAATACAATTAGCGTATGAAACGATTTTTTGTAATGGCAGCACTTGTCTGCATTGCTGCACTGAGCGTGAACGCCCAGACAGATGAGCCTGAAACGAAGGCGCAGAAGTTTTTTCGCCTGACGAAAACGGCTGACGAGAACCCAACCGACTGGAATGCCCAACTGGAGGCAGGACACTTCCTGCTCGACAAGGAGAACGGAATGTATAACCAGTCGAAGGCTGAAAAATACTATGAACGTATCTATCACCTTGCCACCGACTATAACAAGGAAATACCCGACTCTGTGATTCGAGAGGCCTGTGTGGCACTGCTGACAGTAGCTTCTGACAAGAAAAACTTAGACAAGGCTTTGTTTTACATTGACGAGATATTGCATGCCGATAAGGTGGGTGTTGATATAGGCGACGCTTACCTGAATACACTCGGCTCAACAGGTATGCTATACAACATGATGAAAGAGAATTTTGTAAAGGCATTGCCATATATGATGGATATCCGTGAGAGAGTGACAAAAGCCAATCTGCCAGGAATTGAGCATACGGATATTACAACGGCAATGTTGTTTGAAGGGCTTGTTAGGGAATATAAGAAGATGTTCAACGACAAACTCATAGATCTGACCTTCGATGGCAAGAAGTATATCGTGATTTCCATGGGTGACTGGAACATCGAAAAGCCATTAATGGGATGGACGGAAAAGAAAGATGGCGTACCAACGCTGCTCTACGGTGAAGACGGCAAGATCTATGACAACATGCATGGTGAAATGGTCTACAGTTTCTTTTTTGACAAAAACGGTATAGTTCCACAGGAAGGAACCAATATGCGACTGATTTCCGTCACTCCCGAGTGTCGTCAGCAGTTGCTGGAAGCATACCATAATTATACGAAGAAATCAAAAACAAATAAGAAATAAGAAAACGAGAAAACGAGAATTCGGTTTTCTCGGTTTCCCGGTTTCTCAACTTCTAATTCAGTAACACGCTATCTTGTCTACCGCGATAGGCTGTCGTGCTGACCGCGAGAGCCTATTGTGGTCAGCAAGATGGGCTTTCCTGCTTACTGCGATAAGGCTGTCGCGGTCACCAAGACGGGCTTTCGTGCCGAGGAAGATGGTCTTTTGTGCCAGGGAATAATGAAAAAAACAAAGAAATTGGTGCGAAAGTTCTTCTTTCTCATTTTTTTTTCGTATCTTTGCCATCGAAGTAAATAATTAAAGCACTAAGACTATGAATAAGGAGGATAAATTCGTTATCACCATCAGTCGCCAATTTGGAACGGGCGGCCATGAGATTGGGGCGGAGCTGGCACGCCGGCTCGGAGTGAAGCTGCTGGACAAGCAGATACTGAATGAGGTGGCCTCGCGGATGAGAGCTGTTGAGGATGCCGTAGAGAAGATTGAGTCGCGAAACCCGCTGTGGCGCGACGACTTCACCAACTTCTACCGTACCTATATGGCTAGTGCCGCGTATGACGGGCAGGAGCAGGAGGAGACGAGCCGTGTGCTGTTCCAGGCTCAGGCCAATGCCATCCGTAGCATTGCCGACGAGGAGTCGTGTGTCATCGTGGGCCGTTGTGGTTTCGACATCTTTGCTGACCATCCCAATGCCTTGAAGATTTTCATTCATTCAGGCTTGGACTGCCGCAAGCGTCGCATTGCCGAGAAGTATGACATCAGCGAGCAGGATGCTGCAGCGATGATTGTTGACAACGATTACAGCCGCGAGCTGTACACGAAAAAGTTCACGGGCCGCGACTGGAAGGATGCCACGAACTATGATGTCTCGCTGGATGTGCGTCAGTTCGGCGTGAATGGTGCCGTAGACTTCCTTATGAAGTGTATCGAGTAAGGAGTTTCGGGAGGTATTACAGGTAAAAGACAGACTCGGGCCCCATGCAAAACAGGAGGTCGAGGATGGAGAGATTTGGCAGGAAACCATGCTTGTGCTGGAACACCTGCCAATATTTTATTGGCGTAAAGTCGGGGTCGGGCTGGGGATGTTTGGCGTGGATGACGTCGCGGAAGTCAGAGATGGGTGATGGGTATTGGGTGATAGGTGATGGGAGATAGGTGGTGGTGTAGTCCACGAAGGGGTGGATATCAATGAGTTCGCACATCTTTTGACGGATGGCCTCGTTGAAATCGACCAAAAATTCATATTTCTTTTCGAAGAACGGACGGATGTCGTCAGCATAGTAGTCGAAGAACGGGCTCTCACTATAGGCACTCTGCAGGGCATTCCAATGGACGCGTCGCCATTGGTTGTGATCGCTGATGCGGAGGTCTTTGGTGATGGGTGATAGGTGATGGGTGATGGGTGATGGATGTTCCACAGGAACGGTGAGTGCCTGAGTGCCGTTGGCTGTGGCAATGATGCAACGGTTGCGGAAGGTTTGTTTTTGATATGAGTCATGCTGCTCGATGACACAACGGTCGTAGCGGTACAGCTTCTGATACCACTGAACAGGTCCGAAATAGGTGGTCTGCAACAGAGCGGTGGTCATGGTATCGGGAATTTTTTCCGATTGTAGAGCACGGTCATCACACGTCCGATGATGTTGCTCTCTGGAACGAAACCAAGATGGCGGGAGTCGGCAGGATTCTGTTGGTTGAGGGCTTCCAGCCAGTAATAGTCGGTCTTAGCACAGTTGATGAGACCTGGCACTATCATAGAGCCGTTGACAGTTTGGATGGTATCGCCAGGAACAGCTGTGCAACGGGCGATGTAGAGGCCTTCGAGAGAATCGCAGGGTGCCATAAAGGCCACAATATCGCCCCGCTGTACGGGCTGTCGCATCAGTCGGCTGTAAGGCAGCAGACTGTTTCCTGCAATTCGTAGGCCATAGCTGCAACGATTGACGAGCAAGCAGTCGCCATCCTTGAAATTCGGGTTCAGCGCATTTCCACTGACGCTGTGTATTGAAAAAGCTAAAGTACGGAACAGCAGCATCAGAGCGAATGCCGACGCAAATGCTATCACGTACTTTAGCAAGTTTTTCATCCTTACTCAATGTCTATTATCCATTAAACTTACTTGATGTTATCCACGAAGCGGAACAGACGGTTCCAGCGGATTCCAGAGAAACCACTGCGGTCTGGGTCGGAGCTCCACCAGATGAAAATGGGCTTACCCACGATGTGGTCCTCAGGCACGAAACCCCAGTAGCGGGAGTCGAGTGAATTGTGGCGGTTGTCACCCTGCATCCAGTAGTAGTCCATCTTGAACGTATATTTCGTGGTCTCCTTGCCATTGATCAGGATCTTGCCGTCCTTCACCTCGAGTGTGTTTTTCTCGTAGGTACGGATAGGCCGTTCGTAGACGGGCAGGTTCTTCAGGGTGAGGTCGATGCTCTTGCCCTTGGCAGGAATCCATATGGGACCATAGTTGTCGCGCGTCCAGTGCATGTTGCCGTTCAGCGGATAGATGTCCAGGTCGCTGGCATCGGTATTCGGCTCGATGCTCTCCACGATGTCCGTCCGCTTCTTCAGTTCTTTGACAGCATGGTTGGTCAGCGGCATATAACCCTGTGTGTTCAGACTCATCAGGTCCTCCATCGTGATGCCGAGTTCGTGCATGATGTCATCGTCGAGACGTTGTTTCAGCTTTACCTTATATGTATACTGCACATTGTCGGGCTCCTTGTTGGCTTTGCCATCAATGTAGATGATATGATCCTTGATTTGCAGCGTCTGGCCAGGGAGACCCACACAGCGCTTGACGTAGTTTTCACGACGGTCGGTGGGACGGGTGTCGATGAGTCCATACTCCTGCGGATTGGCAGCAATGGTCTGTTTGCCAGCCTGATAGATGGTGTTGAAATAGATGGGCAGCTGTTCCTGTGTCAGCGAATCTGGGTTTGGACGCTGGGGATAGGTCTGATAGCCAATCTGATAGCACATCTGATAGTAGTCGTAGGCCTGATACTGGGGGGCCGAGCAGATAGTGTCGCCAGCAGGGAAGTTGAAAACGACGATGTCGTTCTGCTGAATCTTGCCCAAGCCTTTTACGCGACGATAGTCCCAATGAGGCCACTCGATGTATGACTTGCATTGGAACAGGGGGAGCGTATGCTGTGTCAGCGGCATCGTCAGCGGCGTCTCAGGGATGCGCGGACCATAGCTCACCTTCGAGACGAAGAGGTAGTCGCCGGTCAGCAACGACTTCTCCAACGAGCTCGATGGAATGACGTAGTTCTGGAAGAAGAACAGATTGATGAAGTAGACGGCCACCAGCGCAAACACCAGCGCATCGACCCACGACATGACGAACTTGACAGGTCCCTCTGCCTCTTTCCACCACTGCCACTTGATTTTCTTTGTTATATAAACATCGTAGATAAACGGGATGACAAGCAGTCCCCACCACGACTTCACCCAATAGAGGAACAGCAGGTAGAGCACCAGCACACAGATGAACTTGGCCCACTGCACCTTCATATTCAGTTGTTTCTTTTCTCTCTTTTCCATAATCAGAATTTAAACATGTCGCTAATCGTTAACAGTCCCTGGTGCTCCTTGGTATACTCTGCTGCCAGCACAGCACCAAGGGCAAAGCCCTGACGTGAATGGGCATCGTGGGTAATGGTGATGATGTCGGCCTCCGAGTCATAACGAACGGTATGGATGCCAGCCACCTCACCACGACGGATATGGTCGATGCGAAGCAGTTTGGGGTCAGTAGTGTCCTCGGCCCAAGCCTCCTTGCGGTCGATATTCTCCAAAATGCCTTCTGCCAGCGTGATAGCCGTACCACTAGGATGATCCAACTTGTGAACGTGGTGCGTTTCTTCCATCTCTACGTCGTACTGCGGGAACTGGTTCATGATCTTGGCCAGATACTTGTTGACAGCCGAGAAGATGGCAACACCGATGCTGAAGTTACTGGCCCAGAAGAGCGTCTGCCCCTCTTCAGAGCACATGCGCTTGACATCGTCACCATGCTCCTTCATCCAGCCTGTGGAGCCAGAAACCACCTTCACACCATGCTTAAAGGCACGCAGATAGTTGCCATAAGCAGCCTGTGGAGCCGTAAACTCTATCGCCACATCAGCACTACGGAAGGCCTCAGAGTCGAAGTCCTGCTGATTGTCGATGTCGACAATACTCACAATCTCATGACCACGGCTGAGGGCGATTTGCTCTATCATCTTACCCATCTTGCCGTAGCCGATTAAAGCTATTTTCATAATAATAATGTATTAATACGGCTGCAAAGGTACGAATAAGTGAGCAAAATGCCAAATTAATTTGAGCATTTTCGAACGATAGTACCTTCGACCGCAGGTCAAAGGTACGAATAAGCTCGGAAATGAAAAGAAAAACAAGTTTTCCCTTTGCATTTTGCTCGTTTATTCGTAACTTTGCCGTCAGAATAACCAAAAAGATAAGATTATGAGCAAGCACAAGAGTGGTAAACGACTGAACAAGCAACGTCTTATAGAGATGTTGCAAACATTGTTCCAGCAGAATCCGAACGAAACATTCTCGTTTAAGCAGATTTTCAGGGAGCTGAAGCTCTCGACACATCCTGCCAAGTTGCTGGCGGTGGAAACGATGGACGAGATGGCGTGGGACGACTATCTGTCGAAGACCGGTGACAACTCATACCGTCTGAACCTGAAGACTCAGGTGCAAGAGGGAACATTTATCCGTAAAGCCAATGGTAAGAACTCTTTTATGCCGGACGATGGTGGCAAGCCTATCTTTGTCTCTGAGCGTAACTCGATGTTTGCACTCAATGGCGACCGTGTCAAAGTAGCCATGATGGCCCGTCGTGAAAAACACATCAAGGAAGCGATGGTCGTCGAGATTCTGTCGCACAAGGTCGACCAGGCCGTAGGTAAGCTAAAGGTGGAGCGTGACTATGCTTTCCTGATTACTGAGGGCAATATCTTCGTACACGACATCCTGATTCCAAAGAAGAAGCTGAAGGGTGGCAAAGACGGTGAGAAGGCCGTGGTGAAAATTACGCAGTGGCCTTCGAAGGACTCAAAGAACATCGTCGGCGAGGTCATCGACGTATTGGGAAAGGAAGGCAACAACGATGTGGAGATGCACGCCATTCTCGCACAATATGGTCTGCCTTACAAGTATCCAAAAGCTGTGGAGGATGCCGCAGAGAATATAGAACCGGGTATCACACCGCAGGAAATCAGCCGTCGTGAGGACTTCCGCAATGTTTGGACCTGCACCATCGACCCCAAGGATGCCAAAGACTTCGACGATGCCCTCAGTATCCAAAAGAAAGGAAAGCTGTGGGAAGTAGGCGTACACATCGCCGACGTCAGCCACTACGTCAAGGAAGGCTCTATTATAGATAAGGAGGCGACGAAGCGCGCCACCAGCGTCTACCTCGTTGACCGCACCATCCCCATGTTGCCAGAACGGCTGTGCAATTTCATCTGCTCGCTACGCCCCGACGAAGAAAAGCTATGTTATAGCGCCATCTTCACCTTAGACGACGAAGCCAACGTCAAGGACTTCCACATTGCCCATACCGTCATCAAGAGCAATAGAAGGTATGCGTATGAAGAGGTACAGGACATTCTTCAAATGAGAAATGAGACAGGAGAAAGGAGAAATGAGAAAGGAGAAAGACGTAGTGAAAGGAGAAAGATGGAAGGTTGTGGTTGCTTTTGTGGGGGGTTTGGTGCTGCTGGCACTGCCTTTTGTGGTGTCGGTGCCCGACAGCTGGGGCTTCGGTCCCAACCGAGAACCCTATGGGGAAACCGCACTGAAAGAGGCCACGGAGGGTGACGGCGTGCTGCTGCGAATGGGAGTGGGCGAGGGTAGGAAGCTGGTGGTGTTTGTCACTCCGAAATGCCCCTATTGCAAGCTGGCACGGAAGAAAATCGACGGAATGAAGCATCGGCATGATTTGAAGGAAGGGAGCGTGGTGTATGTGGAGCCGACCGACATAGGCGAGGAGGTGTGGCTTGGGATTACCTACGGCTCACGCCCGATGCTGCTGTTGATGGAAAACCAAGAGGTTAAGGCAACCTATCATCTGCGAAATGTGGACGAAGACGAGATTGTGGACTTTTTGAAAGGTGAAAGGTGAGAGGTGAGAGGTGAAAGGTGAAAGGTGAAAGGTGAGAGGTGAAAGGTGAAAGGTGAAAGGTGAAAGGTGAAAGGTGAAAGGTGAAATTTTTCTGTTGCAGCATACGTGACGGTGTCGTCGCGTTCGAGGCGCGGGGCTTCGTTGTAGAGGGCCAGCTCTTCGGCAGCCTCAGGGTGGCTCTGGAGCCAGGCTTCCACCTCGTTGCGCTCGCTGTCGGTCAACTCGCCTTCGGCATACCGCAGCAGCCACAATTCATAGTTGTTGTTATCTATCGTTGCCATAACCTAATGTTTTCAGTTGTTTTCTCATTGCCACTCGTGCGCGGAAGAGGTAGACCTGTACCTGGGAGTCGCTGAGCGAGAGGGTCTCCCCTATCTCACTGTAGCTGTAGCCCTCGACATCGCGCAGTTGGAGGATGGCCCGCTGCACTTCGGGGAGGGTCTGGAGGCTGCGCTCGATAGCCTCACGGAGGTCGAAGCGCTCATCGGGCTTCTGTGTGGTCTCCACCACCGTCTGCCGCTCGTGCATCTGCACCACCTTGTTGTGGCGGAGGGTCATCATCAGACTGCGGTAGGCAGCGCTGAGCAGGTAGCCTTTGCCTTTGGCGGCGGCCACCTCGTCACGGTGGCTCCAGAGCGAGGCCAGCGCCTCCTGCACGGCATCCTCGCAGTCGGAGCGGCTGTTGCAGCAGCGCATCGCAAAGCGCATCGCATCGTCGGCCCAGAGGCTCACTCCCTTGTTATATTCCGTTGCAGTCAATCGGCTTTTTCCGTTTTTCTGTATAATAGTTGCGCGAAGGTGCTGAAATGTTACACCCAAAACGAAAAAAAAGGAAAAAAATTTTCACCCTCTTGTCAGATTTGCCTCAAAAAATGTGTATTGTATTAGTAGAAGTAAATTTTAAGGTTTAAAGTTTTTTATTATGAAACACTACAAAACTTCTTTGGCGCTCCTCGCAGTGCTTTGTCTTCCTTTCGCTGCCTCAGCGCAGTATTTTATGTCTGGAGGAATAGGCTACCAAGTCCTTTCCGCAGAAAACCACACCGTGGAAGTGACAGGCAAACAAAATTGCACCCCTTATTCAGGCAACATTAACATCCCTTCTACGGTGACCCACAACGGCACCACCTACGATGTCATCGCCCTGGGCGAGAAGGCGTTCTACGGAGCCTCCCTCTCGGGCATCACCATTCCCACGTCGGTCACTCAGATAAAATATGGCTGCTTCCTCTTCGCCACCGTCCCGACAACCATCAATGTCTCCGCCTCAGTAACAAATATTGAAAATCTGGCCTTTGCGGCAAACCATTTGACAAACATCAACGTGGATGAAAGCAATCCTAACTACAGGACGATTGACGGAATGCTGTTCAGCAAGGACACTGCCACCCTTGTGGAATGTCCGATGGCAAAAAGCGGTTCCGTAACCCTGCCGCAGGGCACTCGGCATATAGCATCTCTCGCCTTCGCCTATTGCGAGAATATCACCAGCGTGACGCTTCCGGAAAGTCTTGTCAGCATAGGCTACTGGGCTTTTGTCTACAACCAGCATTTGAACAATGTCGTCATCCCTTCGTCGGTAACGCACATCGCCGCAAGCCCATTTACCAACTGCCCCGCTCTCACCAATCTTTCCATCGATGTTGGTAACACCCATTATTATATGGATGGGATGATGATTTATTCTGCGGGCGGCGACACGCTGGTTTCTGCCCACAAAAGCGCCGATTCGGTGTTTCTGCCGAGCACGCTCCGTGTGGTCAACGGATTTGCAGGCAACCACGATGTCAGGTATGTCCACATCCCCGACGGGGTGAACACTATTGGCAGAGAGGCGTTCAATGGCAGCTCGCTGGTGAGTATCGACCTGCCGAGCCATTTGGACTTTATCGACGAATACGCATTCTACTACTGCCAGTCGCTGACCCGCGTCGGTATGCCCACCACCCTCGACACGATGGGTGAGGGCTGCTTCCACAGTTGCGACCATCTGACATCAATCGAGATCCCGAATGGCTTGCGCACCATCCCCGAGGCTGCATTCTTCATGTGCAACGCCCTGTCGAATATCACCTGGGGCGATGCCGTCGAAGTCATCGACACATGCGCCTTCGGCGACTGCTCCTTCACGGAGTTGACGCTGCCACCGACGCTGCGTGTTGTCAGACAAACCGCATTCATCGGCGACTACATGGGAAGGTTGAACCGGCTCACCTTCTCCGCCCCGGTCGACACCATCGAGGTGGGCGCTTTCTACCGACAGCCCCTGCAGATGCTGCGCTTGCGGAACACCGTGCCGCCTGTCACCACGGACGACGGCTACGGCACGTATGGCTGCCTGGATGGAACGGATGTCGACAGCATCTTCATCCCCTGCGGCAGCCTCAATGCCTATTTGGCAGACGACTATTGGAGCCAATTCGCCGACCAATACTATGACGACTGCGATGGAATTGACGAAATTGAAGATTCAAGAATGAAAATCGACATCTATCCCAACCCTGCATCAACCAGTCTTACCATCGAGGGACTCGAGGGTGCGGTGCGAGTCGAACTGGTCGACATAAGCGGTCGCGTCACCCAAGTATTCACACATTCAAACAACCATGCAATCACCTTTGATGTCAGCAACTATGCCCGCGGAACCTACTTCCTCCGCCTGCATTCTCCCGACGGCGTGGTGACAAGAAAAGTGATATTGCAATAAAACAAAGAAGGGAACCCCGCGAGGTTCCCTTCCTACTTATAGCTTTAGCCTCATGGTCGGGCGGTCGCCTATCCGAAGATACAAACGTCGCGTTCTGTATAGGGAAAGGTCGATGATGCTGACACGGCCGGCTATCTCCGCAGCCACAATCCAACCTTTATTATCGAATACCCTTATCCATTCTCCTTCGGCACCTCTAATAATGAGGTGGCTGTCGTCGACCGAAACCGCCAGACTGTCATACTCCGCATGAGGAGGCACCTCTTCCGGTAATTCTGTCGATTCCAGCAGACTCAACGAAGGCAACGGTTCCACAGATTCCCTCTCGGGGAGGGGGTCTCTGTCGGATTTCGGTGCCTGGGCGACGGGCTCGGAGAACGGAATGGGTTCCGGTACAAACTCAGGCTCCTCCTGTAGTGTGTCGACAACCGTCGCCTCGGGTTTTCCGCTGCCGAAGAGGAGGTGGCGCCACTGCGGCACGATGGCGATGGCCACTCCCGAGGTAAGCAGCAAGACGAACAGAATCAGCACCACGCTCCGCATCTTCTCTATGGCGCGATGCATGCGCTGGTAGAAGTTGTCGCGACTGATGCCCATCTCCTTGCCTATCTCGTCGCCTCGGTAGCCCTCTAAATAGAGGCGAAGCATGCGTTGCTCATCGCGGTCGAGCGAGGAGAGGAGTTCCTCGAGCAGCTCTTTCCGCTGCTGAGTGTCTTCTTCGGTAAAAGTGTTGGATAAGTTTTCGGAGAGGGGTTCGGTGGACAGTTCTTGTCGCCGTCCTATCTGATAGAAGACCGAGCGTGCTTGCCAACAAACCCAAGCCCGCTCCTGTTCGGGAGTGGACTCAGGGCGCAGTTTGTCGAAATTCTCCCACAAAGCAATAGAGACCTCCTGCAGCAGGTCGCAGCAGCGGTCGCGGTCGCCGCCAGAGCGTTGCCAGCATAGACCCCACAGCATATTGCGGTGGCGCATCAACAGGTCGGTGTAAGCCTTATTCCGGTCCATCATTTGTTATCAACCCCTATATTATATATAATACACATTTTTTTACCAAAATCTGACAACGACCGAATTTTTTTTTTGGTACCGTCACCGGAGGAAGGAGCTAGGCTGGCACCAATGTCCTCGGCATGGGGATGCCTGCGGGTGCCCAGCCGGCCAAACAGTCACCGACTGTTTGTCCTATCAGATGTTCAAGAAGTATCTTTACGCCGAGGGCGACGAGGACGATGCCGGCAATAATATTGGCGGTTTTTTCCGGAACTGGGATATTGCGCTTGCCGAGGTAGACGCCCAGCAGAGAGACCAGTATCGTGACAACACCGATGGTCAGCACTATCCACAGCACATTCACCAGTGTCTCCTGCAATCCCAAACCGATACCGACAGCGAAGGCGTCGATGCTGGTGGCGACACCGAGGAGGAAGAAAGTGGAAAGTGGAGAGTGGAAAGTGGAAAGATGGGCTGACGCATCATCATCCTCTTTGCTCTTTGCTCCGTCCCAGATCATCTTTCCTCCGATGAAGGCGAGGAGACCGAAGGCAACCCAATGGTCGACAGCCTCGATGAAGGAACGGGCCACATCGCCGATAAGCGCTCCTGCCAACGGAAATCCTCCCTGGCAGAGGCCGAAGATAAAAGCCA
>JAEEGJ010008517.1_pt1 | contig 28216 bp, 31 predicted proteins | sample 8958761 | NCBI WGS metagenome assembly JAEEGJ01 (sample SAMN16246546, study PRJNA631951) | gut metagenome | biome: gut microbiome; feature: rumen; material: RS-attached | host: Bos | place: Iran: Karaj | collected 2018-10
GTCATTCTATGAAATAACATTTAAAACATATCAAACATATATTGATCCTGATATAAATCAAATATTTAAAGAAAATGAAATAGAAAGCATTAAAAAAACCGATAAAGACATCAACGAACATATTGAAGAAACAACATGTTCAGTCTTCTATTAAAGGAGGAAGTTATGGAAGAATTAATTATTCCCACTAGTATGCTTGAACGTTATGGTGAAGACCTAACTGCTAAAAAGTATATTACTAATCCAGCTATTGCTAGAGATGAGGAAATAAAACAATTAATACTATGTTTATTAACACCTGAAAAAAGCGCCCTTTTAGTTGGTAAACCAGGTATTGGTAAAACTGCTATTGTAGAGGGTATTGCATATAGAATTAAAACTAAGCAATGTCCAATGATTTTGCAAAATAAACAAATAATTAAAATTACCATTTCTAGTTTGACAGGTTCTGTAAATAGTGGTGGTCAAACTGAAATGAGAGTAGATATGTTGGTTAAGGAATTAGCCGAAAAACCAGACGTTGTTGTTTTTTTGGATGAAACACATTTACTTGTCAATCCAGAAGGCGGTATGGATGCTGCTAACATGTTAAAAACTGGTCTTGATAGAGGAACAATTAAGATTATAGGTGCTACTACTTCAGATGAATATGAAACATATATTTTAAGAGATAGAGCATTCCTAAGAAGATTTGAGGTTGTTAATATTGCAGAAGCAGATCAAGACACTGTTGTCAAAATTTTAATGGGTACGCTTCCTAAATTAGAATATAGATCTGGAGCTAAAGTTCCTTATCAACCGTTTATAACTGAAAAAATTATGAGGTTTATCGTTGAGATGACGAGTGAGTTTAAGAGAGTATATGGTATATCAAGTAGATATCCAGATATTTGTATAACGCTAGTAAACGATGCGCTTTCTCATGCGGTTTATCACAATTCGCAAAGTTGTACTTTAAAATATTTTTATATGGCAATATGCAATTGTAAAAGTATTTATGAAGATGCTAAGGTAAAAGAAATAGAACGCTTTAAAGAAGTTTTCAAGGACATGATTGCTTCTGAGGGCGTTAATTTAGAAGAAACTTATTAATTTGCGTTAATAAGTTTTCTAACTAATTAAAAGAGAAAAGGGTGATTATATGGATAAAGTAATTAAAAGAATTACAAAACGTAATTTAATTAAGTTTTTGATTTATATTTGTTTAGTTTTCTTGTTCTTACTTCCAATAATCTTTTCCGGGTTTTCTCGTCATGATTTGTTAGATAAAAATAATTGTGAAATTTCAACATATGAAGATGTTGAGAAATGTGTAAAATCAAATGATTATTTTGTGGAAATACATGCTTCTTCAATGAAAAATACAAATCATTTTTTCAAACTTGTTAGGGATGAAAATGAAATTGTTGCGTATTTAATTGACGTGGAACTAAAAGATGTTAATGGTGGTGTTCATTCATTAATTGGTGTTTTACCTAAAAGTAATGCTGATAATTATTTGAATTTTATTGAAAAAGTTGGAAGGGTATCATTTAAGACACATTTAGGTAAATTTGGTAAAAATAATGCGTATTATGAACAATATGAATTAGTTAAGCAAGAATATCAGAATAATAATAGTAAATCAGAAATAATGGACTTAAATTTTGATTCATACAATTTTACAAATACACGTAAATTTATGAATGTTTATCTTGGATGTTTATTGATAATAGTTGTAATATTTGCGTATTCGGCAATTCAGTGTTTAATTAAATTTATAAATCCAAGAAAAAGTGATTTTTTCAAATTTGTTGATAAAAAGGAATATGAAAAGATATTAAATGATAATAAATATTTATTAGATTCTAGTAAAATTAAAATCACATATGATTATTTATATTCTGTACAATATAGAAATGAATTTGCTTTACCAATAAATGAAATCGTTTGGGTGTATGGTAAGTGTATAAATGATAAAAAGAAGCAAATATATAAATTGATTGTAAATTTAAATAATGGAAAAAAATATGAAATATTGTCATCAAAGGAAAGAATTGATGATGTGTTTGACATATTAAAGTCATTGAATAACAAAATAGTTACAGATTATACTACTGAGTATCAAGAAAAATATAATAGAAATCCAAAAGAATTTATTTGAAAGAGGTGTATTAATGAAAAAGAAAGCTGTTAATTATATTTTCTTAAGCATTGCAATATGTGTTGTGCTGTTTTTTGCAATAAGCATATGTATGGGTAAGGAATTTTATATTGATCATTTAATGAAAAAATTGATAGTTGATGGACTTAGAAGAGATTGGTTAACTGAAATAGTAAAAGTTCTTACAAACTTAGGCAGTTTACCAGCATATATAGTATATGTAGCAATTACCTTTTTCGTTGTTAAAAACAAAAGAACTGTATACTCTATGGTATGTAATTTAGGAATGTCTGCATGTATTATGTTAATTGTAAAGAATATTGTTAGAAGACCTAGACCAGATTTAATGCTAATTGAAGAAACAGGTTTTAGCTTTCCATCAGGACATTCGCTAAATGCATTTGTGTTCTTTGGATTTGTTATTTATATGTTATATCAGTTTAATAAAGATAAAAAAACAAAAAAATATTTATGGTTGTCTATCTTATGTGGTTTATTAATAGTATTAATACCACTAAGTAGAATTTATTTGGGTGTTCACTATGCAAGTGATTGTTTATGTGGAATGCTTGTTGGATATATCTCATTATTTACGTTTATAAATTTTGTAGAATATTCTAAACCATTAAATTATTGTTGGAATATTATTGATGGTGTTTATAAAAGAATATTTGGGAGAAAAAAGAAAAATGGAAAAGAAGAAAGTAAATGATCCACTTTATAAGAGTTTCCAACATGCTTTTGACGGAATAATAGCTGCAATTGGAGCAGAAAGAAATATGCTTATTCATATTGGAGTAATGTGTTTAGTTATTGTGTGTGGATTCATCTTTGATATAACTGTTACTGAGTGGGTAGTGTGTTTTGCAATGTTTGGATTGGTTATTTCAAGTGAGTTAATTAACACTGCAATAGAAATGGCTATTGATATTTGTAGTCCTGGATTAAATCCCAAGGCCAAATTTTGTAAAGATGTTTCAGCGGGGGCTGTATTATTTAATGCTGTAATTTCTGTTATAGTAGGTTTAATAATATTTATTCCATATATTTTATAGAAAGAGTTGGTGATTGAATGAAACATTTTAGTAAGAAGGAAGTAGATATTGAAGAGGTAAACGAGGTAGTTGACTGGGGTAAGAAAATATTAAAATTAACTTATACAGTTATGATTATTGGCTTGGTACTTTGTGTATTTTTGTTCTTTAAATCATTTGGTATATTTAGGTTATTAGGTGATATTTTAGTAACTTGTACTCCTTTACTAATTGGTTTTATACTTGCGTGGTTATTTAATCCTTTAGCAAAAAAATTACAAAGTAAAGGAATAAACAAAGTGTTATCTGCTTTAATAATATATGCTGGATTGTTTATTATATTCTTTATAATTATTAGAGTATTTATTCCGTTAATATATAGTCAATTACTTGACTTTGCTAAAGTTGTTCCTAATATTATAACTAGTATTAATAACTTTATTAACGGAGTGTTTGATAAGCTTACTACTGATGCTCTTGATTTATCTTCAACAAAGGAAGCTTTGTTAACTAACTTAACAGCGATTATTAGTAATATGGCTGTTGGATTACCATCAACATTACTTGATTTTGTTGTTGGTTTATTTGGTGCTTTTGGTATTGTCGGCTTAGGGTTAGTAATTGGTATTTATATGCTTATGGATTTTGATAAATTAGTATCAAGTTTCTTAAATATAGTTCTTCCTAAGAAATATGAAAAAGAAGTATATAATTTATTAAGAGATATTGGTGTTGAAGTTAGACATTGTATTAATGGAACATTACTTGTTGCATTAATGGTATTTGTTTGTGATACAATTGGATTCACTCTTGTAGGCTTAAATGGATCATTATTATTTGGTTTATTTTGTGGAATTACGGATTTAATTCCATACATTGGACCATATTTAGGTGGTGCGGTAGCTGCAATAATTGGATTTACACAAAGTCCTATAATAGGTATTGGTGTAATTATTATTGCTGTTATAGTTCAGCTTATTGAAAACTATGTATTACAACCAGTAGTTATGAGTAAAGCAACTCAATTAAATCCGATTGTAATAATGATTGCCTTGTTATTATTTGGAAAATTCTTCGGAATTGTTGGAATGGTATTTGCAATGCCAATACTATCAATTGTAAAAGTAATAGTGTTGTTTTTTGTTGACAAATACGAGTTATTTAAACATCCAAAAGTTGTTGAAGAATAAAAAGAATTGTGTTATATTATGCTTGTAATCGGCGATAAGTAATGATTATTTCTTGAAATCAAAGAGAATCTGTGGTTGGTGTAAATAGATATTTTGAGATATAATTGGCTGTACTTTGAGATTAATCGGCATAGTTCGTTAAAAAAATAAGTTAAATAAAGGATGGTACCGTGCATAGCACTCCTTTTGTTGCCATTCTTTTTTGTTTGAAAGGGTGAGATTATGAGAATTTTTTTAGTAGCTGGTGGAAGTGGATCTGGAAAGACTGAGGTAGCAAGATATATTAAGGAATACTATATCTATAAGATGGAAGAATCTGTTATTACTGGATATAGTAAATATATAACTCCATTTTGTATGGAATTAACTGAATGGGATGGTATGGGTGTTAAACCAAGAAGAGATATGCAAATTATTGCTGCGGAATTAAGAAAAATGGATCCTAAATTCTTTACTAGACGTATGATTCAAGATATGGAATATTATGAGTCTAAGGTTCAAAACGTTATAGTTTCTGATTGTAGAATGCCTGAAGAAATAGATTCAATTTATGATTCTTTTGATGAAGTTTATTCTATATATGTAATTAATCAATTTGGTGAAAGCCAGTTAACTCTTGAAGAGCAAGCTGATGTTACTGAAACAATATTAGAGAATTATGATGGATTTGATTATACTATAGCCAATGACGATAAAAATACTTTAAAAGATAAGGTATTTGCAATTTTAGAGGGGATTAAATAAAAAATGAACTTAAAAGACAAATATATTAACTTTTTTATAGGAAAAGGTCATAAGCAGATTCCTAGTGCTCCTGTTGTGCCTGAAAATGACCCTTCAGTACTATTTAATACTGCTGGTATGCAGCCTTTAATTCCATATTTAATGGGGCAAGCTCACCCTTATGGAACAAGACTATGTGATTATCAAAAGTGTGTAAGAACAAATGATTTAGACAATATTGGGGATACTTATCATCACACTTTTTTTGAAATGCTAGGAAATTGGTCTTTAGGGGACTATTTCAAAGAAGAAGCTATATCATGGAGTTTTGAATTTTTAACTGAAGTTTTAGGAATACCAAAAGAAAGATTAGCTGTTACTGTCTTTGCTGGTAATGATACAATTGAATTTGATGAGTATTCATATAATAAATGGATGAGTTTAGGAATACCAAAAGATAGAATATGCCCAACAAAGGATGATAACTTTTGGATAGCAGGTGAAACTGGTCCGTGTGGTCCTGACACAGAAATGTTTTATTGGAGAAGCGAAGATCCAATTCCGGAAAAATTTGATCCAGAAGATACAAGATGGGTTGAAATTTGGAATGATGTTTTTATGCAATATGAAAAACTTGCTGATGGAAGTGTAACAGAATTACCAAAGAAGAATGTTGATACTGGTATGGGAGTAGAAAGAACAACTGCAATACTTGAAGGTAAGACGGATAATTATACTTCTAGTATTTGGTTACCTGTTATAGGTTTAATTGAAAAAATTTCGGGTTTACCATATTCTGGCAATGAAAAGAGTATGCGTATTATTGCTGATCATATGAGAACGGCTGTATTTATTTCAGCTGATCATGCTGGAATTAAGCCTTCAAACACTGATCAAGGTTATATTTTAAGAAGACTAATTAGAAGAGCAATTAGACATGCTAAGTCACTTAATATTGATATTAATAGTGATTGGGAGCAACAAATTGCCTTAATGATTATTGATTTGTATTCAAAATACTATAGTGAATTATCAGAGAATAAAAATATTGTTCTAGAAGTATTAGCTAATGAAAAGGTTAAATTTAATAGAACATTAGAAAAAGGATTAAGAATATTTGAAAAAGTAGCTAGTAATAACGCTGATATTGATGGGGAAACAGCTTTCCATTTATTTGACACGTTTGGATTCCCGATTGAGCTTACTGTAGAACTTGCTAAAGAGCGTGGATTAAATGTTGATTTAGAGGGATTTAATGCTAAGTTTAAAGAACATCAGGAAAAGAGTAGAACTGCAAGTCAAGGTAAGTTTAAAGGCGGCTTAGCTGGAAATGGTGAAATTGAAACAAAATATCATACAGCTACACATTTACTTAATGCAGCTTTAAAAATTGCAGTAGATAAGAATGTTCACCAGAAGGGATCAAATATTACTGACGAGAGAATGAGATTTGATTTCTCTTGTGATCATAAATTGACTCCTGAGGAGTTGGAAACAGCAGAGAATAAAGTTAATGAATGGATTAATGCTGCATTAGATGTTACAGTTCAAGAAATGCCTAAATCTGAAGCAATAAATAGTGGTGCTGAATGCATGTTTATAGAAAAGTATCCTGATATTGTTACTGTGTATTCAATCGGTAATGATAAATATGGTATTATTTCTAAAGAATTATGTGGAGGGCCACATGTTTCAAATACGAGTGAATTAGGACATTTTAAAATAAAAAAAGAAGAAGCTTCTTCTGCAGGTGTTCGTCGTATTAAAGCAGTATTGGAATAAAAAAAGAAAAAGTTTTACTTTTTCTTTTTCTTTTTGCTTTTATATTCCATTTCTATTTCTTCTTCAATACTTGGTTTTTTATAGTTTTTTTCATTTTCAATAGCGAAGTAATTTAATTTGTCGCTTTCAATTTTAAAAGCTAAAGCTATAAATAAAATAGCAAATCCTATGCCAAATATTGTTAATGTTATATTTACAAATGTATAAGTTTGATCTTTAATCATTAATACTATATTTACTGCTGCCCAAATAAGCAATAATACCGCATATAATCTTGAATTGAATAATTTTTGCCTTAAGAATGATCCTTCTTTAGTTTTGTAATATTTATCTTTAAGTTCTTTTTTTTCATTACTAGTCATTCGTTGATATTTATTTTTTAGCATATTTTCTCCTTGTTTTCTATATAATACCAGTTTACCATATTCATAAAGTAAAAGCATCTTTTATTTTTATTTGAAATAGTATAAAATATATATAAAGATTTTTAAGGAGGTATATTTATGAAAATATTTAATACTTTAAGCGGTAGATTAGAAGAATTTAAATCTATAAATGAAGGAGTAGTTAATATGTATGTCTGTGGGCCAACTGTATATAATTATGCTCACATTGGTAATATGTTGCCTCCAATTGTGTTTGATATGGTTTATAGATATTTTACATATCTTGGATATAAAGTTAATTATGCATCTAATTTCACAGATGTTGATGACAAAATTATTAACGCTGCTTTGGAATTAAACGTTGAAGAGAAAGAAATAACTGAAAAATTTATTAAAATATATTTAGATAATATGGATGAATTAAATTGTCTTCCTTTATATAAAAGACCAAAGGTAACTGAATCGATGGATTCAATTATTAAGTTTATTCAATTATTATTGGATAAAGGTTATGCTTATAAAAGTGGTACTGATGTTTATTTTGATACTACTCAAATTAAAGACTATGGTATGCTTTCTAAGCAAAATATGGATAGTTTAAATAATGGTGCTAGAATTCTTGTTAGTGAGAATAAGAAAAGTTCTAATGACTTTGTTTTGTGGAAAGAAACTGATAAGGGAATTAAATGGGATGCACCATTTGGAACAGGAAGACCTGGCTGGCATACAGAATGTGTTGTTATGATTAATGATTTATTTGGTCATAATATAGATATTCATGGTGGTGGAGTAGATTTAAAATTTCCCCATCATGAAAATGAAAGAGCGCAAAATATTGCTGCATACGATTCTGAACTTGCTAATTACTGGATGCATAATGGCCATGTTATGGTTAATGGTGTTAAAATGAGCAAGTCATTAGGAAATTTCATTCTAGCAAAAGATGTTCTAGAAAAATATAATTCTAATGTTATTAGATTAGCTATATTTAAGAGCCATTATAGAACTCCAATTGATTTTAAAGATGAGTTATTTAGTGAGGCTAAATCAATAGATGAAAAATTAAATAATGTATTTAAACAGGTTTCTTTATTAATTAAGGCTAACGGGTATAAATATGGTAGTTTAATAAAAGATGAAAAAATAAATGAAATAATGGACAATGATTTCAATACTCCTAATTTATTAACTTATCAAAATGAATTATTAAAGAAAATTAATGTTGAATTGAGAAGTAAGACAGATTTTATTGATACTTTAGATAAATTAATATTAATTAATAATATTTTGGGATTAGATTATAAGATTAAAGATTATAGTGATGAAGAGATGAATTTATATAACGAATGGAATAAAGCCAGAGGAGAGAAAAATTTCGAGTTAGCTGATAAACTAAGAAAACAATTAGAGGAAGCTAATATTTTGTAAGGTCGATTTATGAATTTGTTTATATTTTTAATAGTATTGGGTTTTCCAATATACTGTTTAACTAAAATAATGATTAGTTATAAAAAATTAAATACCACAGAACTTGAATGTGGTTTTTCTGGTGTAGAAATAGTTAGAGATATTTTAAAAAGAAATAACATTGATAATATTTATATTATTAAGTCTGGTAATTATTATACAAGAAGATATGATTCTAAAAGAAAAGTTATTAGACTTAAACCAAATGATTTTGATGGATGTAACATTTCTAATTTAGCGGTATGTCTTAATGAATGTGGCCATGTTTTACAAGATAATGATAAGAATGTGATGTTTGGCTATAAAAAGAAATTTGATCAATTAATTGATTGGTTAACTATAGCTGCATATTTTTTATCAGTATGGGGTTTATTAGCAGATTTTGATTCTGCTTTTGCTGGTGGAATATTATTATTTATTATTGTAATGTTGTATCATTTTGCTTTTTTTAAACAAGAAAAAGAAAGTAATGAGGTTGTATTAAAGGAATTAGAGAAAGTTAATGCTCTAACAAATGATGAATTTAAGAAAGTAGAAGGCTTTATGAAGGAATTAAATCTTGTTTCTTTTTCGGAAATTATAACTTCTTTACTTGCTATATATAGTTATGTAAAAGACTTGGTGGATAAACAATGATACGTATAAATAATTATTCTATTGATGGAAAATGCTCCTTAAAGTTAGCTCTATTATCCGATATTCATTTTTTTAGTAGAGACCAGCTTTTTAGATTGTCAGAAATAGTTAATGACCTTAAAGAATCAAATATTGATTATATATGTATTCCTGGTGATACAATTGACTATTTGGATTTGATGAATGATAAAGATCTTGTAAATGCTCTGACGGTATTTTTTATTGATTTAACAAGAATATGTCCTGTTATTGTTTCTATTGGTAATCATGATTTAATGACTTATGATGAGTCTATAGATGTTAAGAAGAAAATGGATTCATTATTATCATTTTGGAATAAAATAAATGGATTACATATTTTAAACAATGAGTCAATTGCTTTTGATAAAATTAATTTCATAGGAATAACACAAGATGCTTCTATATGTGCATCTGATATTGATGCTGTTGCGGAAGATACTATGGAAAAACTGCAATCAATTTCTTCTTTAATTTGCGAAGATAAATTGAATTGTTTACTTTTACATAATCCAACCGTTTTTGAAAGTAAAAAAATACCGGATGATTTATTTGGTATAGACCTTGTTCTTTCTGGTCATATGCACAATGGATGTATTCCAATTGGACTTGATAGAGTATTAAAAACTAATAGAGGCTTAATATATCCGTCAAAGAGATTTTTCCCTAAATTAGCAAGAGGATTAGTTCGCTTTAAAAAATATAATTTACTAATATCAAAAGGTGTAACAACATTTTCTAAAACATCTGGGTTATTTCAAATATTTAATTTTTTATTTCCGCAAAACATAGATTATGTTGATATTGGAGAACATCATGAAGAAGTTAAAAATAGAGTACGAAGACAAGACCATTCTAATAGTTGATAAGCCATATAAAAAGCTTACTATTGCAAGTGGAAATAGTGACAATTCTTTATATCGTGAGGTAAGAGAATATTTAAATAAAAAAAATGAAAAATGTTTTATTGTTCATAGATTAGATTATGAGACAAGTGGACTTGTTTTATTTGCTAAAACAGAAAAAGTAAAATTAAGTATGCAAGAAAAGTGGGATGAAGTTGAAAGATTATATTATGCGGTTGTTCATGGTAAATTACAAGACGGTGTTTTAGAAAACTATTTATCTGAAACAAAGACATTATTAACGTATGTTTCTAATAAAAATGTTGGAAAATATGCAAAATTGGATTATAAAGTTTTGTCTACAAAGAATGATAAATCGCTTGTAAGTATTAAACTATATACAGGTAGAAAGAATCAAATAAGAGTACAATTTGCTAATATTAATCATCCAATAGTTGGGGATAAAAAATATGGAATAAAAGATGGAGCATCACGAATGTATTTACATGCTTTTAAGCTTAAATTTATTCATCCAATAGATAAGAAAGAAATATGTATTGAAGAAGATATTCCTGTTGATTTTAAAAAAATATGTGGTATAAATAATTAGGTGTAAAAAGAGGTGTTTTATGGAAAGATTACAAAAGGTAATAGCTAATAGCGGATATTGTTCAAGAAGAAAAGCTGAAGAGTTAATTGCTCAAGGTAAGGTTTGTGTTAATGGCAATGTTGTTACTGAGATGGGGACTAAAGTATCTGGAAACGATGAAATACTTGTTGAAGGGAAATCTATAGATTTAGATAGTGTTAGTTATGTTTATTATTTATTAAATAAGCCTAGAGGAATTATTAGTAGTAGTAAAGACGAGCACAATCGAAAAACAGTTGTTGACTTGATAGAAACTGAAAAAAGAATATATCCAATTGGAAGATTAGATTATGATACAACTGGATTAATTCTTTTAACTAATGATGGTGATTTTGCTAATTTTCTTATGCACCCTAATAATAATATTAAAAAAACTTATTTGGCCAAAATAGAAGGAATTCTTGATAAAAAAGCAATTGATCAATTAAAGCGTGGAGTTGTAATTGATGATAGAAAGGTTGGAGTTGTTGATTTTAAGGTAAGAAAAAAAGATGTTGATAAAAACACATCTTTAGTAGAAGTTACTATTGTTGAAGGAAGAAATCATATTGTAAAAAGATTATTTCAAAAATTAGGGTATGATGTTATTCGATTAACTAGAACTGGTTATGGTGAATTAGGATTAGGTACTCTTCAATCTGGTGAATATAGAGAATTAACAATTAAGGAAGTAAAGAAATTTTATGGAAACAAAAAATAGATTTTATTGTTAAAATCTATTTTTTTTATGCTGCCTTATCAAATTCTTATTCAGATTCTTCAGTTGCTTCTTCAACAGCAGGTTCATTTTCTTCAGTTTCTGCAACTTCATCTAAATGAATTGCTCCAACTGGGCAACATTCTACTACACTTTCTATTTCGTCAGTAATATTATCGTTGCTTTTTACTACTGAAAAACCTTCATCGCTAAAATCAAAGTGGTCTGGATCCATTGCAATACATGCTCCGCATCCAATGCACATATCGTTACTTACATGTAATTTTTTCATTTTTCCTCCTTCATCATTATATTAAATAAGATGGTAATTTTCAATATTATAATTATATTGAAATTTACGTAAACTGATTATTTTATTTAAATAATTTAATTGAAATAATAGAATTTTATGTTATTATTTGTGTAGAGGTGGAGTTATGAGCTCACGTATGGATAGATATGAAGAAGAGGAATTAGTATTATCAAGAGCAGAGCGAAATGCTAAACTTTATGAAACTATTAATCAAAAAGAAGTAGAAAATATTGAAGTAAAAAGTAATGCTACTGTAATTGGGGAGAGTACTAAGAATCAAATTGATATAGATCAAATTAAAAAAATTCTTGATACAAGATATAAAAGTGGTAATAAAAAAAAATCTTTAGTTGATGAAGAAGATTTGGTTAGAGAAGAGACAGAGAGTGAACTCGAGAAAACTAAAGAATATGATATTAATGTTATTTTGGAAAGAGCTAAAGATGAAAAAGATAGTTCTTATGACAATGATAGAAAAATGAAATCTCATGATCCTAATGTTGATGTTTTAAGTGAGCTAAATTATTCTGATAAAAAGAATGAAGATAGAAATACCAAAACTGAGGCTGAATTATTAGAATTAATAAACACCATTTCAATTAATGAGAAAAAAGTTAAGGAAATTAATGATAAAAAAGATGACTTGTTTGGTGACTTGATGGGTGATGATAATACTGATGTATTTGAGCCTATTGAAGAAGATACTACATCAAGTAATTTAGGTGGGTTTGCGAGTGAAGATAATACTGAAAGTGGTAGTTTAGATAAAATAAATGATACTTTGGTTCAATTTGCTACTGTTGATGCTGAAGAAAAAGATAAAAAAGTAGAAGATGATACTGAAGCCGAGACATTTGATTTAAGTAAAGAAGTAAGTTTAAGAGAAGAACTTGATAAAGATAAAAGTTTGAAATTGGACAATACAGTTAAAATAAAAACAATAAAGAAGGCTCCGAAAGTTAAAGAAGATGATGATGAAAATGATGAATTTGAGGATATTGATTTAGATGGAGAAGGATCTAATTTAATAATTAAAATCATTATTGCTGTAATCATCGTGGTATTACTTGTTGGAGGATATTTCTTTATCAAATCTCTTGGTAAATAATTAACTATTAAACTCATTCTATTAAGAATGGGTTTTTTATTGCAATTTTGTTTGGAATTTTAGTAATAAAATACCTATTTTGTTATTTACTACAATTAGAAATAATGCTATAATTTATCTAGAATAGAGGATATTACCATGAAGAATAGTGTAATTAGTGATGCATTAGATTTTGGTATATGCGAATTTTTAAACGCTAAGGGTGGGCGAAGATCCGTGGAATTTAGCTCATTTTTTGTCGTGGTTGTTAGACTATTATGTATTATTTATGGTGAAGATGATATTACTGGTCCATATTTGATGAAGGATAGAAATGCTTTTGATATTAATATTTGTAAATATGGTTTTGATAAAGATAAATTAAAAGATTTTAAAGAGCAACTTGATAAAGCATATCATTATGAAGAGAAAAATGGTGTTAATCCATATTTTGAAAATATTCAAAAGATCTTAATTGATTTACTAATGTTAAGAAAAGAATTTATTGGTGTTGATGAAGCAACTGTAAATCGTTTCTATAGATTGTTATATACTAATGATTGTTTAAGTTTAATTCAAATTTCATATAAGTATTTAAATGAAACCGGAAATTATAATATTGAGGGATACTTTAATGAAGAATTAAAGAAACATGAAATTACAGAAGTTGATAAGACTAAGGTATTTTTAAATTTGGAAGTTTATCCAATATTTGGTGTAAGTATTGAGAAAATTAAAACTTTAGATGGAAATGAACTTGATACTTTGAATAAAAAAATATATGATTATTATGGAATTAAAGATTCCACTTTAAATAAAGATTATATTGTTGAGCAAGAACTTGAGAAATATAAAAAAGAACACAATAAAATAGAGGAAGTTAATGGATATATTGATACTTTACTTGTTGTAAGTATTATAGGTATATTGGTGGTATTTGGATTAATAATTAAGTTCTTTGCATTTTAGGGGGATATTATGGAAATAAATGGTATTAATTATGAATTAATAAAGAATTACCGTGATGGTTTTTCGTTAGAGGATGTTACCGAAGCATTAACCGATTATTATTATGATTATGATTATGTTGTTGGTGATTGGGCTTATGGAAAACTTAGATTAAAAGGATTTAATGATAAAAAGAATAAAAAGTTTAATAAAATCAATGATGCGTCATTAATTGATAGTTATATTGAGAATAATTGTGCTTATGGTTGCAAACATTTTGTTTTAAAAAAGATTGAAAAAAAATAGAGGTTTTGCTATAATTGGTATACAATACGAAGGGATTGATAAGAGTGGATAAGGTTAGAGTAATTACAAGTTCTGGCACTATAAATGACAGACCTGTTATTTGTGCGTTTACAAATAATAGTGGTAAATATGTTGTTTTTGATAACGAAATTGTTGGAAGCAAAGGCTCTCCAATTATTTTGGTGTGTAAAATAGTTGATAATAATAGATTAATTAAAATTGCAGATGATGCTGAATGGGGAACTGCAAAAGAATCTTTATTGAATATTGGTAATGGTAAACCTGTTGATTTTTGTGCATTCAAACCTGGTAGTATTGAAGCTGACGATGTATATTATCGTCAATTAACAGTTAATTTTGAATATTTTGAAAAATTTAAAACAAGTTATGAAGCTTGGTTACAAGAACATCCAGAGGATCCTAATGATGGTGGACAAACTACTGCTCCAGCAGCAAATGATGCAAATGATCCATTTAAAGCATTTGATATGCAAAATGCTCAATTGCAACAGCAAGCTGAAGCTCCTGCTGCTCCAGAACAACCTATGGCTCCTGCACCAAGCGCTCCAGAGGTTACTCCAATGCCTGATCCAGTCGTAAACAATCCTGTTCCTCAGGAGATTGTTTCACCATTTGCTCCAACAGTTAATCCTGTTCCAGAGCAACCAGTTGGACCTACTCCATTTGATATGTTTAATCAACAGGCTGCACCGGTTCCTCAACAACCTGAGATACCAATGCCTAATATGCCTGAAATGCCTAATTTAGGTCAAACACAAGCATTTACTCCGGTTCAACCTATGCCGGCTGTTCCTGAAATGCCTCAAATGCCTCAAATGGCACCAGCTATGGCGATGCCTGAAATGCCTAATTTAGGACAAACACAAGCATTTACTCCAATTCAACCTATGCCTGCTAATCCTAATTTAGGACAAACGCAAGCATTTGCTCCAGTTCAACCTATGCCGGCTGTTCCTGAAATGCCTGTAATGGGACCTATGAATAATCCTGTTCCAGAGCAACCAGTACAAGCTAACCCGGTTGATTATACTGAATTGAAACAAGAATTTATGTCAGCTTGTGAGAAGATGTTTGATGCACTCGTTATTAAATTAAAGAATTAAATTTCGGTTTTCCGAAATTTTTTTAATTTGTGTAAAATTTATAAATAAATTATATTCTTTGTGTTTTTTATGATACAATTTTAATATGATAGTGTAGGAAAGAAGGAAAACAAATGAAAGAGATTAAACGCGAAAACAAGATAGATTTATATTTCATTTTATCGATACTTGGTATTTTAATTTCATTATATAGTGCTTTAAATTGTGTTGAATATGGTAAGCAAGGATACGAGGAAACTATCAAGATGCTTCCGTCTTTATCTGATAGGTTTTCGTCTCCTAATTATTTTATAGTTATATTTGCTATTTTTTCTGTAGTTAGTTGCATTATGTTTATGTATATTTTGTTTTCAAGCATTAATAATAAGATTTCAGAAAGAAAGGGCAAAATAGTTGCATTAAGTATATTCGGCTTAATATTGAGTGTTTCTTATTACGCTCAACTTATTTGGATTGTTACATTGATATTTATTTTGACTGTTAAAGGAATTAAAACTAAAAAAGAAAAAGAGAAAGAAATTCCAAAAATTAATTATAGCACTGACAAATATTTACCTGGCATAAAAGGAATTATTCTTTGCATAGTATTGCTTGCAGTTTATTTTTCCCAATTAATATTTACAAATTATCTACCTAATAATAAAACTATTGTTAGAATTGTTGGTATTTCTTTCTACATAGTTATGTTGATATTGTGTATTACTGTTTTTAGAAAAGAAATTGGCAGTGGATTCAAAAAATTTAAAGAAAACTTTAAAGCGTATGTTGGGTTTAGCTTGAGAAAATATGCAATGTTTTGGATTTTATATTTAATTGCTTCAATAGTAAGTATGTCTATAACACATAGTGAAACTTCTATAAATCAATCTCTACTAGAAAAATTACCATTATGGTATTTAGTTCCTACAGCATTAATATATGCGCCTATAGTTGAGGAAACTTTGTTTAGAGGATGTTTAAGAAGATTATTCGGTAAGAATAATATTGTATTTATAATTATTTCTGGAGCCGTTTTTGGATGGCTTCATGCAATGGATGAGGTAGGTTTAATTAACATTATTGTTACTTCTTTACCATATGCTGTTTTAGGATCTTGTTTTGCATATGTTTATACAAAAACCAACAATATAACATGTAATATGTTTTTACATTTTGCGCATAATTCTATAGCTGTAATTATGATGATTCTTATGAGATTATTTTAGATTTTAAAGAAAGATTGATATTATATCAATCTTTTTGTCAATTAACCGACAAATACTGTTTTTATTAATTGATTTTATTGTAATTGTATAATAATCTTAAAGTAGAGGAAATATATAATCATTACGATTGTTGAATTATATATTCAATTATGTTACTATTTTTGTGTAAATGAATAAAAGTGGGTGTGTATTATGAAGGGAACTAAAAAATCTTCGAAAGTGGAAAAAAAGAATGAAAGAATATCTATTCTTGATAAGATTGACTATAAGAGAAAATCTGAAGATAATGTTAAGTATATTAGACATGGTCTATATGTAGGATATAGAGGTGTTCTAGCTTCTTATATTTTCTTTGTTGTTTTATTTCTTGTTTTAGCGTATATATTTTTAAATAATGCGTTTGACATTAAAACATCTGAGTCTTATTCCGTTGTTGAAAAAGTTGAATTAGATTATACAGTTAATTTAGTTGATCCTGATAATATTTTTGATCATGATTATTTATATAAGAATGACTATGATAATAAAGTTGGATTTGTTTCTGATTTTATTGGTACAATAGATTTTGATTATGATTATGTGTTTAATGCTAATGATGTAACAAGTGCTCAATTTATATATTCAGTTGATGCTGACTTGGTTATTGGTAATTCTGATTTTTCTGAAATTTGGTTAGTTAAGAATTATAAATTGTTAGTACCACAATATGATTCTTTAGATAATTATTTAAAGAAGAATTTTTCTAATCATATTTCAATTGATTACAATTATTATGAGAGAATTGCTCAAACATTAAATAGCAAATTTAATGGTTCTTGTAAATTAATAATTAATTATAATGTTGAGAAAGAAATTGATGGGGAGAAAAACATAAAGAAATCCACAGTTACAGTTCCTTTATTAGTAGATAAGGTAAAAATTGTTGAAGATGGATTTAATACAATGGTTTATTCTAAAGATGCTCATGATGGAGGATTAAAATTAGATAACAATGTTATTTGTTATTTAGGTATATTCTATTTAGTATTAAGTTCCGTATTGTTGGTTAAATTCTTCTCATTATTAAAAGAAGGTAAACCTAAGGCATCTGCTTATGATACAATGATTAATAATATTTTAAAAACACATGATAAAGATATCGTTGAAGTGGATACTTTACCTACATTTAGTGATTATGAAATATATAAATTAAATGATTTTAAGGAATTAATGGACTTACATAAAAACTTAAATTTACCAATTATGTATTACAATGTTACTAGTCATGTTAAATGTCATCTTTATGTAAAAAATAATACTGAATTATATTTGTTGACAATTAAAGCAATTGATTTAGAAAAAAAATAATGCGTGATGCATTATTTTTTTTAAAAACAGTTTTAAATAAATAATTAATGTGATAGTATAATTGGCGAAGGGTTGGTGCTATATGCTAGTATATGGAAAAAACATTTTAAAAGAATTAGACAGAAAAAGAATAAAAAAAGTATATATCTCTAGAAGAGAATATTGTGCATTTTTAGAAGAAATGGCTATTCATTACGAGTTTTGCGATAATAATAGGTTAAATAAGCTATCAAATGGTGCTGTTCATCAGGGTGTAGTTATTGATATATATGATTATGATTATTATACTTTAGACGATATTGAGGGAGATTTTGTTATTGCTCTTGATCATATTGAGGATCCTCATAATTTGGGTTCAATAATTCGAACTTGTGCATGTAAAGGTATCAAATCAATTATTATTCCTAAAGATAGGAGTGCCAAAATTACTGATACTGTAATGAAAGTTAGTGAAGGAAATTTAGATAAAGTTAAAGTAATAATGGTTAGTAATTTAAATAATGCTTTAAATATTTTAAAAGATAAAGGCTATTTTGTGTATAGTTCCGTTATGGATGGGACCGATTACAAAAAAATGGATTGTTCAGGCAAGAAGATTCTTGTTATAGGTAACGAGGGTAGTGGTGTATCGGAAATTGTAAAAAAGAATTCTGATTTTCTAATCGGGATACCTATTATGCCTAATGTTGATTCGCTTAATGCATCTGTTGCAGCAGGAATATTAATATTTGGGATGAATGATTAATGAATAATATTGTTGATATTTCTGATAATGAATTAGTAATGTTAGCAGTATGGGATGATTTATTTAGAAGTTATTTGAATAAAAGGTATTATTATTTGATTAATGTTTATAAATACAAATTTATGAGAGTAATAAAGTATTATGATATTGATGAGGAATTGATTATTAATTATGGATTGGTTGGATTAGAAAATGCAATTGATTTTTATAATCAAGATAATAATACGTCTTTTAGAACTTTTGCTTCTTATTGTATTAGGAATAGTATTTTAAATGCTATTAATTGTGATAAAACAAATAGGTTATTTAGAAAGAATAATGAATATTCTCTTAATTCTCAAAATGATAATGGATTTGAGTATGAGAATCTAATTGGAGATATATCATTAGATCCGCTTAATGTTTTGGAAAATAATGAGGATTATGATTTGTTGTTAAAGAAAATAAATAAATGTTTATCGGTAGACGAAAATAGAGTGTTTAATCTCTTAATTAACGATTGTAGTTATAGTGAAATTATGGAATTTTTAAATAAAACATATAAACAAATCGATAATACTATTCAAAGAATAAAGAATAAAATAAAAAAGTATGTATTAAATAGTTGAAAATATGCAAATTGTGTGTTAGATTATAGATGAACACGAAAGTGTTTTTTTAATGGAGGTTAATAATTATGGCTAAAACTGATGGCAAAACTAAAGAAAAAGCTGTAAAAAAGGTTGAAAAGAAAGCAAAATCTGCAAAGAAAGGTTATTTTAAGGAATTAAGACATGAAATTAAATTAGTTAAATGGCCTACATTTGGAGAGGTTATGAAATATACATTTGCTACAATAATTGTATGTTTGATAGTTGTTGTGTTCTTTATTTTACTTAACTTATTTATGTCTTGGTTGAAAGGGGTATTTATTTAATGGAAACAGATAACGAAAAACAAGAAAAACGTTGGTATGTTGTTAATACATATTCTGGTCACGAATCTAAAGTAAAAGAAAAACTTGAAGCTAAGACTGAATCTATGGGTATGCAAGACTATATTCATAGAGTTATTATTCCTGAAACTACTGAAGTAGAAATTAAAGATGGAGTAAAAAAAGAGAAAGTTAAGAAAATGTTCCCTGGTTATGTTCTAGTTGAAATGGTTATGACTGATGAAGCTTGGTATATTGTTCGTAATACACCAGGTGTTACAGGATTTATTGGATCAAGTGGTAAGGGAGCAAAACCAACACCATTATTACCTCAAGAAATTGATAAAATACTTTCTAGTATGGGACTTAGCAGAACTGAAGCTGATATGAATCTTAAAGTAGGTGACAATGTTAGTATCATTGATGGTCCGTTTAGTGGAATGGTTGGTAAAATTGACAATATTGACACAGAAAATAATAGATTAAATATTATTATAGATTTATTCGGTCAAGAAACTTCAGTTGATGTCGAGTTATATCAAGTTACAAAGATGTAAAGGAATTTGTAAAATTCCTTTTTTTTGATGTATAATTTTGTTATAATTATGTTGCGAGGTGGGACATATGTATTATGATTTTAATGCATTTTTAGATGCTGCTGCTGCTGATCCAAGGATTATGACTATGGCACAGCCTTATTTTGGTGATCCAAAATTTATATACGAAGCTGCTATACGTAATCCACAGTTATTCGCATTTGCAAGACCAGAGTTATTAAATTATCCTGATTTGGTTTTTGCTATTGGAGAAAAACAGCCAGGGATTATCAGACATATTGGATACGGACTTAGACAAGACGCATCTTTTCTATTAGAATTCATATCTCGTTATCCACAGGCATTTGCTTATTTAGAAGAAGCAAATCCAATTCTTTATCATAGTGTTCCATTTATTACGATGCTATATCAAAGAAATCTTGATATTGCTAATTATGCTAGTGATGATTATAAAGAAAAAATGCTTAAAGACATACCAACTGATATAGTTTCTAGAAATGGTGAATTAATTAAAAATATCATTAATATATATAAATCGCTTGATTCTTATAAAGATCATTCCTTGACTTTAGAAAATTATTATGATGATTTATGGAATAAATATTTAGGACCTTTATCTACACCTGATTTTGATACCTTAATGTCTTTTGAAGTAAATGGTAAGCCTCTTGGCTTTTATAATAAAAAAATAGTTTCGTTTATTACCGCTGGTCGAATTGCACGAAGATTATCTCAAGCTAAGGCCGGAGAAAAAGAAAATGAAGAAGATCTTAGATTATTGTTAGAAACTATTGAATCTGAGGAAAGCTACGTTGAAAAAAAGGAAGTTGAGGAATTTTATTAAAAGTTTGGCATTACTCCAGAAATGCTTAAACCTTATAAGAAGAAAAAGAAAACTTCAAAAAAGAGTGGTAAAAAATCCGGTTCTAGTAGTAGTACAGATGAAGGTTTGGATAGAGACGATATTGCTTTGCCAGTTGTTCCTGAAGAAGTATTCCCTAGTGATTACACATTAGAAGAAATGGTAGTTTCTAATATAGCTAGTGCTACTGAGGAAGTGCTTTCAAGATATAGAAAAAAAGATGGCGGATATATTGTTTTGCTTGAGCAAGTATCACAACAGGTTAAATATTTTAGACAATATATACCAGATTTTGATGCTATGCTTGCAAAAACTAAAGTGTCAATTGCTACCGGTAATGCTTTGCATTTGTTGAAGGAACTTGAAGCAGTTGCGGTAAAAAGATTATTTGCTCCTATAAAAAATATTATTCATGATAGAAGTATAAGTAAGGCTGATCGTCAAAAAGAAATAGATGAACGATATAATAGAGCGTTGAAAGTTTATGACGAAGATGTTGTTAGAAGTGTTTTCTATTCTATGGATTTACGTGGATTTACTTTAAGAAGAATTGATAAGAGAAATGGTTACAAAATGAGATCTGCTTCTAGCAGTGAATCAGTAAGCGAGAATAGAAGTGTATTTGCTGTTGCTGAACAATTAAGAAATAGTCTTGAGAATATTTATGCAATGTGTTTAAGAAGTATTGATTCTAATAGTGAAATTAGTTTTCTTAAATTGCGTAATCAAATAAAGTCATGTTGTAAAATTTCGCCTGAATTGGGTGCGAAATTAAATAAAATGAAATGTGGTAGTAAATTATTCAATGATATAGTCTATGAATTAGAATATAATTTTTGCCAAGCTCATATAAAAAATATTTCGAAAATTTTAAATGAAGGCAAATATGATTTAGTAAAAAAAGAATTTAATAATTTAGTAATGAATGGTTATCCAGAAGAAATGATTAAGTCTTGCTGCGATAGACATGTGTTAAATTATGCAAGTTTGAAGCGTATTACCTATGGAAGATTAACTGATTTAGAGATGGATAGAGAAGCTTCACATAGGTCTCATAATAATGCTGTCGAATCTATAATAGAACAGTTAAAAAACATTGATAAAATGAGAAAGACAAAAAAAGATTGTCTTGTACAAATGGCAAAATTGGAAGATGACTATGCTAGTTTATCTCCAGAACAAAAGGACTATTTAGCTTATAGTTATGTTTTTAAGGGAGTTTCATTCTTTGATTGTTTTTGGACAAATTGGTTTTGGATTTCTATTAGAGAAGTTAGTAATCATTTAAGAAATGGCAAAATTGATATAGCCGAAGTTGCAATTGATAGAATTCTTGCAGAAGTCAAAAATACTGAATTCTCACTCGAATGGATTGTTAATACATTTAAAGAATTTGGTATCACTATACCGGAAGAGCGTTATAGAGAGTTTGGGCTTATGATGAGTTCAGAAGCTAGTGAGCACAAGCCACCAGAAACGAGAAGAAAATCTGGTCGTGATTCCGATGGATCTCGTTCGGATAGTTCAGCAGGTGATAGAGCCACTGGCCATAAATCATCTGGCAATGTTGAAATTGATTATTTATTTATTTCCTCACAGGTTGGTACTATTTATGAGTGGGCTACATCAATAACTTCAACTTACAGTGATGGAATGTCACAACAAATTGAAATAATAAAAGATGAAATAAATAAAAGATGTGCATCAAATCCTGAGTTGAGGACAAAATTAAATGCGATAGATACGAAATTAGGAGTTTCTGTTCTTTATGCATTACAATTTAGTGATTGCTTAAATAGATTAAGATTAGCTAGGGAAAAAGATGATAAGGCATTAGAAGAAAAATTGGCAAAACGCTATGGAGATATCTACATAGAATGCTGTAATACATTTAGGGGCAGAAGTTAATTTATAATAATTAATTGATGATATATCAAATGTTAAAAAAATAGAAAAAGATAAAAGTATTTATCTTTTTTTATTTATATGATATTATATTGATAGAATAGGGTGTATGATTATGATTAATGTGAAAAAAGTTATCGATAATTTACTTGAAAAAGAAGAGACGGAAGATATATCTGTAAAATGCGAATTTAAAGATGGCTTTCTGAAATGTGCTGATGAGGCAAAAGGATTAAGCTGCGGATGGAGAAAAATAGTATCTGATGGTTATGTTAGAAGAACATCTTTCTTAAAATATAACTTAATTTTGTTATTCTTAACATTTTTTGCTTTGTGCTTTGCTTTGTTTTGCTTGGATTTATTTGGCGGAGAGTTATCTTTTGGTTTTAGATTTGTTATTTCATTTGTAGTTTGTGCTCTCGTTGTAGAAGTTTTGTATATAGTTATAACACTTATTTATTTTATTCTTAGAAAAAGATATAGAAAAAATTCTGTTACGACATTTAAAGAAGATGGAATAGTTAGTCATATTACAAAAGATATTTCGATTATTTATGATTGGTCTAGTGTTGAATGTGTAATAATTGGTCATTATTCTATTTCTATTTTTACAGATAGTCCTGTTTATTTCTATTTTGATAACAAGTGTAAAACTAAAGTATTAGAAGCTATTAATAAGTATAAGCCTAAAGTAAAAGTTCTTTATATGGAAGGCGTTAAAAGTGCTATTTAGAATTAGAAAAGCCGTGTTAATAATACATGGTTTTTTAGGTGGAACTTATGATCAAGAAGAGCTAGCAAACTATTTAGAGTTAGATAATAATCTAGATGTTTATAGATTTACGCTTCCTGGCCATTCTCGTAATTTGAGTAAAGTAAAGTATCAAGAGTGGATTGATAAAAGCGAAGAGTATGTAAAAAGATTAATCAAAAATAACTATAGTGAAATATATTTGATAGGTCATAGTATGGGTGGAGTAATTGCTACGTATTTAGCAAGTAAATATCCACAGATAAAAAAACTTGTTTTAGCGGCTCCTTCTTTTAATTATTTGGGAACTGTTGAAGATAATGTAGATTTAAAAAAGACTTTAGTTTCTTCATCAAATATTATTAAAACATATGGTACTGATGAAATATTGAGTAGATTTTTAAAACTGAATAGTGCTATGATTTTTGAGTTTATGGAATTAGTTAAGAAATATTATGACTACCCTTGCGAGATTACTTGCCCAATCTTAATTTTACAGGGAAATAATGATGATTTAGCTAATCCTTCATCTTCTAAATATGTTTATGATTCTGTTAAATCCAGGAAAAAAACACTTATTTATTTAGATGGTGTAACTCATGACGTGTTTAAAAGCAAAAAAGATGCATTAGTATTTAAAACGGTTAATAGGTTTTTAGTATTTGGATATAGGCCAGGGGTGTACTATTTGTAGTGTAAACAATCAAGGAGAATCCTTGATTTTTTATATGTGTATAAGTTATACTATGGTTAGTGGTGGTGGTTTTTAATGATTAGAGAAGAACATCGAGAAGATCTTACAGAAGAAGAACTAAGAGAAGGACGTTCTGAAGGAGAGCGTAGCGAAGCACACTCTGAAGAAGAACGAAGAGAAGCACGTTCCGAAGGAAGTCGTGGTGAAGCACATTCTGAAGAAGAACGAAGAGAAGCACGTTCCGAAGGAAGTCGTGGTGAAGCACATTCTGAAGGAGATCATAGAGGGGGCCTTTCTGAGGAAGAAGTTCGTGCAGCTGAAGAAGCTGCAAGGCATAGGGATGATAGCCGTGTTAATGGAAGAAAAGTAGTTAAGAAGAAAAAAACTAAGGGAGCTGCTATTATTCTTGCTTTGACTTTGTTTTTCTTAGGTATGTCTGGACATAGAGTGGAAGTGAAGGATGCTACTGAAGCAGCTTATATTCCGCCAACAGCAGGATATGAGCAAGTAGTCAAAGATGAAACCCAAGTTGATTACAGACTAAATGCGGGTGTTGATGGTAGAATTTCCGCAGATGCTGTTATTGATGTGTTAAGATTACGTGATTATGCAATTAATACAAGCGGTATTGTTGTATACTCAAATAGTTTATTAAATAGAAATGCTGTAGCTTTACAAAGGTCAGAGTATCAAATTATGGGTATATCTGTTGTTGAAAAATCAACAGGAAGAATTTTAGAATCTGCTGATTTGAATCGTGGTGTGGTATCTGAAGATGTTTTAAACTCTAATTTTGGAACATTTATTAATAATACTTTGACTAAACACAAAAAAAGTAGAGATCAAGTAAGAATTAGAATTTGCCTTGGTAATAGAGGATGGTGTGACATAGATGAGTATATTAGTCATCATTGTTATGATGAAGCTATTATAGAGAGGGCTAGATATCTAGAAGGTACTGTTTATGATTTTACAGGAGATTATCTAACTTTGAGTAGTGGGGCAACTATTCGTATCAAGGGTACAGATGGAAGATTTTTTTCACCAGGCACAAGAGTTAAAGATTCTAATGGTTTTGAATATGAGATTGTCTCATTAAATGTTACAACAAATCGTGAGACAAGAGAAGAATGGGTAGAACATCCTGAACAATATATCCCTGCTTCTGAAGGCGGAGTTAAAGTATCTTATAAAGTTGAAAATATTCAATGGAGATTGTTGCCGGTTGGTGCAGCTGCAGCAGCATTAACATATTGGCTTCAAAATAGAAAAAAGAAAGATGACGATGAAGAGGAAGAAACTGAAAGCACTGGTGGAAGATCTGGAGATAGTGGATCTGAGAGAAGACCTCCAGAAGAAAACCCTGAAAGAAGAAGAAAAATAAGGGAACTTAGAGCTTATGGAAGTCGTCATGATATAGACCCATATAGTGTTCCTAGAAGCGAACTTCCTCCAGTACCTATGGATCCAGATGTTTATAGAGCTACGATTGCTAAGCTTTATGGAATTCCTGATGGACGTGAAGGGTTTGATTCGGATCGTGAAGAAGGATCTGCAAGATCAAGACATTAAATAGGAGAGTAATATGGAAAGAATAGAAAAAGGAGAATTAATTACACTAGACGACGATAGTGAGTTTGTTTGTTATAAAAAAGTCAAATTAGATAATGTTAATTATGCTTGTTTGATTACTTCAAAGAAACCTGTTAAAATTGTTGTCGTAAGAGAAGAAGAAAAGGATGGAGAAGTAACTCTTTATTCTGTAGATGATTTAAAATTAAGAAGTAAAATTTTAGATTATGGAAAGGAAGGCAAGTAATGACTATTCAGGAAAAAATAGATAAAATACTAGATGAAAAAAATAGAAGAAAACTTGAAAATGCACGTCCTGTGGAAAAGAATGATCCTACTGAATTAAATCTTGATCAAATGGGAGATAAGATAATTGGGGGTAATGAAGTTTTTGGAAGAGATCCTGAATTTAAGGAAGATGTTATAAATAAAGCAAAAGAGGCTATGGGTTCAGATCCCGATGAAATTGATCTTGATCAAGTGGGTGATAAATTTATAGGCGGTAATCCAGTTGTTGCAACAGATCCTGAATTTAGACAACAAGTCGAGGATGATGCAATAAGAGCTATGAATGGAGATGCTCCTACTAGGGGATAATTTGAAATAAAAAAAGTAATGCATATATTACTTTTTTTTGTTATAATAATTATTAGAATGGTGATGTTATGAGCAATATTATATTAACGGGTGATAGACCTACAGGTAGATTACATTTAGGACACTATGTTGGGTCATTAAAAAATAGAGTTAAATTACAAAATGAGTCTAATTATGATGATATGTTTGTAATGATTGCTGATGCTCAAGCATTAACAGATAACTTTGATAATCCAAGTAAGGTTAGAGATAATGTTATAGAGGTAGCATTAGATTATTTATCTGTTGGAATAGATCCAAATAAAGTGTCACTATTTGTACAATCAGAAGTAAGTGAATTAACAGAATTAACATTCTATTATATGAATTTAGTTACTTTATCTCGTTTACAAAGAAATCCTACAGTTAAAAGTGAGTTAAGTTTAAGAGGGTTTGAAGGATCAATACCATCTGGTTTTTTAAATTATCCTGTTAGTCAAACAGCTGATATAACTGCATTTAAAGCTAATATCATACCTGTTGGTGATGATCAATTGCCTATGATTGAACAAGCAAGAGAAATTGTTCATAGTTTTAATTCCATTTATGGAGATGTATTAGTAATGCCTAATGCTGTTTTACCAAAGTCTACATTAGAGTGTAGATTGCCAGGATTGGATGGTAAAGCAAAAATGAGCAAATCATTGGGCAATTGTATATTTTTAGCTGACTCTGAAGAAGAAGTTAGAAAAAAAGTGTTTAGTATGTACACTGATCCTAATCATATAAGAATTGAGGATCCTGGTTCTGTCGAAGGTAATATGGTATTTACATACCTTGATGTTTTTTGTAAACCTGGTGATTTTGAGAAGTACTTACCTGAATATAAATCACTAGATGAATTAAAAGCTCATTATAAAAAAGGCGGTCTTGGAGATGTTGTCATTAAGAAGTTCTTAAATAACATTCTACAAGAAGAATTAAGGCCTATCAGGGAAAAAAGAAAAGAATTAGAGAATAATATTGAATATGTATATGAATCTTTGAAAAAGGGTACAAAGCATGCTAGAGAAGTTGCTTCAAAGACTTTGAAAGAAGTAAAGGATAGCATGAAAATAAACTATTTTGAAGATCCAAGTTATTTAGAGGAAATAAAGAATAAATATAAACAACAATAAGTAAAGGGAGTAGACATATGGCTAGTTTAGATAATAGTTTTAAATATAATCCTAGCATCGGCATGTGTAAAGACGAAGCGGTATTTAAGGGTCAAACCTACAGAATATCTGTTTTAACTGAGCGTCTTGTTAGATTGGAATATAGTCCAACTGGAAATTTCGTTGATAATCTAACAGCACTTGTAAAAAACAGAGTTTTTTCCATGCCTCAATTTAATACTCAAGAAGATGATAATATTTTAGTTATTAAAACTAGATATTTTGAGTTGATTTATTCAAAAGAGAGACCTTTTAAAGGAAGTGCTGTTGCTCCATTTTCAAATTTAAGAATTAAGTTAAATGGTACTGATAAGGAATGGTACTATGGACAAGCTGAAGCAAGAAGGTATAAAGCTGTACCAAAAGATTTAGATAAATACCCATTTGTTGAGTGGGAAAATGGTTTATATTCCGTTGATGGATATGTTAGTTTGAATGATAGTGAAAACTTTGTCATTGAGCCAACTGGATATGTTAAAAAGAGAAATTCTGATTCAATGGATATATATGTATTCATGTACAAA